>TARA_R110001592_G_scaffold138511_6_pt1 | contig 39811 bp, 39 predicted proteins | sample TARA_R110001592 | Tara Oceans TARA_R110001592 (sample SAMEA4398387) | marine metagenome | biome: Polar Biome; feature: [SRF] surface water layer (ENVO:00010504); material: water (ENVO:00002006), including particulate matter (ENVO:01000060) such as... | depth 5 m | reverse complement strand
AGCCAGAGCCAGAGCCAGAGCCAGAGCCAGAGCCAGAGCCAGAGCCGCCATCAAGTGAGCAAATGATGCCTGTTGATACCGCGGACGAGTTTTCTTCAAATAATCAAAGTGATAAAAGTCAGACTCAAATAGTATTTGGCCAAGAGAGTGCAGAGGAAACGGGAGAGCAGGCTGTTAAGCAAGAAGCAAGTGCTCAAGAAAAAAAGCAAAATACGGCTATAAAAAATAAGGAAGAGCTTTCTAATCTACAAGAACAAGCAAAAACCAGTCAAGCACAGACAGAGTTTGATCAAAAAATTGAACATGAACGTATTTCAACAGATGAGCATTCCAGTGTTGTTGTACCCAAAAAACAATTGATTGAGAGCGAAAATGATTTAGATTCTGATGGTGCTTCTAAGGATGTAGCTTCCAGTATTAGCCCACAATATTATGATTACTTTTCCGGTATTTTAGAGCAAGAAGGAGAGCAAGCTTCTAAAGCTGAGTTTGTTGATGTTGTTGTTTCTACTCCTGGTAATATCGCATTACTTGCCGATGGCGAAATGAGTGAAGTAGTTGTTGAGCAACCGTTTAGTGAGTTAGAAAGTAAAGAGTTAGGTTTGGTAAATGAGTTTTTAGATAGAATGAACAAGCAGGTCTTGGCTGTTTGGGAAAATCCATATAAAGGGCAGCACCTTTATAGCGGGGTCGTTAAGTTAGAGTTAAATGAAAATGGTTACCTTCAAGATGTGTACATATATAAAGCAAGCGGTCATCCTGTGTTGGATGAATCTGTTATTAAAGCCATTAGAGCGGTTATTCGTTTTAATGTGCCTGGAAATAAAATTTTAGCGAGTCGCTATTATACAAACCTGCGTTTTTACTACAGTTCAATAGAAAATAAAACTGAACTTATGCCCTTTGAGAAAGAAACAGATAAAGAGAAATAATACATGCAATTATCCACCCAGGTACTTGAACGTAATGCCCAGCAGTTTTCTGATTATCAAAATTTGTTGATTATGGGGCCACCAGCGAATGATGATCTGGATTTTCTGACACCCAAGAAAGTGCTGAGCTTGGATTACCGAGCCTATATGTCTCACAAAAGTGAATTAGAAGAGACGATTGAGTTTTCTTTATCCCATGAACCTAGTTCTTTATATGACGCGGCTGTGGTATTTCTGCCTAAATCCAAAGGTGAGCTGGATTTAGTCTTGGCTTATATCACCCCAATGCTTGACGTCGGTGCAGATATTTACTTGGTGGGTGAGAAAAAAGGCGGCATTGCAAGTGCTTCTAAGCGCTTAGAAAATTACGGAACTAATAGTAGTAAGATAGATTCTGCAAAACATTGTCAGCTATGGCATGTTAATTTAGAAGAAAAAGCTAAAGCTTTCAGTATCGATTCCTGGATTAAAATAATTGACCTTACTTTTAATAATATTGATTTGAAAGTGGCTGCTATTCCTGGAGTCTTTAGTTTTGCTGAGCTCGATGAAGGTACTGCACTTTTAATGGAAAATATGTTGACCAAATTAGAGGGTAGGATTCTCGATTTCGGATGTGGCTGTGGGGTTCTAGGAACCTATACTAAAAAGCTTAATCCGGAAATTCAGCTAGAAATGGTAGATATAAATTTATTGGCATTAATTTGTGCTCAGAAAACCGCTGAATTGAATAATATTGACGCAAAAATTTACCCAAGTGATGCTTGGAATGAGGTGCAGGGTAGAGTAAATGGAGTTGTGACTAATCCACCATTTCATAGCGGTATTGTGACTGAATATCAGACCACTGAATATTTTATTCAAAAAGCAAAAGATAAAATGGCTAAATATGCGCCTTTTTTGTTGGTCGCAAATACCTTTCTAAGGTATTCCGCCATCATTGAAAGAACCTTTGGAAAGTGCGTGGTTTTAGCAGAAACACCTAAGTTTAGGGTTTATAAAGCGTTTAGGTAAGGGTTTACAAAACGACAGGCAAAAAAAAAGCCCTTGCAAAGCAAGGGCGAGTCCACTATAGCTTACGCTAGCGATAAAACCTGAAGAAACGACTGCTTCGTTTCAATGCGTTAATACTAGCCATAAAAATTAGTATAAACATACTAAAACATGAACTTCATCACACTTGTTGATTCTTCCCTGACTTCTGGCTGTTATTTCGTCAAATGCTGTTTGGTGAATGTAATCTTATGTGATAATTTGTGAATAAATATAAATTCAATTCTTTATAGTAGTTCAGTTGTTTTATTTAGTGGCTGAAAATATAGAGAAGCTCATGTTAAAGGTTAAAGATCATGTGCTCGCGACAATCGCTACAGATCGTTCCACTTTTTCAAAAAGTACTTTCTTTTTGCTTTGTGTTAATTTTGTTGTCATCAAATTTAGCTCGTGCTGAATTAGTCTTGCTTTCAGAATCATCTCTAGCAAAAGTAACTGGACAAGCAGGTTTAAGAATAGATATTGAAACTCGGACGACCATTGGTGAAGTCGAGTATGTCGATGCCGGTTCAATATATTGGAAAGACTATTCTTTGTCAGGAATTGACGGTGGTTTAATGGATAATATCCGTGCAACCATCGATTCAACCGATGGCGCTGAAACTTTAGCGGCAGGCTTTTCTGATTTGGCATTTTTGGCTGCTAATGGCTATCTTGATGCCAGTGAAGCTGATGTTGCTTGGGCTATGGCAGAATATAATGATGGTAATGGGAATTATGGTAAGCAATTTAATGATGGTGATTTGGTCATTCATGTTACCTCGCAAGATTTTGGCATAGATTTTACGGTACCTGCCCCTGCAAATACAGCAGAACAAGCCACTAACCTGTTAGCTGCAAAAAATGCAGTTGATTTTCGTTTGCAGCAAGGTGATTTTGGTATACGAAGTTCTGATAAGCTTGTTGAAACTAGTCTTACACGAAATTTATCTATTGAAGCCTATTTAGGCTATTTGGATATTATTTTACGAAATAATGGTAATGGTTATACGGCAACGGGATCTGGCTCGACACCTGGAAAACCGAATAATATTCGTCTTGGCGATTCTTATATAGAGCTTGATTTGAAGTTTCGTGTCGAAGATCTGGATGTTGATAGTACTAATAATGCTTTGAATCGTGTCATCCCGAGAGCGGTAACCAATCCATATTTAACCTTAAGAGATATGCGTATTCATAATGAACGTGGTAATGATGCCTTAGGTAGTTTTGGTTTTGCGAGTGTCGAAGCAAAAATTGGCGCAGCGACAGATATTCTTAATAAGATGGATTATCTTGGGCCCACTGACGTTAATCGATATGTTGATGGCCAAGCTATATACGACATAAATGTAAAATGGGATTGGGATTTACCGCATATTTCTTTCGGTGATACAGGGGAGAGTATTGGTGCGGTATATTTTACTGATTTTCAAATTACCGATACTTCCTTGGTTATTTCTGCAAACTAAGTTTTACGTCTAAACATGCTAGATTAAGCCTCTATAATGGATAATTATTAGAGGCTTTTTTGTGTAATTGTTTTGGATGCTAGTATTTTCTCAACAGTATCAACAATTGCTTGAGTTTGACTGTCCAGCTCTAAGTTAACTTTCTGGCCAATGCTGAAGTGTCCAAACGTCGTTATTTTAAGTGTTTCTGGTATCAGATAAACATTAAAAAACTCATTTGTTACTTCGCCAATCGTTAAGCTGCAGCCATTGAGGCCAACAAATCCCTTCTTTAGAATGTAGGGCTTAATATCTGTATTGAGCTTTAAGAATAAACTGAAATTCTTGTCAGTTTTGTCAATCTTGATGACTTCGGTTGTGCAGTGAATGTGGCCTGACATTAAATGGCCGCCTATTTCATCGCCAATCTTTGCCGCCCTCTCAAAATTAACTGTGTGATTAATTTCTAGATCACCTAAATTGGTTAAACGCAGGGTTTCTGCTATTGCATCAAAGCAAGCTGTACTTTTGTCTAAATTAAATGCTGTTACCGTTAAGCAGGTGCCATTAATGGCAATGCTTGCGCCTTCTTGTATATTCTCTAAGCTGCCGTCCGGGAACTGAAAGCTAAATCTACTTAGTTGATGGTTGCCTTTTTTAGTTAAAAGAGTCGCTTGGCCTTGGACGATACCTGTAAACATATTTCTCTCAATTCAAAGATAATTTTGAAGATGTTAATTTAATTTACTTAAAAAATCCTTTTTAATATATTAGAACGAATTTATCTATCTTATTTGATTAAAGAGTTTGTGTTTTTTTCCGATATAGAATACATGCCGTTTAATAATAAGGATTGTGATTTTGCCTGCAAATCAGACATCTAGAGTTAATTTTGACGATAAACCGTCATCACAAAAAAATATGGATGACCTCTTGAACGATGTTGATAAGCGTATATCGGGCTCAGTTGCATCTAATTCACCCCCTGTTTCTTCTGGAAGGCGAAAAACAATCGATCGAAGGGATAGTGATGACAACAAAAATATCTCAGAGGAGGAACGACGAGAGCAAGATCGTCGTCAGAAAGCTCGCCTTCCCAAATCATCTGCTGAAAAAAAAGCAGAGCAAGATGAGTTGAAGCTTCAGCAGCACCGAAAGAAAATATTGTTGGCAGGGTGCGAGCCGGTTATGGGTTTAAATTATAATTTTCTAGCAATGGATGACTATCCTGAGAATTCATTGGTTTCAGCCGCAAGAAGAGATCGGGATTACTGGCTCACGGTTTGTGCTATTTTCGGAAGTATTTTCTTTTTTGGTTTATTAGGCTTTGTTTCGCCTGGTATAACGGGAATATCCTGCGGTTTAGGTTTCTTGTCAGCATTTTTTGCATTTTCTCCATTTCGAAAATATTTCTTTCAGCGTCCTCATTTGCACCAGTTATTAGCAAAGCGTAAAGAGATAGAGTTTCGTGCTTTAAACCACGTTCGTTTATTAGAGGGAAGTGATGGCCTTGCCTGGCGATGTAAAAAGCTCCAGAAATATAATACTAATTTGTCTAAAAAAATATTTTCAGGTTTATTTCACTACTCCAAGCAAAGGCAGCTTCTTAATATTGTCAGACAAAAAAAGCATATCCGGCTTTATTTGTTATTAATGATAGAGTCACAGAAAGCCTATAAACGTTTAGAAAAAGATTATCTCGAAAATCATTTTAAGCACCTTGAAGCTGGTTGGGGCGATCAAATAGATACTGCAGAAGCTAATAAAATTGAACAAGTGTTAAATGTGTCTAATGAAAAGGAGACTAAGAAACAGCAATCTTGACATTGTCTTTGATCAAACGTATGTTTCAAACAATCGTTTGGAATGTTTATACTAAGATTTTTATGGCACATACAGAAACTGTTGATCGTATATTAGATGCAGCTGAAATTCTTTTTGCAGAGAAGGGTTTTTCTGAAACTTCATTGCGTTCTATAACGGGTAAAGCCAAGGTGAATTTGGCAGCCGTTAATTATCATTTTGGGTCCAAGAATGCACTTATTCAGGCCGTATTTACTCGTTTCTTGTCACCCTTAAATGATTTTATGGTTAAAGGATTGAAAGCAAATCGCTGGGGTGAAAAGGGTGGGAATACACCAAGTGTTGAAGATGTGCTTGGTTTGTACACCCGAAGTCTTTTGAAAATTCCAACGCGCCATCATAACGGTGTATCCATATTTATGCGTTTATTGGGTTTGGCGTATACTCAGTCACAAGGGCATCTTCGAAAGTACCTGGAAGATGAGTACGCACAAACTTTCTGGCCTTTTTTAAGTCTTATTAAACAAATTACCCCTGAGTTAACAACAAAAGAACGGTTTTGGCGAACTCAGTTTGTTTTAGGTTCAATGGCGTTTACTATGTCTAGTATTCAGCAATTAACAGATATACTTGAAAATAAAGCCGGTTCTACGCCTAACCCTGAAGAGGTGGTTGATTTTCTTGTTCCATTTTTAGCCGCTGGGCTGAGTGCATCTCCGGCTAAAAATGTTAATATTCCATCTGCTTAAAGCTGCTAATACATCCATAATAACTTCATACAGCAAAACGAAAGGTGTATTGTGCTAAGCCAGTGTCCTGCCATTGAAATCAAGCTAAGCGCTCAGACATTAACCTTGCATTCATATACCATAAACAAAACCTATTCTATTTCTAGCGCAAAGAATGGTTCAGGGCAATTATCCGGTTCAGCTTGTACTCCTTTAGGTCATCATATAATTCGTGCAAAAATTGGCGATAGTATGCCTGTTGGTTCAGTTTTTCGTGGCAGGCGATTTACAGGTGAAATATATACATCTGAATTATCAGAGCGTTACCCTGAGCGTGATTGGATTTTAACGCGAATCCTCTGGTTGTCTGGAAAAGAACCTGGGACTAATCGTTTAGGGAATGTTGATTCCATGCGTCGATATATTTATATCCATGGCACGCCAGATTCTGAGCCTATGGGGATACCGCTTTCACATGGATGTATTAGAATGCGTAATACCGACATGGTAGAATTATTCAATTTATCGCCAGTCGGGATGGATGTCTACATTCGTAAGTAGCCATATCCTTTATTTCTTGTATATTTTATAAGTGATTTTTTATGTCTTCTGATATTTCTAATAAATTTAGCCATTCTATGATTGGACCGCTTATGTTAGATGTTGAAGGTTTGACGCTAACAGACAATGAAAAAGCTATTTTAGCGAAGCCATTAGTGGGTGGCTTGATCTTGTTTAGTCGTAATTTTAGTTCTTCAAGTCAGTTATCTAAGTTAATAGCTGAAGTTCGTAGCATTTCTCCCGATATACTTATTGCTGTCGATCAAGAGGGCGGAAGAGTTCAACGATTTAAAGACGGTTTTACCGTCATTCCTCCCATGGCTTCTTTAGGTAAACTCTTTAATAAATCACCTGAAGATGCGCTACAAAAAGCAAAAGACTATGGCTGGATTATTGCTTCCGAGTTACTGGCTTTTGATATTGATTTAAGTTTTGCGCCGGTTCTGGATAGGGATCACGGTGTATCGAGTGTGATAGGCGATCGTGCATTTTCAAATGATGCCGATAATATTATTGAGCTTGCCAGTGCTTTTATAGATGGTATGCATGAAGCGGGTATGGTGGCGACAGGAAAGCACTTTCCTGGTCATGGCGGTGTGGCAGCAGATTCACATCACGAAGTGCCAGTAGATAACAGAAGCTTGAAAGTCTTAAAAGACGATGATCTTTACATTTTTAACGCATTGATTTCGGATGAGCAAAAGTTAGATGCACTGATGCCTGCGCATGTTATTTATTCATCTGTAGATAAGCTACCTGCAGGATTCTCAAAAATTTGGCTGCAAACTATATTGCGCAAAGAAATGGGGTTTGAGGGGGTGATATTTAGTGATGATCTGGCTATGGAAGGCGCGAGCGTTGCTGGATCCTTTTCTGATAGAGCAAAGGCGGCTATTTATGCAGGCTGTGACATGATTTTAGTCTGCAATCACCCGGAAGGCGCCAGGGAAGTTTTGAGTTATTTAGAAAATATCGAGAAGGCTAGCCCTTCGCTATTGCAGAATAAGCGCTTGAGCTGTCTTCGTTTAGACAAGTCAAAACGCAAGAGTGTTCAGGATTTACAAGCAAGTAAGCGCTGGAAAAGCGCTACACGAGGCTTGTGAATAACAGACGTTTTTTTATAGGATTTATTTAGACATAATGAATTGGAATGTAATTAATACTTGGCTTGGGTTGCAGGGCTTCGAAAACCTGTTTTATAGACAGATGATTGAAGCATTAGTTATCTTAGTAGCAACGTATTTATTGAGTGCCTTGGTCGGTCTTATTTTTACGCAAATTGAGCGTCAATTTAATAAGACCAATAATCTATGGGACGACACGGTTCTGCATGCAGCTAGAGGCCCTGTTATGTTGGCTATCTGGTTATTAGGTATTTCTTGGTTAGCCTATAGTATTCAACGTCAACATGGTTCTGAGATTTCAAGTCTATTCTTTTATGCACAACGAACAACCGTCATATTTTGCTTATCCTGGTTTTTGATACGGTTTATTACGGGTGTAGAACAGATCGTTATTTCTGAAGAAAAAATGAAAGAACCGATGGATGAAACTACCGTTTTTGCAGTCGGGAAATTACTTAAAGCTACTTGTGTTGTGATTGCTGTTCTAGTGGTTTTACAGTCTACAGGCTATAGCATCAGTGGTGTGCTGGCATTTGGCGGTGTAGGTGGTTTGGCTGTGGGTTTTGCAGCGAAAGATTTATTAGCAAATTTTTTTGGTGGCTTGATGGTGTATTTGGATCGGCCGTTTAAAGTGGGTGACTGGATAAGATCTCCCGATAAGGATATTGAAGGAACCGTTGTAAAAGTTGGTTGGCGTTTAACCACAATTACTACCTTCGATAAAAGACCACTTTATGTGCCTAATTCATTTTTTACGACTATTTCCGTGCAAAACCCTTCTCGAATGAGTCATAGAAGAATTTTTGAAACGATGGGAGTTCGCTATTGCGATGCAAATCAACTCCCAGCCATTATTGAGCAAGTAAAAGCGATGCTGATGGATCATCCAGAAATCGATAACACTCAGACGATGATTGTTAACTTTACTAGCTTTGGACAATCATCCCTGGATTTCTTTATTTACACATTCACAAAAACTGTTGATTGGATTAAATATCAGGAAGTGAAGCAGGATGTTTTATTAAAGGTATTGGGTATTATTGACGCTCAAGAGGCTGAAGTGGCTTTTCCGACGTCAACCTTACATTTTGCCGATGCACTTCGTTTGAGTGGCTATGAAGAAAATTTAAATGCTACTCAGGTCTTCAAGGAAAAATAGTTGTTGATTACGGTTTATAAAATAGCTGGTTATAAAAAGGTGCTTTATGCTTGGAATTATTGGTGGGACAGGTTTAAGTCAGCTTGATGGTTTTAATATTCAAGAGCAGAAGTGGTGTGAAACACCATTTGGTGAGCCGAGCTCTATCTTGAGTTTTGGTGCATATCATGGACAGAAGCTTGTGTTCTTGGCGCGTCATGGCCTACCTCATAAACTAGCACCGCATTTAATTAACTATCGTGCAAACCTGAGTGCTTTTAAGCAAGTGGGTGTCACTCAGGTGATTGCTGTCAATGCGGTCGGTGGCATTCATTCTCAAATGGGGCCAATGTCAATTTCGGTACCTGAGCAAATAATTGATTACACCTACGGTCGAGCTGCCAGTATTTATGATGGTTGTCATGTGGAGTCTGTCGATCATATTGATTTCAGTTTTCCTTATACTGAGTCTCTTAGACAGTCGCTGATAAAAGCATCAAGATTAGCAAAGTTAGATTTATTGGAAAGTGGGACTTACGGCGCAACTCAAGGTCCGCGTTTAGAAACGGCTGCTGAGATAAAGCGCATGCAAAGAGATGGCTGCGATATGGTTGGCATGACGGGTATGCCGGAAGCGAGTTTAGCGCGAGAGTTAGGCTTAGATTATGCTTGTCTTGCGCTTAGTGTAAACTGGGCAGCTGGCTTAACCGATCAAGTTATCTCGATGAAAGAAATAGAAGAAGTTGTTCATAATGGTATGGAAAAAGTGCATCTAATCCTTAAGAACTTTTTAAATCAAGAAGAGTCATGACCTTCTGGTATCAGAACCTTAGCAGTACTTAAGGAGTCTTTACTTTAGCAAGCCAGCGGTCTAATTGATTTGCAAAGTTCTGCTTGTCTTGCTGGTTTTGTGGTGCTGGCCCCCCACTATGAATTCCGCTAGAACGCATGGTCTCCATGAAATCCCGCATATTAAGTCTCGACTTAATATTTTCTTTTGAGTATTTTTGTCCTCTTGTTCCAAGAGCAATTGCACCTTTAGTAATGACTTCATCTGCCAGGGGAATGTCTTGGGTAATCACTAAATCACCCGCTTGGGTTTGTTGTACAATCCAATTATCAGCCACATCAAAACCGCTACTAACTTGAACTGATTTCAGGTTTGTAAAGGGAGGTAAAGCGATGCTTTGGTTTGCTACAAAAGTGACTTGTATGCCAGTTCGTTTTGCTGCTTTGATCAGTATTTCTTTAATAAATACAGGGCAAGCATCTGCATCAACCCAAATAGTAGCTGGGGCAGGCTTATTCTCCGACATAAGTTAAATCATTACTTAGTTTAAATGGCGAAGGTACTTCTTTTATCGTTATAATCGCGCTAATTACAGGGTGATCGATATAGTGTACTTCACCTTCTTTTATACGTCTGGACTCGCCAAGATAGCGAATATTCTGATAAATTTCACTGGTTCCTATTGATGCTGTAAAGCTAGTGTTTCTCGTTATAGGTGTTAATAAATCGATTAATTTCCACTTGGTATTTTTCGCTAGAAACCAATCTTTAATGTCTTGATAAGGTACGCTAATTTTTTGGACTAAAAATAGTTTGAATTCAGCATGGGTATATCGGCTTTTCTTAAGCTGAAGCTCGCCAAATAAGGTTCTTTGTTTGCTGACTTTGGTATTGATTTTTAGAGCTGGTGTATTGGCGTTTTCAATTAAGGCTTGTTGCCATGCATGAGTATCGAGTATTTCGACAGCCCGACTTCTTTTTAATTCTTGAATCGCACTTTTAAGTTCTGTGTTGTTTTCTGGTAGCTGGGTGTACTGGTAAGGCGACGCTGGCTGCGCGCTTGATATTATGTATGAAAACTGTTTTTTTTCCGTTAATGGGTATGGAATATCTTCATAGCGTAAAATATGGTCATCCGTTTGCAAGTGTTCAAATATGATGTATTCAATCTGATACCATTTGGCATCTTGCAGTGATTCAATAGCGAGTGCTGTGTTTGTTTGAACGCATGATGTCGCAATAAATAATAGTGAAATATTGATAGGCGAGGGTATTAATTGACGTATTGATTGGAATATTTTAAGCACTGACTATGTAAACCTGAAAGAGAGTTTTTATAGGCCTGTTTTATCACTAAGAAAAAACGTACAGGGTATAAAAAGTGTTTAACGAAGTTTTATCTTGATAACGCGGCTTATATTAACATCGCGCTTTCTGAAAAGCACTGACAGAATGGGGCTATTCCTTAATGCACCGAGCAAGAATCTGATGATTAAGCTCACTTCAGAAAAAACCGCAGTAGCGCAGAATCATGTATGTTAGAATTCCATTCCTTTTTTGAAAGCTAATTTTGTAAAGCAGGTAGGTAAAGCGTGAGTCAAGTATCGAAGGATTCAAGTAGTGCAAAACGAGTGGGTATGGTGAGCCTGGGCTGTCCGAAGGCTTTGGTTGATTCAGAACGAATTCTTACTCAATTAAAACTTGAAGGTTATGATGTCGTTCCTACCTATCAAGATGCTGATGTCGTTGTTATTAATACCTGTGGTTTTATCGATTCGGCAAAGCAAGAATCACTGGATGCTATTAGCGAAGCGATGAAAGAAAATGGCAAAGTAATCGTTACAGGTTGTATGGGTAAAGGCAAAGACGCAGACACAATTAAACAACGTAACCCTGGGATATTAGCGGTTACCGGCCCGCAAGCGTATGAAGACGTTGTGGGCGCTGTACATGCATGGTTGCCTCCCTCTAAAGATCACAATCCACATACCGATTTAATTCCCCCGCAAGGCGTTAAGTTAACCCCGCGGCATTATTCTTATTTGAAAATATCCGAAGGCTGTAACCATAAGTGTACTTTTTGCATTATTCCGGATATGCGCGGTAAGTTGGTTAGCCGTGACGCGGGTTCAGTATTAGACGAAGCCGAAAGACTGGTTGCTGCGGGTACAAAAGAACTATTAGTTATTTCTCAGGATACCAGTGCTTACGGTGTCGACGTAAAATATAAAACGTCTTTTTGGCAGGGTCGGCCGGTTAAAACCAGAATGCTAGAGCTGTGTGAAGCTTTAGGTGATATGGGTATTTGGGTTCGACTGCATTATGTTTATCCCTATCCACATGTTGATGATGTGATTCCACTTATGGCGGCAGGTAAGATTGTGCCCTATTTGGATATTCCTTTTCAGCATGCGAGTCCTAAGATATTAAAAGCGATGAAGCGCCCAGCTGCTGCTGAAAATAACCTTGAACGTATCAAAGCATGGCGAGCTATTTGTCCTGAATTAACGATTCGAAGTACCTTTATCGTGGGCTTTCCTGGTGAGACAGAAGAAGATTTTCAGATCTTACTCGATTTTCTCGAAGAAGCTCAATTAGATCGTGTCGGTTGTTTTACTTACTCTGCTGTTGATGGCGCGCAAGCCAATGCCTTGGCTGATCCGGTACCTGAAGAGCTTAAGCTTGAGCGTCAGCAGCGATTCATGGAAGTTCAGGCAAGAATTAGTGCTGCAAGGTTGCAGGCTAAAGTTGGCACTATTCAGCAAGTTCTAGTGGATGAAGTGACACCTGAAGGTGCGGTTGCAAGAAGTCAGGCTGACGCCCCGGAAATCGATGGCTGTGTATTCATCGATGGGGCAAGGCATTTAAAGCCTGGTGATTTTGTGACAGTAGAAATAGAAGAAGCAGATGAATATGATATGTGGGGGCACATCGTTTCGTAATATCATTTATTAAGCATAAGTGATCATGTTGTCATCGCGTGTTTCTATTAAATGATTGATTTGATTAAAGGCCACTAAGTTAGTCTTATGTGGCTTGTTTAAAAGCTCAGTAAAGCTTGTGTTGCGAATTTGAAAGTTCATATCAATCATGGATTTGGAGTTTGTTTGTAGGATTTTCATTAATAACATCGCTATTGCGCCTCCCGAACTGACGATAAACGTCGGTTTATCAGAGTCTATGGACAGTTCAGATATGGCCCTGCTAATTCGATCTGAAAACTCGCTCCAAGTTTCAAGATTCCCATTGTTAATTTCCAGTTCATCTTGAGACCAAGCAAGCATTGATTTTTTCAATATTGAAAAAAAAGCGCGAATGTCGCCAGCGCTTGGCGTGTCTTTTGGGTATTTGGAAAGATATAGTTGTATTAGCTTTTTGAAGTCAAACTCATTCCAGTCTTCATTTTGAAACGTTTTTATTGAGCTTGGGAATGCTTTATTTATTTCATTGGCAGTTTGCTGGTGTCTAACAAGGCTTCCGGTAATTATTGTGGCAGGTTCAAGATAATATTCCTTTAGATACTCTCCTAATATAGCTGCTTGTTTAAATCCAAGGCTAGATAACTCATCGTAGTTAGTTTTTCCTAAAGAAGCTTGTGCGTGTCGGATAAGAATTATTTTGGACATTGAATAGCCTTGATAATGAAAAGAAAATGTATTTGGCTAAGAATATAAAAAATAAAGGTATCAGCATAATCTATTTTATGAATATAAAAATATTCATAAGGTGAATGATTACAAGTTGGTGAAAGTTTTTTGAAATTCCTGTTACATTTTTTTGTCTCAGGCTTTATAGTTCGAGCCATTAATTTTAGGCAATATAGAGGTTTCAGATGGGTTCTAAAGACAAGGCATTACAGCAGCAAACGCAGTTTATACGCTTTGGGTTAATATTCTTTTTCATGGCCGGCATTCTGCTATACGTGTATTTAATTTCAAAAGGTATGCACGGGAGTATCGTTTTATTAGCGTCAGCTGTGATTGGTGGTTATATGGCCATGAATATCGGCGCTAACGACGTTGCTAACAATGTAGGGCCGGCGGTAGGCTCAAAAGCAATAACGCTCTTTTGGGCGATTGTCATCGCGGCAATCTTTGAAGCCGCTGGGGCCTTATTAGCCGGTGGCGAGGTTGTTTCGACTATTAAGAGCAGTATTATCGATCCATCTAAGCTTGATGATACGAGAACCTTTGTTTGGTTAATGGTGTCTGCGCTTTTGGCTGGTGCCGTTTGGTTGAATTTGGCAACCTTATTTGGCGCACCGGTTTCGACAACGCACTCAATTGTGGGTGGTGTCTTGGGTGCGGGGATAGCCGCAGGTGGGTTTGGGATTGCAAACTGGGACAAGATGGGTGCAATTGCCGCTAGTTGGGTTATCTCACCTGTCTTAGGTGGTCTTATTGCTGCTGCATTTTTACTATTCATAAAAAAGAAAATAATCTATCAGACCGATATGATTCAGGCTGCAAAAAAGTTTGTGCCTATTTTGATTGCTCTTATGGCGTGGGCTTTTAGTACTTATTTGGCTTTAAAGGGATTAAAGAAAATTTGGAAAATAGATTTTCAAACGGCTGCGTTAATTGGTTTTGGTATTGCGATAGCAATATATTTTTTAGTGAAGCCGTTTATTGCCCGAAAGTCTGAAGTGGTTGAAAATACTAGAGAAAGTGTGAATAAGCTATTCACGGTACCGCTTATTTTTGCAGCAGCCTTATTAAGCTTTGCTCATGGTGCAAATGACGTTGCCAACGCTGTTGGCCCTTTAGCCGCTATTTCTGATGCAATACAGCATGGTGGGATTGTAGGCAAAGCCCCCATTCCTTTATGGGTAATGATGATTGGTGCTTTGGGTATTTCTTTAGGCTTATTATTGTTTGGCCCAAAGATAATTAAGACAGTGGGTGGGGAAATTACAGAGTTAGACAAGTCGCGTGCTTTTTGTGTCGCAATGGCAGCCGCTATTACTGTTATTATTGCTTCTCAGCTAGGTTTACCGGTGAGTTCAACGCATATTGCTATTGGTGGTATTTTTGGTGTGGGATTCTTACGAGAATACTTGAAAACCAGTTATGCAAACCAGTTACAAGATATGCTCGATGATCATGAGGGTGAGGAAAAGGTTAGGCTACAGAAGTTCTTATCCAATTTTGAATCTGCTCCTGTAGAAGATATGGAAAAAATGATCAAGCAGGCTAAACGGCAGAAAACTGAGCTTGGTTTGAAAAAATCTGAGCGTAAGAAAATGAAAAAACTGTACAGTGAAAAATTAGTAAAACGTTCTGCGGTAAAGAAAATTGTAGCAGCTTGGATTATTACCGTGCCTGCTTCTGCAAGTATCGCAGCAGGTGTGTTCTTTATGCTAGGCGATTTGCCGTTAGGTTGATATTGATCATTCAAGTGTCTCGTTAATATTGGCAAGGCGCTTAAATCAGACTAAGCTTTAATTAATTTTAAACAGGGAATTCTTATGCCAAAACAGAAAGCGGAACACTTAATTACCGATCTTCATGAGCGCTTTGCTGATGAACTGGTAAGTCCTGAACAACTCGCTCTTTTAGATCAGGTTAAAAACCATATTCATAATATGAATGAAGATGAGCCCGCTGACCCAACATTTCTAGAAACAGTTGAACAGTTGGTTGCAGAAATTGAAGTAGAGCACCCAATAGCTGCCTCAATTTTAGAGCAGGTATTAACTACCCTTAAAAATATAGGTATCTAGGCTCTTTTTGCTGATTATTTTTTCAATAAAAAAACTCGCATGTCTAACAGGGATGCGAGTTTTTTTTGTTTGCCCAGCGAAGCTGGCAAACCCGTCCACTTTCAAGGAAGTGGAATCTCCCGACTAAGGGGAAAGCCTTACCCTATTCGTTTTGCTTTGGATAAAAGTCTTCAAATAGCTTCAGCTTTTCACTAAACTCAGTTAGCTGATTTCCAGGCTATGATTGTGTAATGGCTTCGAAATTTTAATTTATGAGAGAAAATGGCTTTTTCTAGAGGGCAAAATGGAAAGTGACAATCAAACATTATTAGATGTTCTGGCTCAGTTGAAAATAGCTATTGAGAAAATGGATTGGAGTACGGCTGAACAAATAGATCAAAGGATAAAAGCAAATATTGAGAGTGCGGTATTGCATGCTAAAACAGATGAAGATAAGAACTCATTGATAGCATTACTTAAAAGTATTCAATCTCTATATACACTTCTTATTTCTAATACCGCAGAATCGCAAAGCAAAATATCTGTTGAACTTAAGAAAATAACAAGTGATAAAAAGGCTGCTAACTTCTATTTAACATCGTCTAAATACCAATAAAAGATTAAATAATATTCCTCCAAAAGCGACAAAAAATTGAACATTTTTTAATGTGGCGCAAGTTTTTACTTTTTTGCGCCACTTAATTGACTAAAGTGCTATTTGCTACTTTAATTATTCCAAGAGATTTGCTTCCTAATTAGGCTGTTTTTTGGGTACTAATTATTCTTATATGCATAGCGCTACATAATAATAAATAAGGTTTATTTATGGCACAGGATATGAAAGTTTTGGTTATCCATGATAACCAAGAAGTACTTCGTGATATCGCTGTTATTTTGGGTTTTCTGGGAGAGGATGTCCTGAGTTGTGATTTATCTGATTGGAAAAGCGCCCTTGAAGGTGTGATAGAAAATTCTTCACAATTAAATGTCGTTTTTATTGGTTCGGATAATGGTCAGATATCATCTTTAGTAGAAGAGTTGCATGAGTGGGATGAAGGCGTCCCATGTTTAGCACTGGGTGATGTAGATCTAGAAGGGCTTGATGATATTATACGTCGAAAGGTAATTACTCAATTAGAGTTACCTTTAAATTATAACAAAACTTTAGACAGTCTTTATCGAGCGCAAGTATATCGTGAGCAGTATTCATCTAAATTGGGCAGAGGTATTCGTCGTGAAGTTGAGCTATTTAGAAGTTTAGTGGGTACAAGTCGAGGCGTTCAGGTTGTGCGTGAATTAATGGCACAAGTTGCTGATAAGGATGTCAGTGTTTTAATTACAGGGCAGTCTGGTACGGGTAAAGAAGTTGTCGCGCGTAATCTGCATTATAATTCTCACAGAAGAAATAAGCCTTTCGTACCGGTGAATTGCGGTGCCATACCTGCAGAACTACTAGAAAGTGAATTATTCGGGCATGAAAAGGGTGCATTTACCGGAGCAATAACAGCGCGTGCTGGTCGCTTTGAGCTTGCTGAAGGTGGAACCTTATTTCTAGATGAAATTGGTGATATGCCATTGAATATGCAGGTTAAAATTTTGCGTGTTCTTCAAGAAAAAAGCTTTGAACGAGTGGGTGGTAACAAAACGATTAATACCGATGTTCGTATTATTGCTGCAACGCATAAAAATCTAGAAGATATGATTGAGGTTGGTGAGTTCCGAGAGGATTTATACTATCGATTAAATGTCTTTCCAATAGAAATGCCTGCTCTAAAAGATCGGGTAGAAGATATCCCTCTATTAATGCATGAATTGATTTCGCGTATGGAGACAGAGAAAAGGGGCTCTATTCGCTTTAACTCCGCAGCAATTTTAAGTTTATGTCGTCATGAATGGCCGGGAAATATCCGAGAACTAGCTAACTTGGTAGAGCGCTTAGGTATTATGCATCCTTATGATGTCATCGGTGTAAAAGAATTACCTCAGAAATACCGTCATGTTGAAGAAACGGATGATGATCTTCATGTAGAAGATATGAATATGCAGTCGGCACCAGGGTTCTCAAATTTGGATTCACCTGCGCTTTTACCTGTTAACGGTATCGATTTGAAAGACTATTTGGCTAACTTGGAAAAATCTCTCATACAGCAAGCATTAGATGAAGCTTCAGGTGTGGTTGCCAGAGCCGCTGAAAAGCTTCGAATTCGTCGGACAACCTTGGTTGAAAAAGTTCGTAAATATGGTTTAAACGAATAGTTTATTTTTGGTAATTTAATCCCAAAAAACACCAGTCAAAAAAATGCCTATGATTTTTGAGTTGGTGTTTTTCTCTATCTATCCTGTCATTATTTTGTCTTTATCACATTGTTGATGTCTTGTTTTAACTTTCTATCCTACTGATTGTTAATGGAAATATAGTTTTGGCCTAATATCTGCTTTATCTTCTGAAAGACACGAAAAGGCATTCGCATTATGGCTGTGAGGCTAGATATTTTGATGGGTAGGTGATTCCGATGGCACAACAAAAAATAACATCATGGATAGACGAACCAACTTTGATTTCTACTGAAACCCTTGGGGCTTCAGTTGTTCGTTCAAATTACAGAAAGAAACCATCAAAAGTACATTCAAAGATTGAGTTTGAACAAGATCAGCCTGTAGAGCCTGTAGAGAATGCCTTATCTTTATTTGATAAGTTATCTTCACAGTTAACCCACTCCTACCGCAATCTTGAAAATAAAGTCAGTCAATTAACGACAGATTTATCTGAAGAAGAGTCTCAGCGGCGTAAGCAGTTCAAAGAAAAAGAAAAAATTGCCAATAGATTGTCCACGTTATTAGAAATTTTACCTGCGGGCGTTGTTTTATTAGATGAAAGCGGAATGATCACGGATTGTAATCCAGCGGCAAAAGACTTATTAGGTGAACCTTTAGAAGGTTCAGCTTGGCTGGAAGTCATTAAACGCTGCTTCTCACCAAAGCATGATGATGGACACGAAGTCTCATTAAAAGATGGAAGACGTGTACGTATTGAAACAAGATCAATGCAGTCAGGACAAGGCCAGCTTATCCTTTTAAGTGACTTGACAGAAACGCGTCTTCTTCAAGAAAAGGTAAGTAGGGCAGAACGTTTAAGTTCTCTTGGGCGAATGATGGCCAGTTTGGCGCATCAAATTAGAACACCCCTTTCAACAGCTATGCTATATGCCGGTCATCTTACACAAACAAATTTTGATGAATCACTTCGTATCCCTATAGCGGAAAAACTTTTATCTCGTTTGGCTCATTTAGAGCATCAGATTCGGGATATGTTGGTGTTTGCTAAAGGCGATTCACGCTTAGCTGAAAAACTTAAAGTAGACGATTTTGTAAGTGCGCTTCAGCAAGCAGTGGAGCCTGTATGTCAAAGTTCAGGAGTTCAATGTAATTGGACAATTCAAAAGATTGATAAAGTTATCATGTGCAATAAAGAGACTTTAGTTGGAGCATGTCTAAATTTAATCAATAACAGCATCGAAGCAGGTGTAAGCGCTAAAAAAACCAATCTTAAAATAACTATCGATTTATCCGCTGAAGATGAGAAATCAATTGTCTTGGCGGTAACAGATAATGGCCCGGGAATACCATCCACTAATATTCAAAAAGTATTTGAGCCCTTCTATACAACGAAACCGCAAGGAACAGGTTTGGGCTTGGCTGTCGTGCAGGCAGTTGTAAAAACGCATGGTGGTGAGTTTAGAGTGAGATCGACAAAGCAGGGTGTGAACGCAAGCGTTCGTTTGCCCGCATATAAAGCTAATCAATCAGATATAAAGAGGTAGTCGGAATGTCAACTAATAGTAACGTGACTAAAGTACTCATTGTTGAAGATGATAAAGAGCTTAGAGAAGCTTTATGCACCACACTTCAATTAGCAGGACTGGAGTTTGTTGAGGCGGACTGTGCAGAAGCAGCGCTCATTCAGCTTGAAAGAAGTAAAGTGGATATTGTGGTGAGTGATGTAAATATGCCTGGAATGGATGGGCATGCATTGCTTAACCATATTAAGCAAAAGTATCCAGAATTACCCATGATGCTTATTACGGCTTATGGTCAAGTAAAGATGGCGGTTGAAGCCATGCAAAATGGTGCATCAGACTATTTAGTCAAGCCTTTTGAGCCGAAACTATTAATTCAGTCGATCATAAAAATACTCGGTATGGCAGACGAAGGTGTGAGTGTCACACGGTCTGGACAGTCTGAATCTCCCGTTGCAGAAGATCCCTTCACAAAACAATTTTTTCAGATAGCCGAGCGTGTTGCAGAATCAGAATCAACTGTGATGATTTCGGGTGAGAGTGGTACGGGTAAAGAGGTTCTAGCAAGGTTTATCCATGATAAGTCACCTAGAAGAAAGAAGCCTTTTGTGGCATTAAACTGTGCGGCCATTCCAGAAAATATGTTAGAGGCAACCTTGTTTGGTCATGAGAAAGGGGCGTTTACTGGTGCTTACAATAGTTCGCCAGGTAAGTTTGAGCAAGCAAGTGGTGGTACTTTATTATTGGACGAGATTTCTGAGATGGATCTTGGCTTGCAAGCTAAATTATTGCGAGTGCTTCAGGAAAGAGAGGTTGAAAGGGTAGGTGGGCGCAAAACAATTACTTTAGATGTGCGTGTTCTTGCGACAACTAACCGAGATTTAAAAGAGTATGTTAAAGAAGGCAGGTTTCGTGAAGATCTATATTATCGTTTAAGTGTTTTCCCCATGATGTGGAAGCCCTTGCGTGAGCGACCTCTTGATATTTGGCCTTTAGCTGAACGCCTACTGGCTGAACATGCTCAGAAAATGAAGCGCGCTCCAATGAGCTTTGCAGAAGACGTTCGGGTCTATCTAACGCAGTATTCATGGCCAGGAAATGTGCGTGAATTGGATAATGCCATTCAACGCTCACTCATTCTGGCTTCAAATGGCTTAGTGCAGGTTGCTGATTTCTGCTTGGATTCTGCAAATACTGCAAGCTGGATTTTGGAAGCAACTGAGCCGGTACAAACTCAAGAACCAGATAGTGTGATAGAGCTTGATTTGGAATCTGAGTTAATGTCGGGTTTAGGTAAGGATCTTAAGCTGAAAGAATATCAAATTATTATTGATACCTTAAAACAAGAGAATGGTAAAAAGAAAAACGCCGCAGAGAAATTAGGTATTAGCCCGAGAACACTTCGCTATAAGCTTGCACAAATGAGAGATAACGGTATAGATGTGAGAGCAAAACTTTCTGCTTGAACTAATCGCCAAGGGGAGGGTTAGGAAGGGGTGAATTACTGGTATTCAGTTACTAGGATTCTGGCCAGACAGTAAAAATTAAGATAGTCATGTTTATATTATAAGGAGCTTCGGCTCCTTTTTGTGTTCTGCTATTGTTGGCCTACTTTATGCTTGAGTAGTATATAAGAATGATTAAACAACAATATTTTGACGAGGTGATATATGTCTGGAATCAATTCCGTAGCAGGGAGAGCAGATATTAATCAAGTTTTAGCCGACATGAGAAACTTGCGTGCTCAAGTGCAAAAGCCGCAAGAACTTAGGCCTGAAATTTCACCCAATAAAATTCAAAGCACTCAATCGCCGAGTGAAGTTCCAAAATTTAGTGACTTGTTTTCTAAAGCGATTAATACGGTGAATGAGACGCAAAAAAAATCGGGTGAAATGACAATGGCTTATGTACAAGGTGATCCTTCAGTTTCTTTATCTCAAGTCATGATTCAATCTCAAAAATCATCGGTATCATTTCAAGCGCTGACCCAAGTAAGGAATAAAGTCGTTCAGGCCTATGAAGATATTATGAAAATGCCAGTTTAATTTTATGCTCGTCATTAAAAAAATGTCATATAAGAACAAACAAAATTGAGTTAATAATTATGTCTTTAATTGTGAAAATTGAGTTAATTGGAAGCCAGATAGTCAGTTTTTCGACACAACTCGTATCGTCATTTTTGTTTGCTTGTCTATACATGCGAAACATGCGAAAAGAGGCTTGATTTATGGCACTTGCACCCGCAGAAACCAGGAATAATCTTCCAATGAATATTGGCTCTACAGCAGATTCTGACTCAGTCGGTTCAGATAGTGATTTAATGACCGGCATTAATCGTTTAGGGATGTTCCGTCAAATAGGTTTGATGGTGGGTTTGGCAGCGAGTGTTGCTTTAGGTTTATGGTTAGTGCTTTGGTTACAGGAGCCAAACTATCAACCTTTAATGAATAATATCAAGGCTCAAGATTTGGAGGAGGCAACTCGGGTATTAAATCTAAACGGTGTTGATTTCAAAATCGATCACCGCACAGGTTTGTTATTGGTTGAATCGGCAAAGCTTTATGAAGCGAGGATGAAGCTTGCGGCGACAGGTATTACAGGTGAACAAACTGTTGGTTATGAAATTCTGGATAAAGATCAAAGCTTAGGTTCAAGTCAATTTATGGAATCTACCCGCTTTAAGCGGGGTTTAGAAGGCGAGCTTGCGAGATCAGTTGCCAGCTTCAACAACATCAGAAACGCCAGAGTGCATTTAGCTATTCCAAAGAGATCCGTTTTTGTAAGAGATACAAGGCATCCAACTGCGTCAGTATTAGTAGAAACTTCGTCTTCTCGTCCTATTACGCGAGAGCAAGTTGATGCTATCGTTAATTTGGTGGCTGGAAGTGTAGCTGAAATGAGTAAAAATGACGTTACTGTTGTCGATCAAAATGGCAATTTGCTGTCTAATAATAATGAAACAGAGCTAGACAAAATGGTGTCTAAGGAATTCGAATATTCAAGAAAGTTAGAAAATGTACTAAATAAACGTATTAACAGTTTATTGACACCTATTATGGGGGCAGAGCGCTTTAGGTCTGAAGTGTCGGCAGATATCGATTTCACAAAGACCGAATCGACTGAAGAGTCTTATAATCCGGATGCGCAAGTTCTCAGAAGCGAGCAAACTTTAGATGAGCAAAGACAATCAATGGCAGAGGGCGGAATTCCCGGAGCCTTAGCCAATCAGCCGCCTGCTAATGCCCAAGTTCCTGAGCAAGCTGGCCAGGAAAATGCTCAAGACGGCGGTGTTCCAACAAATATACGGTCACAGAAGACGCGTAATTATGAAGTAGATCGAACTATTAGCTATACTCGTCATCAACAAGGTAATTTACAGCGCTTAACTGTGGCAGTCGCTATTGATGATATTAGGGCTATCAATCCGGAATCAGGAGAAGTTACATTTACACCTTGGTCAGATGCTGAATTAGAAAGACTTACCTTGCTTGTCAGAAATGCTGTAGGGTATTCGGCATCAAGAGGTGATAGTGTCAATGTGATTAATACACCGTTTGCTCCGATAGTGGTTGAACCTTTTGTTGAACCTGAAGTATGGGAACAAGACTGGTTTTGGGGTATTGTCTGGAAAGGTTTAGCTGTGTTGATGGCTGTTATTGTAATATTTGCGGTCATTAGGCCAACCTTTAAAAACCTTGCAAGCAGTGGTGCGCAAGCGAAAGAATTTGCGCTAGCGGGTGATGACGATGGTCTCGCCCAAATGTCTTCAATGGCTGAGGGGGCAGCGGGTGATAGGGTGAGTTTAAGTGCATCTGATGAGTTTTTATTGCCAGGTGCTTCCGAAGGTTATGATAGGCAAGTTAATGCCTTGAAAGGACTCGTTGCTGAAGATCCTGCAAGGGTTGCTCAAGTAATACGTCAATGGGTAAATGTTGATGAGTGATAATGCGCCAGACAAAAAACTACCAAAGATTACACGTGTAGATGCGGCGGCTATATTGTTAATGAGTCTTGGTGAAGTTGAAGCTGCTCAAATATTAAAGCATATGGGGCCAAAAGAAGTTCAGCGAGTGGGTACTGCAATGGCTACCCTAAGAGATGTCAGCCAAGAACAGGTCGAAGCTGTGATGATTGACTTCCTGGAGTCTGTTGGTAAGCAGACTGGCATGGGAATAGGTTCAGATCAATTTATTAAAAATATGCTGACTGAGGCTTTAGGTCAGGATAAAGCAGATAGTCTTATCGATCGCATACTTGTTGGTGGCAATACCACTGGGCTAGATACTTTAAAATGGATGGATGGAAGAGCTGTCGCTGAGTTAATACGTTATGAACATCCTCAAATTCAAGCAATTGTTTTGTCTTATCTGGAATCAGATCAAGCTGCTGAAGTATTAGGTGTTTTGGACGAAAAAGTTCGTTTAGATGTTATTATGCGAGTGGCTTCTTTAGAAAGTATTCAACCGCAAGCTCTGCAAGAATTAAACAACATTCTTGAAAAACAATTCTCAGGAAACTCTTCAACAAAGACCAGTAAAATTGGTGGTGTTAAATGTGCTGCTGACATCATGAACTTTATTGATACCACTATCGAAGCCGACTTGATGGATAGTATTAAGGAAATTGATGCCGACTTGGGTGGTGAGATTGAAGATCTTATGTTTGTTTTCGATAACCTTAAAGACGTTGATGATAAAGGTATTCAAACCTTATTGAGAGAGGTATCTTCAGACGTATTAATTATTGCACTGAAAGGTGCTGACTCTGAATTACAAGAAAAAATATTCAAGAATATGTCCAAGAGAGCCGCTGAATTACTGCGTGATGATTTAGAAGCGAAAGGTCCCGTTAAGGTGAGTGAAGTAGAAGGATCACAAAAAGAAATTCTGACAATCGCAAGGCGCTTGTCGGAATCCGGAGAAATAGCATTGGGTGGCTCAGGCGAAGCGATGATTTAATATGGTAGATAAAACGCGGCAAGTAGATCCGGGAAAGCTCACAGCGTATGAACGTTGGGAGTTGCCTAATATTGGCGAACAGACAACAGGCTCTCGTAACTTAACAAGCACTGCTCAAACAAAACTAAAGCCGCCGACAGCTCAAGATTTAGAAAACATTAGAAAACAGGCCTATGAAGCCGGATTTCAAGAAGGTCGAAAGGCCGGTTATGAAAAAGGTCATAATGAAGGCCTGCTAAGTGGCAAAGAAGAGGGGCATAAACAAGGTTTAGAGCAGGGTTTAGCGGCTGGGCAAACACAGATTAATGAAACACTAGCCAAACTTGAACGCTTATTAGTAGAGCTTGTTGCACCTATTGAAAAGCAACAGACTTTAGTTGAAGAAGCCATGTTAAATGTCTCCATGGCGGTTGCCAGAGCTGTGATTCATCGAGAGTTAAGTCTGGACTCATCTTCAATTCAGCAGGCAATCCACTTAATTCTGAATGATTTGCCTAAAATGGATAAAGGTTTTTCACTTAAAATTAATCCTATAGACGAGCCATTTCTTAGTCCTATTTTGAATCGTTATGAATCAGAGATTAGCTTAAAGATGGATGATACCATCACACCCGGTGGTTGTTTGCTGATATCTTCAAGCCAATTAATCGATTACACCATCGAGAAACGCTTCCAGAAAACCGTACAATCTATGCTAAGTGTTGCCATGCAAAGTAATACTGATAAAGACATACAAGAAGTGCCATCGAGTATAAATGCGCTGAGCGATTATCCTTCTGAAACACTTGAAGATATTCCATTGGATGATGAAAAGGTTCAAGCAACAGAGCAAGTCCAAGTCTCTGAAGAAATTGACGAAAAGTCCATTAACTTAGAAAAAACTGAGTCAGTCAGTGCGGAAATTGATCATAAAAATCATAAAGATTCCAATGCAAGCCCTAAAGATTTAGACGACCATGATAAATGATGCGTCTGTGTCAGCCTCAATCAGTGAAAAACTAAATCTCTTAGCCAGTGCTGTACCCAGTAAAGTGCCTGCTGAATATAGTGGGCGTCTTACTCGAATGGTCGGGCTCACGCTAGAGGCTGTAGGATGTCACTGTATTGTTGGTGATCGCTGCCTCATTCAGTCTGTAAACGGTTCTTTAATAGAAGCAGAAGTGGTTGGTTTTGATGGCGACAAAACTTTCTTAATGCCGCTAACGGCAGCGGATGGTTTAAAGCCAGGTGCGCTGGTCACACCAGCAGACACAATCAGTGAGGTAGCTGTTGGTTGGGGCTTGCTTGGTCGTGTTTTGGATGGCGCAGGTCATGTCCTTGATGAAAAAGGAGTATTAGATGTTGATGCCTATATTCCTTTTACGGGCCGCATCATTAACCCTCTTGCGAGAGCGCCAATAAGAGAAGCTCTCGATGTAGGCATTAAGGCAATTAATGCCTTGTTAACGGTGGGTGTTGGGCAGCGAATAGGTCTGTTTGCTGGCAGTGGCGTTGGTAAAAGTATGTTGCTCGGCATGATGACGCGATTTACCACGGCCGATATTGTTGTTGTGGGCTTAATTGGTGAGCGTGGTCGAGAAGTAAAAGAATTTATCGAAGATATCTTGGGTGAAGAAGGTCTAAAGCGATCAGTCGTTATCGCATCTCCGGCTGATGATTCACCTTTGATGCGTTTAAGGGCATCTATGCTAAGCACTCGAATTGCTGAGTATTTTCGCGATCAAGGCAAGAGTGTTTTATTGTTGATGGATTCACTAACCCGCTATGCCCAGGCCCAGCGTGAAATTGCTTTATCGGTTGGAGAGCCTCCGGCGACGAAAGGTTATCCTCCGTCTGTATTCGCTAAGTTACCGCAATTAGTGGAGCGAGCCGGTAATGGTAAACAAGGTGGTGGTGCAATTACTGCTTTTTATACGGTTCTTACTGAAGGTGATGACCAGCAAGATCCAATCGCCGATGCTGCTCGAGCTATTCTTGACGGCCATATTGTTCTCTCTCGAAGTCTGGCAGAAGAAGGTCATTATCCTGCTATTGATATTGAAGCGTCTATAAGCCGGGTTATGCCGCATATAACAACGAATGAACATCTCCAGGATGCTATGCGTTTTAAGCAAATTTTCGCACGTTATCAGCAAGCAAGAGACCTGATTAGTGTGGGGGCTTATGTGCCTGGCTCTGACCCTCAAACCGATTTTGCTATAGAAAAAATAGATAAAATGAAAGAGTTTCTAAAGCAAGGTTTGAAAGAGCCCTCTATTTTGCCTATGTCTATCTCGCAAATGAGTAGCACGATTGCTCGGCCGAAATAGCAAGACGTCTAATTTTCTTGCATAAATGCTCTTTGTTTTAAAAAAATACTCTTTGTTTAAAAAATACTCTACGTTTTAATTAATACTAAAGGAGCAGGTTTCATTGAAGAAGAAATCGGAGCGCTTGAAAATTGTCTTAGAGCTCGCTGCTCGTAAAGAGAAAGCAGCAATGGATGAGCTTGCAAAAAAAAGACGATATCGAGATGAGCAATTAGCTCAATTGGAAAGCCTAAAGCAATATCATGCTCAATATTTGGATGATGTGAAAAAGGGTTCTTCTCAAGTACACGATGTTGTGAGTCTCCAGGCTAATTTACATTTTTTGACTCAAGTTGACTCAGCTATACAACAGCAAGAAGGTGTTTTAAAAATTGCTGAAAGCGAATTTTCCGTTTCAATGAGACATTGGTTAGAGCTCCATCAAAAACGAAAAGGTATGGCTGACTTAATCAATAAATATAAAACTGAAGAGTTAAAGTTGGCAGACAAAAAAGAACAACAGCAAATAGAATCAGACTTACTTTCCAGGAAATTTCGCCCTTGATTGTCATCTATTTAGGCTATGTCAATATGATGCATCGTCTAAAACACTAGAACCTAGGTAGAATTAAAAACGAGTGATTGCTTAGATTTTACCTCTCCTCAATTTTAGTCATAATGTTTTTAGTGAGGTTTATTTAATTATCCGTCTCTAATTGGCTCGAATTTCGCTTGTTAATCAATAACTGTACTGAGCAAGTTACTTTAAGAACTAATCTAATGCTCAGGTATAAATATATTTTGCGTATTATTTATTAGGGATAGGATCATTATGCCTGAGTTATTGTTGTCTTCTGCGCCAGTTCAAAAGTTAGCGCCAAGTGCGCTTGATAACCGTTCAAAAGATAAGCCTTTGTCTGGTATATCAAATGGCTTAGATACGGCGAATACTAGTGAGAATAAAGGAGGTAAGTTTAATAATATTTTATCTTCTATGCTTGGTTATGCGGATTCTGAAAAGTTAGAACAAGTAAATAAGAATGACTCAGAAGAATTAGGTTTAGCTCTTGACGGTGTCATGATTCAGCTAGAAAAACTAGATATTGATCCGGAGATGCTCACCGGCATAAAAGACTTTATAGATGGGCAGGATTTTTCCTCATTTAGCTTAGGAAGCCTTAATGAAGGCTTAAGTTTGCCGGATTTTTTGTCAGAATTAGGGGCAATGATTAATTCAATACTGAATCAAGTTGATGAAGATACCGGTATTCCTCTTTCTGAAGCTTTAGGTACAGAAACAGATGCGATTGAATCTGCCTTTTTACAGTTAAATATGCTTATTAGTAAAATTGCTAATCGCTCAGAAGGCGGTGCTCAAGCATCTGGTAATTCGCTTTTAGGTTTTTCATTTGAGTCTGGTAAAGGTAAGAACGGCCAATGGCAGCAGTATGACCCACAACAAATGTCGCAGCCTGAAAATGGTTCAAAGCTCCCTCTTGATACACAAAGTCAAGGCTTAATATCAGAGCGCTTAGTGTCGGAAACAGATCAGAGTTTTAAAGCTCAAATGGGTCAATTAGTGGCTGGGAACAACCTCGATGCTGCTGAATTGGTAGACTCTCTTTCAGAGGCCATGCTTGGAGCAAAGCTTGATGCAAAAGATAATACACAGAGTAAGTTTTCAGATATACAATTGCGTACTCCAAATGAAGCGCTAAAACAATACTCTACAACCTTAAGTACGCCTGTAAATTCCGAGCAGTGGAGTGATGACCTTAGTCAAAAAATATTATGGTTTGCAGGTCGAAATATTCAAACGGCTGAAATGCATCTGAATCCTGCTGAACTTGGTCCAATAGATGTAAAAATTCATGTCCAAAATGACGTAGCGACTGTAACCTTTAATGTTAACAATGCATCTGTTCGGGATTTACTTGAATCTAACGTAGTCAGACTGCGTGAAATGATGGAAGCGAACGGTGTTAATGTGGGTGATGTCAATGTTGGTTCTGACACCAGGGAACAGTCCCAGCAATCAAATTCAGATTCATCTGAAAAAGGTTTTTCTCAGTCCGGTCATGATTCCGGGGAAAGTGGTGAATTAGTCATGACTGAAAAAGAGGTGACAATAAAGCAAGCTAATTTAGTCGACTATTTTGTTTAATTAACTTTAGCCCTGCTAATTTGATTTCTATCGTCTAAACTATGAAATAATAACGATTCCTTCTTTAAGCTTATATTTTATGTACTTAAGAGGTGGATGTGGTATGTCGCTTGCTGTATATACTGATTGAATACAGTTTTTATTAATATTGACGGGATTTTGGTGTGGCTGAAGAAAATCAACCTGAGGAAAATGAACAATCAGGAACTAAATCAAATAAAAAATTAATTATTACTATCGCCTTGGTCGCATTTCTTGCGATAGGTTTGTCTGTCGGTGTTACGTTATTTCTATTGATGGGTGGTGATGAAGAATCAGCAGTAGAAGTAGAAGATGCAGCAGCGTCTGTTGAAGAGGTAAAGGCGCCGGCAAGCTACCTGGAAATTAAACCACCGTTTTTAGTGACCTTCAATGTTGAGGGAAGGCAGAGGTACATGCAAATATCACTATCCGCTTCAGCTCGAGACGCAAGTGTATTTAACAATATTGAGCTTCATATGCCGCTTATCCGGTCAAAATTAATAAGTACTTATGCTGGAATGGATTTTAATCTTATTAAGACAGAAGCCGGTAAAGTAGGCTTGCAAGAAAAGACGGTTGAAGTCATTAATTCTGTTTTAAACTCAGAAGCTGAGGGGCAGATAGAAAATATTTATTTTACTAATTTTGTTTTGCAGTGATTAATAGCGCAATAAAATTTTTTAAGTTACTCAACTAATCGGATGCGAATGTGCAAGATTTATTATCACAAGATGAAATAGATGCGTTATTGCACGGTGTCGATGATGGCGATATCGATACCGAAGACGATGCCGACGAAGAAGGCATACGTAATTATGACTTAGCCAGTCAGGATCGCATCGTTCGTGGTCGTATGCCAACATTGGAAATGATTAACGAACGTTTTGCGCGCTATACCCGAATAAGCTTGTTTAATCTTTTACGTCGGAATGCCGATGTTTCTACCGGTGGTGTTCAAATTATGAAGTTTGGTGAGTATATCCATACTTTATATGTGCCAACCAGTTTAAATATCGTTAAGCTTCGCCCGCTTCGAGGTTCTGGACTATTTATTTTTGACGCTAAACTCGTGTTTAAACTAGTCGATAATTTTTTTGGCGGTGATGGTCGACATGCTAAAATTGAAGGTAGAGAATTTACACCGACTGAAATTCGTGTTGTTCATATGGTGTTAGAACAAGTCTTTATTGATATGAAAGAGGCTTGGAATGCTGTATTCAAAATTGATTTTGAATACATTAACTCTGAAGTAAACCCATCGATGGCGAACATTGTCAGTCCAAGTGAAGTGGTTGTTGTCAGTACCTTTCATATCGAATTAGATGGCGGCGGTGGTGACCTACATATGGCGATTCCATATTCTACTATTGAACCGATCAGAGAAGTTCTTGATGCGGGTGTTCAGAGTGATGTCGATGATGTTGATGAACGATGGCTGACAACCATGCGTAAAGATCTTTTAGAAGCGCGTGTTCCCGTAAATGTTACCGTATTAGAAGATAAAATTTCCTTAAGAGATGTCGCCAAACTGAAAGCAGGCGACATAATACCGATAGATTTTCCTGAACTAGTAACTGTAAGTGCTAATAGGGTACCTATGTTCAAAGCAAGACTTGGACAGAGTAATGGTGCATTAGCTGCAAAAATTGAACAAAAAATAGTCCGTCCCAAAAACCCGACAGTGATGGTAGAAAACAATGAGTGATGATAAGTCTGATGATGGTATGAGTGAAGATGAAAAACTCGCGGCAGAGTGGGAGTCTGCTATGGAAGAATCTGGTGACAAGGAAGAAGGAGTCGAAGATGAATGGGCAGCAGCAATGGCAGAAGCAGAAGCTGTTGAAACGAAGGCATCGGATGACATTAAAGCGGCTCCACTTGAATCGTTTAAGCCTTCGCCAGAAGTTAAACAGGGTAATATGTCGCCAGATCTGGATGTCATCCTCGACATACCGGTCACTATTTCGATGGAGGTAGGTAATACTTCCATTCCAATTAGAAATTTATTGCAACTGAATCAAGGTTCTGTCATTGAGTTGGACCGTTTAGCAGGTGAACCTTTAGATGTGCTTATAAACGGCACATTGATTGCGCATGGTGAAGTCGTTATGGTTAACGAAAAGTTTGGTATTCGTTTGACTGATGTCGTTAGCCCATCCGAACGTATTCGTCGTTTAGGTTAAACCATTGAGCTTTTATAGATTGATTAATTTTAGCCAGACAATCTCAATATTGCTATTCTGGCTTTGTTCTGAACAAGTTGTTGCAGAAACAAGCTCCGTTGTTTCTGCTAGTACTAGTAAAAGTATCTCTCCATTTACTAATTGGCCAGTTGTCTTAATCGTATTGTTAGGCATGATTGGTTTTATTTTTACGCTTGCATGGTTTGTAAAGCGTTTTGGTGGAATGAATTTTACTGGGAACAGGGAGTTGAAAGTTGTGACGTCTATCAGCTTAGGTGCAAAAGAGAGAGTTGCCTTAATTGATATAAAAGGCAAACAATTCTTAATAGGCGTTACGACGCAACAAATAAGTCATTTACACTCTTTTGATGAGGCCGTAATACCTTTAGATAATGAAAAAAATCAAATTAAACAAAACGACTTTGTCTCTAAGCTTCAATCGGTTTTGAACGCGGCTAAACAAAGTGACGCTTCAGAAAATACGGCTTCACTGAATACTAATAAAACTAGGAATAGTAAAGCCGATGCATCTTAAAAAACTGTTATTACTGTTTGCTTTATTGCTATTACCTTTGGTTTCCTTCGCTGCTGATCCGGGCATTGAAGCGCTTAAACTAGTTACCAATGCGGATGGTTCGCAAACTTATTCGGTAACCTTGCAAATTTTAGCTTTGATGACAGCGCTGACGTTCTTGCCAGCGCTGCTGATGATGATGACCTCATTTACTCGAACGATCATTGTATTTTCAATTCTACGCCAGGCACTTGGGCTTCAGCAGACACCTTCTAATCAAATAATTTTAGGTCTGAGTCTTTTCTTAACCTTTTTTATTATGTCTCCAGTCTTGGATAAAGTGAATGAAATTGCCATTCAGCCTTATATTAATGAGCAGCTTGAACCTTTAGATGCGATTAAAAAAGCAAGCGAACCCTTTCGTGAGTTTATGTTGAGCCAAACGCGTGAAGATGATATTGCTTTATTTGTCAGGATCTCTGGTGTTGAATACGAGACTTTGGATGACCTGCCTTTTACAGTCTTGATGCCTTCTTTCGTGACCAGTGAATTAAAAACGGCCTTTCAAATAGGCTTTCTGTTATTTTTACCGTTCCTGATTATTGATATGGTGGTTGCCAGTATTTTGATGGCTATGGGTATGATGATGTTGTCGCCGATGATTATTTCGCTTCCTTTTAAAATTATGTTTTTTGTCTTGATAGATGGTTGGGCTTTGATTATGGGAAGTTTAGCTGCCAGCTTTGGAATTTAAACTCAGATTTATTTTCACTGGAGAAAAAAATGACATCTGAAGTTGCAATTGATCTTGTGAGTGAAGCTATTTACCTCATTTTATTGCTGGTAACAATTATTCTTGTACCAGGGCTAATTGTAGGGCTTATGGTTAGTGTGTTTCAGGCTGCAACGCAAATAAATGAGCAGACACTTAGTTTCCTTCCGAGGCTGCTAGTGACATTGTTTGTAATTATTGCAGCTGGCCCTTTTATGATGCAGAAAATAATAGATTACTCTGAAAATTTAATCCGCAATATTCCCATTTTTATAGGTTAATTGGATGGAATTTACCGATGCACAAATAGGAGCATGGGTAGGTTCTTTTCTTTGGCCGCTGTTTCGTATCGCCAGTTTTTTAATGATAATTCCTGTTTTTGGCACCCAGCTTGTGCCAATGAGGGTTCGATCAGGTATGGCTTTTTTATTAGCTCTCATTGTGGCACCTCTTATACCAGAAGTTCCATTAGTAGAAGCCATATCATTAAATGCAGTTTTAATTACCATACAGCAGGTTTTTATAGGCTCTTTGATGGGGCTAATGTTTGTCATGCTATTACAAATATTTGTGGTAGCAGGTCAAATTATTGCCATGCAAATGGGTTTAGGCTTTGCCTCAATGGTTGATCCGGTAAATGGTGTGAATGTACCTATTTTGTCTCAAATCTATTTAATATCTGTCACATTAATTTTTTTAGCGATGAATGGGCATTTGGTTATGATTGAAGTCATCGTTGAAAGTTTCCAGGTCTGGCCTGTTTCACAAGATATTTTGGGTGGTGTCAGCATTCAGCCAGAACAGCTTTGGGTATTTTTAATGAGAATAAACTGGTTATTTGCATCTGCTTTACTGTTCGCACTTCCAGTGATCACTGCGGTATTAATCGTGAATATCTCTTTTGGGATCGTGACAAGAGCGGCACCTCAAATGAATATTTTTTCTTTAGGTTTTCCGATTGGTATGTTATTTGGTCTCTTTTTGATATGGGTAAGTTTTTTTGAAGTTGGGCCGATGTTTGATCGCTTTAGTAGTGAACTTTTTGAGTTTTTCCGAGAAATTAAAGGGGTTTAGTTAGATGGCTGAAGATGGCGATAGCAGTCAAGATAAGTCGGAGGAACCCACCGGTAGGCGTATTGAAAAGGCGCGTGAAGATGGTCAAGTTCCTCGATCGAAAGAACTTAATACAACATTGTTGTTAATGGTTGGCTCAGCGGGCTTACTTATTTTTGGTTCGCAAATAGGTGAAAGTTTTGTCAACATAATGACAGCGAGTTTTACCTTTACCCGTGAGTACGTATTTGATCAAAAGCAAATGGGTTTGTATTTGGTTAATGCAGCCATAGAGATTTCACTAATCGTTTTACCTTTTCTCTTTAGCTTATTTATAGCGGCAATAGTGGGGTCTGTGATGCTTGGTGGCTGGCTATTTTCAGCCAAGTCTTTAGTTCCCAAATTTAGTAAGTTAAACCCCATAAAGGGGCTAGGTAAGATGTTTGCCTTGAAATCGCTTGTCGAGTTAATCAAAGCGATTGCCAAAGTAACGCTAGTGATGTCTTTAGCGGTTTTGATTATACGTTCACTAATGCCCGAGCTTCTTGGTTTAGGGCATGAAAGTGTGATTCCTGCTATGACTCATGCAGCTCAATTGCTCGGATGGAGCTTCTTTTTATTGTCTAGCACAATGATCATTATTGCCATGGCTGACGTACCTTTTCAGATCTATGACCATATAAAAAACCTTAAGATGACTAAGCAAGAGGTGAAAGACGAATACAAAGATACCGAAGGTAAACCTGAGGTTAAACAAAAGATCAGGCAGTTGCAGATGGAAATGGCGCAACGCCGAATGATGCAAGATGTGCCTCAGGCAGATGTTGTGATCACTAACCCCACACACTTTTCTGTTGCACTTAGATATAATCCTGAAAAAGACGGCGCCCCGATCCTATTAGCGAAAGGTCATGATCATATGGCATTGAAAATTAGAGAAATAGCCAAAGCCCATGGCATTGAACAAGTTGCTGCACCACCTTTAGCGCGCGCTATTTACCATCATGCAGAGGTAGGTCAAGAAATTCCCAACGGTCTTTATTTAGCGGTGGCTCAAGTTCTTGCCTATGTTTTTCAGTTGAAGCAATTCAGAAGACGGGTTTCACCTCGTCCCAAAATGCCAGATTTTCCGATCCCTGATGATTTAAAATCAAATCCGTAACGCGCTGAACAAATAACTAATATTGACTTTTTATCGCGTGTTTTTTTGACGTCTTATATTATTCATTCAATCTAAGCTACAGATAAATATACTAATTTTTACTTGGGCTTAATTCTTGCAAAAGACAGGATTAGTGTGAGAGCCGTTGTTTTTAGTCATGAAATTGACGGTTATTCGATAATTTAAAAAACTAAAGTAGCTTTATGCAAGAATCCACAATGTTTCAGCAGATGAAGTTCTTAGCGAATGGCAATATTGCTATTCCTTTCGTGCTTGTTGCTATATTGGGCATGATGATACTGCCTGTGCCTGCTTTCCTTTTAGATTTGCTGTTTACCTTTAATATTGCTTTAGCCTTAGTCGTATTACTTGTCTGTCTCTATTCTTTAAAGCCTGTTGAGTTTGCTATTTTTCCAACCATTCTGCTGGTAGCCACTTTGTTACGTTTAGCTTTAAATGTCGCATCAACCAGGGTTGTTTTACTAGAGGGTCATGAAGGTGGCGATGCTGCAGGTAAAGTTATTGAGGCTTTTGGTGAAGTCGTCATTGGCGGTAACTATGCGGTCGGTTTGGTGGTCTTTGCGATTTTGATGATTATCAACTTCGTCGTTGTGACCAAGGGCGCAGGGCGTGTGTCTGAGGTTAGCGCACGCTTTACCTTGGATGCAATGCCTGGCAAACAGATGGCGATTGATGCGGATTTGAATGCCGGTTTGATTGAGCAAGATGAAGCTAAACAGCGTCGTGAAGAAATTGCGACTGAGGCAGATTTTTACGGTTCCATGGATGGTGCCAGTAAGTTTGTAAGAGGTGATGCTGTTGCAGGTATGCTTATTCTGGCGATCAACATGATCGGTGGCTTGGCCATTGGGATGATGCAGCATGATCTGGAATTTGCCGATGCTATAGAAAAATATTCCTTGCTAACGATTGGCGATGGCTTAGTTGCTCAAATTCCTTCTTTATTACTTTCTACGGCTGCGGCCATTATGGTGACCCGGGTCAATTCTGCTCAAGGCATGTCTGATCAGGTTTCCACTCAAATGTTCTTGTCATCGAAAGCCTTATATATCGCTGCCGGTATTATGATCATTATGGGGGTCGTGCCTGGCATGCCGCATTTTGCCTTTTTAGGTTTAGGTATTGGCATGTTGGCCATTGCTTGGTTTGGTGATAAAAAACGCAAAGAAGGTGAGTCTGCCGATGGTGTCATGCCCTTTTTCTCCAAAAAAAGCGGAGATAAATCAGGGGGATCATCGGCTCAAATTATGCCTCAATCTGACAACAATAAGCTCGAAGCACAAAATACACCCCATGCCGAGACTCAGCATAAAGAACTGGGTTGGGATGATGTGCTCACTGTCGATATTATAGGTCTTGAGGTTGGCTATCGGATTATTCCCTTAGTCGATAAATCTCAAGGTGGTGCTTTATTAGGTCGTATAAAAGGCGTTCGGAAAAAACTTTCCCAAGAATTAGGCTTCCTCATGCCTTCAGTGCATATTCGGGATAACTTGGATCTGATGCCAAATGTTTACCGCATTACCTTGATGGGGGTGACGATTGCAGAGGCCGAAATTCACCCTGAAAGAGAGCTCGCTATTAACCCAGGGCAGGTCTTCGGTAAAATTGATGGAATTGCCGGTAAGGATCCGGCCTTTGGTCTAGATGCCATATGGATTGAGCCTTCCCAAAAAGATCATGCGCAGACTTTAGGTTATACCGTTGTTGATGCGAGTACCGTCGTTGCAACACATTTGAATCAGGTTCTGCAAAAGCATTCTAGTGAGTTAATCGGGCACGAAGAGGTTCAGCAATGGCTTGACCAGCTTGCCAAAGTATCACCAAAGCTCTCAGAGGAGTTGGTGCCTAATACTGTCTCTGTCAGTCTGCTATTAAAAGTACTACAAAATCTTTTGCTAGAAGATGTGCCAATACGGGATATGCGGTCAATTGCCGAAGCCTTAGTGAATGTCACGACAAAGAGTAATGACCCAAGTATGTTGACCGAATTATGCAGACAAGGTATGCGGCGGATGATTATTCAGAATATTTGTGGCAATGAAGCGGAGATTCCAGTGATTACCCTAGAGGCAGACCTGGAACAGTTGTTGCTTAAGTCTGTACAGCAGTCACAAAAAAATGGCGGAATGGATGATATGGGGATGATTCTGGAGCCTCGTATTGTTGAAACCTTGCAGCGTTCTTTGAATGAATCTGCTCAACGCCAGGAAATGTTAGGTAAGCCTGCAATTCTGCTGGTATCCGGGCCGCTTCGACCCGTTCTAGCTAAGTTCGTACGTTTTGGTATAGAGCAGCTTAAAGTGCTTTCTTATCAGGAAATACCGAATAATAAACAAATTACGATTGTAGCAACGGTTGGGCAGTAGTTTATTAGTCAAAATAATGACTAGAGTGAATTCAGTCTGCGATATATTTAAAAATGGTCTAGGTGATTTCTATGGAAGTTAAACGCTTTTTTTCAAGCACAATGCAAGATGCTTTGCGTATCGTTAGAGAAGAATTTGGTGCTGATGCCGTGATTCTATCTAACTCAAGCGTTGACGGTGGTGTCGAAATTGTTGCAGCCTTAGATTATGAAGAGGATTGGGAACAAGAGCCTGTAGCGAGTGAAATTGCTTCACGAGGAGAGCCTAGTCCGTCTCAGTTAGCCAGAATGCATGCTGAAAAGCATTTACAATTACAGAGAGAAATGGAACAGGCAAAACGAAAAATAGAAGCCGTCAAGGCTAAAAAATATAAAGAGCCAAACGCGTCAGAGCTGAGTAATTTAAGTGCTAACTCTATTAACCAGCCTAAAAATAATGGAGCTCAGCAAGCATCTCAATATCAAACAACGGATTTAGATGCTTTGTCAGCCATGCGTGCTGAAATTTTAGAAATTAAGGATTTATTAGCAAAGCAGCCTTATAATTCTGCAAAAGAGAAATTGAGCGCTCAACAATCCTTATTAGAGCAGCAAGTTGAAAAAATGTTTGAGTCTCTATGCTTATCAAAATCAGTGAGGCAGTTGCTTTCAAAAGAATTACAGTTATGGATTAAGCGTTCAGAACTTCAGGGGGGCTTAGGAGAAAGTCAATTTGCAGATGCTTGGAAATATTTAGGTCAATTTATTGAAAAGTCTATTCGTGTCGAACAGGCTGAAATAATTGATCGTCAGGGTGTATTTGCTTTGGTTGGACCAACAGGAAGCGGAAAAACCATGACCATCGGGAAAATGGCGGCTAGATATGTTATGGAATATGGCTCGGATGATATCGCTTTGGTGACAACTGACCGGTATCGTATTGCTGCTCACGAGCAGTTAAAAGTATTCGGCAGGATTTTGAATGTGCCCGTTCATTCCGTGGATGAAAGTCATTCACTTGATATGATACTGGATAAGTTGAGTCAGAAAAAAATCGTACTGCTTGATACTGCTGGCTTAATGCATTCAGACACATGCTGGACTGAGCAGCTTCAGGAGATAAAATTATCTCAGCATAAAATACAATGTTATTTAACTGTGTCGGCGGTAGGGCAGTACCAAGTGATGTCCTCTATTTATCATAATTACAAGATGCTTGATTTGTCTGGTGTCATTGTAACTAAAATTGATGAAGCTGTTAGTTTAGGTGAGGTGCTTAGTTTTCTGATTGATACCGGGCTTAAGGCAGGTTATTTTACGGATGGTCAGCGAGTTCCGGAAGATATCCATCTGTTTGATGCGCATTCTATGTTCGAAAGAGCGCAAACATTATTGAATACCTCTGAGCGTTGGGTAACAATTCGCGCTGAAGACCAGGCTGGTTTAGGTTTTTCACAGCAAGACGCTAAAGGAGTAAGGGAAACTATCTTATTTCATTCTGCGTAATTTTAAATAGTTCTGCTAGACTGATTTTAAGTTTTTAAATAAATGTATCGTTTAGCATATCAAAGTAGAAGTAACAGAGGAAATTAGCCTGTATGGCGAATTCGGGTCCAGTCCAAGTCATCGCCGTAACCGGTGGAAAGGGTGGCGTTGGTAAAAGTAATGTTTCCATTAACTTGTCTATTAATTTAGCTGAGATGGGTCGTCGTGTAATGCTTTTGGATGCTGACTTGGGTTTGGCTAATATTGATGTGTTATTGGGTATTACCTCTAAACGAAATATTGCAGATGTGATTAGTGGAGAATGCACTTTAAAAGACATTCTGGTTGATGGCCCTAAAGGCATAAAAGTAGTACCTGCTTCGTCTGGCACCCAAAAAATGGTGTCGCTCAACCATTTAGAGCATGCCGGTATGATTAATGCTTTTAGTGAATTGTCGCACGATTTAGATGTCTTAGTGATTGACACTGCAGCCGGTATTTCAGAAGGTGTGGTGTCATTTTTACGTGCGTCACAAGAGATTATTGTCGTTGTTTGCGATGAGCCAACGTCTATCACTGATTCCTATGCGCTCATAAAGTTACTTAATCGCGACTATGGAATGTACCGTTTTCGGGTTCTGGCTAATATGGTCAAGACTCAAGAAGAGGGCCGTCATTTATATTCTAAGCTGTCTCATGTAACAGAGAGATTTCTGGATGTAGCCTTACAGTATGTTGGTTGTATACCTTTTGATGAGGCGGTAAAGAAAGCTGTGCAGCGGCAAAGAGCTGTATCAGATGTTTACCCGCGTTCCAAGGCAGCACTGGCCTACCGTGCTTTAGCTCAAAAAGCGGATAGTTGGCCTTTACCCTCTTCACCAAAAGGGCATTTAGAATTTTTTGTTGAGCGCTTAGTTCAATCAACTTCAAGCTAAATTAATTATAATAGTGAACAGTCTAATTGATGTATAACGATGTTCAACTTCAGCGATCAGATGATCTAGTCCGAAACCATGCTTCTTTGGTTAAACGGATTGCGCATCATCTATTAGCGCGTCTTCCTGCTAGTGTTCAGGTTGATGACTTAATACAAGCCGGAATGATTGGCTTGTTAGAGGCATCACGTAAGTATGAAGCTAGTAAAGGTGCTTCGTTTGAAACCTATGCTGGTATCCGGATTCGTGGTTCGATGATGGATGAAATTCGTAAAGGAGATTGGGTGCCTCGTTCTGTTCATCGAAATGCGCGTCGAATAGCAGAAGCAATTAAAGCGATCGAGGATAAAGAAGGGCGCGATGCTCAGGATGATGAAATTGCCTATGAATTGCATATGACGCTTGATGAATATTTCTCATGCTTAAAAGATAGCAATGGTGGCAAGTTATTTAGTTTTGAAGAGTTGAATGAGCAGGGTGATTTGAATATTGATGACTACGCGTCTAATTCAAGCTCTCCTATCCAAAGTATTGTGAATGATTCTTTTAAAGCCTCTCTTGTTAAAGCAATTGATAATCTACCTGAGCGAGAACGATTAGTACTTTCTCTTTACTATGAAGAAGAATTAAATCTTAAAGAGATCGGTTTAGTGCTATCTGTTAGTGAATCTCGCGTTAGTCAAATACATGCGCAAGCCGCTATGAGGCTTCGTTCAAGATTAATGCAGTGGTCCTGATGTGATTTTAGTAATACCTGGATTCTGCAATTAATATCAAAATTGAGTTATGTTTTAGAAAAAACCAATGAGAAGAAATGAAGGTATAAAATAGATTATTGTAGTGAAACAAAT
>TARA_R110001592_G_scaffold11194_1_pt1 | contig 40424 bp, 34 predicted proteins | sample TARA_R110001592 | Tara Oceans TARA_R110001592 (sample SAMEA4398387) | marine metagenome | biome: Polar Biome; feature: [SRF] surface water layer (ENVO:00010504); material: water (ENVO:00002006), including particulate matter (ENVO:01000060) such as... | depth 5 m | reverse complement strand
CACTCCATTCTGAATGACAAAAATGGTATTATGAATGAATACGGACAGTCAATAAAAATAGATATGCTATTAAATGCTCTAGTGTTATTTTAATTATAATGTTGAAAGGTAATGGGAAACATTTGTCTCCAAATTGGCCAATCGTGTTCTGCCCATTTACGTTCGTCAAACCAAAATGGAATGTTCTTATCACTTAATATGTTTGCTAATTGTTTATTGGATTCTAAACAAATATCCCATTTGCCTACACCTAAAATAATTTTCATGTTCCACAGGTCTGGATGATTACTTCCTGGAAGAAAATCCATAGGATTATTGAAAAATACATTATCATCATAATAGCCATCCATAAACGATTTTATGTCAAAAGCACCACTCATGCTAAACATATGACTTACTTTTTCTGGGTGCTTAAAGGCAAAATTTGCCGCTTGATACCCTCCAAAACTTGGCCCTGCAACAGCAACTTTTGGAATTCCCTTTTCATGGCAAATCGCATTCACCACTTCATCCATGATAAATTTATCATACCATATATGCTTTTTAACACGCTCAGCAGGATGGATGTTTTTTATTATACCAACTCAATTCAAAAAATTTGCACCAAGCCTTTATCTAAAAACCATTTTACTGAATCAATTAATTTAAAATCTTTGCACTCATAAAAGCGACCACTAGTCGTTGGAAATAATACAACCGGATAACCGGCATGACCAAATACCAGCATTTCTATATCTTTACTTAAGGTAGGTGAATGCCATTTATGATAATCTTCTTTCAACTCATTTATTTTTAATGTTTTAACCTATCTAAAAAACGCGTAAAATTACAATATAAAACATGGTATGCTAAAATTATTTTTGCTAAATAATTCTTAATGATTTGTATTCCTAAGTTAGACGCTTCATAAAATAAGAAAAAAAACCCAAAGCAGCTTTTTTTTCTTATGTTTGAAAAAAAAAGTCATGTTATCAAATGCGTGTAAATATGCTATTCGTTCCATTCTTTATTTAGGAATTAAGACAGATGGGAATACTAAAATAGGTGTTAAAAAAATTGCTGATGAGTTAGAGACGCCTCAACCTTTTTTGGCTAAATTATTACAACAACTTACAAAAACCAATCTGGTGTCTTCAACAAAAGGCCCTAATGGTGGTTTTTACCTATCAAATAAAGATAAAGATAATTCTGTTTGGGACATCATTAAAAACATTGATGGCACCTCAAAATTTGATGATTGTTTTTTAGGTTTGGCAAAATGCAGTGACGAAAATCCATGCCCTGTTCATTTTATTGTATCACCATTTAAGCAAAGACTATTGGACAATTTTAAGGATAAAACCATTTCTCAATATGTTGCTGAAATTAAGCAGACTGGAAAAGTAATTTCCCTTAAAGATTTTGATGTTTTTAAAACATCTTGATTTAATTTTAACTTTTTATAGGAATAAGTGAAAGATTTTCTATTTCTGAACCAATATGTTGCAACGCAATTGCACCCATTTCAAGTTCATTTAACACTGAACTTTTAATTTCTTCAAAAACGTTTGTAATACCACCAGTAAACAAATTTTGATAATATAAGATACCTTCTTTCATGTTATTTGTAAAGGTCAAGAGATGCTTTTCTTCCTTTTTGCTCATGTTCTTTTTGGCCTCTTCAAATTTATTTTGTAAAAATTCTATGTAAATATGCAATTCTTTAATGAACATATTTGGCCGATCTGTTCTAGTAATCATATTATCTCGCCCGTAAATATGATCTGTCATATTTTTAAGTGTCATTATTTTTGAATAATATGCCATATTAGGCCCAGGGCATATAGAAACACCCGTTCCTTCAACTTTAGTATCTAAATTGTAAGCTAACAGAGCAGAGGTTCCCAAGCCTACACAGGTACATGTTTTTTCTGTGATTTTATTCAAGCTAACTTTGTACTGCTCCTCTGGTAATTCTTGAGCATCCAGCTGCTTGATTTTTAAATATTGGTATTCTCTAGATGCCGTACAAATTCCTGTTTCTTTAAATTCTTTGTTCAATGAAACAAATTTCTTAGGGCATGAACTCCCAGGTCTTCCTTTGGTGATATGGGCTTCTTTTTCTAAATCTTTAGTATTTGCTCTTAGATTGTTAAATGGAACTCCTAACGGTGAAATATCACTTAAATATAAATCATCTTCCTTGGCTTCCACTAATTGATTCAGTGTTTTTTTGTCAACTGTTGTCGCTTCAGGGACCAATAAAAATGGGGTTCCCCAACCTATAGAATCTAAATTATAATGATCCAATAAGAACTCGTGTTCTTCTTCAGTTCCCACGCCGCCTTGAGCAGAAATTTTTATCGGCAACAAACTTTTTGATGTAACACGTCCTTGTGCCACTAATTCATTATTTAAAATATCTTGAATAGAAGTCCGCAGTTCCACTCTGTTTTCTTTAAACTCTTGCAACACTGGCCCTAAAAGAAATCCATCTGTGGCAAAAGCATGACCCCCGCAATTAAGACCCGATTCTATTCTATATTCTGAAACCCATAAGCCTTTTTTAGCTAAAAATTTACCTTGAATCAATGCCGATCTGTAATCACTTACTTTTAATATGATTTTCTTGTTGAAATGGCCTTCTTCGTTCGGATAAAAATCATTAAACTGGCTCATATAAGCATATAACCTCGGGTTCATTCCTGCCGATAATACCACTGAAGATTGTAACTTACTGTTTGCAAAACCACGTAAAGCTGCGTGCGCATCGTTATACTCAACAGGTAGTTTTTCCTTTTTACGATAGTTGTCTTTATCAACTTTGGTCATGATATTAACATCTATACTTCCTTTGGTTAAATTTTGTGACACCCAATCCTTTATTTCAGAAATATTAAACCCTTTTTGTGTAAGTTTATTAAATTCCTGTTTTAATGAAGAACTTGAAGGAAGCATGTTTATATATTTTATAATCTCGTCACTTTTTTCAGTAGTTACATTTTTTAAAGCTTGAAAATTTTTTTCAACTAAATCACTTATTAAATTTAAATAGGATGTAATTCGTTTGGCTCTAAAATCATCAATTTTATCAGTAATCTCTTTATAGGGCATTTCAAATTTCTCACTGTACATTTTTCGGAGTTTCTCTAATAGAATATCGTCAACTAAAGAAATAACGGAATCTATTCCGTAATGGGCCACTTTTAATGGTGTATCTATAGTGAATCCAATTCCCATAACAGGAATATGAAATGAATGTGTGTTATTCATGTTGGTTTTTATTTTAAGGAGGTAAAAAAAATCGAGCCTTTAAAAATGAATTTAAATGCTCGATGTTTTTTGCTATTAATTCAATTAATCGACAAAGATGCGTTGATAATTTTTCATAAAACATGACTTTTGTCATGTTTTATGAAAAGCTTTAGTCTTTTCTATTTGAATGTCCGTAATTTGTCATAAGTCTGAAAACATAATGATTTTGTCATTCCGACAAAGGAGGAATCCCATTGGTTTTCAATAGGTTCTTCATTTCGTTTCACTCCATTCTGAATGACAAAGATGGTATTATGAATGAATACGGACATTCAACTTTTCTATGTTATTTTAATACATCCTGATTGTTTTTCTTGGAATTTTGTAATCGTATTGGCGCGAACATCGGCTAGTTTAGACGTTGGTTGTTCAAAATGGTAATGCCTTAATTGATGCTCACGCTGCCTTCCCGTACTAAAACTAGACACACGCTTTAAATAGCCAATAACCCGCGTTGCATGGTCAACATCTGAAGATCCACAAGATGTACATCTATAGGCTGTCTTTTTATCAATAGCATTACATTCGTTACAAATAGTAATCCTAATGTTGAAACAGAAATAGTTGCATCCCGCATTGGCTGTGGCATGAATGAGTTTAATAAATCCTTCTTTGTTTGGTGCTTCTTCTAAATTAAGATGAAGTGCCGATCCACCATCAAGATATTTTATAATCTCATTGCCATGCAAAATAATTTTATCAAGTGTATTGGTTTGTTCATCTTCCACTACATAGAAATATGAGTTATAACAGTCTCTTGTTACATAAAGCCCCTCTTGCCGGTCCCATTTCGCGTTTTTTACTCCCAAATTTTCAGCCGGAACGAATTCGGTATTAAACATATAACCATACTTCTTTTTCGCCAATTTGTTCTCATCGTAAATGGCTTTTAAATGGGTGTTTACAAATTTTTTGTAGTCATTATTATTCCCTACAGATATCCCTTGACTTTCGGCAGCTTCAACCATACCATTGATGCCAATTGTTAAAAATTGCTTGTCAAGCGTTATAAATCCGGCGTTGTAAACCGGCAGTAATCCAGCTTTTTCGTATGCTTCAATAAGCTTTCTATAAGCCACTTGATATTGATGGATTTTTTGAACTTCTTCAACAATATTGGCTCCTTTTTGCACCAATCTGTTCATATTAAGTGTAATCACATTTATAGAACCGGTCGCTACACCTCCAGCTCCCAAAGAATAGCTAAATGTGTTATCGCTTATTTCACTTCGCAGTCTGCAGCAGGAGGCTAAACTATCGGCGCTTTCAGACTGATATATGAAAAACGAATTGCCTTTACTTAATTCTTGGGCACACATGTCTGTAAATTCTTCGTCTACAGGTTTTCCTTCTTTTACCAACATGGCAGCCGTAACTACTGGAAAGGTTAAAATAGCTTTATTACGTTCGTTATTAAACCATTTCATAAAATAGGCCTGTAACCTTTTTACGCTTTCCCATTTTGGTTTGGTCATGTCTGGAAACACAAAATCTCCAAACATGCTATTAAAATACGCTTCGTCATATAATGATATGTTCCAAAATACAGATTGGTATCCCCTAGCGGCTGCAGGTTGATTAACCGCATACACGACATGCTGCAAATGATTTGCAATGAGTTTGTCATGAGTCTCTAAATAATTTTCACCATAATCATAGGATGCAAAATAATCAAAATACATTAAAAATTCAACGGTTGCCAGAGCTCCTGCAAACTGGGAACTCACTGCAAAAACCAGATTGACAAATTCTCCACAAAAACTTTCTAGATGCCTAGGCGCTTTGCTCTCGCCTCCAATTTTTGTAAGGCCATCGAACAAAAACGGGTACATACTAATGGAAACGCAATAGGGTTTTAAGGACGTTTCATCATGAACATAAATTTCATGGGATTCTATTTGTCTGATATATTCATTTGCCAAAGCCTCACCAAAAAGTGAGGCTATTTTACGTTTTACCAAAGCTCTATTCACCTGAATATTGATATCCTTATTTAATTCTGCTTCCATCGTTGCAATGTTTTTCGAAGTCACATTCGCGTTGGCATCAACTTTAGAGCCATCAGCAGCATTAGAAGACTGGATATAGTGGTCAATAAATTCAATTTTTTGATTTACTTGGGCGTTGGTAAGTCGGATCATAATGTTAATTTTTTTGAATGTCCGTAATTTGTCATAAGTCCGAAAATATAATAACTTTGCCATTCCGACAAAGGAGGAATCTCATTGATTTTCAATAGATTCTTCATTTCGTTTCACTCCATTCTGAATGACAAAATTGGTATTATGAATGAATACGGACATTCAATTAATTTTTAATAAATAAGTTGTTGTTTATAGTATTTGATTTAATCTCAATAAATTTTTGATTGGTTCTCTCACTATCTAACCCTCCTAAACTAGAGTTCCATTTACCCGTTTTAATCCAGTCGAGTTCCTTAAGTATTAAATTTGAAACAGCTTCGTCTCCTGTATAGAGACACGTTTTATAGTGTTTGTTTTTTGCTAATTTTAATAAATCGACCAATTGGTTTTCGTGCCATTCTCCACCCATAAAAAGAACACACGTTGCAAGATTTTCATATTGTTGCAATACTTTGGTAAATACTTCTGTTGTTAAAACCGAGCCATTTTCCTCTTTCCATAAAAACGGGGAATGACATCCTTCACATTTTATTGGACATCCACAAATAGAAAAACACAGACTAATTTCTCCGGGCACTTCTTGTAATACGACTTGAAAATCGTAGTAATTCATATACAAAATAAAATTTAAAGGATTATAGGGTCTTTTAATAGTTTATAAAAATAAGTACTAATAAGCCTCATATAAAGCAGCGTGAAATGAGTTATTAAAAATCTTATTAACAATTATGTAAATACATAGTTCTAAGGCAGATAACCTTGAAATAATGAAGGAGAATTATTTGATGATTATTTTGTTCTTTGTAAAACTTAAGAAATTAAATTCTATAGATTTTGCCAATTCGTTGACTTAATGTAATATGCTTATTAGAAGAATTGAATGTCCGTAATTTGTCATAAGTCTGAAAATATAATGATTTTGTCATTCCGACAAAGGAGGAATCTCATTGGTTTTCAATAGATTCTTCATTTCGTTTCATTCCATTCTGAATGACAAAAATGGTATTATGAATGAATACGTCCATTCGATTTAGAAGATATTAATTAACTACTTATTTTTTTTAATTTATTCATAATTAGAAATCATTAAACTTTATAATTCAATAAAACTTGTTCAAGAACGCACAGATTGATTTAAGCTTCATTACTTTTACACTTATTTTTATTAGATTAATCCTATGTCTGTAGAGCCTAAATTATCACGTTTTAAACAAAACGTTTTGTCTAAATATCAAATTTACAACAGTATATTTATGACCTTACCTTTTGATACCATTACCAAAACAGGGGTTTTGCTGCCGTTATTTCATGAAACCTGTAAAAAAGGATTTGCTAATGGTGATGACCCAACGACTATAGTCAATACTTTTTTTAAAAAATATCAAGCAAGACGCAACGAAGCAAGTCAAATAAATTTATTGTTTAGATTTATACAGTATATTGAACGGCAAGTTGTATTATTTGATGCCGTTGAAGATGCTGCTTTCCCTATTGTAAACAATATGGAAGGTATTGGCACATTGAGAAACCTTAAAGAATCCGCAATTTCTGAAAACAGATTTGAAGCGTTAAAAAATTATCTGGAGGAGTTTAAAGTACGTATCGTTTTAACGGCTCACCCAACACAATTCTATCCTGGTTCTGTTTTGGGAATTATTACAGATTTAACCGAAGCTATTAAACAAAACAATTTAAAAGAGATCTCCAATTTATTTGCTCAACTGGGTAAAACACCCTTTTTTAAACGCGAAAAACCGACTCCTTATGATGAAGCTGTAAGTTTAATTTGGTATTTAGAAAATGTATTTTATAAATCGTTTGGCGAAATCTATAATTACATTCAACAAAATATATATGATGACAGTAATAAGCACAATGAAATTATAAATATAGGTTTTTGGCCGGGTGGCGATAGAGATGGAAATCCGTTTGTTAAACCCGATACCACATTAAAAGTTGCAGAAAAATTAAAACAATCCATCTTAAAAAAATATTACTTAGACCTGAAAGATTTAAGACGAAAACTAACTTTTAGAGGAATTGAAGAACGCATCGTTCGTTTAGAAACCATTTTATATAATTTTAGTATTAATATAAATACTCCTGAAAAAATAACTTCAAGAGAACTTATTCATGACTTATTGGAAATTAGAAATACGATTATAAAAGAACATCAATCGTTATATGTTTCAGAAATCAATAATTTAATAAACAGAGTTCGTCTTTTTGGTTATTATTTTGCAACGCTGGATATTAGACAAGATAGTAGAATACACCATACTGTTTTTACAACCGTAATTGATCATTTAATAAAATCAGGACATTCTGCATTTCCAAAAAATTATCACAACTTATCTGAATCCGATCAAATCAAAATTTTATCAGAAGTTTCTACAGGCCCTATAGACATCAACGAATTTGAAGATGACATGGTGTATAATACACTAAAAACCATAGAGACCATTAAAGAAATTCAACAACTAAATGGTGAAAAAGGGGCAAACCGATATATCATTAGTAATAATCAAACAGCTTTAAATGTTATGCAACTGTTTGCTATGCTTAAAATAGTTGCCTTTAAAGATAATTTAACGGTTGATGTCGTGCCGTTGTTTGAAACTATCACCGACCTAGAAAATGCTCCAAAAGTAATGGAACAACTCTATACGAATCCTAATTATATGGCGCATTTAAAAAGCAGAGGAAGTAAACAAACCATTATGCTAGGTTTTTCAGACGGCACAAAAGATGGTGGTTATTTAATGGCGAATTGGGGTATCTATAAGGCCAAAGAATTATTAACAGAAATGTCTAGAAAACATGATATTTCGGCTATATTTTTTGATGGTCGCGGCGGACCACCTGCGAGAGGTGGAGGTAAAACACATCAGTTTTATGCCTCTTTAGGACCAACAATTGAGGACAAGGAAGTGCAACTTACTATTCAAGGACAAACCATAAGTTCAAACTTTGGAACGCTTGAGTCTTCACAATATAATTTAGAACAATTAATAAGTTCTGGCATGTTTAACCGTATAGGAAAAGATAAACTTGCGATGTCTGATGAAGACAGAATTGTTATGACCGATTTAGCCGAAACCAGTTATCAGGCTTATAAAGACTTTAAAGGTCACCCCATGTTTATTCCATATTTAGAAAGAATGAGTACTTTAAAGTATTATGCAAAAACAAATATTGGTAGCAGGCCATCAAAACGATCAAACTCTGACACCTTAATATTTTCAGATTTAAGAGCCATTCCTTTTGTGGGCTCTTGGAGTCAATTAAAACAAAATGTGCCTGGGTTTTTTGGTGTTGGAACCGCTTTAAAAGCATATGAAGAAAAGGGTGAGTTCTATAAGGTGCAATCGCTATATAAAAATTCGAAATTCTTTAAAACTTTGTTGGAAAACAGTATGATGTCCCTAACAAAATCATTCTTCGATTTAACACAATACATGTCTAAAGATGAGGAATTTGGTGCCTTTTGGAACATTATTCATAATGAATACTTAAATTCAAAAAACTTACTTTTAAAACTTACAGGGTATAAGGAGTTAATGGAAAACGAGCCTTCTGGAAAAGCTTCTATTGAAGTACGGGAAGCCATCGTTCTGCCTTTATTAACTATTCAACAGTATGCTCTTAAAAAGATACAGGAGTTAGAAAATGACTCCATTAGGAATAAAGAAGAAATAAAAACATTTGAAAAAATTGTGACCCGTTCCCTTTTTGGAAATATTAATGCGAGTAGGAATTCAGCTTAAGTCGTTTAGTAAAAGATTATTTTAAAGTTTTTCCGCCTTTTTCACCTGTTCGTATTCTATAAGATTCTTGTATATCAGAAACAAAAATTTTTCCATCACCTACCTCACCCGTTCCGGCGGAAGATAGTATTGCTTGTACCGTTGGTTCTACAAAATCATCATTAACTACAATGGATAGATATCTTCTTTGTATATCGCCTGTACTATAAGACACGCCTCTGTAAACATGACCTTCTTTTTCATTTCCAATTCCAGTAACATCCCAATAGGAAAAAAAGTTTACTCCAACACTGTGCAAAGCATTTTTCACAGCAATAAATTTAGATTTCCTCACAATTGCTTCAATCTTTTTCATAATTTTCTTTGTTTTATTCTATATTCGAAAATACGCAAAATCCGTTATACATTAATTTAAAATATAGCTATTTCCCGATATCATTTTAAGCAAAAAAAGAGACTGTCTTAAAAGTGTTTTGATTTTGAGCGTAGTCGAAAAATCTTATTTACCTAATTATCAATAATTTGATTTTCGATAGATTCTTCATTTTTATTCAGAATGACACTTTTAAGACAGCCTCTTTTTTAATATGCTTTATTAATTAAATGATATTAATGCTCATTTAATCTAAAATCCGGATATGCTTCCATACCATGCTCATGGATATCCAGACCCTCTACTTCTTCTTTTTCAGATACTCTTAATCCTATTGTTTTCTTAAGAATAAATAAAACAATAAACGAGGTTACTAAAGACCAAGCCCCAATTCCCAATACACCAGCAGCTTGAGCACCTAATTGCCCAAAACCACCACCGTAGAATAAACCACCATCGGTAGCAAATAACCCAACAAGTAAAGTACCTATTGCACCACAAACACCGTGAACAGAAACAGCACCAACGGGATCATCAATTTTTAATTTCTTATCTATAAACTCTATTGAGTACACTACTATGATCCCACAGATAAGACCTATGGCTATAGCTCCATAATTATCTACTGCAGCACAACCAGCAGTTACGCCAACCAATCCTGCAAGCGCACCATTTAATGTCATGGACGCATCTGGTTTACCATATTTAACCCACGTTAAAAACAAAGAAGCAACGACACCTGCTGCAGCCGCTAAATTAGTGGTAATTATAATGTTTGATACATGATTGACACTCTCTCCTGAAATTGCCAACTCAGAACCACCGTTGAATCCAAACCAACCTAACCAAAGGATAAATACACCCAGTGCCCCAAATAATATACTGTGCCCTGGTATTGCGTTAGATTTACCGTTTGTATATTTTCCAATTCTTGGCCCTACCAATGCCGCAGCAACCAATGCTGCCCATCCACCAACAGAGTGCACCACTGTGGAACCAGCAAAATCAATAAATCCTAATTTTGTTAACCATCCTTCTCCTTGCCATACCCAGTGACCAGAAATAGGATAGATAAGAACGGTCATGATTAAAGAGAAAATTAAATAAGTAGAGAATTTAGTTCTTTCTGCAATCGCTCCTGATACAATAGTGGCAGCCGTTGCAGCGAATACCGTTTGAAAAAACAAATTGTGCATCTCTCCTGCTTCATTGAAAAATAATGTAGGGCTTCCTATAATAGAACTTATATCATCCCCATACATAAGAGTATATCCTATTAACCAAAACCCAATAGAACCAATACACAAGTCCATTAAGTTTTTCATAACAATGTTTATAGTATTTTTAGATCTGGTGAATCCTGTTTCTACTAATGTAAATCCCGCTTGCATAAAGAATACTAATATCCCAGCAACTAATATCCACATGATATCTAGAACACCATTTATGTCTGCTATTCCTTTTACTACTTCTTCCATAATTAAAAGTTTTTGATGATTATTTTTATTTATTATCTAAGGGTATCTCCACCTTTTTCTCCGGTTCTTATTCTGTAGCACTCTTGTATTTCAGATACAAATAGCTTTCCGTCTCCTACCTCACCGGTTCCCGCTGAACTTATGATAGCCTTTACCGTTGCATCAGCGAAATCATCATTGACTACAATTGATAGATATCTACGCTGAATGTCACTCGTACTATAAGTTACCCCTCTGTAAACATGTCCTTCCTTTTCATTACCAAGTCCTGTAACATCCCAGTAAGAGAAAAAGTTTACCCCAACAGCATGAAGTGCATTTTTAACCTCACTGTACTTGGATTTTCTTATTATTGCTTCAATTTTCTTCATAATTATTATATGTTTTAAATTAAGATTTATTAGAAACTGTAAATAGCTGCCAGAACAAATGACCCTAAGCTTTTCGTAGGAGCCAAATCATTATTGATGAAAGCATTTTCACTGGCCGAATCTAACCTCAGTTCTGGTTTGATCGTTAGGTTTTCAATAGAATAGCTTCCAGTTAAAGTAAACTCAAACACATTACCGTCTCCGTCTGTATCGTAAGCGCCTATACCTCCTGCACCGCCATCGGTCTCTGCAAAATATTCGGCCCTTAAACCAATCGCGAACGAATCGGAAGTTGCTATTTGAGGGTATAATGCCACACCATAAAATGAAGGGCCATCGAGATCGGCATACGAAAGATTCAATCCTAAATAGAGTTTATCGGAAACATCAAAACCTCCTGTATAGTCAATTTGGAACGCATCTGAATACCCCAGAAAATTAATGTATTGTCCTGAATACCCCAACTGTGCACCATAATGGTAATCTCCCGAAGGATTGAATTCTGTTACATCTGTTGGGTTCATAATCATTAACCCCAAACTAAAGTCATCAGACAGCGAAAAATCTGCCTTTAGGCCAGTATGGCTAAAGGGGCCATAAGAGAATAAATACGAGGTGCTGTAGTTGAAGTTACCAACAGGGGAAATGACTTCATACCCCAAAAAGGTGTTGAAATTACCAAATGTAAGTTTTACAGATTCACTAACGTTCCAATACACATATAATTGATTGATGAGCTGGGAGCTTCCTCCAATTCCACCTTTTAAGGATTGATATAAAGGAGAGCCAAAAACAGCATCTTCACCCCTGGGGCCAAATACCAAATCGGCAACAAACCCTACTTTTTCGCCTTTATATGAAGCCACAACATTAGCCATCCCTAAAGCAAAACCAGGCAGGTTGGCAAATGATGATCCGGGAGCAATAGCGTTCTCGTCATTAGGCGCCGTAAAGTTGGCCCTATAATACGCATCAACGCTTCCGCTTATGTTAAATTTCTTTTCTTCTACTGGTGCTTCCTGTGCCAATAATACCGTTGCCATAAGAAACATTGAAAGTGAAATAATCCTTTTCATGATTGTTTGATTTTAAGTTATTGTTTTTAAATGTTATTTTTTTGTCAATACGGCGTAAACTTATGTAAAAAAGATTTAACCCTTAAAAAAAATAGGGTAGATGAATAAATTTTTATTAATTTAAATATTTTAACCCTATTTTTTTAGAGGCAAATCATTTATATTTTGATTTATTGATTTTTTCACAAATAAAAAAATGAAGTATTAGCAGAAATTATTACTAATTGATAGGATTTTTTTTGGGAATAATCAGTTTTATTGCTTTTAATTGATATATCTATGTTTATCCTTGCTTTTTTGTCATTGAATATTTAATAATATTTCCCTTTATTATTGATATATAATTATTTTTATCTCATTTCTACATTAAAAATCGAAATAATGAAATAGCTCTTGTCATTATTTAAATTCTACTGTATATATTCGCTTTGAAAAATCATATTTCAAACTAAAATTTGTTGGTTATGTTGAAGAAGCAAGGAATGTATCTGCCAGAATTTGAACACGATAATTGTGGCGCTGGTTTTATTTGCAGTTTAAAAGGAATTAAGTCGAACGACATTATTCATAAAGCTTTAGAGATTCTTGAAAAACTAGAGCATCGAGGCGCTGTTAGTTCTGATGGAAAAACAGGTGATGGTGCTGGTATTTTAATTGATATTCCACATGATTTTTTTACAGCAAACTGTTCGTTTAAATTACCCAAACCAGGAAATTATGCTGTGAGCAATGTGTTTTTGCCAAAAAAGGAGAATCAACAATCCTTCTGCACAACTGTTTTTGAAAAACATTTTAAAGAGCAAGGTCTGGATGTTTTAGGTTGGAGAAATGTTCCTGTGGATACGTCGGTTTTAGGAGAATTAGCAACCAAAACACAACCCTTTATCAAACAGGTTTTTGTTGGGAAAGAACATGCCAAACAAGATGATTTTCAATTTAACCTAAAAATGTTTATTGCTAGAAAAAAAGCAGAACACGAAATTTATGGGTCAAAGCTTTCTGAAAGTTCTTTTTTCTACCTTCCCAGTTTATCAACAAAAATCATTATATATAAAGGGTTATTGGTGCCTGAAGACATTAAGCTTTTCTACAAAGACCTGACCGATCCTTTATTTGTTACCAGATTGGCCTTGGTTCATCAACGGTTTTCAACAAACACCTTCCCAACGTGGGATTTGGCCCAACCCTTTAGATACATGTGCCATAATGGCGAAATAAATACGTTGAGAGGAAATATTGCCAGAATGTTTTCCCGTCAAGAACTCATGAAAAGTGATTGGTTTTGTGACGATATACAAAATATTTTACCCATTGTGCTTCCTGGCAAATCAGATTCTGCTTCCATGGATATGGTTGTTGAATTATTGTTAATGACAGGCCGTTCCCTGCCCGAGGTCATGATGATGCTCGTGCCTGAAGCCTGGGAGAAAAATCCGGACATGTCTGAAGCAAAAAAAGCGTTTTATGAATTCAATTCATGTCTTATGGAGCCTTGGGATGGCCCGGCCTCCATTCCGTTTACCGATGGCAATTATATTGGTGCTGTTTTAGATAGAAATGGCCTTCGCCCATCAAGATATACAGTTACAAAAGGCGGTTATGTTATTATGTCTTCTGAAACAGGTGTCATTGAAATTGAACCTAAAAATGTTGAATATCACGGTCGTTTAGAACCAGGAAAAATGTTTTTGGTTGATATGAACGAAGGACGCATAATTAACGACGAAGAAATTAAAGAAGAAATAGCGGCACGGCATCCATACAAAAAATGGTTAGATAAAAATTTAGTTCACTTAAAAGACATTGCTTATAATGACTGCCCTGTATTTTTTAACGAAGAAAATCTTTTAAAAAGGCAAGTCATTTTTGGGTATACAGAAGAAGATATCAAGACCATTATTTTACCAATGGCGCAAGGCGGTAAAGAACCTATCGGATCCATGGGAAGCGATACGCCACTTGCTGTATTATCAGACAGGCCACAACTAATTTACAATTATTTTAAACAATTATTCGCTCAGGTTACAAACCCACCTCTTGACGGTATTCGTGAGGAACTTATAACCGATATCAGTTTAACCTTAGGCAGTGACTCTAACATCTTCAATTTTAATGAAGACCATTGTAAAAAATTAAAGATTAAAAATCCTGTGATTTCAAAACAAGATTTAGATAAAATTAAAAGTTTTAATAATACAAACTTTAAAGTAACTTCTATTCCCATTTTATATGAAGTAAAAAAAGGGCATAACGGCCTGGAAGAAGCACTAGAGGAGACACTCAACTCAGTTTCAAAAGCAATAAATGAAGGCATAAATATTGTCATTTTATCTGATAGAGGTGTTAATGAAACCATGGCGCCTATTCCAACGCTTCTAGCGTGTTCCTATGTAAACAGTGCTTTAAGAACTCTGGGGAAACGATCAAAAGTGAGTCTCATTATAGAATCGGCCGAACCAAGGGAGGTTCATCATTTTGCATTATTGTTTGGTTATGGTGCTAGTGCTATTAACCCTTATATGGTCAATGAAATTATTGAAAATAACATCTCGGAATTAGATATATCTATTGATTCACAAGAAGCTGTAGAAAACTACAATAAGGCTGTTGGGAAAGGTATTTTAAAAGTGATGAACAAAATAGGCATTTCAACCCTAAATTCTTATCGCGGTTCTCAATTGTTTGAATGTTTAGGCATTAACACTAATATTGTAAACAAGTATTTCCCAAATACCGCAACCAGAATTCAAGGGATTGGTTTACATGAAATTGAAAAAGAAATTAGTAAGCGCTACTTAAATGCATATAAAGAACGCACCATAGCAGCTGATTTAGATTTAGAAGTTGGTGGACAATACCGATGGAGACGTAATGGCGAACAACATATGTTCAACCCATTAACCGTGGCCAAATTACAGGAGTCCGTAAGAAGCAACAAACCAGCAACCTTTAAAGAATATTCCGAACTCATTAACAACCAGTCTAAACACTTAATGACCATTAGGGGGCTGTTTCAGTTTACTAATTATGATCCCATTTCAATTGATGAGGTAGAACCTTGGACAGAAATTGTAAAGCGTTTTAAAACAGGGGCCATGTCTTACGGTTCCATCAGTAAGGAAGCACATGAGAATTTGGCGGTTGCCATGAATAGAATTGGTGGTAAGAGCAATTCTGGTGAAGGTGGCGAAGATGAAGAACGCTTTTATAAAGATGCCAATGGCGACTGGAAAAACAGTGCCATTAAACAAGTAGCGTCTGGTCGATTTGGAGTCACTTCAAATTACCTTACCAATGCGTCTGAAATTCAAATTAAAATGGCGCAAGGAGCTAAACCGGGTGAAGGTGGGCAATTACCCGGTCCAAAAGTAAATCCCAGTATTGCTAAAACAAGAAACTCAACACCTTATGTGGGATTAATTTCTCCACCACCACATCATGATATCTATTCTATTGAAGATTTATCTCAATTGATATACGATTTAAAATCGGCTAATCGCGACGCAAGAATCAATGTAAAATTAGTTTCCGAAGTCGGTGTTGGTACCGTTGCAGCAGGTGTTTCAAAAGCTAAAGCAGACGTTATATTAATATCAGGTCATGATGGTGGTACAGGCGCATCACCGTTAACATCACTTAAGCACGCTGGATTACCTTGGGAATTAGGTCTCGCCGAAGCGCAACAAACGTTAGTGATGAACAACTTAAGAAATCGGGTAGTTTTGGAATGTGACGGACAATTAAAAACAGGTCGTGATGTCGCTATTGCCTGCTTGCTTGGGGCCGAAGAATTTGGGTTTGCCACTGCTCCTTTGGTGGCTTCAGGTTGTATTATGATGCGTGTGTGCCACCTAAATACTTGCCCTGTAGGTATTGCCACTCAAAATCCCGAATTGCGTAAAAAATTCGAAGGAAAACCAGAGCATGTGGTGAATTTTATGTATTTCGTAGCGCAAGAGTTAAGAGAGATTATGGCTAAACTTGGTTTTAAAACCATTAATCACATGGTTGGGCAAGTCCAAAAACTCAATAGAAATAATGCCATTGATCATTATAAAGCATTGGGGATTGATTTAACACCTATTTTACACCGAGTTTCTGTAAAGCCTGAAACAAAATTATATAATACAGAGCACCAAGATCACCACATGGAAAAATCCCTGGATTTTGACATTATTAGTAAAGCACATCCAGCACTATTCAGGAAAGAAAAAACAGTTTTAGATTTCAAGATATGCAATATGGATAGAGCTACTGGTGCTATTTTAAGTAACGAAATTTCAAAAATTTATGGTGCTCAAGGACTCCCTGAGAACACCTTAAAACTAAACTTTACGGGTTCCGCGGGGCAAAGTTTTGGCGCGTTTTCAACGTATGGCCTTACTCTGGTTGTTAGCGGTAACACCAATGATTATTTAGGCAAAGGACTCTCTGGAGCCAAATTAATAGTTAAAGTTCCCGAGGAATCTACCATAGTACCAGAGAAAAATGTGATTATCGGTAATGTGGCCTTGTATGGTGCCACTGCTGGTGAAGCTTATATTAATGGAAAAGCTGGTGAACGATTCTGCGTAAGAAACTCTGGAGCCAAGGCAGTTGTCGAGGGTATTGGTGATCATGGTTGTGAATATATGACCGGTGGCATTGCTGTTATCCTTGGTGAAGTAGGACGTAATTTCGGGGCTGGAATGAGTGGGGGTGTAGCCTATGTTTATGACACCAATAATACCTTCAAAAAACAGTGCAACACTGAAGGTTTAAATCTTGATCCAGTAACAGAAGCCGAAGATGTTCATATACTAAAAGGGTTAATAGAAAATCATTATAATGCAACCCTAAGCCCGTTAGCACAGCGTATCTTAGAAAAATGGGAAGTTGAGTTGCCAAAATTCATCAAAGTACTACCAGAAGAATACAAACAAGCTTTAATACGTTTAGAACAAGAAAATCTTATAACACTTTAAGAACATGGGAAAGATAACAGGATTTTTAGAATTTAAAAGAGAAGTTGAGCGGTATGACGATACCGAAAACAGAATTAAAAACTATAAAGAATTTACCATTCCCTTAGATGAGAAGACCCTTAAAAATCAAGGGGCCAGATGCATGGATTGCGGCATTCCGTTTTGTCATAGTGGTTGTCCCTTGGGAAATTTAATTCCCGATTTTAATGACAATGTATATAAAGGAAAATGGAAAGAAGCGGCTAAAATTTTGCACTCTACAAATAATTTTCCTGAATTTACAGGAAGATTATGTCCGGCACCATGTGAAGAAGCTTGTGTACTTGGCATTAATGAAGACCCCGTCACTATTGAAAACATTGAGAAAAATATCGTTGAAACCGCCTTTAAGGAAGGCTGGATTACTGCACAACCACCAGTAAACAGAACAGGCAAATCTGTTGCAGTAATAGGGTCAGGCCCGTCTGGTTTAGCTGCTGCGCAGCAGTTAAATAGAGCCGGCCATTTGGTGACCGTTTTTGAACGTGACGCTAAAATTGGCGGTTTATTGCGCTTTGGAATTCCAGATTTCAAACTTGAAAAACATATTATTGACCGAAGAATTGCTGTTCTAGAAGAAGAAGGTATTGTTTTTAAAACAAATGCGCATGTTGGAAAAAACATTAGTATTGAAACCTTAAAAGATGAATTTGATACCATAGTATTATGCGGTGGTGCAACTATTAGACGTGGCATTCCCATTAAGGGCGCACATTTAAAAGGTGTTCATCAAGCCATGGACTTTTTAAAACAAAACAATCAACGTGTTGATGGAATTTCAAATTTTGATGAAATTCTTACAGCCAAAGACAAACACGTCATCGTTATTGGTGGCGGAGATACAGGTTCAGATTGCATTGGCACCTCAAACCGTCATGGTGCTAAATCGGTCGCTAATTTTGAAATATTAAGTAAGCCAACTACAGGAAGACCAGCCAATCAGCCTTGGCCATATTGGCCCATGCGCCTTCGCACGAGTTCTTCACATAAAGAAGGCGTTGAGCGCTTTTTTAGTATTTCAACCAAAGAATTTTTGGGTGATAAGGACGGTCATTTAATTGGCTTGATTACTACAGAAGTAGAATGGGTTTTTAAAGATGGAGAACGTCCACAACTTAAAGAAATTCCAAACACAGAAAAGCATTGGGATTGCGATTTGGTTTTATTAGCATTGGGGTTTACGGGTCCTGAAACTACTTTAGTTGACCAGCTTGGTTTAGAAACTGATTTTAGAACCAACATCAAAGCCTCAACTAAAAACTACATGACCAACGTTCCAGGTGTTTTTGTGGCAGGTGACATGCGTAGAGGACAATCACTTATTGTTTGGGCTATTTCTGAAGGAAGACAAGCAGCTCATCATGTCGATTCTTATTTAATGGGAAATTCCAATTTACCATTAAAAGATGAAAATGATTTACCTAGGGTTTAAATAATAAACTTAAACCATAAAAAAGGGCTGGATTAAAAATTAGACCGAACCCAAAAAATTAGACACTATTTGGGGGCAGTGCAGAAGAAGGCGCTTTTTAATTTTCACTCAAAATGTCGGTGCCTAAATAGGTGCTATCTTTATTATAATACCAAGCTCTTTTTTTAGGCATTTTTATATTATTTATAATCGTCTCGTCTGAAAGTAAAATGTACTCACCACTATCGGTTTTTAATTTTCCCTGATCGTCGGTTTTATAAAACTGATAGATTTCCATGGCATAAGTTTTAGGGTTAAAATAAAAATACCAAACGTCGCTACCAACGGTTTTATCATAACTTACTTTAAGAACTAAATATGTTTTTCCTTTAAAAACCTTTTTTTCTACTTTGTTGTCAATAATTGTTCCTGGATCTTTTAGTTTCATTGGCAACCCATATAAATAAGAGTAATAATTTTTATATAGCTGGGCTCTATCACAATTTATATTGTATTGTTTTTGTTGGTCTTTGGTCAGGTTTTTTTCACCATTTAATGCATAAGTACATGTTTCTTTTTTGATGGTATATTCAGTAATTAAAGTATCACGTGTCATCTTAATATAAAATAACTCATTCGGCAGGTTAATTTGAATATTACTTAATCTACTTGGTTTATCAGGCGTTTCCATAGTAACTGAAAAACTATTTGAAAAGGTGCTCCAATTACTATCAGGATCATGATAGTTTATGGCTTTTTCAAGAAGGGTCTTGCCGTTTATGCTTTGACTAAATAACATAGCGTTGAATAATAATAAAACAACTAGGATTAAACTGTTTTTCATAAGGTTTTCATTGTAGTAATTCTATAAATATACAAAACAAAAAACCACCTTGTTAGAGGTGGCTTTTAGAATGTGCTAAATTTTATTCATCTTCTCCACGAGTTATAGTTGCGGGTTTAACCGAACTATCATGAGCATTATGATACTCTTCCAAAAGACTCATAGTTGCTTTTAATAAATCTTTTGTTTCTAATAAAAGGCTAAAATATAACGTGGTGTTTTTCGGACTTGACTCTTCTGTCCTTGTACGTTCTACCTGTTTATGAATTTTATCGCCAACTAATTTTAAAATCTCATCTTTTCGTGTTAGAATTATACCAATTTCTTCAAAGGAACGCGATTCAAAAGCTAATCGTGTGTTTTCAAACAGGCGTTCAAAGCGCTCATCAACCTCTTTTAATTCTTTTATTTGATTAAATTTCAGTTTTTTATGATTGTTGTATACATGTTTATGGCTTACTTTAGAAATATACTCCAATGATTGGATTATATCTTGTAAATACCCTAAAATATGTATGTAAAAGTTACTGGCACCAACACTAGAATCATCTAAGTTTTTAATGAAATAAAAAATATTATCACGTAATTCGTCAACCTCACCCGATAATTTAACAATTTGCTTTTTATTCTTTTTTAATAAAGTTAAATCTTGTAATGCCAAACCATTTATGGCGTTGGTATAAATTCGATTACCACGTTTTACTACATTTGCAATATTCACTGCACTTTCGTGGATAACACCTTGAACAGAGCTGCTTTCGGCTTTTGTTAAACTATCTTCGGCTTTAGTTTCTTTGCTTTTTTTGTTATGAGCAATAGAACTTCTTATTAATATAGCAAATGCAATTACCAACAAAATAGGGAACATTACATTTATATTTAAGCTTAATAAGTAAGCCACTAAGGCTGCCGCTGAAAATGCAAAAAAAGCAGTAAAAAACCAACCTCCAATAACATTTAATACACCCGAAACTCTGTAAACCGCACTTTCGGCACCCCAAGCGCGATCCGCTAATGATGAACCCATAGCCACCATGAAGGTAACATAAGTGGTTGAGAGGGGCAATTTATAGGATGTAGCAATTGAAATTAAAACCGCTGCTACCATTAAGTTTACTGCGGCTCTTACCAAATCGAATGCAGGAAGTTCGTATTTTTTATCTTTATTGATGGTAATCACTGGAGCCTCAAATTGTTTGTCAATTTTATCTTGCCACGATTGTGGTAAAATATATGATGACATTTGAGACATTAAAACAGCAGATCTTACAAATCCACGCGATAAAAAGTTGGGTTGAAAACGCTCCTTCGTCTCACTTTGACTGGATAAATCAAGTGATGTTTTTACGACATCTCTAGCTTTTGAAGAAAACCAAATGGTCAATACCATAACTAAACCTGCAAAAAGCAATAAAAGCGTTGGTGTTGCTGCTTTTGCACTTAGACTATGCATAGAAAATCCTGAAGCAGGTAAACCCAACGTATTTATATTAGGATTCATAAAATCCAGATAAGCTTGATAAGCCCCGGTTGATGGTCCAATAAAGTTTACAAGGTCATTCCCGGCAAAAGCCAGTGCCAGGGCAAAGGTGCCTACAATAATAATAAGTTTATAAATATTTGTCTTTGCAAAAACTATTAATACATAAGATAATAACGACCAAAACAAGAAACTAATTCCTACAATTGACAAAACATTTTGTTCTAGAAATGATTGAATGGTTTCTCCACCAATTAAATCAAAACTTTGTTTTGCATAATTGGTGCCGCCTATTCCTTTCATAAAAATGAAATAAGTAATGGATGTTAAAGCAATGCCACCAAATAAGGCGCCTACCCATTGTGCTTTCTTTTCAAAATCATAGGACAATAAAAGTCTGGCAAACCACTGTACTATGGCACCAACCGTAAAGGCAACGACCACAGAAAGAAGAATCCCAAATATAATTTCAGAAGCCTTGGAGGTATTAATATAGTTGATAATATCGCTAAAATCCCCTCCATCGTGACCAATTTTTATTAGTGCTATAGCTACTGATGCCCCAAGTAATTCAAATACAATAGAAACAGTCGTTGAGGTTGGCATTCCAACAGAATTGAAAAAATCGAGTAAGAGAATATCGGTTATCATTACAGCCATAAAAATGATCATGATTTCACTAAACATAAACTCTCCTGGATTGAAAATGCCTTTACGGGCAACCTCCATCATCCCACTGGAAAAAATGGCACCAATGCCAATCCCTAAACTGGCAACTATCATTATGGTTTTAAATGAGATGGCTTTAGAACCAATGGCCGAATTTAAAAAGTTTACCGCATCATTACTTACACCAACTACCAAATCAGCTACTGCTAAAATGGCTAAGGCAATAATCATATAAAAGTAAATGTTTTCCATTTCTGAAATTATTATTGTGAATGGTACAAACCTAATCAAAAAAAATAATTCAAATTAAAATGTTTATGGTTTAATTTGAATTTTACATTAATTATTCACTTCTTTTTTTGATGTTTGACCACTTCGGCATCAATGAAAAAAATAATGTCTTCGGCAATATTTTTTATTAAATCGCCAATGCGCTCCAGTTTTTTAACAACTGAAAACGCAATAAATGCTTGTCGAATAATGGTGCTGTCTTTTTGTATTTCTTGTTCCAACAATTGAAATGAAGTAGAATTGATTTTATCAAGTATTTTATCCTTTTTAAATACCTTTCTAGCTATTTTCACATCTTTTTCATTATAGGCTTCTAAGATATTTTGAAACATAGAATCAATTGTTTCATACATTTTTTCGAATTCTAATGTCTCGATTAAATGTTTTGAAACTGGCATATCATGGTCAACTATATATTTACATATATTATACGCATGATCGGCAATTCGTTCTAACTCTGAGTTGATTTTAAGTATGGAAATAACAAATCTTAAATCAACCGCAACTGGGTTGTAAAGGGCGATAAATTTTTCACAATCTTTTTCTATTTTTAAGTCTAATGCATTGACCCTTGTTTCGGTGTAAATAACTTCTTCAGCTAAATCACTATCATGATTTAAGAATGCTTCTTTTGCTTTATCAAGTTGAGAAATACACAGGTTTAGCATGTCTAAACCAGACTGATTGATAATTATTCGTTGTTCTTTGGCACTAGTCATAATAATTGTTTTTTAACCAAAACGCCCTGTAATATAATTTTCAGTTTGTTTTTTTTCTGGATTTGTAAAAATAATTTTTGTTTTATTGTATTCTATAAGTTCTCCTAAATAGAAAAAAGCAGTATAGTCGCTTATACGGCTTGCTTGCTGCATATTATGAGTTACAATTACAATGGTGTATTTTTCTTTTAGTTTGAAAATTAAATCTTCAATTTTGGAAGTTGAAATTGGGTCAAGGGCAGATGTAGGTTCATCCATTAGGATAATAGAAGGTTCAACAGCCAATGTCCTAGCAATACATAACCGTTGTTGTTGCCCTCCAGATAATGCGAGTGCCGATTTTTTTAAATCATCTTTAACTTCATCCCATAATCCAACTTGTTTTAATGAGTTTTCTACATGTTCTTTAATAAATTGTTTGTCTTTTATGCCTTGAATTCTTAACCCATAAGCAACATTTTCAAAAATGGATTTTGGAAAAGGATTTGGTTTTTGAAAAACCATCCCAACTTCTTTTCTTAAGATTTCAACATTTATTTTTTTCTTGTAAATATTATCATCTTTAATTTTAATTTTACCTTCAAATTTAAAACCTTCAATATAGTCATTCATTCTATTGAATAATCTTAAAAAAGTGGATTTTCCACAACCAGAAGGCCCAATAAAGGCCGTTATTGTATTTGGTTTTATATGCATATCAATACCTTTTATAGCTTGAAAATGATTGTACCAAACATTTGCATCTTTAACTTCTATAACTGGCTTTTTTTTAAGTGAAAGATCGATTACTTTGTCGATCACTGTAAGGTCTTTATCCTTTGTCATAATTATTTCCATTTGCTTTGCCATTTATTTCTAAAATAAACGGCAATACCATTCATTATAAATGTAATTACCAATAAAACAATAATGGCTGCCGATGCAGCTATGGCAAATCCTTCTTGTGGACGCGTTGTCCAGGTAAAAATTTGCATGGGCAGTACCGAAAAAGGGTCGAATACCGAATGAGGCACAAACGGGACATAGGCCATAGCGCCAACAACAATTAAAGGGGCGGTTTCTCCAATGGCTCTTGATAATGCCAAAATTATTCCAGTTAATATGCCTCCAAATGAAGAAGGTAATATAACTTTTTGAATGGTTTGCCATTTAGATGCACCTAAGGCAAAGGAAGCTTCCTTTAAAGACGATGGAACCGCCTTTATCGCTTCTCTTGTCGCTACGATAAGGATTGGTAAAATTAACAGTGAAAGTGTTAATGCTCCCGATAGAATACTACCTCCAAACCCAAAAAAGCGGACAAAAATACCTAAACCCAATAAGCCATAAATAATTGAAGGCACACCAGCCAAATTCGCAATATTTATTTCAAGCAAGGAGGCCAGTTTTGATTTTTTTGAATATTCTTCCAGATATATTCCGGCTCCTACTCCAATAGGAATTGCAAAGATTATTGTTAAGATCATTAAATCCAATGTTCCTATAATAGCTGTGTAAATTCCAGCTTTTTCAGGAATTCTTGAAGGCAAACTGGTTAGAAAATCCCAATTCAGCCTATGATATCCCGCCGCCATAATTTTATAAATTAAAACGACTAAAATTAAAACTCCAAAAAGTGTAAATACCATTCCTAAAAGTTGAAATGACTTATCAAATAGTTTGTTTTTTTGTAAGTTATTCATATTTTTCTTGGTATTTTTTCTTGATATAAAAACTAAACGTATTTAGTATAAAAGTAAAAAGAAACAATGTTAATCCGGCTGCAAAAATAGTATGATACTCCATCGAGCCTTGAGGGGCATCTCCCATACTTACTTGTACTATATAGGACGTTATGGTTTGAATTGGTATAGTAGGATTAAAAGTAAATGTAGCCTGCTGTCCAGCTGCAATGGCAACTATCATGGTTTCACCAATAGCTCTTGAAACCGCTAATATTACAGATACTATTATCCCAGAAGATGCCGCGGGAACCATAACCTTGAAGGCGGTTTGAAATTTTGTAGACCCCATTCCAAAGGCTGCTTCTTTTAAAGACGAAGGGACCGCATAGAGCGCGTCTTCACTCAATGACGACACAAATGGGATAATCATGATTCCCATAACGATACCGGCAGATAATGAATTAAAAGTTTCTAAATCTGGATAAAAGTTCTGAAAAAATGGCGTAACAATAGTTAAAGCAAAAAAACCATAAACTACAGTTGGTATAGCAGCTAATATTTCTAAAAAAGGTTTAATGGATTTTCTTAAATTATCTGGAGCATACATGTTTAAATAAATGGCAATGGTTAACCCAATAGGTAATGCCACTGCAATTGCAATAAGAGAGGTGAGTACAGTGCCAGAGACTAAAGCAAGTATTCCAAAGTGTTTTTCACTAAATAAAGGCGTCCATTGGGTATCTGTTAAAAAGGAAAAGAGAGATACTTCTTTAAAAAAGGTGATGCTTTGAAAAAGTAAAACAACAATAATGCCTGCTGTTGTTAATATGGTAATGGAAGCAAAAAACTTTAAAATTGCTTCTATTATCATTTCTTTTAGTTTCATAAACCACGTCTTTTTATAACTATAATTTGCCAATATGATTTTGACATCGTATTGGCACTTAAAATTATTTATATTTTAATTATTTCTATTCAAGAAAAGCTTTAAAGGCGTCTTTTTGAGCCTGGTATCCACTTTCTGGCATAGGAACATATCCAACTTCTTTAGATAATACAGGGGCATTTTCTAAATAAAATTCAACAAATTTTTGAACTTCAGGTCTTTTTGCCGATTTGTCGCTTACAAAAATATAAAGAGATCTAGATAACGGCGCATACGTGTTATTTGCGACAGTTTCTATACTTGGTATTATGGCACCAGTGCCATTATCGATAGCAACAGCGTTTAATTTGTCTTTATTTTCTTCGTAATATGACAATCCGAAATACCCTAAGGCATTTTTATCGTTTTCAATGCCTTGAACAGCAACATTATAATCTGCTACCGCATTATAATCGGTTCTGCTTGCTCCAGATTCTCCCATAATGGTTTCTGTAAAGAAATCGTAAGTTCCATGTGAGGTATTTGGCCCATATAAATTAATTTCTTCTTTTGGCCAACCGTTTCTTATATCGCTCCAATATTTTACAGAACTATTAGGTTCCCATAATTTTTTTAATTCAGCAGTAGTTATTTCTTTAGCCCAAGAATTGTTCTTATTAACGACCACTGTTATCCCATCAAGAGCTACAGTTAGTTTAACATATTTTATGTTATTGGCTTTACATAGTTCAATTTCGGCATCTTTAATATCTCTGGATGCATCACTAATATCGGTTGTTCCAACTGCGAATTTTTTGAAACCTCCACCAGTTCCACTTTCACCTACAGTAACTTTTACTCTTGGAGCAACTGCTAAAAATTCTTCAGCAACGGCTTCAGATACTGGAAATACAGTTCCAGAACCATCAATTGAAATAGATCCTGTTAATTCTTCGGTTGTTGTAGTTTTTGAATTTTTGTTTTTGTTCCCACAACTTGCTACTATAAAGGCAAGAAGGATAATTAATAATAATTTTTTCATGATTTTTTATTGATTAGAAATGAATATCAAATTGTAATCTGTACATAAGTTGATTATTGCTATTGACGATATCTAAATAACTTAAATCGGATTGTACTTTTAATTTGTGCCCAACGATGTATTTAGAAACCCCTAAGGTATATTGGTTTTCTGCCTCTTTACCTGTAATTGTTTTATTTAAGGCGATGTTTGTATATCGTCCAGACACCTCCCAATTCGTTTTAAAAAGATACCCAGTTTGTAAGTTTAAACCATCACCAACTTGTACCTCGACACCTGTAAGCGAACCATCACTGTTTTTTGCATAAGGATCTTTCGCATCTCTTTTAGAGTATTCACCCATAAATGAGAATCCATTATATTTAAACATAGCATCTATAAAAACAGTAGATGTATTGGTCTCAAAAAGCCCGACATCATTTGTCATATAAGAACCTAGATTACTTCTGTTTTTAACAGCATTGTTATTGTAATCGTAAGTTGTGCCTAAAGATAATTTTGGCGTTTCTTCTCGTTTTAAATCGCCACCTGAATAATCACCGTCACCAGCAAAATTACCAAATGGCAATAATTCAATTCTGGTTGTATATTGATGTCCACCAAGATTTCCAGTGGTAATATTCCTTCCTTCGCCTTGAGATAACGCGAACGCTTCTTTAACTACAAATGTATCTGTTAAATTAAAATGATGGTGTATTTGAATGCCCAAATCTCGATCAATATTAAATCTGCTATTAAGTAAAGAGCGATCGACAAACTGTAAGTTTCCAGAGGAAATTACGCGTTCTCTGTTGCCTGGTAATTTGGTTTGCCCAAACCACAGTTCGAAATTTTTATAAAAATGCCATTTTACAACAGCATCAAGAATGTATCTGGGAGCATTATCTGTATAAACTGAAGCTCCAGAAATATCATTATTGGATAGTCCTAATTCTAATTTATATTCCAATTTCGGGCTAAAGGCAAATCCTTCAAATTTTAAACGAGCCCTTCGTACTAAGAATTCAGATTGATTAGTTTGCCCATCTTCCCAAGTTGAGGTCGCTAAAAACTGCATTCTTGCTGCAATTTTCATAGACCAGGTACTATCCTGCCCAACTAGATTTAAAATGCCTTTTCCAAATTTAGGAGCGTTAGTTTCTTGAGCGTTCATGAATAACAACGTAAAAAAGGATAAAGCAAATAATTTAATTTTCATAATAAGGGCTATTAATTTTTGTCGCTGCAAATGACCAACTCTAATGTTAACTGAATGTTTCTAAATAATTAATTTTAGAACAAAAAAAGCTGCCTTGGCCAAAGGCAGCTCATTAGAAATCATAATAATGTAGTCGACAAAAACTAATAGATTATATGAAAAACTAATTGTTTTGTCTTAAGACATTGCAAATATCACTGTTACAGTTAAGTAAATTGTAATGATAACATTAAGTAATTATTAATTTTTCAATGTTAAATCTTGTTTAATTAAGTAACTGATATACAGAATTATAAAGACTGAATGTTACCTCAACGTTAAGTAAGTGTTGTTTTAAAGTTACCAAATTTGTATCTTTGAATATATAATGTTAAAAAAACCAAATAATTATGAGGAAATTAGTATTATTTTCTTTTGCCTTTTTAATTACTGTGGTTTCTTTTGGACAACAAAAGAGAGAATTAAAACTTAACAAAGACACAAACTTAATAGAAGTTGTTTATTATCATGACAATGGAGTTGTAAGCCAAACAGGATTTTACACTGCAGATGGTAAATTACAAGGTGAGTGGTTAAGCTTTAACACAGAAGGTGAAAAAATTGTTTCTGCAAATTATGATAATGGTAAAAAAGTCGGCAAATGGTTTTACTGGACTAAAGAAACAGTAAAAGAAGTAGATTATAATACGAATGTTATTGCTAATTTAAAAGAATCGGGGAAAATAAACAAAGAAGATTTTTAAATTAACATAAACGTAATAAAAAAAAGCATCCTAAAATCAGCCCTTTTTTATTAATATTTTTAGAGTTTATTTAACACTTTAAAAAATGCTAAATATTATATTTGCTTTTTAATTTAGCATTTTGGATGTATAAAAAAACAATAGCAATATCTTTTACTGTACTATTTATGGCACTTATTATGGCGCCATCTGTAATTGTTGCATTTGATGATTCTATTGATACTTCTATTTTTTATTCTCTAACCGAAGAAGAAGAAAATGGAAAAGTTAAAAAATTAATATCCCCTTTTTCTTTACTGGTTAATGACACAACTACTGACCTTAACTTAAAAAACAACCAAGGTTTTTGTTATTGGTTTAAAAAATACCCAAAACCACATCTCAATTTAATTTCTCCCCCTCCAGAACAAAACATATTATAATTTCTGTTTTACAGACTTTACAAAAGTCTATTAATTAAGTTTAACAACTTTTGGTAATAACCAAAGGTAAAATTATTATAATATGTTTAAATATATTAAAAGCGACATACCCGCGAGTATCGTCGTGTTTTTTGTTGCATTACCTTTATGTCTAGGTATCGCATTAGCAAGTGGCGCCCCACTATTTTCAGGACTCATTGCAGGAATCATTGGTGGGATTGTAGTTGGCTCGTTAAGTGGTTCAAAAATAGGAGTTAGTGGTCCAGCAGCGGGTTTAGCGGCTATAGTTTTAACCGCCATTGCTACTTTAGGCAGCTATGAAAATTTTCTGGTTGCGGTTGTTTTAGGAGGTATTATTCAAATTCTTTTTGGAGTGTTAAAAGCTGGTATTATAGGTTACTATTTTCCTTCTTCAGTTATCAAAGGCATGTTAACAGGCATTGGCATCATCATTATTTTAAAACAAATCCCTCATTTTTTCGGTTATGATGCCAATCCTGAAGGGAACTTCGCCTTTTTTAAAGTTGATAGCAATAACACTTTTATAGATATTTTTAATACCATTAATTACATAAAATTAGGTCCCACTTTAATAGGTCTAATTGGTTTAGGGATTTTATTGCTTTGGGACAAAATCTTATCTAAAAAAGGAAGGTTTTTTCAAATAGTTCAAGGCCCTTTGGTTGCTGTTGTGGTAGGTATTGTTTTTTATATACTAACAAAATCAAATGATGTATTTGGAATAAGCACCTCTCATTTGGTTAGTGTCCCTGTTCCAGAAGATGCTACATCTTTTTTTGGGCAATTTAGTTTCCCAAATTTTAATGTTATTACCAATCCCGCCGTGTGGATAGTAGCTTTTACTTTGGCCTTAGTGGCAAGTTTAGAAACCTTATTGTGTGTTGAGGCAACAGATAAAATAGACCCACATAAAAATGTAACCCCAACAAATAGAGAATTATTAGCTCAAGGGGCTGGAAACATTATCTCTGGTATGATTGGTGGACTGCCAATTACTCAGGTAATTGTTAGAAGTTCTGCTAATATTCAATCTGGTGGAAGAACCAAACTTTCAGCTATTATTCATGGTTTTCTGCTATTAATATCTGTTATTTTGATCCCCAGATTATTAAATATGATACCATTATCAGTATTAGCAGCAGTGCTATTAATGGTTGGCTACAAATTAGCTAAACCATCCTTATTCAAAAAGATGTATGGTTTGGGTTGGAAACAATCCATTCCCTTTACCGTAACCGTTTTTGGAATTGTATTTATTGACCTTTTATACGGAATTGGCCTAGGACTAGCTGTTGGTATCGTCGTTATTTTATTGAAAAGCTACCAAAACTCCCATTTTCTTCATATTGAAGATAAAAGCAATGGAAAGCACAAAATTAAAATGACACTAGCAGAAGAAGTAACCTTCTTTAACAAAGGCGCCATTCTTAAAGAATTGGATAGTTTACCAAGAGACACCTATTTAGAGATCGACCTAATTAAAACCAGATATTTGGATAATGATATCATTGAGATTTTAGAGGATTTTCTTTTTAAAGCTACAGAAAGAAATATTGATATTAAATTGGTTTCAAAACGTGGTGTTGTTGAAAACCCTCCAAGCTTTATTGAATTCTTTAAAGAAAGACCCAAATCAAAATTAAGTTTAAGTTAAAATATCATGAAAAAGAGTAAATATAAAATATTAGTCCTTGCAGATCTGAAGGATTCTATAAGTACAACACTAAAAAGCACGATTAGTCTAGCAAAAATGGTTAATGGCAACATAGACCTTTTATATGTGAAAAATGCTTCCGATGTTGTTAAAGGAGACAACCAATTATCAGCTATACGCACTATAAATCAAGAATATACTACAACTGATAAAAAAATAAAAAGTATCATAAAGTCCTACTCTACAGACTATGGTGTAAACATAAATTATAAGTTCAGTATTGGAAATGTAAAAAATGACATTGGTTTATACATTAAAGAACAGGAACCCGATATTATTGTATTAGGTAAAAGGAAACCAAAAGTTGCTAATTTAATAGGAGATAATATAACAGACTTTGTTTTAAATAATCATGAAGGCATCATAATGATTTCCGCCAATGAAAATGCTTTAGAGCCAAATAAGGAATTATCTCTTGGACTATTGAATACTACTAGAGAGCATACTTTTAATAAAGCCGTTACTGGCGATTTGATAAGTCATACTCAAAAACCATTGACTTCCTTTAAAATAGTTAAAAATTCAAACGAATTGAAAGAAATAACCAGCACAATGGACGAAAAAATTGTTGAATATGTATTTGAACATAGAGATAATTCTATAGAAAACCTGTCTAACTATGTGTCTAAAAACAATATTAATTTATTATGCATAGATAGAGAAAAAACAAATGTTAAGAGCGGAAAACATGCCATTAACTTAGAAATTAATGAGATAATAAGCAAACTTAATGTTTCACTGTTATTAATAGGTAAATATATTATGCCTGGTAATAACTTGATTTAAATTAATAATCAATAAAAAAACAAAATTATGAAAGCACATACAAGAGAAACACAAGCAACAATGACGCCACAAAAGTCATTGCAATATTTAAAAGAAGGAAACTTACGATTTCAAAATAATTTAAAAGCCAATAGAAACCTATTAGAACAAGTAAATGATACCAGTGAGGGGCAGTTTCCGTTTGCTACTATTTTAAGTTGTATCGATTCAAGAGTGTCTGCCGAATTGGTTTTTGATCAAGGATTAGGCGATATTTTTAGTGTACGCATTGCGGGTAACTTTGTAAATGTAGACATTTTAGGAAGTATGGAATTTGCAAGTAAACTTGCAGGCACAAAATTAATTGTTGTTTTAGGGCACACTAGTTGTGGCGCCGTGAAAGGTGCTTGCGACGATGCCAAACTAGGTAATTTAACAGCCATGCTCAGTAAAATAAAACCTGCCGTTGCCGCTGTGGCAGAACCCAAAGATAAATCATTGAGAAATTCATCAAACCCAGATTTTGTTGATACAGTTGCTAAGAAAAATGTTCAACTAACAATTGATAGAATACATGCTGAAAGTCCAATCCTTTCTGAAATGGAAAAAAATGGAGAGATTTTAATAATTGGAGCCATGTACGATATAAACAATGGTGAAGTAACTTTTTTTGATTAAAATTATTCACATGCCAAAAATTAAAAAAATCAATAAAATGGCAGTATTGATTATATTTTTAATACTGCCCGTTTTGGTGGTTGCACAGGACAGTGATTTTGGGAATTGGTTAATATATATAGGCAATAAAAAGCTAAACACTAAGTGGGATATTCACAACGAAGTTCAATATCGCAATTACAATGCGATTGGTGATTTGGAACAATTGCTTTTAAGAACCGGTTTAGGATATACATTTAATGAAGGTAAAAACAATGTGTTACTAGGCTACGGTTATATTTTATCTAAAAATTACTTAGGTGATACTGGAGATCAAGAAACCGTTAATGAACATCGAATATTTGAGCAATTTACATCAAAACAAACTATTGGCTCATTAAATATTAATCATCGATATCGTTTCGAACAGCGCTTTGTAGAAGATGATTTTAAGATGCGCTTTAGGTATTTTTTAGGATTTAATATGCCTTTATTTAAAGAAAGGCGGTATTATTTTTCCGTTTATAATGAGATATTTTTAAATTCCAAAAGTGCCATTTTTGATAGAAATAGACTGTATGGCGGTTTTGGGCTGCAAATTAACAAAAACATTAAGTTTGAGGCAGGATATATGAATCAATTTTTTGAATCCTCTAGCAGAGATCAATTTAATATTATCACATTTGTAAATTTCTAATATAGATTTGATCTGTAGTAAAAATCAAAGCTTGTAAGTATTGATTATTATATTGAATTTTTATGGATTAACTTAGACATTTTAAACCAATAATGAAATGAAGAAATTATTTTCAAATATTAAAGGAGATGCCTTTGGCGGTATCACCGCCGGAATTGTAGCATTACCATTGGCCTTGGCTTTTGGGGTTTCTTCAGGATTAGGCCCCAGTGCCGGATTATATGGCGCTATATTTTTAAGTTTTTTTGCTGCGCTTTTTGGTGGCACAAATACCCAAATATCGGGGCCTACAGCGCCAATGACGGCTGTAAGTATGGTTATAATTGCTGGCATAATTGCTGTTAATGAAGGTGATGTTTCAAAAGCACTACCAGCCATTTTAACTGTTTTTTTGTTAGCGGGTTTAATTCAAGTGGCCCTTGGTTTCTTAGGTTTTGGTGTTTATATAAAATACATCCCATATCCTGTAGTTTCAGGTTTTATGACAGCAATCGGGGTTATTATTCTAATCACACAAATACTTCCTGCATTGGGTTATTACCCAAAAGAAGATTTTGATTATGTGAATCAATATAAACCTCAAGCCGAAGAAATTATTTTAGAAAATATTTTAAAGGAAGAAGCAGGTGAAGGAGTATTGGTTTTAGAAGATTTTAAATCTACAGTAAACAGAGCGTATTCCATCACAGACGATGACATACTCAAAGAATCTAAAACCTTGGCTGCCAATGATGCCTCAGGAGTTTTAGGCGCTATCAAATCATTACCTCGGGCCATTCAACAAATTAATTGGCTTGAATTAATACTTGCATTGGGCACTATTTTTATTATTTATGGGTTTAAACGTATTACCAAAGCCGTTCCGAGCACTCTAGTTGCATTGGTGGTTATGTCTGGTATTGCCATCGGATTTAGATTAAATTATAGACCTATAGAAGAAATCCCTAGCGGATTACCTATACCAAATTTGGAAATCTTTACCGGTTTTAGTTTAGTTGGTATTTCTCCTTATGTTTTTACGGCCATTACGCTGGCCCTATTAGGCGCTATTGATTCCTTGCTCACAAGTGTGGTTGCCGATAATATGACTAAAACCAAACATCAACCTAACAAAGAATTAATCGGACAAGGGATTGGTAACAGCATAGGTGCCATTTTCGGAGGAATCCCAGGAGCTGGGGCCACTATTAGAACTGTGGTAAATATTAACTCTGGTGGAAAAACCAAATTATCGGGGATGATTGCAGGTTTAATACTTTTATTTATTTTATTGGCATTAGGGCCTATTGCTTCAAAAATTCCTGCAGCCGTTTTAGCTGGTATTTTAGTCACCGTTGGCATTGGTGTCATGGACTATAAAGGTTTAAAAGCAATACCAAGTTTACCAAGAGACATGAAAATAGGCCCTTTAAAATTAAGTTCCGAAGTTCTGATTATGGTTGTTGTTTTATTACTTTCTACCTTTTGGAATTTGGTTTTTGCTGTTGGAATAGGACTGATCTTTGCCTCCTTAATGTTTATGAAAAAAATTGGAGATGTAACAGCACAACGATCTGATGTAAAAGCATTAAAACATGAAAAAAACTGGGATGATGAAAAGGATTTCCCCGATAACTTAAAAGAAGAAGTTTTTATTAAACATATTAAGGGACCTCTGTTTTTTGGATCTACCAGTAATTTTCAACTCATGGCAAAACAAATTCCACATACAGCATCCACGGTTATAATTAGAATGGGAAGAATGCCTTATATCGATCAATCAGGATTATACGCCTTAGAAGATGTGTTGGTTGATTTGAAAAAAGAAGGAAAAAATGTATTGTTGGTAGGAATTCTTAAACAGCCACAATATATGATGGAACGAATTGATATTATTCCCGATTTAATTCCAAAAGAACACCTTTTCAATAGTTTCAAAGACTGTTTAAAATGGATAAAAATGAATGTAAAGAATACTCATTAAAAGGTAATCAATAAAAAGAGGCTGTCTTAAAAGTGTTTTGATTGTCATTTTGAGCGTGGTCGAAAAATCTTATTTACCAATTATCAATAATTTGATTTTCAATAGATTCTTCATTTTTATTCAGAATGACACTTTTAAGACAGCCTCTTTTTATTGAGCATCTCTCATAAACTCCTCTGCTTTTTCAACCATAAGTTTACTCCCGCAAAAAAAAGGAACGCGTTGATGCAGTTCAGTTGGTTGTATATCCAATATTCTTGTAAACCCGTCACTTGCCTTGCCAAAAGCTTGTTCTGCAATAAATGCCATTGGGTTGCACTCATACAACAAACGTAGTTTACCGTTGGAATTCAAAGAACTTTTAGGGTACATATAAATCCCTCCTTTTATCATGTTTCTATGAAAATCTGAAACTAAAGACCCAATATATCTAGAGGTATAAGGTCGATCGTCTTCTTCTTTCTGACAGTACTTTATATAATTTTTTACCCCTTGAGGAAAATGAATATAATTACCTTCGTTTACAGAGTAAATAGCTCCACTTTTTGGAAATTCCATATTTGGATGTGATAAATAAAAAGTGCCAATGGCTGGGTTAAGCGTAAAACCATTTACTCCGTCACCTGTAGTATAAACCAACATGGTAGATGTTCCATAAACCACATAACCCGCAGCAACTTGCTGATTTCCCTTTTGTAAAAAATCTTCGAGCGCAACAGGAGTTCCCACCGGCGTTATCCTTCTATAAATTGAAAAAATGGTGCCCACAGATACATTAACATCAATATTTGAAGAGCCATCTAAAGGATCAATTAAAACGATGTATTTATTTTGATGATTTTCATCCTGGCTGTTAATTGAAATAAAATCATCTTCTTCTTCACTGGCAATTCCGCAAACTATATTCCTGTTAGTAAGGGTCTGTATAAACTTATCATTGGCATAGACATCAAGTTTCTGTTGGTGTTCCCCTTGAATATTCACATCGCCAGCACCCCCAATAATATCAACCAAACCTGCTTTATTTACCTCATAATTAACCACTTTGGCGGCTAAACGAATAGAGTTTATAAGACTGGAAAGTTCACCCGAGGAGTACTTAAAAGAAGCCTGGTTTTCTATGATAAACTCACCTAAGGTTTGTATTTTATTAGTCATGGTAAATGTCAATTTTATTTGTGCAAATATCCGTTAATTTTAAACCAACTACAACGTTTTCGTCAAATAATGCTCTATATAAATTAATAACTTTGCTCTATCTTTGAGCAAACTATTAAAAAATGGATTTTACTATTCGAAATGCCACCAAGGATGATATGCCTCAAGTACTAAGTCTAATTAAAGAATTAGCTATATTTGAAAAAGAAGGCCAAGCGGTTGAAGTGAGTGTTGGAGATTTACAAAAAGATGGTTTTGGAAAAAACCCAGCATTCCATTGTTTTGTTGCCGAAGTTTCAGGCAACATTCAAGGTATGGCATTGGTGTATCAACGATATTCTACATGGAAAGGTAAGGCAATACATCTTGAAGACTTGATAGTCAATGAAGCCATGAGAGGAACAGGCATGGGAACGGCCTTATTGGATGAAGTGGTAAAATATGGGCATTCATTAGGTGTAAAACGTATTAACTGGGAAGTCCTTGACTGGAATGAGCCAGCCATTGTTTTTTATAAAAAAAAGGGAGCTCATGTAATGCGCGACTGGAATGTTGTTCATTTAAATGAGCAAGGCATTAAAAATTACATTTCAAAATTATAATATGCAAGTATTTAAGTTTGGTGGTGCTTCTGTAAAAGATGCCAATGGTGTTAAAAATCTAGCCTCAGTTTTACAAAAAATAGGCTATGCAAAAACATTGGTCGTTGTTTCCGCTATGGGAAAAACTACCAACGCCTTAGAAATAGTGGTTAACAATTACTTTCATAACCAAGGAGAATTACAAAGTTCCTTACAAGATGTTAAAAAATATCACAACGCCATTCTATTAGATTTATTTGAGAATGAAAATCATGCTGTATTTAAAAAAGTATCCTCTCTATTTGATGAATTAAATCGTTTTTTAAGCAGTAACAAATCTCCTGATTATAATTTTGTGTACGATCAAATTATAGGCTATGGCGAATTGGTTTCAACGGTTATTATAAGTTACCATTTAAATGATATTGGTTTAAAAAACACCTGGTTGGATGTTCGAGACTACATTAAAACAGATAATTATTACAGAAGAGCAAACGTAAATTGGGAGGATACACAACGCTTAATAACCTCTCAATTTAATTCAACAACATTAAACATAACACAAGGTTTTTTGGGGAGTGATGCCAATAACTTTACTACGACTCTAGGAAGAGAAGGAAGTGATTATACTGCAGCAATTTTTGCGTATTGTTTAAATGCAGAAAGTGTTACTATTTGGAAAGATGTCCCCGGTGTTTTAAACGCAGATCCTCGTTATTTTCAAAATGCACAATTACTCCATAAAATCTCTTATAGAGAAGCTATTGAACTGGCGTTTTATGGAGCATCGGTTATTCATCCAAAAACATTGCAGCCACTGCAACAAAAGGAAATTCCATTATTTGTCAAGTCGTTTTTAAATCCTAATAACCCAGGAACGAAAGTTGGAAAAGGCATTCCACTGGAACCTAACATACCCTGTTTTATTGTCAAAAAAAATCAGGTATTAGTATCACTTTCCTCATTAGATTTTTCATATATCGTTGAAGAAAATATTAGCGAAATATTTAGCTTACTTCATTTGTATAAAATGAAAGTAGATGTCATTCAAAATTCGGCGATTAGTTTTTCGGTATGTGTAGATAACATCTATAATAATTTAGAAAATTTGTTACAGCATTTAAAGGCTAGATTTAAGGTAACCTCTCACGATAATGTCTCACTTTATACTATTAGAAATTATGATGAGAGTGCTATAAAGCAATTGGAGCAAGGTAAAGATATTTTACTCAAACAATTAACACAAGGCACCATTCAAATAGTCACCAAATAAGTTTTTGTGTTTTAGTAATTAGTTTGCTTTAATAATTGAATACGTAAAAAAAAAATGATTAGGTTTGTGGTATGACCAAAAAAGAAGATGTTGGCTTAGTTTCGGCAAAAGAAGTCGCCAAAGCAATAAATGTTGATAAATATGGGTTTATAGGCACATTTGTTGGATGGTTGCTAATGAAGTTGCTTAAAATATCTACACTTAATAGAATTTACAAAAGAAACAAACATCTTGAAAACCTTATTTTTTTAAACAGTATTCTAGATGATTTTGAAATAAAATTTGAAATCCCAGAAGAAGATTTAAAACGTTTACCAAAAGAAGGGGCTTACATTACCATTTCCAATCACCCTTTAGGTGGTATTGATGGGATTTTGCTGTTAAAACTAATGCTTGAACAGCGGCAGGATTTTAAAATTATAGCTAACTTTTTACTTCATAGGATAGAACCCTTAAAGCCTTTCATAATGCCTGTTAACCCTTTTGAAGACAGGAAGGATGTGAAATCAAGTGTGTCTGGTTTTAAAAATGCGCTTTTACATTTAAAAAATGGTTGCCCATTAGGGATATTTCCAGCTGGGGAGGTGTCAACCTATCGTGATGGCAAACTAGTAGTTGATAAACCATGGGAAGAAGCGGCGATGAAATTGGTTAAAAAAGCTGAAGTACCAGTTGTTCCTATTTATTTTCATGCGAAAAACAGTCGCTTGTTCTATAAGCTTTCCAAGATTAGTGATACGCTGAGAACTGCTAAATTACCTTCTGAGTTATTAACCCAAAAACGACGCGTTATTAAGGTTAGAATAGGAAGGTCTATTTCTGTTGCCGACCAAAAAGAACACCCTTCACTTATTGATTTCTGTGAGTTTTTGAGACGAAAAACCTATATGCTTTCTAATGCTTTTGAAGATAAACCTAAAATATTGGACAACATATCGTCTACTTTAAAAGTGGCTAAAATACCCAAACGTATTGTTACTCCTGTCTCAAATGGTTTAATGTCTAAAGAAATTGAAGCACTTCGTAAACATGATTGCAGGTTATTGGAAAGTAAAAATTACGAAGTGTTTTTGGCACAGGCCGATAAAATCCCGCATATATTAAGAGAGATAGGACGGTTACGTGAAATAACCTTTAGAGAGGTTGGGGAAGGCACAAATGAATCTATTGACTTGGATAATTTTGACGCTTATTACCATCATATGTTTTTATGGGATAATGAAAATAAGCTCATTGCCGGAGCCTATAGAATGGGGCTAGGTTCAAAAATATTTGCTCAATTTGGTATTGATGGGTTTTACCTACAGGACCTTTTTAGGTTTGAGCCAGAATTATATAAAATGATGAGTCAATCCATTGAAATGGGCAGAGCCTTTATAATAAAAGACTATCAGCAAAAACCCATGCCTTTATTTTTGCTATGGAAGGGCATTGTCCATACGACATTGCGTTTCCCTGAACATAAATTCTTAATTGGTGGCGTGAGTATTAGTAATCAATTCTCAAACTTTTCAAAATCGCTGATGATCGAGTTTATGAAATCACATTATTATGATCCCTATTTGGCGCAATATGTACACCCTAAAAAAGAATTTAAAGTAAAACTTAAAGATGCCGATAAAGATTTTGTGTTTGATGAAACGGAAGCCGATTTAAATAAATTTGATAAAGTTATTGATGAAATAGAACCAGGAGCTTTACGTTTACCTGTCCTTCTAAAAAAATATATCAAACAAAATGCTAAACTGGTAGCTTTTAATGTAGATCCATTATTTAATAACGCAGTTGATGGGTTGATGTACATTAAAATTGCAGACTTGCCCGAAAGTACCGTACGTCCTGTTATGGAAGAGTTTCAAGCAGAATTGGAACGCAAGCTTACAGAGAACAATGAGGATTAACGTCATTACGAAGGAGGCACGACTGAAGTAATCCACTTAATAGGACTTTATAAGATTGCTTCGTTACACTCACAACAACGGAAAATTATATTTAATTTTTCTTACTCTACAGCTTTTACGGCAAACCCACAGCAGTTTTTTAACTTTTCGATGAAATGTACTTTTTTTACAAAAAAAGTTGCACAACATCATTTTTTTTTACGTTTGAAATGTCTGAGACTGATTTTTAGAATGAACTACCCCGAGGCAGAGCCATCGAGGTATCAAGCGGAAAGAAATCTTATTTTTAGATTGATGAAAACCTAAGGTTTTCAAACTTTCCACTTTTACCCCGACGCAGAGCGTCGAGGAATTCTTTAGATTAAAGCCAATAAAAAAGATGTTTTGGGCAAACAAGATTAATCTATACTAGCGCTGGTTTTTTTATTTTCTCCCTTACAATTAAAATAGCGTCTTTAAAATAGCATTGGCTTTTGTTATTTTAATTTATTACGGCTTTACACTTTTCCGGCTTTAAAATTCGGCTTAATAGTTATTGTGGTTCATATATACTTAGCTCAATTAAGACAATTTCACATTTTAGAATAAAAATTAATCACTAAATTTATAACATAATGAAAACTAAAAAAATCTTACTATTAAGATTCATAAAAGCACAAATCATACTTTTTGGAATCCTCACATTATTCTTTAATTGTAACAAAGACATTATTCAAGAGGAAACCAACAACATAGAAAATACACAAGTAATTATAACATCCAGTGACTCTATTTTTAATACTAAAACTAATAATGCCGTTGAAATTTTAAAAACACAATTATCAACTAAACTTAAAACAT
>TARA_R110001592_G_scaffold113492_5_pt1 | contig 40441 bp, 30 predicted proteins | sample TARA_R110001592 | Tara Oceans TARA_R110001592 (sample SAMEA4398387) | marine metagenome | biome: Polar Biome; feature: [SRF] surface water layer (ENVO:00010504); material: water (ENVO:00002006), including particulate matter (ENVO:01000060) such as... | depth 5 m | reverse complement strand
CAAATTTGTATGCTTATCAGCATAACATTTCTTTCTTAATGGGTGGCCAAATTAACTATGCCACTACAGCCCTAAAACCTAAGCAAGCTAGTTTAGGTTTGGTTAATCAATTTTTAAGCTTACGCGATCTTTTTGCTTTTGGCTTAAATGATCCTTTTGGTTTATATGGAGTACCTTTACCTTTCAAACCACTAAACGTAACTGATTTAACCTCATTGATTAATAAATCTAAGTTATTTGTTATTGGGTTCATAAATTGAGCATACTTTAGTTCCTTCTGACTTATTGCCTCTAATTGTGACTCCCAATGAGCTGTCATATCAGGGATTGTCATACGTTCAGGTAACGAACATATTAACTGTGTACCAACGTCCGTAGCCCTAATATCTTTACCTTTTCGAGTAAGAAATTGACGCTTGAATAGAAGTTCAATGATCCCCGCCCTTGTAGCCTCAGTTCCCAATCCATCAGTATCACGTAATACTTTTTTAATTGAAGCGTCAGTTACATATCGAGCTATACCTGTCATGGCTGAAAGTAATGTAGCGTCAGTAAAATAGTTGGGTGGTGTAGTTTGCTTTTCAATTAAATCGGCCTGCTGGCAATGTGCTTCATCTCCTTTTGAAACATTAGGTAGGCTAACCGCTGAAAATTCACTTTCCCCCTGTGATTTTTGTTTTGAAGGAAATAAAGCTTTCCAACCTTGCGATACCACGTCTTTTTGTTTGGAAATAAATAAACCACCTGACACTTCTGTATCTATTTGTTTATCTACATACTCAAATGGAGGGTAGAACTGAATAAGGTACTGGCGAGCAACCAGTTCATAAATATTATTTTCAGCAGGCGATAAGCGGCTTAAATCAGTTGATTTTGATGTAGGAATTATCGCGTGATGGGCACTTACCTTTGAGTCATTCCATGCTTTACTCTTTAGGCTATAATTTGCATTCCTTGCTGCATCAATTAAAGCTGAGCATGAGTTGCTAATAGCTCCAGCTACTTGCTCAACATCATTTAAATGCTCTTTAGGTAGGTATCGACAATCAGACCGTGGATATGTAATTAATTTATGACGCTCATACAATTGCTGACAAGTATCAAGTACTGATTTGGCACTCATACCAAACCTCTTTGCTGCGTCTATCTGCAATGCAGATAAACTATATGGTAAGGGCGGGGGGGTTGCTTTTTTTTCTTCCGTTACTTGAAGAATTTTTCCTGATTTGTTTTGTATTTTTGAGATAACACTAGATGCTAATGCTTTAGATAGCACCCGATTATCCTCATCCATGTAGGGTTCACATGCTTTACTCGGACGCCACTTGGCCTTATATAGCTCACCCTTTAAAGTTTTCAAAGTACAGATAACCTCATAAAATGGTTTTGATACAAAATTCGCAATCTCTAAGTCTCTGTGAACGATTAAGCCTAGAACTGGAGTTTGGACTCTGCCAATTGATAAAACTCCGGTATACCCTGATTGGCGGCCTTGTAGAGTGCATAAGCGGGTCATGTTAATACCATACAACCAATCCGCTCTTGCCCTTGCCAAAGCGGATGTCGCAAGCGGGATAAAGTCTGTATTTTTACGTAAGTTATTTAGAGCTTTCTTTACAGAAGTAGGGTTTAAATCACTAATTAGGCATCTCAAAACTTCTGTCTTTTTTGCTTTGGACACACCACAATGATTGATAACTTCATCAATTAAAATCTGCCCGACTCTGTCTGGGTCACCCATATTGACCAATACGTCAGCTTGCTTTATTAGTTTTTTGACGACCGAAAACTGCTTTTTAGTATTGGGTTTAACAACAAGCTTCCATTCTTTAGGAACGATAGGTAGATGTTCTACAGCCCACTTCTTATAATCAGGGTTGTAGGCTTCCGGTTCAGCTTGCTCTAGCAAGTGGCCTATGCACCAAGTTACTACATCACCATTACCAGCTTTGATAAAACCATTATTTTTTTGATGGGGCTTGGGAAGCACTTCGACTAAAGCTCTACCAAGACTTGGCTTTTCTGCTATGAATAATCTCAAACATTTTTACTCGTGATAGGACTAATTTGGTATATCGCTAACTGTTTTTCCAAAAGAGATATCTTCTCTAATGCTTCAAAAAGCGTAAACTCGAGCTGCGCATTGTGAGCAATCACCTTATCGCTGAACGTTTTAATTTGATCTCGTTGCGCTTTATATCGCTCTTTTAATTGTTTTTCTTTATTTCGTTGTTCTCGCAACTTTTGCTCAGCGCGTTTAGTCAAAATATGCTTACCATCAATTACTTTCTGCTTTGAAGATTGTATGGTTTGATTTGCTAGCTCAACGAAAGACGAATAGTAATAAATTCCACCTGAACTTAAACCTGCTTCGTCATTGATTCTTTTCAAGTTGATTCTTCCGTCAGGCTTGGTTCTTACCGGTGCTCCCTCAATAAGCCTGTTGAGCGCTTGCTCCAGCCTAATCAAGGTTTCATTTCCTCTGTCTGAATGGTTAGTCATAGTTACTCTTATAGCAATGTCTGGTTGATGTCTTGTTCGAAAGTCTCGACAGGAATTTCGTGATCATTTAGGCACTGCTCGATTGATTTTATCTCATAGTAAATTTTGGATAAAATATTCGGCATCTTAACGCCATAACTCACTAACGTCTCAAACTTGGTAATCAGTAAGGCTCTTTTAGGGACGAGTTGTTCTGCTTTCTCTTTTGTTACAACCGCATACTTGCAGACGGGCATATCGCATATGCGATTACATTGTGGGTTGGTGCAATGACCGACAGGTGTTTCTATAATTGATAATTGTCCATCACGAACTTGTTTTGATATTTCTTCTCGGCTTAGATAGATTGTTGAGCGGTCTGCACCTCGTAAGGTCTCTATACGTTTACCTTCTGCACCAGATAACGACTCTGCTTTATTATAAATATAGTAAAGTGTATCGGTCATAAAATCGTGGTTTTCTTGTGCTATTTCTGAAAGTAAATCCTTATCTAGCATCATGTCAAAATAGCCAGCTACGTTGGCTTGATTGGAATACCAAGAGGTCATGGCTATATTGATATGTTTGAACTGATATTTTAAATCTAAAAGCGATGAAAGCTTGTTACGAACGAGATAAACAGCAAAAGTACGTCTAAAACAGTGTGGATTTATGGGTAATATTTCGCCAATTTTTAGTTGATTTCGTCGCGAAGGGTTTAACATGTTGAACTCATCAACATCCTGTTTGGTTGCGCTGTAACCTGTTGCCTTAACCAAACTTTTTAGCGATTTGTCAATGGCTTGTCGTCCGGCTGGAGAGTGTTTTGCTGTAGGTGAGTATGATAGGAAAAGTGAGTCTGCTGCTCGATTATATTTTTTTTGTTCATCAATGTGATGAAATGAACGAGCTCGCTCCTTCCAAATTTCTCTTGAGAACTCATATATGTGCCAAATAAGTTCAATAGCATCTTTGACTGCAGGTATAGTAACCCAACTAGTTTTTCTTCTTACGCCAGCGATATTAACTTTTGTGTGTACACCATTTACTACAGGAATTACCATACCTGCATAAGTTTTCTCTTGATAAGAATCGAGAGTCAAAGCCTTTATTTCAGAATCTCGGCAACCAGTGAAAGCTGCAATCACTGTATAACACGCACCTCTTATCAAACTTAACCACTCACCAGTTAGGTCTAATTTGAAGTCGATAGTTTTACAGAGTGCTTTAAAATTATCCGATGCGAGTTTACTAGATTTAGTAACACTAAAGCCAATCGTACGATTTTTGTTATAGAGTCTGATGAATGAACGATATGTATCGCTGATAAGGTTGCTGTGCGGATGGTATTTCGTAACTATATCTAAAGCAAATTTGTAATAACAAGATGAAATATTTTCAGGTAAGGCTATAGTCTGGTTAAATTGCCGCTGACTGACCGATAATAAAACTGCTAATTCTTCTGAATTTTGTATAACTCTAGAAATAATCCGTTCTTTATGTAAAACGTTAAGTATTATTAGATAGTTTTTCCATGTTTTGTATTTTATTTTTTTATTTTTAGCAACTTCAATAAATTTTCTGAATCCTTTTTCTGAATCAATATAGTTGAAATTTTCACCTCCACATTCAGTTATACATCTGTTAAAAATTGAAAATGCTTGGATATATTTATTAGATACACTTTTCTTATTCACCAGTGCATTGCTATTGATAGCTTTGAAAAGTAAAGCTTTACAAGTTGACTTGAACCCGCTCGTCAAACGACTAAAGTTTATATCAATATCGTCTGTTAATATTATCCATCTATCATCATCATAGTAACTATACGGTTTCCCATCTGAAGTTAAAGACACTACTTTTTTGTTGTTCGCCGTCTGGCGATCAATGATAGCGTTTTCTAGGGGGAGGGAAGCAATGCTCTTATGCAAATTTGGCTTCATTGATACATTTCCGATAAGAGATTTAGATCAGAGTCATTCGACCAAAGCGGATGCGGAGCTATTGAGTATCTTACTTCTGCGGACTTGTACTCTGTTATAAATTCTGCTTTTAAGCGTTCAAGGATAGACTCTACGGTGTGGACAACTTTAGTTAAGGCAGACGCTGGTATAGTGTTAATTGACGGCTGGCAAGAGGCTTCAAGAATAACGTCACGAAAGCTGAGCATCAACCAGATGTCGTTAACCTCAGCAATTACTGCGTGATGAGGGCAACCGAAACATTCCAAAAATTTGTGACAAGCAACTTTATCTTCTTCTTTAGCTAAGCCGGCTTTAACAAGAGAGTTTTTTAACTGCTGGGCTTTCTCACCGAACGTGTCTTTACAGCGAAGACCATTTGATAACGTATCTGGAATTTTAATTTTATTTTTCAGATAAAATTTTTCCCTGACCGGATCGGTAAAATCATATGAACTTTTGATAATAGCTATATTTAAACTTTCTCCTTGAACTGTTCTTTGCCTGATATCCAGTGCTCCGGCAAGGGAGAATTCCATAGTTTCGGGAACACCATCGGAGTAATGCTTCGAAACTGTTTCTGGGTTATTGTTTAATCCCTCTGCAACCGCAAATATACTCTCCGTAGCCCTCATTATCAGAGTTGCTTTAGTCTTCCTAAATCTTTGGGTACTCAATGATGGTAGTCCCAATAATCGAAAGGTATTATTTATTGACGCTGATATCGTTAATGACGTAGGCTTTCTTACTTGACCTTTTACTAGTTGTGGGAAGACGTAATCACATTCTTTTTTCGTTATTATTTTTAAAAGCAACAACCAAGTTTCAAAAAAATCCTTAGCTTTTTTACTGAAACCTATTTCTATAAAATTTTTTCTCCCGCCTTGTCTATTTTTTACTGTCTTTAATATATATGCTCTACTCGATATTTGGCTAAATTCATCTTTAGATATATCTGATATTCTCAAATTTATTAGTGCCGTCAGGTTAGCTCCAGTATAAAAGCTAGTTAAAAAAAACGCAGATTTTATTAACTCGTTACGCCATGAATCATAGCTATTTTTTGAATAAAGTTTTTTTCTCCAAGATGCTTCAGTAAAACTATTTAAATTCTTGTTCATACTAAGGATGTCTTTATTGTACAGAGGGTGTATTTTAGGGATTTCATCTGAGGTAATACATTTTCTGTAAGTATTGAAAATTTTATACAAGGCCTGCACAATTTGTTTTATTTCTTGATCTGTATATGGCAATGTGGGGGTGGTATCACGAGGAATATATAAGAAGTCAGATCTCAAATTTAGAAGTAATGAAGGTTCTACTTCAAGCAATACTATTTTTATAGATGTCTGAATTCCCATCAATGTTTGCCCTTTTATACCATCATGATAACGATTCTTTAAATGGGACACGAAGCTTTTTATTGCGTGCTCAGAATAGAAATTTTTTAAGTTTTTTTTGTCACAATGTCGAATTAATGACACCATTGCGTTGAAAATATTTATTTTACTTCTAGGACTTTTATCTAGCTTGACGATAATGAAATACAATTCTTTAATTTTCTCCCATCGATCCATATCCTCTAAAACTTGCCCCTCTTTAAGGTTGAATTTTTTACCGTTAGAGCGTACCGCTAAATTGGGACAATTCTTATAGCCCAGTCTCCGGAAATAGACAGTATGAGTATCATCCTTCAATATCATTTTATCATAAGGAATGTTGGGAAAATCTAGTTGATTTTCTCTTTCTATTTCAATTTTTCTTCGTTTTTTAGGACCGATAAATGCCAATTAAATCACCATTATTCTGCTAAAATTATGTCTAAGCTTTTTTCATAAAGTTCGTTAGCGATAACATTTTTCTGACAGAATTTTAGATATTTTAATAGCGTGCTCCTTGATTTATGCCCCATAACTGATTGTATGTAGTCAAGCGCATCTCCTTCTTTAAGTCCTTTATTTAGAAGCTCCTTGAGACGGCTTACTGCATAGGTTGAGCGAAGATTATGAAATTTGTGATTAAAGCTAGGATATTTGAGTCTCACAGTGTTTCGAACTTCACCCCATCTAGCGTTAAATGTTCTCGAAGCGTAATGATGACCTTGTTGCGAAATAAATAACGTTGGATTATCTGCTTGGTTGGGATTTTTTAATTCGAATAGTCTTTTGCGCTTAATGTAACGATTAGAGTTTATGTATTGGTGTAGTTGCAACATTAATGTTGAAGGCATTTCGATGGTTCGGCTCGTCGAGCCCTTAGTATTCACTCCACTTTGTGGTGTTATATGTACACCATCAGTATGAACCAGGTATTTCCGACTGAGTTGTTCACTTGACGGCTTAAATATAAATTTAGTTCTAAATGTAGTTATTTCTTCTCTACGCAATCCAGTATATCTTGCTAACATCACTGCGAGTTGGAACTCTATAGAGAGTTTCACTAAATTAGACCCGTTAGCCGTTTTTGAATGTACTACCCCATTAGCAAAGCAAATATCGCTCACTAGACTCCATTCATGATCACTTAACGGGATTAATTCTCTTGCAACGCCACAGTGACTAGTGTCTTTTGGTAGCCGGAGTCTTATATCTGTAGTATTAGATACGATGAATCTGTTCTGATTAAATGTTTGTTTACCATTAATTTGGATCTTTATAGATTCATAATTAAAGGGCTTATTTTTAAAACCATATCCTTTCTCAAGGTAGAATTTATAAAAGTTCACGACTGAACCGAGATAGTTGTTTGCTGTAGTTCTCGCGAGAGCATCGTTTTGTACTGCATTTCTTAAGTGCTTACTAAATTTGTATGTAGGCTTATTTCTTGGTGTGATGGATATTTCATCCCACTCTATTCCTATAGCATCAAGAAAAATAAAGTAGTGTAGTAGCGCTTGAGCTTGAGTATTTACCTGTTTTCGATACAGAGATGATTTTAAGTATATAAGCCAATTGTTTACGACAGTCACTGGGATACCATTGTCTGTATATAGCAAAGGTACGTTCAAAATCTCATCACCAGTACCTTCAAAACCAAAGCTAATCTCGCCAGTATTAGAATCGACTGATTTTGTTAAATATTGATCAATTCTTACCTTTGGTGCTGTCCATATAATGTAGCCCATCAAATCGCCTCTAATTCACACTATTTATAAGTTAACTTGTAACAGTGCTTTTAAACGGAAAAATCGTAACAGTGCGCGGTCGGGATCCCCCGCGTTAATTACCTGACTGGCCGTTTTCAATAAACGTTTGACCACAGTAAGCTGTTTGCTGGTGCCTTTTTTGGGTACCAGTAACCAATTGTCAGGCACTATGGGTAAGTGCTGCAACGTCCACTTAGCATAAGCTGGGTCGTATTTATCCGGTTCAGCTTGCTCTAGTAAATGACCAATACACCAGGTGACACAATCGCCGTTTTCTAGCTCTATATAGCCGTCACGTTTTTGTTGCCTCCCTGCAAACCCTTGGGCAATCGCGCGGCCCAAGCTAGGTTTTTCTGCGATGTATATAATCATAAATATAGACTGTATGAAAAAACAGTATTATAACAATAAAACGTCTTCGGGTGTAGTACATGTCGTATTTCATGTTTAAGGACGTTGTGAATATATTGGCTCTTGGTTTGCTCTTCATCTCTTGATTGGCAAGTGGGAAACCGTATTCATGAATGTCAAAAAAGAGTGGTTTTTTGTTTTCCATCTCGTATACTAATTGTTAACAAACAACAATTGTCAAAATGGTAGTGTATGAAAAGCAGCAAAACGAACAATAACAAAGCCCTAGGTATTTCAAGACGAGATGCGCTGAAATTTGTCGGCGCCGGTGTTGGGGTTGGTGTACTTGCTGCTAGTGCGGGCTGTGCCAGTTCGATGAGTACAACCCAATCCGATTCACCTGTTAATATACCTGTCAAGTTGGCGACCAATACCCAAGACCCATGGCATAAAACCCATGACCGGGTGTGGCTAGGCGGTGAATTTTGGGCCAATCCAATGGAAGACTGGCAGGTAAAAGGAGGTCATGCACATTGTATCAATCCTGGAGGCAACCGGAGTGTTCACTCGTTAACGCATCAACTTAAACATCCACAGGCTGGATTTACCACTAGCGTGCGGCTACAAAACTTACAGCCAAGTGCTAACGACGGTGGCGGTGGTATTCGTTTAGGGGCCAAAAGTGAGCTTAATGAGCACAAAAGCAATTGCTTCGCGCGTCAGGGGCTTGACATTGGGATCATCAAAAATACCTTAATACTCGGTGCCGAGCGTATGCCGTTAACACAGGATATAGGACAGCAGGCCGTTGATTTAGTCATAACTGGCACACCACAAGTCGGCGCTATGTTACTTAATGTAAAAGTGCTCCTAGCAGATGATCAATCTATTTTAGGTGAGCAGAGCCTATTGGTGTCGGCTGAGGAAATTTTAGGCAATGTGGCATTGGTTAGTAACCTTGCCTTAGCGGCCACAGATTATCAAACCGACGCCCAAGAACACAATGGGAGTCGTTATCGCTTTAGTCGCTGGCAAATGAGTGGTGATGGCTTTGAATATTCACCAGAGCAACAGTTTGGTCCCATTTTGTGGACCATGTATACCTTAAGTGACTCCCGTAGCGATCATGGTTTTGTGCTTAAGTTAAGTGCCTTACTTGGGCCCATGGGGCAAAGCGACAATCAAACGGTTGAGTTGCAAGTTAAGCGTAATAATAGTTGGCATTCGCTGGGAGAAAGTCATATTGACCCCCATGCATCCCTTGCTACTTTTAGCGTGCAAAACTGGGATGAAACACAATCTGTTGAATTCAGAGTCATTTATCAGCAACTGCACACAGATGGCAGCCAAACTCCGGATAGTTACACAGGCACAATACAAGCGAATCCGGTTGGTCGACCGTTACGTATGGCATCGTTAACGTGCCAAAACGACTACGCATTTCCCTATGCGCCCGTGGTTGAAAACGTAGTGAAGCTGGCACCTGATTTAGTGTTCTTCTCCGGTGACCAATTGTATGAACACCATGGTGGATTCGGCTACGTTCGTGCTCCCGCAGACCGAGCAACGTTGAATTACTTGCGCATGTATTATCAGTTTGGTTGGGCTTTTCGTGATGCTATGCGCCATCAACCTACCGTTTGTTTGCCGGATGACCATGATGTACTGCAAGGTAATTTATGGGGGGAGGGCGGTGCTCCTATGCAGCACATAGAACGTGACCCTTCTGCGAGTATTTTAGGTGGCTATATTCAGCCTGTACCCATGTTAAATGTTGTGCATAAGACCAATACATCCCATCACCCTGATGGATTTGATACAACGCCGACCCCTAGCGGATTAAGTAGTTACTATGGGGATTTGATATACGGTGATATTGGTTTTGCTATTTTGGCTGATCGCCAGTGGAAAAGTGCTCCAGGGGGAATTGGTGTGGTGGTCGGCGAAACCGGGCAGGGAGAGGAGCCTACCTATGTAAATCCCGATTTTGATCCGCCAAATTTGGCATTGCTTGGTCAGCGCCAAGAAGCGTATTTAAAACAATGGGCACAGGATTGGCGTGGTCATCAACTCAAAGCCGTATTGAGTCAGACAGTATTTGCTGGTATTGCCACCCATCAGCCACGTCCCGATCGTTATCTCAAATATGATTTCGATAGCAGTGGCTGGCCTGCCACCGCCCGCAATAATGCGATTGACATTATGCGTGAATCCACAGCCTTACATATATGCGGTGATACGCATTTAGGTACGCTTTCACAATATGGTGTGCATCAGCAGCGTGATAGTAATTGGGCGTTTTGTAGCCCTGCTATTGCTGCCGGTTGGCCGCGCTGGTGGAAGCCAGACAGCATTGCGCTAAAAGTGCAGAATCGACCCGCCCATGGCTTAGATAATACAGGTGAATACCTGGATGCATTTGGTAATAAAATGTATGTTTATGCAGTTGCTAATCCCTTGGTAGGTAAGTCTGGGAATCGCTACGTGCAAGCCCACGAAAAGGGCAGTGGATTTGGCATGATCAGCTTTGATACTCAAGCGCAGACATACACAATGGAAGCTTATAAATTTTTGATTGATGTAAACGACCACAAAACAACAAATCAGTTTGACGGTTGGCCAGTGACCATTCACAAAGACGAAAATCGAGGTATGAATCGTCTGAGTTAACTTTCTAACGAGGTGGGTGTAAGCAATTTACGCCCATCTCTTGTTATTTAATCTGCTTTATTGTTCACGTTTCCTTCTTTTATTAAATTAGTGGGTTAAAAAATACATTTTTTTAACCTTTTTTAATTTACAAAATATTAACTAATTTAATTCTCTATCGTGCGACCTTCCCTGCTTTAATCTTTTTATCTGTTTGAAAGGTATCGATTTTTAAACTTCTTCATAGAGAATGCATTTGTTTTCGATGAAGCATAAAGCAAGTCCAGTCACTGCAGTTGTCTGTTTTAGTCATTAACAAAGAGTTGACAAGTGGTATTCAGTTTTGGGAATATGCCCTCACTAAGGGCATATGCTCATTTGTTCGTCAGGTACTAAAAAGTGTGTGGGATTGTTCGGTAGGATGTTGTTCGGACGCAGTAGACCTCATTCTGTATAAATTAGTAGCGAGTTACACGGTAAATGAGTTTAGCGCGGGCATAAATCGACAGCAGGTTGGATAAACAATATGACGTCTCAAACGCAAAACATCAGTATTGGGAATATCAGCGAAGAACAGCTACCTATTCCTAAGCACAAGTTAAAAGGGTGGACTCACTTTTTGGGTCTTTACGCTGGTGAACATGTTGCCGCTACGGAATTTGTATTTGGTGCAACTTTTGTTGCACTCGGCGCGACTATGACCGACATTTTGTTAGGTTTGTTGATTGGTAACATTTTAGCGGTACTCAGCTGGACCTTTATTACCACCCCTATCGCCGTAGAAACCCGTTTAAGTCTTTATACTTACTTGCAAAAAATTGCCGGTGATTCAATGACTAAGCTCTACAACTGGGCGAATGTTATTATCTTCACTGTGATCTCGGCCGCTATGATTACGGTGTCGGCAACCGCAGTGCGTTTCGCCTTTGATATTCCTGCTCAGCTTAATTGGTATCCTACCAATCCGTGGTTTGTGGCTATCGTGCTGGCCGTTGGGTTTATTGTGGTATTGGTTGCCATGTATGGCTTTACGGCTGTCTCTAACTTCTCGGGTATTTGTGCCCCTTGGTTATTGGTGATGTTTGTAAGTGGGCCGTTGATTTTAATGCCGGCCTTGGCGGATTCCGTGATTGGGCAAACGACATTAAGTGGCTGGGCGGACTTCATGCATATAGGCAGTATTTCCGTATGGACCGGCCTGGATTCCAGCGGTGAACCAGGCATAGGTTTACTCGAAGTGATTGGTTTCTCTTGGGCTGCGAACACCATTACCCACGTAGGCTTGATCGATATGGCGTTGTTACGTTATGCACGCAAGCGTTCATATGGCTTATGTACGTCAGCGGGCATGTTGTTTGGTCATTATATCGCATGGATTTCAGCGGGTATCATGGGGGCTGGTACTGCTGTCATCGTGCAAAAGTCGATTGTTGAGCTTGACCCAGGTGATGTGGCTTACCAAGCACTAGGTTTGTCTGGTCTGGTGATTGTTATTGTGGCGGGTTGGACAACCGCCAATGCCAACCTATACCGTGCGGGCCTAGCTGCCCAGGCTATTTTCAAAAATCATTCGCGCAACAAGACCACCTTTACTGTGGGCATAGTGACTGTGTGCATTGCCTGTTTCCCGTTTGTATTTACTAAGTTGCTTCCACTTTTGACCTACGCTGGTTTGTTGGTTGTACCTGTAGGTGCCATCGTCTTCGCTGAGCATTTTATCTTCCCTCGTATTGGTTTGACTCGCTACTGGGTTGCGTATCGTCAGCTGACACATAGCCGTCCCGCAGTGGTTGCTTGGGGATTGGGGTTAGTCTTTGGCTTTGGCTTGAATGCGCTGGATATTTTGTCCTTCTATTATCTGTTTATACCTACTTGGTTTTTTACCATCATCATTTACACCTTTATGGCGAAACGTCACGGTGCGGCAGAAAAGTATCCCGAAGAACAAGCCAAAATGGAAGAATTTAATCAACGCGTTGAACAGCATCAAGCGGCACAGGCTGAGCTTGAGCCAGAGGTTTTTAAAGACATCTCAATGCTGACAAAGTTATTACGTGTTATCTCGATCACAAGCTTATTGGTCACCTTTGCATTGGCTTGTAACACCATGTTTTTCAGTGCTGACATTCCTGATTATGAAGTGAATAGAGATCTGTTCTTCACTGTCGCTTTTGTTTGCACATTAATCTATTTTTTCACCGCATATTGGGCAATGCAGCGCAAAAAAATGACTGCTGGCCTTATTCTTCAGGACGCATAACATGACTATTAACGATACTATTCTATTGAATCAAGCGAACTTGGCAGCATTGCCTGACAATGTAACGGTTCCAAATTATGATCGCACGGCGTTAACGGCGGGCATTGTGCATATCGGTGTGGGGGGATTTCATCGCTCACACGAAGCATTTTATACCGACGAATACATGCAACAAAGTGGCGATTTAAGCTGGGGGATTTGTGGTGTGGGGTTGCGTGAAGGCGACCGAAAAATGCAGGGTATTCTTAAAGAACAAGATTATCTGTACACCTTGATTGTGAAACATCCCAATGGACAAGTGGAAAATCGAGTGATTGGTTGCCTGACTGATTTCTTATTGAGCTGCGACGACCCTCAAAGCGTAATCGACAAGATGGCTGATGAGCAAACCAAAATTGTATCGTTAACTATCACAGAAGGTGGCTACAACTTTAATCCGATAACGGATGAATTTGATTTTGAACATCCAGATGTGATCCATGATTTAGCCAACCCTGATTCGCCGCGCTTGGTATTTGGTTATTTAACCGCTGCCCTTAAAAAACGTAAAGACGCAGGGCAAAAACCTTTTACCGTGCAGTCGTGTGACAATATTCAGCATAACGGCAATATGACCCGTAAAATGCTGCTGGCGTACGCAGGTCAAATTGATCGAGATTTAGCCCAGTGGATAGCCGCAGAAGTACAATTTCCTAACGCTATGGTTGACCGTATTACACCGGCTACTACACCTGCGGATATGGCGTACTTAGCCGATGACATCGGCGTGCAGGATAATTGGCCTGTTGTTTGCGAACCTTTTCTTCAGTGGATCATTGAAGATAAGTTCAGTGACGTACGTCCGTTATGGGAGCAAGTCGGTGCGCAATTTGTGACGGATGTCACGCCTTACGAAAAAATGAAAATTCGATTGTTAAATGCCGGTCACTCAGTGTTAGGCATTTTGGGGTCGATTGATGTGCAAGATACCATTGATTCAGCAGTACAAGAACCGCTGTTCGGACGTTATTTACGCCTGTTTATGGATAGCGAAGTGACGCCTATTCTTGAGCCCGTCCCAGGTATCGAACTAGCTCAATACAAAGACGTATTGTTTGAGCGTTTTGCTAATCCGAACATCAAAGACAGCTTGTCACGTATATGCTTAGAAAGTTCTTCAAAAGTATCGACTTTTTTACTCCCCACATTACTTGAAAATTTAGCTAATGAAGGCAAAATTGAGTGTGCCACTTTAGTCATAGCGGCTTGGTGTTATTACAATGACAAACGTGTGAATTTAAACGGTCAGCCGTTAGATATTAATGACGTGATGGCCGATGAGCTGCACAGCGCCGCTGAGCAAACTGCTCGTGAGCCGTTGGCGTTTTTGCAGCTTGAAAGTATATTTTCTGATGTGAAATCTCACCCACGTTTTGTAACAGAATATCAAAAGCAAATCGACATCTTGTATCGTAACGGCGATATAAAAAGCCAAATGCAAAAGATTGTTGATCAGGCTAGTTAGCTCTAGTCCCTTAGCCTCCCGGACGGTTTATATCGCTTATACGTTCGGGGGCTAGGGGCTTTTTTGACTTAAGCGCTATTCGCTTATTCCCACCTGTGTTGACACAGCCCACATCTAATTCATTTCAATACCTTGTATATTAATGCTTTCATCCATATCTCAACGCTAACTTAATATTGATGGCATGTTCATCAAGCTTACCCTAATAAAGAGATTATATGTCTGATTTACTACAAGATTTACAATGGCGTTATGCAACCAAAAAATTTGATCCAAGCAAAACAGTTTCCCAAGAAAAAGTTGATTTCATATTAGAGGCCATTCGCCTTAGTGCTAGCTCTAGCGGTTTGCAGCCTTACGAAGTCTTAGTGGTAACCAATGACAATATTCGTCAGAAAATAGTGCCTCATGCATGGGGACAAGAGCAGATCACTGACGCTTCACATCTTTTAGTGTTCGCTGCGTGGGATAACTACACGGCCGAGCGTATTAACATGATGTTTGATTTGGTCAATGAACAGCGCGGTTTTAAAAATCAGGGCTGGGAAGATTATCGCAACATGTTGTTAAACGCTTATCCTCAGCGTGATGCACAAACCAATTTTGAGCATGCGGCTCGTCAAGCATACATTGGGTTAGGTTCCGCTCTGATTGCTGCTGCTGATGCCAAAGTAGATAGCACACCGATGGAAGGTTTTACCCCAAGTGAAGTTGATGACATTCTTGGCCTGCGTGAAAAGGGTTTACGTTCGGTGGTGATGTTACCGCTGGGTTACCGTGCTGACGAAGGTGACTGGTTAGTTAACTTGAAAAAGGTGCGTCGTAGTGATGAAGATTTCATCACACAAGTAGCGTAACTCACCCAACAGCTATACGAGAAAACGCTGCCCGTGGAAATAATCTGCGGGCAGCGTTTTTTTATGCCCCCACGGGTTAGCGGGTGAAAATTCGCTGGGCATGAGTGGTTAAGCCTGAGGTAACACTACCAAAGTGATCACCAATGACAATTTCAAGACCTGGAAATACTGAATTTATCCAATTTTGTACCACGGGTGACATAGCTGTACCGCCAGTCACGTACAACACATCAGGTGTTGCACCCGCCTGCTGAATCGCTTCTTTCATCAAACGTTCAAACTTACTTAACTCGTCCGCTATGGCATCGCTTAGCTGCGCTCGGCTAATGGGAATGGTAAAATTTTTTTCTATGTAATCCAGTGATAAGCAAATGTCGTTTTGATCTGACAACAATATTTTTGCCAGCTCGGCACTACGGCTTACCCGTAATCCAAACTTACCATCACGCAGGGCTTTTAATCGATTAAGTTTAGGGTTTGGCGAAATACGACAATACTCGTCGATTTCTTTACCCGTTATGCGGCTATTAAACTCTTGCTGGGCCGCTACATCATTAACGGTAACCGCTTGTTTGAATAAATGATTGGGCACAGGTAAGCCGTTGTTAAGCACAGTATTTTTACCAAACTCGGGCATCAGCGCCATCAACGCGAGTTTGTTGTCTAAGTCGATACCGCCAATGCGCTTACCCGTGTGACTCAGAATACAATCTTGTCGGTCTATTAATTTGATGTAACTGGGTCCGACTTTAATCATCGAGCAGTCGGTAGTTCCCCCGCCTAAATCGAGAATAAGGACTAGCTTATCTTCTTTTAGCTGGCGTTCGTAATCGTAAGCAGCTGCCACAGGCTCCATCAAAAACTGAACATCTTTAAAGCCCACTTTGGCCGCAGCGCTATCAATAATAGCAAGGGCCTGCTTGTTGCCATCTTTGCCGAGCAAACCATGGAAATTAACCGGTCGGCCTATCATGATCTGGCTAAGCTCTTGCTGCTTAATGCATTCAGCTTCTTGTTTAATAAACGCCAGCATTTTTTCCACTATGGTGGTAAAAACGGCTCTTTGTGTGGCATTAATATCAGCCCCTAAAAAAGATTTAGGTGATTTAATATAAAAGCCGCTTTCCGGATCGTTGACGTGAGTCAATGCGGCTTCCTCACCGAAAATCACATCGCCATTGGCGGCAAGTGCCTGAACTATACTTTGGGCGCGTTGACCTGAGTTGCTGTTTTCACGATGTGTTTTACGCAATTGCTTGCGAGCGATATTGACCAGTTGTTCACGACTTAGTGTGTCATGCGCTAACCGCTCATGCTTGAGCTGATTAATTTGTCTATCAAGGTCGTCGGGGGATATTACCGCTGGTGCAGTCATCCCGTGTTCAATGAAAAGCGAAGAGGGCAGACGATTCTTGCCATCCTCTAGGGGGATCAATATAGGCTGTCCATTTTCCATTACGGCAATTGAGCAATTAGAGGTGCCAAAGTCTAGGCCTGCGAACATTCAGGGGGATCCTTGCGGTATTAAACGATTTGACTCATTTTAATATAAAGCGCCGCAATAAATTGTTATTTAAATGTTGTTAGTGCATTCGTAACGGTAAGCGCCAAGCCGTCTTAGATAATAAACATCTTAAAATTCCCAGATAATACTAGCGACTAGGTTTCTTCCGACTTCATTTTGCCCTGAACCGTGAACCCGATAGTTTTTATTAAATAGGTTTTCAATAGCCCAGTTTAACGAAATTTGGTTTGAAAATTCGTAACCTCCTCTGATATGCAACAGCATAAAACTAGGTGTCCCATTGGGAGGAATACGTTGAATATCTGTTTTATCCCTTGCTGATAACTTATCAGCCTTTGCCATACCTTGAATTTGAGGCTCAATCCACCAATTGGCTCGTTGCGAAGCAAATTTAATCGATAGTTGTCCTGATAACGGCATTAAACGGCTAATGTAATCCTCAGTTAAAACACTGCCTGCTTGGGGAATACTTTTCGTTTTTCCGTATTGGTAACTTAAGCCGAAATGACTGCTGATGTGTTGCGTTAATTCGTATGTATACGAGATATCACTACCATAAATATAACCATCGCCTTGATTGGATTTCGTTATGATAATTTCACCATTGTCAGTAACCTCCCCAATGGGGAACAAAATAATCTGATTATCAATATTGGTATAATACACCGCAAGATCGATTGAGGCCTTTGTGTCACGTTTTCGATAGCCAAGCTCGTAACTTACAAAATTTTCAGAGTCAAGATTAACGGAAGGAATTTCGAACTCGTTGCTTCTGGCGGAATCAAGACGCGTTAAATCTGAAAGGTTTGGCGCGCGAAACCCTTCAGATAGACCAGCAAACAAAATACTTGAAGCACCTATTTTGTATTGAGCGCGAAAACTTCCAACTAAGTCGCTCCATGATTTATCAATCGAAATTACCTGCTTTGTCAGTGGTTCTTCTACTTGTTTAGCACGTGTACTTATATGTGAATACCTGAGGCCGGCAATTAACTTAAGGTTATTTCTAGCTGACCAATGTAGCTCTGTGTAACCCGCAGTTGTGGTGTAGCTTGCATCGTCCGCTACAGGTCCTTGAATTATATTGCTTGAGGAAAAACTGCTTATGCTGTCACGATAAAAGTCTGTTCCAAATAGAATACCAAGGTCATTCACTGTGACGCCTGAATCTAATATCAGGCCTATGGTATTTACTGAAAACCCCTGGTTATCAATACGATCGCCAGTTCGCACTCTGTGGCGTCTCTCATCTTGTTGCTGAAACGAAAGCACTGCATTGAAATGTGTGAGTAAAGAAAGCTCCTGGTTTTTGACGCGAAAGTACGTTAATTGGCGTTTTTGATCTAAATTCCGTGCCAATTCACTCCCTATTTCAGTTCCATTAAATGGGACTGAAAATACCGTTTTATGTGTGCGTGGCACATCTTGTTGATGCGTTAAAAAATGCGCAAATGTGACGTTCCAACCCTCGTTGAATTGGTGGAGCCATTTTATGTCAAAGTTTGCTTCGTCGTAACCAGTGTTAGGTAGCACACTTTCACCTGATTCTATATCGCCAAAATCTTTACGGTTTGCCGATACGCGGATAGCTGAGTCTAGGGTGATGCTTTTTTCAAAAGCTAAGCCTTGGATATTTAGATTGGACGCATTAGTTCCTTGTACGAACATGGTAAATTTAGGGTCATCTTCGTCTACATTTGGCTGTTTAGTGATTGCGTTTACCGTCCCGCCAATGCCATCAGAACCGAATAGCACGGACGAGGGACCCATTACTATTTCCATACGCTGCACCGATAACGGATCAACGGTATTCCAGTATTGATTGGGGCCTGAGCGGAACACGGCATTGTTGAGCTTTATACCATCTACCAAAAACAAGTTATGGAACCCAGTGAAGCCGCGTAAAAAGGGTGAGCCTTGGCCGTGGGATGTTTTTTGAGACATTGCGCCGGGCACATCACGAAATATATCTGTGGTGGTGCGGTAATTTTTGGCTGTGATCTCGTCATTGTCTACGGTATAAACTGAGTACGGTATTTCTAGCATAGACTGGCTAATTTTTCGGGAGGTGATAGTGATACTTTCCATTGCCGTTGACAGCGAAGTATCTTGGGCAAAAGCATAATTCAATAGCACAAAAGCAGTTATCAGATAGGCAGTTTGAACAACGTACCTTTTCTTTAAGGATTGGACTGAACTCATAACGTAATACTTCCTGTATAACGGAATGTGAAAAGACAGTGCATGCTAATGCACTGTCATATAGAAGTATTAGTTAATATGGTATCTACGTTTAATTGCTATCATCAAACCGAGAATCAGTAATCCAAATGTAGCGGGTGTTGATGCACTCACTGCAGGATTTCGTAGTACGCCATCACCAATACTATCGATGAGTAAAGCATTGCCAAAGGCGTCCCCGAGAGCATAAACCGTCTCGACACTAACAGTCGTTGTTTCTCCTTCTTCTAATTGATCAACATCAAAATTAAATGTGGCAAGACTAAAAGCACTTCCTTGTAATACATCCAATTCATCGACTTCGAGTAAGCTTAGAATACTTATTCCAATCAAACCTGGGACAAACTCACCAAAGCTATCGTCAATGACTTCAGTTGCTAAATCTCCTAGCATGTCAGTTAACGAATAACTCGTCAGACTCAATCTAGAATCATCGAAGAAAATATCTAGATCGAACGTACCTAAGGAGTCAGCACTGCCTGCCATTAGCCCGGAAATCATTAAGTCCATGCTCACGGAATCTCCAGTAGTGGTAACCTGTGAGCTGGGCGCGAAACTAAGCATTACGTTAGCGTTTGCGTTATTGATACTTAATGCAGCAAATACTAATGTCACACTAAGCAATAAATTTTTCATAGATTTCATTTTATTTCCTTAAGTAGTTTAGTGTTATGAGGAAACTGCACATCGTGAATTGGTACATTCTAAAACACACTTACGCGCATCTAATTTGTTTATCACCCCATTACGGTCAATATCGAGTGGTTCATTGGGACCCGCAGGTGTATTTCTATGCGGACGGAATAGGTTAATATCCAGAATATTCACTTCATTGTTATTGTCTAAATCACAAGAAAGTGCGTCCTCTAGTGTATTTAGCACTAAGTCACTTAGAATAGGCGACTCGTTCTGGTCATTAGGTCTTAGAACGGTGCGCACATCGATAAACCGACCGCTTATCGCTAAGTTATTGGTACCATTTGTTACGGGAGTGAAAGGTAGCAAGGCTAACTCAGGACTTGTGTTGGCTGCTCTAACTGAGACCGTAATATTTGCACCTGTGGGAACTTGTCCTTCAGGTTCGGTATTCCATGAAACCTTATCCCAGATGGTGTCAGGTGCACCTCCGTCCCCAATTACAGTCCAAATGCCTGTAGGATCAGTCACGGTGCGCGCTGCAATTCCAGTCGCATCACTATAGGTATAGGGGTTGCGTCCAACGGGTTTAAGTAATAAAACGTTTCCGGTGTCCTTGTCGAATTTTGTCACATTATGGCTATTAAGATTGACCGCCCAAACATTGTTTTTACTGTCAGGAATAACGCCGATTGAACTGCTACCAGGGTTGCTCGTTAACCATAGCCGATTACCAGCGGCATCGACGCGAGTGACATTGGATGTGCCTCCTACAATAAAACCTTCTCCATCTACTGATAAACCGAAGTTAGAATTCGATAACGGAGCAAGTGTAAAGGTGCCTGTGGTCGGGTCATTATCATCCGGCATTTTAGGATCGTATTCGCGGAAATCACGACCAGAATTACCCAGATAAACCTTGCCATTACCGATAGCAATACCATAGCTGCTGCCGGAAAAGGTTAAAGTATCCAACCAAGTATTATTATTAGTGTCGAGGATCCCTAATCGACTGCTCAAGCTTGCACTCCATAGAATGCCGTCACCATCAACAAGGCAACCATAAGGCGTTAAGCTACCGGTTGTTGCAATTGGGCCAGATAAAACTGAGCCATCAACTGAACTTATTTTGTAATATTCTCGTCGATTAAATAAGCCGACCCAAATATTTCCGTCAGTCCCGATGCAAAGGGAGCGCCCTAAACCATTATTTTCACCTACAGGGACTATCCAAGCAATTCGTTCGTCAGCTATTTCATTGGTTTGTAAAATACCATCAGAATTCAGATCAACAGGTGGGATGAATTCAGTAGGTGACGTCCTATCGATCGAACAATCTCCATTGGTATCTACACTTGTGTCGATGACACCGTTTCCGTTTCGGTCAATCCCCCCTTCAGAGAGAATTTTCATTATACTGGCGGGTTTACCATCAAAGTGTCTATTTGCCACAAAAACGTTACCCTCAACGTCGACCGCTGTGCGTGATGGGGCGGGGCCTGAATAAGCGCCATGGAACGTACTCTCGAACCAAGTTGAGTACCTGGCGTCCTCACAGTCATTGTCTGTATCAATTTTAGATACCGAATCTTCCCCTGCGTTGGCAACCCATAAAATAGGGAACGTTTCCCCTATGGCACTTAGCTGTAGCTGATTACTGTTAGGTGATGTGTAGTTAACGCTATTGAGAACCCCTAAATCAAAATCGGCGTCATTAGTATAAGCAATGGTTGTAGCGAGTGACTCTGCAGATATACCTAAGGTAAATACAAGGGTCGAAAAAACCGTACAACCACAAGTGGTTTTAGACAATACATTAATTTTCATCGTTGTATCCTTAATCGTTTTCCATAACGAGACTGGTACTGCTTGCCTCAAGATTGTTCATTGATGCAACCACGGTCAATTCTCCCGTGACTTCAATTGCTGTGGTGTAATAGAAGGTTCCATCACTGCTACTAACGACATTCGCTTGAAAAACAATTTCTCCCTCTTTGTTTAAGGCTTTAATTAGAATGGGGGAGCTATTAGGCGCACCTCCACCATTAATCTCAATATCGTTGCCAACAGTCATGACGGAAGGGGTTGATACCCAAGAAGTCGCGTAGGCAGTATTCGATAAGAGCACTGTAAGACACATTAATAGCGGTTTTGGGGTCCATAGGTGGGATTTGACGCTTTTCATAAATTACCTCTTCAGATTCGAAAATCCTTCTGTACTACTGAAGGTAGGAAATTGATGAACAGCATATAACGGGCCACAAAAGTTTTTATGTTTGTTTACAAGTGGTTAAATGTCACCCACTTTTGCGTGTTTGTCTTATTGTAAAAAACTTCGGCAGTTAACTATCTGTCATTGGTAAGAAAAAAGGGCATTATCTGGAATTTTCCTTCAACTGGATATAATTGACTTTCTATATTTGAGCTTAAACTTAACTGGTATAATCCAAATTGATTATTTCGGTAAGCGCTATAGAGCAGAGCTGTGCTCGTTGGATCCCAAACTGGATCCCTCACTTCAATCCCTGATTCAGTCAATGCTATTGGCTTAGGTGCTCGTAAATCACTGACGAACAATTGCAATCTAGTCCCGTCGACTCTATTGCTCAGCCAGGCTATTTTATTTCCATCGGGTGAATATTTAGGTGATGTGTCAATAGTGGGCAATTCCGTCCACAGGCGTTGCGTCTTATCAGATAGATTTATCTCCCATAAATCGAACTGCTTTTGGTGTTTGACTGACACCATCATATTGTTGTTATTTGGTGCCCAATCGTATTCGGCAACAACGTACTTACCTTTATCAAAATAAGTTTGCTTTTGCTTTTTTGCTAAATCGAATATATGTAGAACGGAAGTGCGTCCAACTTGCTCGCTGAATGCTAGGTGAGAGTCGGCTTGATTTATTTTCAGGTCAAGGATGGTATTCGGGCTCGTATAAATAGGGACTAAATTAGTGGACTTGATACTGGTTATAAAAATCGTATGTTGTGTGTTCGAATTAACTGAATAAGCTATTTCATCTTTGTCTGAAAAGCATGCTAAGGAGCTCGGAAATCCAACTTCAGGTTCGATTTTTTTTATTTTATTACCCTGTTTATCTAGCACTTGGATAAATTTACTTGTTTGGCTCCTTGTTATAACGGCAAGCCAATTCCCCTCTGGGCCACTACATGGTTCCATATCATCAAAAACATTATGCGTAATCTGAGTGCGTTTTTTGTGGTTGTTAATTGTAATGTAAAGCTCAATATCACCATCTTCATTGGATAAATATCCAATTTCAGCCGCGATAATTTTTTGCGTGAAGATACAAATAATGCTGAAAAGTGCAATGCTCGAAATTGTTTTAAAGTAGTGCGACATGATATTTTCCTTATTAAATTTATTTCCTTGGATCGAATTAAATATAGTAAGCACTAATATTTTGTCTAACAGTGCTGCCTTATCGGATCGTTCAAATGTAATGGCTGTGTAGCTGATATGTCGTATTTTCACTCAACTATCTGATCTGAATCCGCCTTTTCAACTTATATCTAATCAATAAAGCGTCGGCTGAATTGATTGCAAATAAGGATATTGATTGATATCAATATCCTAAACCACGAATTTAAGAGAAGAGTAATTATATGGATGTTAAAAAAATAGTGTTGGTGGGCGGTATTGTTTTGCTTGTTGGTTATATTGGCGGTTCGATTATGGCGTCGCATAAAGCCGAAGAAGCATTAGAAGCCATGGTGAAAGAGAGCCGTTCCTTTGGCGTAGACGTGACATACGATGACGTGTCCGCTTCGCCTTTTGGTAGCGCGACAATAGATGAACTGGTGATTGATACTGGTTTTGGCAAAGTGCTAATTGATGAGCTGGTTATCGAAGAGTTTGCAGAAAAAGAGGGTGTGTTAAGTAATATTGCCTTATCTGCTGACGACATCAGCGCCAGTGGGTTTTTGATAAACGATAATCCGAAAGATCTGTACGAAGCATTTATTTATTTGCTGCAACAAAAAGACAATGATATCGATTTGAAATTAGCACTGGAAGTGGATGTAGAGGACGACAAGGCCGAATTAGAAGAATTTAGTATCGAAGGTGATAACATTGGTGAGTTGAATGTATCTATGGAGATGAGCGGTCTTAAAAAACTCCAAGGCTTGGGCAGTCACAACGCGCTGTTAATGGGCACTGTCATGCTGCAAGAGCTTGTAATACACGACGCCTCTGTTTATTTACAAGATGATGGCCTGCTAGGCACACTGTTAGACAGTGAAGCAATGCAAAAAGGCGTGTCTGCTGATTCGTTACGTGATAAAGCCATTGAACGAGGCAAAAAGGCAAAAGCGCGCATGAGTAGTAAAATAGAGCAGCAGCTTGCCGATGCCGGAATAGCCTTGCTTGAAGGTGATGCCATTACTCTCACGTTGGATAATGATACACCCGTTAGTGTTGGCCAGTTATTTCTTGGTGGTGAGCAGGGTATGCAGCAGGAAATGCAAAAAATTAAGTTTGATTTAGATATCGACTAACCTAGGCGTTTTAGGTATGAAGTCGCTTTATCTTGTGGATTTAATCGGCGCTACGAATAGAAAATTTCATTGAATAAAAAGTCCTGATAACGATAAAACATGCTCACCTAATGGTGAGCATGTTTGTTTTCAATTGGCTGGGAAGTAAAATTATGCAGCACTATCTGTTTTTTTGATAAATCAAGAAAAACGGAGCCCACAATATTGTGATCCCCTGACATCCAGTTCTCATGTTGATGACTGTTAAGCGATATCGCCACCTGATTGACACCTGCTTCCAGCCAACTTTGTGGAATATGTACATCTTTACCATATAACCTTTGTCGCTTTATACCATTCACAAACACATGAGCATGACCTTGCAATATACCGCCGACCTTATTATCAGGAGTATTCACTGCTAAGTTTGGGGCGTTCAGCAGGTAATTGTCGATCTCTACGTGAATGTTCACGCCATCGAGTGGATCTCGATAAGCGCTCAACTCAATTTTAGGTATCGGTGTACCTTCACCAATATCTAATGCTTTATGTTCATGAATTTCAGTAGATGCCATCACTGTAACATTCACTACTTGGATCACGCCTAAGATAAGTGATACCAACAACACGCGAGCCAAAAAACTCGTTTTTGACGTGACGTGTTTACTTTTATTCATATTAACCCGCTCCTGGAGGTGGTCCCATTACCGAACCGGTACTGCAAGATGCGACTGCGTTATCTTGCAACTGCCCAGCAAAGCGGCTGCCGATTATATAAGGGAACGCAGGCGCATAAGAGCCGTCTACCTCAGTGATCGTAATATGGTAATGATACCCTCGAGTGCTATCTGTATGGCCATTGAATTGATCTAAGTATGCGCCGCCTTGAGCCGTTAACTCGCTAGCCCAATAGTAATCTTCGTAGTAATAGCCATTTTCTGCTGTCAGTTCATTCTTGGATAGAGTTTCAACGACATCGTCGAAGTCTGGCCCTTGTGTGGCGCTTTCGGTACCTAAAGAGGCGTCATAGGGATCAACCAAGGTACAACTGCGTGCATCGTCTGAGCAGCCCGTTTCAGAAGTCGACGTGTAATCACGCACAGCCCATGCACTGACGGCGAGCACACCGTTATCTTGCCATGGACCGTAAATTGGATAACCGTCGGCCGCGTAGCCGTAGATAGGTGAATGCTGGTCGCCTGTGTCACCGACCAAGTCTGCTAAGCAGCTAGTATAAAAATGGTGGTGATAATCGCCATTAGCTGAGTGACCGCCACAAATGTCAACGTCGTATTGCTCTGCAACTGGCGCCAGGTTTTGCCATGAGCCATCCGTGTTATAGCTCATTCCGTCTCCCCAGTTATACACAGAGGAGCCATTGACAAATAAACCAACTTTACCCAGCCCGTTATCGCATTCTTCTGTGGTTACCTCTGGTGTTTTAGGAAAATAAACCTCTCGTTCATCTTCTGTTGGGCAAGCTGGACCAGGTGGCCAGTAGCCGTAGCCTGCATTGGAATCGCAATTATCCCCAGTGCTCACGTAACCAACATCTTCACCGAACTCAACAATATCTCCTACGGAAGCTGTTGTTTCACCTGTGACTAAATCTGAGCTGGCTTTCGGGCGATTATTAATGCTGTCAATGATGTCTTGGGTCATGGTGACATCGTACTTTGGGATCCCTTGGCTTGTGACGACGGTATAATCAACATTATCAATGGTTTCCTCAGTAACGGATTGCACGTTCACCAACACGCCAACCCCGCTTGAAGAATCTAGAATACGGGTAGACACTTCATCGGTGGTGTTGATGATCCATACGCTATCTGATGTCGCATCATCGCTGTCAACGGCTATAGTAACTGATACCGTATCGGTTACCGCATCATTGGTGCCATCATCTACTGAGATTTGAAATTGCAGCGTTTCTGCTGTTGTCACCGTAGGGGCAGTAAAAGTCGTGCTAGCTGTTGTGTTATCACTTAGTGTTACATCAGTACCAGACAATTGAGCCCAGTTAATGACGTAGCTTGTATCGTCATCGGTAATGGTGGCAGTTAATGTAACGGTGTCGCCACTTGCAGCGATTTGAGCATTACCCGCTTCAACGACAGGAGCTGCATTTTGCGTTTCCTCCGTCGCGGCATCATCGTTGCTTGATGAATCAGAACCACAACCGGCCACTAAAGCACAAAACAGGAGTGTACTTGACCATTTCATTAAACGACAGTGAGCGCTTTTTGTCATTGAAGAACCTATATTAGCATTTTAATTAGAAAGTGATTCTAACCATCAATTGTGGAATAAATGTGCAGATCTTGCGTATTTTTCAAGGAATTAAAGGGGGGAGTAAATGCGCAAACTCCATTCTGTTCTAGGTATTATTGAGTGACTTATTCGGCAGAGAACAGAATTCGTTCCCTGCTTTCTAGCTTATGGTTGTGCGTTGCAACTTAGTGCCTTTATCAGATGCTATTCAGCTAAGTCGTAGTGAGTTTTATATAAGCCTGTGTTGTTGAACATTCTTTCTGGTGGTAGATCATTTGCGACGATAAGCGTCTTGCCCTCAGCCTTATTCTTAGTCAAGGTAAACGCATCATATAGAGTCCCATCACCCATGAAAGCCTGGTAGCTAAGCTGCTGGTTACTTTTTTTGACGATTTGATAAGTGGGTGTGTTTTCACCTATGCGCTCGAGTGTGACGCCATAATCACGATATTCGTCCCAGCGAGTTGGTTTTACGGGGTAAGTTTTAGGCCCTGCAACCGTTGTCACAAATACGCTCTTAACCTGCTTAAGTGATGTGCTACTGGCGACGATAGCAAGGTCTTTTTCAGTGCCTATGCTGCCGCGGGAATAAGCATGATCATGCCCCTGTAAAACCAAATCAACATTGTGTTTTAACATGATGGGTAAAAACGCGGCGCGAACGTCGGGTTCATCTTGGCCCGCTGTGCCCAGCGGCATACCACATGAAGAGAATATTGGGTGATGCAAGGTTACAATACGCCATTTCGCAGAGCTGTTTTGTAATTTTCGGTCAAGCCACGTTGCCTGAGCCTGTAGCAAGGCTATATTTCCTTGGGCTTCTGAGTCCAGTACAAATACATCTAGATCTGGGTAGTGGGTTACGTAAGCAGTTTCTTGTAATGCTTTAGGTAAACTGGGGGATAATGGCAGGGTAAATTGGTCTTGCCATAATGTTGAAAGGGCCCAGTTTTTTTGCTTATTTTCTTGCATCTGCCAATCATATTCATGATTACCTGCAACCAACACAGCGGGCAGGGAACGATGGATAAATTGCCCTGCATTGAGCCAGTTTGACCACTGTTGATCGCTTGCCCCTTCGTTGACTAAGTCACCAGCGTAAACAGCAAATTTAGCGTTAGGCGCATGTTGCCAAGCATGACGTAGCATCAAAGGCCAATGTGAATAAATGCCATTTTGGGCATCTCCGAAGTATAAAAACTCGAAGTCCTGCTCCGTGTTAGTTGGGGCGGTTTTTATCTGTTGCCAAGGTGACCACTTCCCAGATGCGCCTTCGACTCGGTAGTTGTAGTTAGTATCGGCTTGCAGATTATAAAAAGTAAGTGAATGATAACTTACGATAGGTAGTCCTGTATTAGAAGGATAGGAGAATTGACCTTGGCTATTGATACCTTTATCTGGCGACGTACGGTAGGTTTTTGCTGAGAATTCTTTGGCGTTCACATCGTAGCGTGCATTAGGGCTCGCTTTAACAATTTGGCCGTGCGTATTTTTCACGGTTTTGTCAGTACGCCATGTCACTGAGAAGCTAGACGCAGGAGTGGGAGTGGGCGTAACAATAATGCGATCTGGCCAAGAAGATGCGCGAATATGCGGGGTGATCGCCTTAACAGGGCTTTGTGCGGCGCGAACGACTTTTGTTATGAACAATGTCGGGATGAGTAAAAAAGTACTGGCTATTAAGGTGATAAGAAAATTCTTCATAAGAGAGGCCTATGGCTAAACTAACAAAATGTTAAAACGTCACCGCTGAGCAGTGACGTTTTGATTATAAAAATCAGGCGTAAATACACCACACCTGATTTGCTCATCTTCTTAAAATGCGTAGCTAACGCCACCACCGTAAGTTGCTGGTGCACCCACTAAACGAGCACCGCCATTTAACTCCAAAAAGTACACCTCATCAGTGATATTACGACCATAGGCATATATATTTAAACCGCTTGCAAACGTCACGTCGACGCGAACACCCAACAAACCATATGAGGGGGCGGTATTGCCATCGCCCGCGTTCAAGCGATTAGACTCTTCACCATGGTAGCTATAGTTGATGCGAGCATTTAGCTGGGTGTTATTTGCCAGTGAAGTTTGATAGTTCAGAGCAGCAGTTTGACTCCATTCTGGTGAGCCGGGTAATGGGTCACCAATCGTACTGATGACATCATTTACTCGGTTTGAACTGAATTCGGTGATCTCAGTATCCAAATAGGTACCCGCTGTATTGAAAGTTACTTTATGCTCGTTCGCTTCAAACAAAGTAACTGCAATTGAGGCTTCAGCACCGCGGACTGTGGCTTCTCCAACGTTAGTCCTGCCATTGGTATCGTTCGATAGGCGCGCTGTGGCCTGTAATTCTTCAAAGTCATAAGAGAACACATCAAAGGTAATGTTGATAATGTCTGTTACATAGCGAGCGCCGGCTTCATAGGCAAGTACTTCTTCCGACTCGAAGGGTTGGGTTTCTTCTTCAGAGAATATCGATGTACCATCGAAACCGCCGCCACGATAGGCTGTGCTCACAGAGGCGAAAACGTTGAGATTGTCACTAATGAAATACTGAATAGCCAATTTGCCAGATACGTTGCTGTCATCAAACTCACGATCCCATGAGAAGTTGGCGTCTGTTTTAAAGGTTTCTTCAAATACGGATAACCCCCACGGATCGGCATCAATATTTTCACCGCGGAATTTCGCATTGTCTTTGGTGTAGCGCAGGCCACCGCTTATCACTAAGTCGTTAGACACATTCCAATCTATATTAGCAAACGTAGCGAAACTATTACGTCGTTGATTATAGGGTGAACTGTACTGAGACAATACTGCATAGCTTGTCCAGTTACTGGTGAAATCCACTGAGTCATTGATAAAAAATGCGCCTGCTATCCAGTCAAATTCACCGCCGGTTGCGTCACTCAAGCGAATTTCTAACGATGTTTGGTCAAGCTCATCGTCAAAGTTGTATTGGTAGCGAGGAAATGACGTGCCGTCTCCGTTACCACTGACATTGCGCTCACTATTTTGTAATGCGAACAGTACATCAAGGTTTAAGCCTGATTGTAATTGGCGGTTAAAGTCCCCTGAAAATCCGCTCACATCGATTTCATGTGAGTAGTATTCGCTGGTGTAAAAATCGTAAGGGTCGTTACCTTCACCTGCGTTGAGCGAGGGGTTGTCGTCTTCAAAAGCAATACGGTCATACTGACGGGTATCGCCTCGATCTTGACTCGTAAAATAATGCAATGTCAGTGAGGTTACATCATCGAAGTCATAAACGGCAGTGCCACGAAAGGCGAATAAGTCCGCGTCACCAAAGCCGTCTCGCTCGCCTGGGTCAGCAACTGGTGGTACAACACCTTCTGTACCTTCAGGGACGAACCCTGCGAAATTGCCTGCGCCTTTACCATCCATAAAGCCGCCGCCCTGTTCCATTAATACGGCTACGCGTACTCCTAAGTTTTCTGAAACTTTGCCGCCAACCGCTGCTGTGCCTGAAACAAAGTCGTATGAACCGTACTCTATGTCGGCATAGCCATTTAATTCTTCACCGGGTGCTCGTGTAATTGCATTAATGGCACCAGCGGTTGTGTTACGCCCGTAAAGAGTGCCTTGTGGTCCTTTAAGCACTTCGATACGCTCTAGATCAAACAGGGGCATGCTTAAATAAGCGTTAGATGTTTGGTAAATGCCATCAATATGTAGCGCAACAGAAGGGTTGCCGTTTGGCTTGTAATCATCCGCCCCGCCTATACCGCGAATAGTAATAAAGCTATTTTCAGGTCCGCCAAATGCCGAGTTAATTGAAATACCGGAAAGACTATCAATTAAGTCTGTGAAATCTGTCACGCCTTGGGCTTTTAACTCATCCCCGCCTAATACTGAGATTGCTACTGGAGCGTCTTGTAAGCTGCTATCGCGTTTTAGTGCTGTGACCACAACTTCGTCCATTGGCGCTTGATAAGTCGTGGCGCCTTTACCTTGAACCTGTTTTTTCTTGGCGGCCTTTTTAATCACAATAGCACCGCTTGGCTCCTGATGAGCCTGTAAACCGCTGCCTTGCAATAATTGTTTTACTGCATTAATGACCGACAAGTTACCTGCTGTGGCCTTGGCTTGCTTGTTACTAACTAAGCGACTGGGGGCAATAATAACGCTCCCCGTTTGCTCTGAAAGTTGATTCAAAGCCTGTCCGAGAGGTTGAACAGCAATATTCACCTCATTTTGTTTGGCCAATACTTGGTGAGACGCTAAAGCAGCGAGTGCGGTGCCAAATAAAGCAAATTTAATAGAGCGGCTAAGGATTTTCATGATGTATCTTCCAATTAATTTATGAGGGTTCGTTACAAGAGTCATCACGACGATTTATTTTTCAACTTAAGTGCTTGTTTCATAAAAACTTCACACAATGGGTGGTTATTTATCCATTTTTTAATCGCTAGGGCTAAAGTGGGCCAGCAAGGTTTATTGCTGGCCGTAAATGCGTTATTCCTTGGTTAAAATACTGCGAGTATCTTCATGAGTGAGCCTTATGGAATAGGCTGATGCGAGCGCTGCTAACATGGGTTCGATTTGTGCAAAAGTAAGTGATGCGGTGATAGGCAATTCTTTGATACTTTCATCCAATATAACAACGGGTTTTTTCACGTAGCGATTGATATCCATAATCACATTTTTAAGTGCCACGTTATCGTAAATCAACCGTTCATTGAGCCAAGCGAATTCCGTTTCTGGATTGAACTGAGTGATTGGTGAGATAAAGCCACCATTAATATCAGCTCGTAATTGTTCGTTCGGCCTTAGCTGTAAAATGTGTTCACTTTGGTCTTCTTGCTCAGGTAAATCTGCAACGTCAACTAAGCCCCTTTTCACTGATACTTTTAAACTATTATTTAGACTACGCTTGACTTCAAAAGCCGTGCCACGCACACGCACTTCTGTGTGCTGAGCTGTCACAGTGAATACACGACTTGGGTCGTGAGTCACATCAAAGTAAGCACTGCCTTTACGTAAGTTGACGCGTCTCTCGTTTCGGTTGATAACCACAAGAATGCTTGAGTTCCCTGCAAGGGTTACGTCGGTCCCGTCGTTTAAAGTTATATGGCGATTTTCCCCGATTGAAGAGGTAAATGCAGTCGGTGGTTGAGTGATTTCAAGGCTATTGGTGGTTGTGAAAACACCGTTGACGACCAATAACGCAATGCTTGCGGCCATCGCTGCAAGCATGGAAGCCGACGTTATTAATCTGCTTTTTGATCTTGTAAAAGTTGAAGGCTCGGAATTTTGTGAGGCATGTTGTTCTATCCATCGTACAGCTGAATCCGTCATACCTAGAGTTTGCCATACCTTTTGGCTTTGGCTAAAGGCATGTCTGTTTTCCTCATTGTGATTCAGCCATGTAATAAATTCATCGCGTTTTGTTGCGCAGGTATGCCCTGAATACAAATAGGTTAACCATTCTCTGGCCTCAATTTGTTGAATGCTGGAGGCTGATTTGTTACTTTCAAGTGTGGTTGAGGGGCTATCTGTAGCGTCTTTTTCTTGAATGTTCATTGTTTGTGCTCCCTGGCGATTTTATTCGAGGGAATGTTATTGGGCTGCTCGCTATTGCGGATGTGATGTTCCTGCTCATCAAAGGATTCCAAGACCGCCATTGCCCCATTTAGCTGCCGGCAAATGTCAGCGACACTCCAGCCTGTATCAGCGGAAATTTGGGAGTATGTTTGGCCCTTGATACGGGCGCGCATTAGAATTTCACGTTGTTTTTCGCTAAGCTGTTCAGTGCCTTTTTGAATAGCGGCTATGCGCTGTTTACCCTGTAAAATAGTTTCCGGGCATATTTCATTAAATTGGCCCTCAGTTAGCTGAATTTGCTCGGCGATGAACTCACGAGTTTTGCATAATCTACCAATCGATTTGAGGGTGATATTGATGGCGATTTTGATGATGTACGCTTTAGGGTCTTCTATCTTGTCCAGGTTTGGCATTTGAGCGAATCGGCTAAAAGCTTCTTGGGCCACATCTTCTGGCTCCGGTGGACCAGAGCCATAACAATTGCGCAATATTCGACAAACGTCTCGCCAATGTGCACGAAACAGGCTATCGATGGCGCTTTGCTCATTTATTTTACGTGAATTAAATGTCGACGGCGATAACGCAGAGGACTGTGGCTTTAAATAAGAATTGAGGAAAAAAAGTGGGGCTTTTTGTAAAGCTTTACTCATTACTTAGGCTCTATCACACTAACACTCGGGGATATTAGCGACTAAATAAAACAAGAAGATGACAGTTTGGCGCTTTTAGGTAATCTTCATTAAAACGTCATATTTTGTTTTCAGAGCGATAAATGACCTCTAACCTATTTAAATAATAAAAAATTGTCACAAAAAAAAGCCGGCGAACCGGCTTTTTCAAGTACTCATGATGTGCTGGAAAACGTTTATTTTCTGAAGCGTTTGCCCACCCCTAATCCCAATAAACCTAATCCTAAAATGGCAAGACTAGCTGGTTCTGGTACGTCGCGTTTGTCTAAACCAACCACTATGTTGTCGAACTCTCCCGCTATGCCCGAAGATACCACTCGCAAACGGTTAAAAGCTTCACTGGCATTAAAGGCTATATTCACATAAACATTTGATGAATCTGCGGCTTGATTACCTGATGTACCATTCAATTGACTCAATAACTCAGCGCCGGTAATACTATTTACCAGCACATCATTAGCGTAAAACTCAAATGAGTTGTACGTGTCCACTGAACCCCAGTAAAAACCGAGATAGTTAACGCTCGAACCCGCTAACGAGGGTATTGTTGAGCCTATGTTAGCCAAAAAATTGGTGTAATCAATGTCCACATAGCTATCGGTACCCACAGTTGAAGGCGTGGTATAGGCATAACATGTACTGTCACCAGCGGGAGCTGCCGCGATGTTTTTCGATGAGCCTTTACGAACATTCAACACTGATGGGTCGCTTGTGGTGATGTCCAGCGGTGAGTTAATGGCACAACCATTTGATAAGCCTGCAACGTTATAGCTTTCGTCCTGAGTTAAGGGTAAGCCGCCGATAGCGGTCGCCTTATCGAAGGTTTCAACGAAAAAGCCGTCGTTAAGAGAATTAATGGTGTTATTCGCATTGACGTTAAGGCTAGTTTTACCTGAACCGTCAGTGGCTGCTTGGCCGCCAAATGTTATGGTCGCGGCGATTGCTGATTGACCCATCGCTAACGTTAACATTGAAAGTGTGAATAAGTATTTTGTGTTTCCGAGTAAGGTTTTCATTTTGTAACTCCGTTAAGCTGCTACATCTACATATACTGCTACCATTTATATTTGCATAAGTTGTGCCAATATAAATAATGTCTATATATCATGATATTAGTTTAGAGTAGGTAAAATAACGCACCGAATGCGTAAAAATAGATGACGTTTTCGCACAAAAAATACCCACGCAGTGTAAAAAATTCCGAATAACGAAACGCCGCCTTACATAGCGTAATTTTGAGGTATTCAAATCTTGTGGTGCCTAATAAGATTAGTTGGCTGACAGTAGGGGATATTCACGGCCATTTATGCAGTGTATTGGTACATTTGAACGCGCCAATTGAATCAGCTTGATTGTTTTTAGACATTAATGAATGGATGTCTTAATAGTAAAGGCTTTGATGGGGTAATTAATAAATACATGCTAAATGACCGTGCCGTTTCATTTGCCATTTACGCTTGAAAAATAAGCACAAAAAAAGTCGGCGAACCGACTTTTATTTCAAAAATAAACGATTTATTTTTGCAATTTTTTACGTAATGCTAAGCCCATTAATCCCAAGCCTAAGAATGCTAAACCAGTTGGTGCTGGCACATCACGCTTTGTTAATCCAACAACAATGTTATCGAACTCACCCGCTATACCAGAAGAAACCACACGCAGTCGATTGAATGCTTCATCAATTGTGAAATCAATATTCACATAAACATTTGATTTGTCGGATTCTTTATCACCTTCAACACCGCCAAGTAAGTTTAATATTTCTTCACCAGCAATGCTTTTTACTAACGTATTATCTGAGTAAAACTCGAATGTGTTGTATGTATCAATTGAACCCCAATAGAAACCTAAATAGTCGATACTTGAACCGGCTAAAGACGCTTCGATACTTCCTATGTTGGTTAAGAAGTCAGTGTAATCAATATCTACAAAACTTGGTGTGTCTACAGTGTCTGGAGTTGTGTACGCGTAACAAGTGTCATTACCGGCAGGTGCCGCTGCAACATTTCTCTCCGAACCGGAACGAACATTTAACACGTTGGTTGCACTAGGCTGAACGAGTAAAGGTGAGTTTATAGCACAACCAGTGGATTTGTCTGTTACATTGTAACTTGTGTCATTTGCAGAAGGTAAACCTGGGATGGCAGTAGCCACATCGAAGGTTTCAACAAAAAAACCATCGCTGATAGTATTAATTGTATTATTTGAGTTTACGTTAACACTTGTTTTACCTGAATCATCAGTGGCTGCTTGGCCGCCAAAAGTTATAGTCGCTGCACTAATCTGTTGTGATGCGGTCAATGCTACTAAAGCAGCGGCGGATAAAAACTTAGCTTTTTTAAATAAACGTGTCATAGGTTACTCCTTTACGACGACCTAACTGCAAACTTGTTATTGTAATTATTGATAAAGCACTAATTAAGCCAACTTTGATTAATTCTTTAATTTCAGTGCCTTACCTTTAAATTTGATTGGCATCGGAACAGTAGTGTAAAAAAAGTGGACGTTATTTAAACGCATTGTTTCAATGCGCAGACGCTTTATAAGGTTGCTTATTATAGCTGTGGTTAAGTTTTAATCAATGTTGTTTTTTTCTTTGGTATATAAACGGTTGTAATTATCAGTTTTATGCTTATTGTTCAAACGCAAATGGCAGTATATCGTTCATGGTAAGCGTTTTAATTTCACCTTCGCTGGTAGCCATATGTACTAAGGTGTCTTTACTGGCGAATTCGAAAATACGTTGTCGACAACCACCGCAGGGGGAACAAAAATGTTCATTTGGACTGGCAATGAGGATTTCCCGTACTTGCCGTGCCCCGCCAGCTACCATAGCAGCAAGCGCGTTACCTTCGGCGCATTGACCAAGTGGAAAAGACACATTCTCTACGTTACAGCCCGTGTATGTGTTTCCGTCTTCCGCGACTAATGCCGACCCGACCCTGTAATCAGAATAAGGAGCATGAGCTTTGGCTTGAACATCCAAAGCGGCGTTGAATAATATTTGTAAATCAGTTTGTTGCTTGTTCAAAATGGTTTCACTTGTTTTTGTGCTAGCCAGTTAGTGTGCATTATTTTTACAACTTGATACAGTAGATTGCAATTTTCGACCCGTGGTTGTCTTTACATTTATCGCTAAATACGCCACTCTGCTTTTTTATTTACTATCAATTTTCTGGCTGATTTTGCTTTTTATCGCCATCAATTTTAGGTCAAGCGTCGCACATTCTTATGCAAAATAAATTTTTCTCACTGATATTGTTAGGATTCTTGCTAGGCGGATGTGCCAGTGATAATCAATTACAGGGTAGTCAGGCGCAAATGAGTAACTTATTACTCGCGGAACCTGCACCTATGAGTGTACGTTCGCAAATGGCTATTGCGCGCTACAGCCAAATTTTAGCTAAAGCCCCATTAGAAGAGCATGAGCGTGCGGAGCTACTTCATCAGCGTGGCATGTTGTATGACAGCGTTGGCTTGGCAGGGTTGGCTCAGTACGACTTTGATCACGCCATACGTTTAAAGCCCGACATGGCGGAAGCCTATAATTCATTAGGTGTGCATTACACACAGCAGATGAATTTTATTCAAGCTTATGAAGCGTTCGATGCCACGTTGGACATTAATCCTGAATACGAGTTTGCATTTCTGAATCGCGGTATTGCACTTTATTATGGCGGTCGTCCTGATTTAGCCGTCAATGATTTCGGTGAGTTCTATCGTAAAGATCAATCAGACCCTTATCGAGCACTTTGGTCATTTATTGCTCACAGTGAGCTTGACCAAACTGAAGCGTTAATGACGTTAAGCAAGAATCGAGAGAGTCTAGATAACGACAATTGGGCGACCCATTTGGTTGACCTTTATTTAGGCCGAATTGACGAGCAGGCATTATTAAATGGCCTTATTCAAGGTGTAACTAGCCAGCAAGAGCTCACTGACCGTCTATGTGAAGCCTATTTTTACCTTGGTAAATATAATTCGGCTCAAGGCAATCGTGGAGTTGCTTCGAACTATTTTAAGTTAGCACTTAGCACAAATGTCTTTGAGTATGTTGAACATCGATATGCTCGTTTAGAACTAGATATGTTAAGAGATCAAGCTGTCGCTGAAAGTGAAGCTCCTTAAGGCGGTAGTGCTTTCGAGCCGCGCAAGGTGCTAAAAAGCGGCCTTGGGTTATTATGTACTTTAGCTTGGCTGTTTACAGGGCACAGCGATGTTATTCAGTATTTACCCTTCTTACACAATCAGGCTAATAGCAACCAGCAATCCCTACACTACCTGTACCGTGCTTATCGGGCCGGAGATGAGCAAGCTCTTGAGCAAGTAAGTCAAAGGGCCATAGCGCTCAATGATGGCTATTGGCTGCATTTCGCCAAATTAGCAGGCTCTGCCCAAGCACAGCGTTACTTTTCGTACCTGCAGGTTGGAAATGAACGAAATAAAGCTGCTATAAAAGCGCTGAATTATTCCGCCAAGCGCGGTGAGCTAGATGCCCAAGTTGCGTTGTACCATCACTGGATCACTCAAAACCAATTAGAAAAGGCGCAGTACTGGTTATCACGTGCCGCTAAACGTGATGCAAGTAGTGCGCTCATGTATGCTAAATGGTTGTCACTCAAGGGACAAGAGTCACAAGCCTTAGAGTCACTTCAAATCGCTCAACAGCTGGGCAGCGCAGAAGCATTGAAGTTACTCAATATGCGTGCCGGGTCCGCGCCCAAAAAATACAGTGAATTAACGCTGGCTTCATCAAAAGCGGTCGTGGAAAATTGTGCCCAGCGGCTACAGTTTGTTGCCAGCAGCTTGCATTCAGTTATGCAAGGACAAGCGTTCATCGATAATTTTGCCAACGATGAGCGCTTAAAAACCTTACCTATCTGTATCAACCGTCCTTTATGGCTTGCTCCTGATTCATTAACGTGTTCAGGTAATTGGCAAGGAGCTGGCAGGTTAGGCTGTAATATGACCCGAATGAGCCAGTCACTTTTTGGGCAACGCTTCACCCATGTGGTGGTATTGGCGCAAGCAGGAAAGGCAAATGTACACAATGGGGTGATGTTTTTAGACAGTCAGGACGATTACAACGTATTTGTACATGAGCTTGCACATTTCGCAGGTTTTGTTGACGAATATCCATTGCCGGAAGGGCTGGCTAGCGTGATATGTGCGCTTAACGATGCCCCGAACTTGCGAGTGAGTCGCCAAGGACATCAGCCTGACATGCTAGGTTGGCAAGGCTTAACGAAAGGTCAGCGCATTGCAGTCAGTGAATCACGCACCTGTGATAATCACCAAGCTCAGGCTTATAAGCCCAGCACCAAAATGACCTTTATGGAATTTTACGATGTGCCTTATATTCCCCCCATTTACCTACGGGCCTGGGCTGAACGACTCGCAAATAAGCCATTATTAACGCCTGCTTACATTAATTTTTATCAGGGTTATGATGCTAAAGGGGACACTGAGCAAGGTACGTATTGGCGAACCCGCTACCAGCACTACCTACAAGTGGATTAAGTAAAGCCAATTGGATCTAACGGGAAGTGTGATTTTTGTTCATACAAGCGGTATACTACTCGGACGATTTATGATGTTTGTGGTAACCAACATAGCACTATGAGCCAAGCACTTTCTATTGGTACGGTAGATTATCCGTTTCCAGCAAAACCAGCTCGATTAACTTCTGCTCAGCAACAAGATTACATCGACAAAATTAAACAGCTACTCATCGAGAAGAATGCCACGCTCGTTGCGCATTACTATACCGATCCTGAAATTCAGGCATTGGCTGAGGCAACCGGTGGTTGTATTTCTGACTCCCTTGAAATGGCACGTTATGGCAGAGACTGTGACGCACAAACGCTTGTAGTGGCAGGAGTGCGTTTTATGGGAGAGACTGCAAAAATACTCAGCCCAGATAAAACTGTCATCATGCCAACCCTCGAGGCTACCTGTTCATTGGATATCGGCTGCCCAGAAGCTGAATTTTCGGCGTTTTGTGATGCACATCCTGACCATACCGTTGTGGTATATGCCAATACATCTGCTGCGGTAAAAGCGCGTGCAGATTGGGTTGTAACGTCCAGCATCGCCCTTGAAATTGTTGAGCATTTAGACTCCCAAGGTAAAAAAATCATTTGGGCACCGGATCGTCACTTAGGTGCTTATATAGCCAAAGAAACTGGCGCAGACATGTTGATGTGGCAGGGGGAGTGTATCGTGCATGATGAGTTTTCTGCCAAAGCCCTGCGCGATATGAAACACCTTTACCCTGACGCTGCGGTGTTGGTGCATCCAGAGTCACCAGCGAGTGTAGTTGAGTTAGCCGATGCAGTTGGCTCAACGACCCAGTTAATAAATGCAGCAAAAACCATGTCTAATAGCCATTTTATTGTTGCAACTGACCGTGGTATTTTTTATAAAATGCAGCACGCAGCCCCAGATAAAATTTTGCTTGAAGCACCAACGGCAGGTAATGGTGCAACATGTAAAAGCTGCGCCCATTGCCCGTGGATGGCTATGAATGGCTTACAGGCTATTTACGAAGCATTGACGGAAAAAAGCGGTCACGAGATCTTTGTTAACGATGAACTACGTAAAAAAGCCCTGATACCACTAGACAGAATGCTCGATTTTTCCGCTGAGCTTAAAATGAAGGTAACAGGTAACGCCTAGTTAAGCATTTGAAGGGATTATTAATCATGTGAAAGCCAGCTAATGCTGGCTTTTTCATTTTTCGGCCACATAAACAGTATAGAGTTCTGTTTTAATTCGACTATTTAGGAGCAATCATGCCAGATTTAAGCCGTTACAAAGGGATCGTTTTCGATATGGACGGAACGCTAATTGACTCAATGGGCTCACACGCTATTGCATGGCAACAAACTTGTGAGCATTTTGGTTATCCTTTTGATGGTCAATATATTCATGACCTCGGGGGAGTACCGACACGACAAATAGCTAAGTTACTTAATGAAAAACATGACCTCCATCACGATGTAGACGACGTCGCTGAAGTCAAGCGTCAAGCTTGGTTAGCCCTCGATGACAATCTCAGTGTTATTGACGACACATTTCAAGTGATGCAGCGCTACGAAGGCGTGTTACAAATGGGCATAGGGACAGGTTCAGAGCGAGACAATGCTATTCGTATGCTTACAGAAACGGGTTTACTCGACCGAGTCGAAACCGTGGTGACCGCATCAGATGTCACTAACGGTAAACCACACGGTGAAACGTTTTTAACCGTCGCGAAAAATATGGGCCTCAGAGCAGATGAATGTGTGGTGTTTGAAGATACAGAAATAGGCCGACAAGCTGCCGCAAATGCAGGCATGGATTGCATCATGGTCATAAACGGCAAGATTGAGCTACCTGCCTGATTAGTCTAAAAAGGTGTCAATTTAAGTGAAAATACAATAATTGTTTAATAAATAGTCGTCTTAATCGCTAATTAGCAGTAAACACTTGCGCAGCCAAGCGCTTTTCCCTAACATACGCGCCTGCTGAAAAGCTTGTCTATTGATTGCACAGTATGAATCAAAAAGCGGCTGAGCAAGGTATTCGAAATGTAAGCACATTTACATTTCAACAGTTTGGCGAGGTGAGTGAAACTGGCCTCATTAGGTGCAAAGCACCGCCCGGTTGAACGACCGGACATGGATGTACGGACTGGGTGCCGATCATCATGGACGTGTTAACTCTGAGTTACATACGAAGAGAAAATAGAAAGTTTTACAGAGGTGGGTGAAACCGGCCTCTTTAGGTGCAAAGCACCGCCCGGCTGAACGGCCGGACC
>TARA_R110001592_G_scaffold81050_1_pt1 | contig 40532 bp, 33 predicted proteins | sample TARA_R110001592 | Tara Oceans TARA_R110001592 (sample SAMEA4398387) | marine metagenome | biome: Polar Biome; feature: [SRF] surface water layer (ENVO:00010504); material: water (ENVO:00002006), including particulate matter (ENVO:01000060) such as... | depth 5 m | reverse complement strand
ATTACTAGGTAATCGAAATGCAGAACATAAAAAAATAGCCGGGCTTTCAAGGCTGACCTTAGTATACTCGTATAAAATTAGAATTAAAACACTTTAGACCAAATAGTTTAAATTTCAACCAAAGCCTTTTATCAAACTGAATATAAGCCTTATGAATAAATTCAAGCGTCACCAAATATTTACCAGATTCAAAAACAATACCCCAAACCCAGAAACGGAGTTAAATTATTCGACGCCTTTCGAGCTGTTAATCGCCGTCATCCTCTCGGCTCAAGCAACTGACAAAAGTGTCAACAAAGCCACCGATAAACTATTCCCTATCGCAAACACACCTGAAGCTATTCTTAATCTCGGGCTCGATAAACTTAAGAACTATATAAGAACGATTGGCCTGTTCAATACAAAAGCTGAAAACATCATTAAGACCTGCGAAATACTGAGCAAGAAGCACGACAGTATCGTCCCCTGCGATAGAGAGTCTTTAGAAGCACTTCCTGGCGTTGGCAGGAAAACAGCAAACGTTGTCCTCAATACTGCCTTTAATCAAGCCACGATGGCAGTTGATACACATATTTTCAGGGTAGCAAACAGAACCAAAATTGCTCCCGGGAAAAACGTTCTTGAGGTTGAAAAGAATTTATTAAAATTCATCCCAAAAGAGTTCTTGCTAGATGCTCACCATTGGTTAATTTTACACGGAAGATATCTCTGTACAGCAAGAAAGCCCAAATGCGGCGCCTGCCCAATTGAAGACTTATGTGAATTCAAAGAAAAAACCACAGATTAGGCTGCGCTGACACTTCAGAGTATAACAATGCATGAAACAACAAAAAAAGGCCGCAAATGCGACCTTTTTTTCAAGACACGATTAAAATAGCCTAAAAGACACCTGTAAATAAGGTTTCACCATTCAAACCTTGTTTTTCTAGAATATCTCGTAAACGCTTTAGAGCCTCTACTTGAATCTGTCTAACACGCTCTCTGGTCAAACCAATTTCTTTACCAACCTCTTCCAGCGTACTCATTCGATAACCACGCAAACCAAAACGGCGTGACAATACTTCCTGCTGCTTACCTGAGAGCTGATCTAACCAACCATCGATACTGCCGCGCAAATTACTTTCCTGAAGCAATTCAGCTGGATCAGAAGCCGTTTCATCTGCCACTGTATCTAATAATGACTTATCCGTACTGCCACCCATTGGCATATCTACAGACGTGACACGCTCATTTAAACCAAGCATGCGTTTAACATCGGCAACCGGTTTATCTAGTAAATCAGCAATTTCTTCTGGTGAAGGCTCGTGATCTAGCTTTTGCGTCAGCTCACGTGCCGCTCGTAAATATAAATTTAATTCCTTAACCACATGAATAGGCAAACGGATGGTACGCGTTTGATTCATGATGGCTCTTTCAATTGTTTGGCGAATCCACCAAGTAGCATAGGTTGAGAAACGGAAACCGCGCTCTGGATCAAATTTTTCAACGGCCCGTATTAAGCCCAAGTTCCCTTCTTCAATCAGATCCAACAAAGTCAAACCGCGATTAACATAACGGCGAGAAATCTTAACCACCAAACGCAAGTTACTTTCGATCATACGCTTACGGCCAGCATCATCGCCTTTTTGTGCTAGACGAGCAAAATACACCTCTTCATCAGGAGACAATAAAGGAGAAAAGCCAATTTCATTCAAATACATTTGAGTTGCATCTAGCTGACGATAAGCAGTTTGCCCTTCAGCCAATCCTAGACCAGATGTTTTCTTCGCCTTACCACGACCGGCATAAATTGAAGTAACAACTGAATCATCACCCTCGACATCACTACCCATTTCATTAAGTGATGCATCTTCGGATAAATCTGCTTCATCTTCGACTAAATCAAAGTAAATATCTCTTTCTGCTGACATCTGTCTCGCCTCGCTTTTTATTGTTTGTTTTACACACTCTTTAATAGTGGCTAAAACAACCTAGCTGATTATGTTTCTTACAAACCCTCAAATGAGGTATTTGACTGCTACTTAAGGCTTTTATATTCACTTCGGAAGGTATTGAAGCGGATCAACTGGTTGACCGTCTCGTCGAATCTCAAAATGTAATTTTGTTTGTTGTGATTCGGAACTACCCATCTCTGCGATTTTCTGCCCTATTTTTATTATTTGCCCTTCTTTTACTAGTATGTTGCGATTATGAGCGTAGGCACTTAGATAATGCTCATTATGATTAATAATGACTAAGTTTCCGTAACCCAACAAACCATTACCCGCGTAGACAACCTCTCCGTCTGCCGCAGCGAATATCGGATCGCCGATCCGCCCTGAGATATCGATACCTTTATTGGGTACCCCCTGAGCAAGTCCATCCAAGTTTCCAGAAGAACGTGAGTTATATTTGGCAATAATTAGGCCAAGATGGGGCCACCTCCATTTTATGTTCTTGAAGTTCTTATATTTTTTATGTTCAGTTACACTTTTACGCTCACTTACATTTTCTTTACTTTTTGTTACATTTCTTTTAGAAGCACTCTGTGTATTTCCATTTTTTTTACCCCTACCCCTATAAGCCTGTGTTTTTTCTAAGCTTATTTTCTGACCAGGAATTATTACGTATGGTGAATCGATATTGTTAGCTTCCGCTAACTCCTCTAAGCCTCGCCCATAACGCCATGCAATCCGATAAAGTGTGTCACCCGACTGAACAACATGCTGCCCAAAATACACCGGTGGATTGAATTTTTTATTGAGGTAAATGGATGAGGACGTACAGGAAGTTAATACTATAAGCAGTAAGATACAAAATGTTACATTAACCAAAACACCTTCAAATAAATGCGTCATGCACTCTAATTTTGAACATTTTTTAATCAACTCATTACACCTTCATATTCTTTAAAGAATTAAAAAAATATATTTATATACTAATAAATAATATCTTTTCTAGAAGCTTTCTTAACTAAACTAGCTAAGTCATTAATCTTTAATCATATTACCTTAGATTATATTGCGCCAAGCCGTTACCAGAATAAAATAATGTCACCCGAGGTAACACACAAGAAAACAGCCTTTAACTATCTTTCTTAACATTTTTTTATTTTTTCCCTGCATATCTCGCTAAAAGATATACTGTTATGGCTGCAAAAGACGCACAAAAAATCGCAAAATATAGTTGAGAATCATTACCCGTCAGATATTCATACGTAAATGGCGAAATCGGTTGTTCATTTAACGGAATTAATTCACCCTTACTATTTTCTCGATAAGAGATCACCTCCTTCCAAGGCCAAACTTTTACCATGGCTCCCAACATAAAGCCTGTCAAAATAGCTAAGGTAATATCTTTATACTTCTCGAAAGCCCACGATAAAATATTTGCAATTGACAATAAGCCCACAAAACAACCCGCAAGAAAAACACCCAAGGTTGACCATTCAAACTGCTTTATGGCAGCAAGCACCCAAGAATAGCTACCTAAAATAACCAAAATAAAACTGCCTGAGATGCCTGGAAGAACCATGGCACAGATAGCAAGCATGCCTGAGAAAAATATAGTTAGTGTGCTTTTTTGTAGAGATGCCGGTGATATCTGTGTGATCCCCCAAGCGACTAGAACACCAAACAACAAACACAGAAGCAACTTAAACGACCACTGTTTGACATCTTTAGCGACCACAAATACTGAAGCAAGAATTAGCCCAAAAAAACCAGACCATAAGGGAATAGGATAATCCGCCATTAAATAACTAATTACTTTGGCTAATGAAACAACACTGACTAATATTCCGCTAAAGAGCGTCATTAAAAAAAACAGATCCGCTTCAATAATAAAACGTTTTATTTGCCTGGATTTAATTAAACCTGCAACCGCAGGAAGCAGCATTTTTAGCGCATGAAGCAAGCGCTCATAAATTCCCGTAATAAAAGCAATTGTCCCACCCGAAACACCTGGAACAATATCAGCAGCCCCCATCAACATCCCTTTTAAAAAAACCCCGTACTCAAACTTCACTATTTCTTCCTTATAATAAATTAGATGGTGCCCCTAAGATTGAAACGAAGCAGACTGCGATTTTCTAGCGGATTGTTCCGGGCAGAAAAGGCACAAATAAAGCCGGCTCAATTATTGTCTGCTCATAACTTGAGCCTCTTCGCGTCACAACAGTTAAACTCTGAGTCACATCACCTAAGGGCAGAACCATTTTTCCGCCCTCTTTTAATTGCCTTACTAATTCTTGAGGAATTTCTTTGGGCGCTGCTGTCATGATAACCGCATCGTATAAACCTCTTTCAGGCCAACCAATACCTCCGTCGGCATGACGGGTAAATATATTTTTTATATTTAAACGAGAAAAACGATTAACGGCTTTAATTAAAAGGGGATTAATTCTCTCAACACTATAAACCTCATCTACAAGCTGAGATAAAACAGCGGCCTGATAGCCTGACCCCGTTCCTAGCTCAAGAACCCTCCTAGGTGAGGATTCAAGCAATAACTCGGTCATCCTTGCCACAATATAAGGTTGTGAAATAGTCTGATTATGCCCAATCGGCAGCGCGGTATCTTCATACGCTCTATGAGATAAGGCCTCATCAAGAAATATATGCCGTGGCATTTCAGCCATAACAGACAAAACCTGTTCATTTGTAATACCGCCATCCCTTAGCCTTTGCACCAATCGCAAGCGGGTTCGCTTGGAGGTCATGCCTATCCCTGCCAGATCACTAATCTGACTCACCGTTTTATTCCTCTAACCAAGTTTTCATTGAGTTCAGCACATCATATTGAGTCATATCGACATGAATTGGAGTCACTGAGACATAATTATTCGATACCGCATGAAAGTCCGTACCTTCACCTGCATCATCTCCGTCACCCGCCAGCGCTATCCAGAATCGCTGATGCCCCCTAGGATCGGATATCATATGAGGATCTTGCCCCTTGGCACGATGCCCTAAGCGGGTAACTTTAACACCTTTCAATTCGTCAAAAGGAATATCCGGTACATTTATATTTAAAACTGTACGCCTAGGAAATTCATAGTCGGCGCTTTTCTTCAAAAAATTCAATACGACCAAAGCCGCTGTGTCGTAAAAGAAACTACCACGATTCACCAATGAGACAGCAATGGCGGGTAAGTTTAAAAACCGACCTTCTATTGCTGCAGCGACTGTGCCTGAATAAAGCACATCGTCACCTAAGTTTTCGTGACTATTAATACCTGAAATTACTCGTTCAAATTCAAGGGCTTGATCGGCTCCATAGTGCTGCTGAAATAAACTCGACAAGCCCAAATGAACGCTATCAGTGGGCGTTCCATCTACAGACAAAAAACCAGAGGATGAACGACTGACTTTTAGCGGGCGTCCCAAGGTTAAAGAGCCGCTCGCGCCACTATGATCTCTATCAGGCGCAACCACTCTGGTATCATGATGTTCTGAAATAATTTTCTCTAAAATAGCCAAGCCTTCAGCATGAACACCATCATCATTTGAAAGTAAAATTGTCATACGGATAAGCCTTTTTCAGATTCACTTTTAGCCGCGCCTAAGCCAACTTTATAATCCATAAACTCCGAAATAAGCGCTGTCGCAAAGCAGCCTGATGGTAAAGAAAATGAAAGTGTTAGGACATCATTATCAAGCAGCCAAGTTAAATCCTCTGGCACAATTGAGTATGGCCTACGCTCAAGTTTCAAGCGATTTTTATGGATGGCCCCGGCAAAGACTGGATAGAGCTTTAATATATCGCGCTCTGCTGCTGATAATTCATTATTTCCAGGAGATTCATCACCATATAGTGGCCCACCATGCTCACTCGATAACCATGATCCATCCACAATAGATTGAGACAAATTCAGATTATAAAGAAATGATCTTGCGGCTGATAAATAAAAGGATCTTTGTGACCTTGAAGCCTTTAACGTACCACTAAAAAAACGCTCACCTCTTTCAAGGTTTGCACCATTAAACCCAAAACGCTGAGCGCCAAAATAGTTTGGAAATCCTGACTTAGCTATGGTTTTTAATGCGTCTTCTACAAACTGAGCATGCTCAAGTGAGCGAATAACTATTCTGAAGGTATTGGCTGAATGCTCACCCCTCCGCAATTTCTTGAGATGTCGGCCATACTTAAGTATCTCAACGCCTTCTAAATTTATCTCAGACCAAGAAGGCTCTGGCTTATTACCCAAATAAACACTAAACCACTGACGTGTTACGGCCCACCGATCCTTCAAACCTGAAAAGCCGATATCCATTATTTTTACTTTGGCAAACTGCGCAATTTTTTCAGCCACATATTCTGTATTCTGACCCTGTTTTTCTAGCCACAACCAAACATGCTCTCCGTCACCCGCTAAGTCAGGACTCAATAGTTCTTCAACATAAAAATCTTCAACTCGTTCTTTAATGAGACCTTTAGCGGGGAAATTTTTGGTGGCACGCGGAAAATTTAAATCATAACTAGAACTCATAGACTTTTCCCAGAAGATAAAGGCACAAGAATAACACTTGCCTGACAAGCAATACCTTCTTTACGTCCGGTAAAGCCAAGCTTTTCTGTGGTAGTTGCTTTTACACCAACACAATCAAGCTCTAGCTCAAGATCTTCTGCAATATTAGTCTGCATATCTAAAATGTAGGCCGCCATTTTGGGGGCTTGCGCAATGATCGTGCTGTCTATGTTTCCCACTTTAAAGCCTTGCTCAATAAGCAAAGCATTGACCGCTTTTAGCAAGGCTCGGCTATTCGCACCTTGCCACTGTGGATCCGTGTCTGGAAAGTGCTTGCCGATATCCCCTAGAGCTAAAGCACCTAAGATCGCATCCATAATGGCATGCAAAAGCACATCACCATCGGAATGTGCAAGTAGACCTTTATCATATGGAATTTTTGCACCACCCAATATGATGAAGCTTCCTTCACCAAAGGCATGAACATCAAAACCCGTCCCTATTCTTGGATACTGCATGGTATTTTTCCGTAATTTAAACGCTTCATGCGCCACTGTTATACCTTGATTAAGTGTTATCTCCTCACTCTGCTTTTTAGCGAAATAAGCTCGCGCTGTTAAAAGATCAGCTGGCAAAGTGACTTTAATATTTTGCTCTGAACCAACAATCATAGAAGCTTTCCGACCGATTTTCTCCATTGCAGAGGCTTCATCTGTGATCGCTAAACCTCTATCACAGCAAAATTCTAAAGCTGTTCGCAGGTCTGAATATTTAAAAATCTGTGGGGTCATTGCACGCCACAAGCCACTTCTATCGACAGTGTCTTGTATTTCTGGTAAACAATCCGTGCTTTGGTCCTGAAAAACTCGCTTTAATGTATCGGAAACAGGTACACCTAAAACTAAGCCTGAAACATCTTGCTCAAGGGATTCAATTAAAAGGTCTATCTCATTTCTCGATAAACAAGGTCGAGCCGCATCATGCACCCAAACCCAATCATCTGCCCTTGCATGCTTTGAAATAAATTTTAGCCCGTTCAAAACAGTATCGGCTCGCTCACTTCCACCTTGAAATATTTCAAGCCCCTCAAGCTCATTCAAGCCAAAACTCTCAAAGAAAGTATCTTTCTCTGACAAACCTAAAAAAACGCTTTCAAAGGCTGGATGATTCAGAAAACAAGATAAGGCGTGTTCTAAAATAGTCTTATTGTTAATTTGAAGGTATTGTTTTGGTCTATCCGTTTGCATGCGCGAGCCAATACCTGCGGCAGGAATAATAACCCAGAATTTTAGCGGATGGAGAATGGACATAAGTAGGAAGGTATCATTTATGAATTAGGCTGGCGATGCTCAATGATTCGAAGTAACCACCATATAAAAACTTTCATTCTGTTTAATCATACCCAAATCAAAGCGTGCACGCTCTTCAATGGAATCAAAGCCACTTTTTAAATCAAGCACTTCTTCATTTAAACGATGGTTACGATTTTCAAGAATCTTATTCTTTGCTATTTGCTGTTCAACTTTTCCTTCAAGCATCCAGACTTCTGAATAGCTTCCATTGCCTATCCATAGACGGTATTGCAGGCCCATTATGACCAACAGCATAACACTCCATAACAACTTCATATGAATTGCGACCCTAGGGTGATTTTACTTCGAACATCAAAAATATAAATACTCACATGAAAACATAGCGCTAGGCTCACCCAAAAAGTAAGCAGCTCTCATTGCTATTACTCTAGTTCAGAAAATAGCTTTGTGCTAAGCAAAGTACAAATATTAGAAATTTTTAATCTGGATTCTAAAACGACAAAAGCATCGAGGGGTTTCCACGATGCTTTTATTGAAGTCTAAAAAAGAAACTATTGTCCCTTAATTTCACTTCTGCCTTTATAAGGTGCTTTTGACCCTAACTGCTCTTCAATACGCAATAAGCGGTTATATTTTGCAACCCTATCGGAACGACACAAAGAACCTGTCTTAATTTGGCCAGCACAGGTACCTACTGCAAGATCCGCGATGGTGGTATCTTCAGTTTCACCTGAACGATGCGAAATAACAGCCGTATAACCCGCATCTTTAGCCATTTTAATGGCGTCTAAGGTCTCACTCAAGCTACCGATCTGGTTAAATTTAATTAGGATAGAATTAGCAATATGCTTTTCAATACCTTCTGAAAGAATCTTGGTATTGGTTACAAAAAGATCATCACCAACTAACTGAACACGCTTACCCAGCTTTTCAGTTTGATACTTCCAGCCAGCCCAATCGGATTCATCCTGACCATCTTCGATAGATACGATAGGGTATTGATCACACAATTCTGCCAAATAATCACTAAAGCCTTCAGCAGTAAAAACCTTACCTTCACCACTTAGATCATATTTACCCTCTTTATAAAACTCTGACGCTGCACAATCTAATGCTAGAGTAATATCTTTATTTAACTCATAACCCGCATTAGCAACGGCCACTTTAATAACCGCCAAAGCCTCTGCATTTGAAGATAAATTAGGTGCAAAACCACCTTCATCACCTACGGCAGTACTTAAATCTTTTGCTTTTAATACATTTTTTAAAGCATGAAATATTTCTGCACCCGCTCTTAAGGCCTCAGCAAATGTAGGAGCAGAAACAGGCTGAACCATGAACTCTTGAATATCAACATTATTGTCAGCATGCTCACCACCATTAATGATGTTCATCATCGGAACAGGCATAGAATACTGACCAGGCGTGCCATTGATATCGGCAATATGCACATATAATTCAACACCTTTTTCTTTTGCTGCTGCCTTAGCGGCGGCTAAAGAAACAGCTAAAATAGCATTAGCACCTAATTTTGCTTTATTTTCAGTACCGTCCAGGTCGAGCATGATTTGATCAAGCGCTCGCTGATCAGTGACATCCTTACCTTTCAAGGCATCACGAATTGCACCATTAATACCCGCAACCGCTTTAAGCACACCTTTACCCAAGTAGCGAGCCTTATCACCATCTCTTAATTCAAGTGCTTCACGCGAACCCGTTGATGCTCCGGAAGGCGCGCACGCTGAACCCATTATTCCTGATGACAAAATCACATCTGCTTCTACTGTCGGGTTACCACGTGAGTCGAGAACTTCACGACCCTTAATATCAACAATCGTTGTCATTTAACTATTCTCCAATTATGAAATTTTTTACTCAGTTTAAAGCACCAAAAAATGATCACTCTAAACTTTTTAATACCTGGATTTTAAAAAACTTTTAAGCTGTATCGAGCGTTTTAAAACTCTTAACTAAATCATCGATGGCTTTAACTCTTTCCAAAAAAGGCTCCAACTGATTCAGTCGTAAAGCACAAGGGCCATCACACTTAGCATTTTCAGGGTCTGGATGTGCCTCCAGAAACAAACCTGCCAAACCTTGCGACATACCTGCAAGCGCTAAATCTGTTACCGCTTCTCGTCTTCCGCCTGCTGAATCTGCACGGCCACCGGGCTGCTGAAGAGAGTGTGTGACATCAAAAAATACCGGATAATTAAAGGCTTTCATCACCCCAAACCCAAGCATATCCACCACAAGGTTATTATAACCAAAACTGCTGCCACGCTCGCACAAAATTAGCTGATCATTGCCCGCTTCTTGACACTTTTTAAGAATATGCTTCATTTCTTGAGGCGCTAAGAACTGTGCTTTTTTGATGTTGATAACTGCATTTGTCTTGGCCATCGCCACAACTAAATCTGTCTGCCGAGATAAGAATGCTGGTAGTTGAATAATATCGCAAACTTCGGCTACTGGAGCGGCTTGATCTGGCTCATGAACATCGGTAATGATCGGCACATTAAAGGCCTGTTTTATGTCTTCAAATATACGTAGACCTTCTTCTAAACCTGGGCCTCTGAAGGAGTTGATTGATGATCTGTTGGCTTTGTCAAAAGAGGCTTTAAAGACGTAAGGGATATTTAGCTTGGTCGTTGCTTCTACATAGGATTCAGCAACACGCATTGCCAAGTCACGCGACTCCAGAACATTCATGCCACCAAACAAGACAAAGGGCAATTGATTGCCAATGGCCACAGCACCTACTTGAATTATTTTCTGCGTCATTATACTAATCTCAACATATGATTAACCAAGCAAGAGACCTAGCTTGTCTTACTGTTAGCAGCAGCTGCATTAATAAAGCCTTCAAATAGGCCATGTCCATCACGGGGAGTCGATGTAAATTCTGGATGAAATTGACATGCTACAAACCAAGGATGATTTGGAACCTCAATCACTTCAACGAGAGAGTTATCTTTTGATCTGCCCGAAATAATTAATCCGGACGCTTCAAGCTTGGGCAGTAAATTGTTATTCACCTCATAACGATGGCGATGACGCTCAACGATAACATTTTTACCATAGCAAGCTTTAGCGAGTGAACCGTCAATCAAATTACACTCTTGCGCACCCAAGCGCATGGTGCCACCCAAATCTGAACCCGCATCACGCTGTTCAATATTACCGGTATTATCCTGCCATTCAGTAATTAAGCCGACAACGGGCTGGGAACAGTCTTTTTTGAATTCAGTACTATGTGCTTCTGTTAAGCCAGCCACATGACGCGCATATTCAATGACAGCAACTTGCATTCCCAGACAAATCCCCAGATAGGGTACTTTGTTCTCACGGGCAAACTTTACTGTCTGAATTTTGCCTTCAACACCACGATTTCCAAAACCACCCGGCACTAGAATGGCATCTACATCTTCAAGTTCGGCAGTACCATTATCAATAATGCTTTCTGAATCGATATACTTCATTTTAATTTTTGTACGGGTACGAATACCAGCATGCTTAATCGCTTCGATTAGCGATTTATAGGCATCCAGTAACTCCATATATTTACCGACCATTGCGACAGTCACTTCTCGCTCAGGATTGGCCTCTGCTTCAACTACTTCATCCCATTCAGATAAGTCTGCTTCCGGGCAATCCAGACCAAAACGCTCAACAACAATCTGATCCAGCTTTGATTCATGCAACATACGAGGAATTAAATAAATACTAGATGCATCTTGTAAAGGTATAACTGCCCTTTCTTCAACGTTGGTAAAAAGTGCAATCTTACGACGAGAAGAAACATCAATTTCGTGATCGGAACGACACACAAGAATATCCGGCTGAATACCAATAGAGCGCATTTCTTTCACTGAGTGTTGAGTAGGTTTAGTTTTAGTTTCACCCGCCGTCGCAATATACGGGACCAGGGTTAAGTGCATAAACAAGGCACGCTGAGAACCTACTTCAATTTTTAGCTGGCGAATGGCTTCCAGGAAAGGCTGTGATTCAATATCACCGACTGTTCCACCAATCTCAACTAAAGCCACATCGTAGCCAGTGGCTCCCTCTACAATACGTCTTTTGATTTCATCAGTAATATGCGGAATAACCTGAACAGTTCCCCCTAGATAATCTCCACGACGTTCTTTTCGGATAACATCTTCATATACTCGACCACTGGTAAAGTTATTACGTTTGCTCATCGTTGTACGAATGAAACGCTCGTAATGACCAAGATCCAGATCTGTTTCTGCGCCATCCTCAGTTACAAAGACTTCACCATGCTGAAATGGACTCATGGTACCCGGATCAACATTAATATAAGGGTCGAGCTTTAGCATAGTGACTTTTAGGCCACGCGCTTCCAAAATAGCAGCTAAGGATGCTGATGCGATGCCTTTCCCTAAAGAAGAGACAACTCCACCGGTCACGAAGATAAAACGCGTCATGTAAATCCCGTCAATTTCTCAGACTAAAAACAAGCAAACTACTTTTAAATCAAGTAATTACAAGCCAATTTATTTAAATGGTTAGAAGGGGGAGACTTTCATCTCAAGATGGGTCGCCAGATTACCAGAAAGCTAGGATTCGCTCAATGTAAATGTATACTGAATCACGCTTATATGGCTCATTTTTTGTAATCAAATTATATAAATGAACAAACGCCAAGAGATCTTCTGTGTTAGAATTTCGCGTTGCCTAATCATATTCTGGAGCCAAACGTGTTGTTTTCTTCCCATAGACTAAACGTCTCTACCAACAACAAATACCTATCTGTATGTGCCTTGATAATTACCTTATTCTGCTCTCAAACACTCACCGCAAAACCATTAATAGTCAGCATTGCGCCGTCCTACCCCATACCTGTAAGCACGTATACACCAGAAGTTATTGAGCCCGGCATAAAGAAACTTAAATCCGACAAAGATGCTGAACCCCTTAAAAAGAAAACCAGCAACGAAAAAGTGCCTGAAAAAAATGAAATCTGGGAAGCTGTGTTTGCATATATTGCTAACGAAACCGGCCTTGAACTAAAATTTGAACCCGCCAGCAGTCAATTAACTTTCGAGTTAAATTTAGCGAAATCATATTATGATTTAGCACTTGTCAGCCCCCTTCAATTTGATGCATTCAGACAGAGCCCCGGATATCAAGCTCAAGTTAAAAGAAAAGCACAACCGATAAGAGCGATTATTTTCGTCAAAAAAAATGGCAACATAAAAACGTTCTCAGAATTACGCGATGCAACCATTGCCTTCCCAAACCCGCTTAACTTTGAATCCAGTATCGTCCCCAGAGAAAGTCTAAAGCGCCTAAAATTTAATATCATCCCACAATTCCTAGCGTCTGAAGAGGCTGTTTATAAAGAAGTAATCAGCGAGCAATATATTGCAGGTTCCGGAACTCATGAAAGCTTTCTTGCTCAGCCAATCGAAATAAGAAATAGCCTTAAAGTTATCTGGGATAGCCCGGGCTTTTCACCTCATCCCTTGGTTGCGCACCCCCGTGTGGACTTCTTTTCTTTAGTTAAATTAAAACGTGCTTTTGTAGACATGATTAAAAATGAAGATGCAAAAAAACTTTTACCTTACATCTTTGTGGACAATGGTTTTGAGGTTGCAAGAGATAGCGACTGGGATGAAATAAAGCTTATTGACCTGAACGAACTCAATGGAAGCAACAAAAATACGCAAGCCCAATAAAAAATACCGACAAACAAGAAACCTTATGCTACTTAAGAACAGGAAAAACAAGTTTAAATTCACTCGCCTCCGCGCCATGAGATAGATAGAAAAACTGGCCATCTAAGGCCTTCATCACTCGATGGCAATAGGCAAAACTTAAATTGTCAACTTGCATATTCTCAGCTTCACTTTCATCAGAACCGCTAAGATTAAAACGTTTAGCTACTCTATAATTAGACTGATGATTGTAGCGCGCACTCAGCCAATTCATGCCTTCGCTAACACTGGTCGAAATATTTATTTCAAAATCCAAAGGGTAATCAGACTGTGAAAGGGCATTTTTCAAAATATTGAAAATAACAAATACTAAAAGCCTATCCCCACCTTTAAAATTAAAGTCCTGATTTAAATCACTTGTTATGAAAGCTCTTTCATTCGTTAAAAATACGTATTCAGCAAGCGCCTTAGACACGACCGCTTGTATAGAGAAAACATCAAATTCGTTACTATTTACCTCTAAACGTTGTACTTGCCTCAGGATAATATCTATAAGTTGCGCACTTCGCTCAATAGCTAGTCTCGCATCATTTGCATCTAGTCTTAATTTGTTGGCAATGGCAACAAGATCAATGCTTTGTGAGATATTTTGATCCTGTATTTTACGACTAAATGTATATACTTCTGAGACAAAATGATCCATTTGATTAAGTGGCAACTGCATTTCTTGGGCAACATAACCAGAAAGACCTTGCAAACTATTCATTTTTTTTAATAAAAATTCCTGCTGAGCTCTAGACCCTTCTCTAATTGACTCAAAGCGCTCAATGATCAAGGCTAATTTTGCACACAAGGTTTGCAGCATTAGCTGATCTGAATATTCAATATCATCTTGACTAACAACTAGAATCATTAAACCGCGAAAACAGCCGTTCGCCATTAACGGGAGCGCTATTAATTCACGACTAGGCACCTGCTCAACCCACGCATATGCTTGATCTAACTGCTCACTACTCATTAACTCTACAAGTTGTGAAGACGCATTCGTATGCTTTTTCATGACGCTATCACTCAAACGCAGTGAAGCAGGTAAGCGATCATGCCTTCGTCCATCACGCGCACTAAATAAAATTCTTTGATATGTATGATCATTTAAATTTTGATTTCGCTCATAATCCGTTAAATTCTCCTTCCTGAGACTTTGCCCTAAAAGGGGTTGATCCAAATACCAAGCATAATGATAAACAAATGCCTGCCTCTCAAAAAATGTTCTTAGTAGCGGTAGCATTGATTCAAAATCAGGCAATACCTCTAATTGATTGATCAATATTTTGAACTGACGCTCGCTGTTCATTTTTCTTCGAGTAAGCATTCGGTCAGATAAATACTGAACCCTGCTTTTCATTAAGGCATACAATTCACAAACTAAAACCATCAACATGGAAATAACAGTTATTTGAAAGCCTGAAAAATCAATATTATCGAAGAAAGCACCCGTTTTTATGACTAAAACAACCACGGTAAAAATAATGATATAAATCAATACCCGCGCAGTGATTAAACTAAAGGTTTGAGGAAGATCCAACAAATCGTGCTTTAAAATAGCGTAGGTCGCAATTAGCACTACAAAAGCAATACTAAAGATACCGTAAGGAGGGAGCTCGGCACCAAACACCATGGCTAAGGTTGAACCCGCGCCTAAAACTCCCATTAAAATAGTGCTTAATAAATAATTCGTTTTCCTCTGATGAGCGCGATCACCAGCAGACTTGGAAGATATTAAAATTTGAACTGCATGCCCAACTAACAGCAGCAAAAGAACAGGAAATACATAAAACAGTGGACCTGAGTACGGAAACCAAAATTCCGAAAATCTAAAAACCGGCGTATGAAGGAAGTGTTCAGGCAGCAAGAAAACCAACAAAAAGTACCCAAAGCATATAAAATAATACAGGCCTGTGATACGCCTATAAAAATTCGCCTTGCCAACAAACAGCACACAAAAGTGGAAGAGAAATGCGGGTAGAAAAATAATAATATAGTTTAGTGTTCTCGCCCAGAAAAGCGCAGCATCTGGACCATCCGCACTAAAGGAAAAAAATAAACCGAGAGTCCAAAAAGCTAAGAGTACACAGATCAGCCCCCATAAAAGCGCTGCACCGCTACGCTTTGCTGAAAGTGTTAATATTGCACTCACCGAGCTCATTAAAAAGCAAATCAAGCTGATAAATGCAAAATTGTTCCATTCAAACACTAGACATCCCTATAAACATGGCCTGATATGAAGATCAAATGATCTTTACGCGATAAAGATGCATTATCACTTTAGAGATCGCTAACAGCAAGCAGGAAAAATAAACGGCACTAATTACTATGCCTGAAATGACTCACAACCCCAACAGCTTGTTCAAGCGTTAAGCCATGTTCTTCCACTAAATAGTTTACTTCCCGCTGTTCGGACAGCGTCATATGTAAGTGCAGCAAATGATGATCAGAGTCATGCGTGGGTGCCATAATTGAGGACCGTCTAAACCGTGCTTTAATTCGCTTTTCTCTCTCTTGCTCTCTAACAAGCCCGACAAATGAAGACGCAAATATACCTGCTGGCATAGCGGCTATTCCCACACCACAGACCATCACAATCGATCCGAAGATCTTTCCTCCCAGGGTGATAGGCGTGACATCGCCATAACCAACCGTGGTTAAGGTTACAAATGCCCACCACATACTACTGGGTATACTCCCAAAATCATCGGGCTGAACATTACGTTCAAACATATAAATACCCGCTGAAGAAATAATCATAAGAATCATCATAACTAAAGCGGCTGCAAATAATGTTTGTTTATTTTCCAAAAACACTCTGAATAACATATTCAAAGAGCTTGAGTATCGAGTTAACTTTAAAACACGCACCATTGAGATCAACTTTAAAATTCTAAAGTCTGCAAACTGCTCTGTGGGCAGAAATAGCCAAATAATTAAAGGCAGGCTTGAGAACAAATCTACCAAGCCCATTGGAGATGATATATATATCCAGCGTTTTTTCCATGCTCCATGAGATTTTTCATTGGAAATTTCTGCTGCCACCCAAACCCTCAAAAAGTATTCTAGTGTAAAAAACAAGGCGAAGCCGTAGCTGGCATACACAACCCCCTCGCCCATGAAAACTGAAAAGTCGTCCATAGAACTGAAAATAATTTCCAGGATATTCAAAACAATCAATATAGAGATCAACGCTGTCACGAATATTGAAGGCCAATATCCTGTGTTTGGTTCATTTAAACATTGATGCCATTTGCTTCGAATTGAGTCGGGCATATCTTCCTACTTACTTATCGCGTATTTATTTATAATTTATCATCTAGTTATTATAGTAAATCAGTTTCCGATGAATGCTAATTTAATAAACCATCAGACTTATCATTCAAGATACCATTTCACAAAACTTTACAAGGACTCAAGACCAGTCTTACGATGTGTCATTTGCTTACCGTGCACGCGCTAATAGCAATGAAGAATTTAGAGCCGACATTATTGGATCGCAAAGCATTGCTAGCTGGATTAGGTTTATCAAGAAAGAAGATCAAGAAAGAAGATCAAGAAAGAAGATCAAGAAAGAAGATCAAGCAAATAATTCTAGTGCATAAGTAATTTGAAAAAGGCATATCGATATGCCTTTTTTATAGCTTATTTTGCGTAAACAAATAAATAAGCAAGACAAAGGTGACAAACCAAAACCCCGACATCAACTTCCAGAAAATCAAGGTGCTGGCATTTTTTTCTACCACAGGATCATCTCTTAAAAATTCCGGATTCGGATGCAAAAGATCTTTCATAAATTGATCGATTGTCCGATAACGAAACTCTAAATCAAATTCACAGCCTTTTTTTAAGGCCCCATCAAACCACTCTGGAATCACCGAGTTATACTTGGTAGCCGGACAATAACGAAGATGATCAAAATCCAAGGCACTAAGACATTGCTCAATTCGCTCACCGTAAGGTAGATGATGCGTAAACATCTCATAGGTAATCGTGGCTAAAGAATACACATCACCTTGAATACCAGGATTATGTCCCCTCAGATAAATTGGGTCTGAATAGCCTGCCGTCCCTAAAACGCCCTCAGTTTGGATAGGTCTGATACACTCAGCCAAGCCTGCAACGAAGACAGACCCAAAATCGAGCACGATGGCTCTTTGATCCTCAGTTACAATGACATTGCCGGGTTTTAAATCTTGATGAATCGCTTCGTTTTGATGAAATGCCTTGAGCCCTTCTGCAATCTGTTTAACGATATGAATTGCACGCTTAGGGCTAGGCGGTTTATTATTCGCTATCCAAGTCGCTAAGCTCACGCCTTCAATATACTCCATTAAGTAATATAGGAAGCTTCTCAGCCTATTTTGACGAATAATCTTTACGACATTGGGATGTTGGATACGAATACCAATCCACTCTTCCTGAATAAACTGGTCAATATACGCCGTATCTTCCTCAAAATTAGGTGATGGTGTTTTCATCGCAAAACGCTTTCCAGTTTCTATATCTTTTACCAGATATAACTGGCTCCGACTTGACGCGAAAAGTTCTTTTTCAACTTCATAGCCGTCTAATTTCTGGCCTGGAGATAATACCGGTGGAAAGGGTAAACGGGTTAACTTGGCGCTATAGTCATCCAGGCTTTCATAAGGCAGTTGCTCGATTTCTGCCACCACAGCACTCGTATTATCATCCGACTCGAAGAAGCTTGCCGTTTCAATAAGTTGGTCGCATATTTCTTGCATGGGCACGTTTTGCCCCATCAGCTCTATCAGTTTTTGATGTGGAATAAAATCATGCACACCATCACTGGTAATCAACAAGCGGTCATTTACTTCAAGTGGAATTCGCCCGTAATCAAGGTGAAGCCGGTTGTCCATACCGATAGCCCGGGTTAAAAAACGCTTATCATTCCCGAGAGATGCGACATGATCTGTTGAATACTGGGTTAACTCTCCCTGCCTGAACAAGTAAATACGACTATCGCCAACATGAAAAAAGTGGGCCGTTCCGCCTTTGATAATAACCGAACTCAAGGTGGCTAAATAACCTTTTGTATCCGTGCTGAATTCATGGCTTTTACGAAATAGTTTAAGGTTTATTGTCGATAAAACTTGTTCGCCTGCCTTCGCTACAGACCAGGTATCTGGCGTTTGAAAATATTCCTCAATGAATTTATCAACAGCCGTTCTGCTAGCTTCTTTGCCAGCCTCTGCCGAAGAAACCCCATCAGCCAAAGATAGAGCCACACCTTTATTAGCTAGCAAGTAACTATCGTCAGGAATCAATATACCAGCAGCATCTTCATTGACAGGCTTTATGCCAGCATTCGATGTAAATGCAGCTTTGATTATTAATGCTTTTGACATGACAATACCCAAACTAAAAACCCCACATCAAGTCTTCATCAATATGGGGTTTTATATTAACTCTAGTCATTCATTGCACTAGAGTACTGTATGCTTACGTTTAACCTAGGTATAAGTTTAACCAACGTCAATCATATGAACAGTGCCGTCGGGTAAAACTTCTGAAATCTGACCTTTTGGCTCATCCATACACATCGCTATGAAGAAGACAATAAGCGCTGAAGCGCCTATCACCATGAAGAAAGTACTGTAATCAACAAAGCTTAATATAGTTAGATAGGTCACCGCACCCACATTTCCATAAGCGCCGGTCATTCCTGCTATTTGGCCTGTCATACGACGCTTGATCAGGGGTACTACAGCAAACACGGCACCCTCACCAGCCTGAACAAAGAATGAACAAGACATGGTGGCAATCACAGCAATAGCAATCCACCAGCTTGAATCAATTTGACCCAATACAAGGTAACCTATTGCCAAACCACCAATCAAAATCATCAAGGACTTTCTGCGACCAAACTTATCTGAAAACCACCCCCCAGTAGGACGAGCAACCAAGTTCATAAAGGCAAAACCTGAAGCTAACAACCCTGCCTGAACCGGCGATAAATTATCGAATGTATCCAAGAAAAATAATGGCAGCATTGAGACAACCGCTAACTCTGAACCAAAAGTGACAAAGTAGGACCAATTTAATATGGCAACCTGCTTAAAAGAATACTTGTCTAATTCTTGAACACCATGCCTTAAGTTTTCTTTATTAACCTTCCATATCTGACTGACTTGAAAGATAAAAAGCACCGCTAAACCTACCCATAATGAAGTTACAGCGGTATCGCTTAACAAACCCACTCCAGCTGGAGACAGCTTCCATGCCAAGACAGCAAGTGCAGCATACATAGGTATATTCATGAGCAAATAAAAGTAGAAATCACCCCAGCTAGTTACTTCCAAACCACCAGAACGTTTTGGTTTGAAGTAAGTAGACCCTTTAGGTGTATCACGCGCCACCTTGTAATAGAGCAAGCCATACAAGCTGGCAATAATACCTGTTGTTGCCAAGGCATAACGCCAACCATCTTCTCCACCATAGATAAGCGCTAAAGTAGGCAAAGACATAGCGGCGGCGGCAGAACCAAAGTTGCCCCAACCACCATAAATGCCTTCAGCTACACCAACACTTTTATGAGGAAACCACTCTCCAACCATGCGAATACCAATAACGAAACCAGCACCGGTAAAGCCCATCAAGAAGCGCATTAATGCTAACTGCTCATAGGTTTGTGCCATCGCAAAGATGATGCCAATAATGCCTGATATGATAAGCAAGCTGCTATAGGTTTTCCTTGGGCCAAATTTATCAACCAATATACCGATGACAATTCGAGCCGGAATAGTTAAAGCAACGTTCAATATCATCAAGGCTTTTACTTGCTGCCCTGTCAAATTGAATGCTTCTTTCATGAAGATAAGAAGCGGTGCATGGTTAAACCAGACAACGAAAGTCAAGAAAAATGCAAACCAAGTAAAATGCAAGGTCTTTATTTTAGGATCTCTGAATGCGATTAAGTTAATTTTGTGCTCTTGGGACATAACTACTCCAATCCAAAAAGGGGTTTAAGGATATTCTGTCGCCAAGATACCGAATATGGTATTGACGTATATCAAGTTTCAAAAACACCTACTCATAGAGAAATGCATCACCTACCCACTGTGGCTAGTAACAAATCAAACACACACTAGAAACAGTCGTAACCCATACCACTTACTAGGTAGTTTTTTTTATTTTCCAGAATAAAAAGGGTTAGACCCACCCATAGCTTATTTTTTTTGATTTAATACACGCTTGGTAAATTTAAATAGTATTATTTCTTGATGATGACTCTCTCATCAACCAAGGGCATGCATAGCTATGAATTTTGAATATCCCGGCGCTTGGCGAGCACTCAGCTCTGCAACACTTGCATTTGCAGCAAACTTCTCCGTTTGGACCCTGTATGCGGTGCTTGGTCTTGAATTAAGGGGAACCCTAGACCTGAACGCCACGCAACTCGGACTGTTCTTTTCTGCTCCGGTACTAACAGGAGCTTTAGGACGCATCCCCGCAGGCTGGCTCAGTGAGCGTTTTAACCCAAAAAGTATATTTCTATGGCAAATGCTCTTAAGCGCCCCGCCGCTGTTTTTATTGCCCTATGTGGAAAGCCTGTCCGCCTATATTTACTTGGGCCTATGGATCGGCATTAGCGGAACATCGTTTACCATTGGCATTCGTTACGTAACAGATTGGTTTGAAACAAATAAGCAAGGCACGGTCATGGGTATCTTTGGTGCCGGCAACACGGGCTCGGCAATCACACTCATTCTTGCCCCCTTAATCGTCGATAACTGGGGCTGGGATAGCATTGGTCCAATCTATGGTATTGGCTTATTATTAGTTGCCTTCTTTTTCATGCTGATAGCGCCAAGCCGCCCATACCCGCCACACATAAACGAAGATAAACTAAGTCTGATCAAAGCATTAAAACAGGCTCAAATTTGGCGCTTTGGACTTTACTATTACTTTGTATTTGGTAGTTTTCTAGCACTTATTTTATGGCTTCCTCAATATTACGCATCGGCGTATAAATTAAATAATACTCAAGCCATGGCCTTTACATTATTTTTTGTCGCCACATCCAGCATGGTCCGAGCCTTAGGGGGATGGTTTGCCGATAGGTATGGTGGTCGTAGCGTAAACTGGACGGTCTTTTGGGTATGTATCGTTGCTCTTTTTTTTATTTCTTATCCACCTACCACGATGACAATTCATGGCATAAAACAAGATGTTGAATTAAATATTGAAATCAATGTTTGGGTCTTCAGTGCTTTTATTTTTATAATCGGAATCGCTCAGGGCTTTGGAAGAGCCAGTGTCTATAAAACTATTCATGACTATTATCCACAACAAATGGGGCTAGTGGGTGGAATTGTCGCTGCGATAGGCGCTTTAGGAGGCTGCACTTTACCTATCGCCTTCGGTTTGGCTGAAGACTATTTAGGCATCTATAGCGCCAGCTTTATGGTGTTATATGCCGTTCTTGCCTGCTGCATGATGGTGATGTTTTTGGCCTTGAAAGAAGATAGGTTTCATAAGCGTGTCATTGCAGCCAAAAACGATAATTTTCTAGAACAAGATTAACCTTCCTTTTTATTTTATGAGTCAACTAAAGAGAATCATTATGGGTCACAATGTCAGCCAAAAAACCATTCCATTAAATATTACAGTATTAACCGTTTCTGATACTCGAGATGAAAGTAATGATACTTCAGGCCAACTATTAGTTGATCGCCTGAAGGAGGCTGGTCATAACTTATCCGATAAGAAAATCGTGATCGATGACATATATAAAATCAGAGCGCATCTATCCCGATGGATTGCTGATGATGAAACTCACGTTGTGCTCATTACAGGAGGCACTGGCTTTACCAGTCGAGACAGCACACCGGAAGCAGTCATGCCAATATTGGACAAAATCGTAGATGGTTTTGGAGAGCTTTTCAGGCACATTTCATTAAACCAAATTGGCACCTCGACGATTCAGTCACGAGCACTCGCAGGTATGGCCAATAAAACACTTATTTTCTGCTTACCAGGCAGCACCAATGCTTGTAGAACCGCATGGGATGAAATTATTTCCTCTCAAATTGACAGCCGTCAAGGCCCATGCAACTTCGTACCCCAGCTAAAAAATATAGATTTCGCTGCCTGCATAGATAGAGAAAAGCGTAACTAATCAATTAGTTATCAATTACAATTTATCACATAAATACAATAAAACTGTCATAAATAAGCAATATGGGGTATATATATCTACCCCATATTAACGATTGCCCCACCCCACACCAAAGCGTTAAATGGTTCACATTCCCTGACACGCCATGTGCCACTCACGGCATGGGAATATGTTAGATATCTTTAAAAAACAGGAAAATACTTATGAAAAAAAATGCGCTCAGTCTAACCATATCTATGCTTGCTATTGGCCTAGGGTCAAGCTTATCAGTACAAGCAAGTAATTCAGCTAATTCATTAACAGAAGCACTAACAGGTGGCGATGCCTCTGTAGCGCTTCGTTATCGTGCTGAATACGTAGATCAAGATGGCCCTACTCGTGAAGCCAAAGCATCAACACTTAAGTCACGCATCACTTACAAAACACTCACTTTTGAAGGCTTTTCTTCCACGTTTGAAATGGACAACACTAGCGTTGTATTTGATGACAATTACAACGACGGTACTGGTGGTGAAGAAGCTAAAGTAGTTGATCCAACTTATACTGAAATAAATCAAGCGTATCTAAATTATGTAGCTGGTGATACGAATATCAGATATGGCCGTCAACGTATTAATCTAAACAACCAACGTTTTATCGGCGGTGTTGGCTGGCGTCAAAATGAACAGACCTATGATGCATTTAGTATTGTAAATACAAGCTTGCCAGATACGACCATTACATTAGCTAATATTTACAACATCAATCAAATTACCGGTGGCAATATTGATGGTAACGATCATCAGATTTATCACGTATTAAACGAAAGCATTAAAGGCCTAAAAGCCAGCGCCTATTATTACGACCTGAAAGATATTTCTAGTACAGCGGGTCTTCGCTTAACTGGCTCTGCCAGCTTAGACGACAATTTATCAGTTCTATATACTGCTGAATTTGCAGAACAGACGACTGATACCGCTATAGAATATGATACAAATTATATGAATCTAGAAGCTGGCATTACTCTTGAAGGTATCACAGCAAAATTAGCTTATGAGCTCCAAAGTTCAGATAAAGGCAATGCTGCCTTTACAACGCCATTAGGCACCAACCATTCATTCAATGGCTGGGCAGATATGTTTCTTTCAACACCTAATACTGGCTTAGTAGATAGTGCCATAACGCTCTCTAGTGCAAAATTAGGCCCTAAAATTGCACTAACCTATCACCAGTTCGATTCTGATGTGAATAACATTGAATTTGGTAACGAAATTGATTTGGCGATCAGTAAGAAATTTACTGATAACTATTCAGGCTTATTCAAAGTCGCTCAGTTCGATGGTAAAGCAGAAGGCGGCATACCTGACACGACTAAAGTGTGGCTACAATTAGAAGCTAAGTTCTAAAAGACAAGGAGCTGTTATGTAAATTAGGTAATATTCATAGAGCCGTTTCATTTAGAAATCATAATCTTTGAATTGTTACCATCGCGAGGGCCTTCTTCTGCCCTCGCTCTTTTTTACTAGAAAGCGCAAATTATCCAATAGTTTGCGCTGTTTTTTTATATTAAGCTGCATTTTTATTGATGACGGCTAAAACGCGCTCAATGCGTTGGACTCACACTAAGAATACACAGTAGATGGAGATAGCAACTATGCTAGAGGCAAAACGTTATCGTAAGCGTCAAAGCAATGAATACCCATCTCACTTCAAGCAAGAACCTCACAATTTAATAATTGCCATAAAAGAATGAGTACACCATGAACAAAACTGAATTACTCTCTCCCGCTGGATCACTTAAAAATATGGAATATGCATTCGCTTATGGCGCGGATGCTGTCTATGCAGGCCAACCACGATATAGCTTACGCGTTCGTGAAAATGAGTTTAATAAAATAGAAAATTTGGCGAAAGGTGTGCAACGCGCCCATGAACTGGGTAAGCAATTTTATATTGCATCCAATATCAGCCCGCACAACGATAAAGTAAAAACCTATTTACGTGATATGGAAGAAGTGATTGCCATGAAGCCCGATGCACTGATTATGTCAGACCCGGGCATTATCATGCTGGTCAGAGAAATGTGGCCTGATTTACCTATTCACCTTTCAGTACAAGCCAATGCCGTTAATTGGGCGACGGTTAAATTCTGGCAAAAACAAGGTTTAACGCGCGTCATACTTTCACGGGAACTGTCTTTAGATGAAATAGCAGAAATTAAGCAACGCTGTCCTGAAATGGAAATTGAAGTCTTTGTTCACGGTGCTTTATGTATTGCCTATTCGGGTCGCTGTTTGCTTTCAGGCTATATGACTCACCGAGATTCAAATCAAGGCGCTTGCACGAATTCTTGTCGCTGGAAATATCAGACACATGAAGCTGAAGAAAGCGCGGGCGGTGAAATCGTTCCAAGCCAAGCTGTTGCGCATTTTGATCCATCTTTAGACAAGCTCGAATTTACGGGTTCTGCCAAAACAGGCTTACAAGAGCAGTTATCTCAAACGCATTTGGATGAAGATTTATCAAAGGTTTCGCCTCTGTATCTTCTCCAAGAAAAAGGCCGGCCGGGTGAATTCATGCCTGCCTATGAAGATGAGCATGGCACATACATAATGAATTCAAAAGACTTAAGAGCCGTTCAACATGTGAAACGCTTAATTGACATCGGTGTCGAGTCTTTAAAAATAGAAGGTCGCACAAAGTCTTATTATTATGCGGCAAGAACTGCACAAGTCTATCGACGAGCAATCGATGATGCCTTAGCAGGAAGAGATTTCAATATGGGGCTCATGGACGACCTTGAAGGTATGGCTAATCGAGGTTTCACCGAAGGTTTTTATCGAAGACACGTTCCAGATGAGTACCAAAACTACGAAACCGGTAACTCAAGATCAACAAAGCAGCTTTTTGTTGCAGATGTCGTCAACTTTGATCCCTCTTTAAATACCTTAAGTCTTGAAGCAAAAAATAAATTTGCAGTTGGTGACAAGCTTACTTTACTCACGCCGGCAGGTAATATTCCTTTTAAAGTAGGCCAGTTGAGAAACACTAAAAGTCAACAGCCAGTTGAAGCAGCTTTAGGCTCTGGCTATCGAGTTGATTTGGACCTTCCAGAACTGGCACAACTCAAGCTCACATCAGAGCACTTAGCTAAAGGACTGCTTGTCAAAGACCTCTAGGCAGAACAGTGCTTTCTTAAGCAAATGTGCCTCAAATTTTAGTTACCACCTTTGTATACATAAAAGGACACATTAAACGATGAGCTCTCAAAATAAACATCCCGCTATTTTCAACTTAGGTTTTAGACCTTTTTTTACCGGTGCAGGGATATTTGCCTTTATTAGTATTGTGTTTTGGCTAAGTATTTATGCAAGTATCAATGGACTTATCGCTACTGACATCATTTTGGCCGTTATTGAGTTCAATTCCATCAGTCCGTTTCAGTGGCATGCGCATGAGATGATCTATGGTTACAGCTTGGCTGTCATTGCAGGTTTCTTACTCACAGCGGTAAAAAATTGGACAGGCATACAAACCATTCATGGTTATCCACTCGCTTTACTTTTTAGCTTATGGGTTTTGGCCCGTATTTTATGGTTAGCAGGAGATCAATATCTCTTTATAGCGGCTTTTTTTGACATGTTTTTTATCATTGGTTTAATTTTCTCTATTGCCTCGCCCATTATCGCAACAAAACAGTGGCGTCAAATGGCGATTCTGTCAAAGTTGTTTTTACTTGCCTTTGGAAATCTAGCTTTTTATTTAGATGTATTTTCCTATTTTGAAAACGGCATCCATATCGGCCTCTATGGCGGGCTTTACCTTGTCATTGGTTTAATTCTGACCATTGGACGACGCATCATTCCGCTTTTTGTGCAAAACGGCGTGCCTTACGAGGTTATCCTGTTTAATTCAAAATGGCTCGACATAGGCAGCTTGATCAGTTTGCTCGGTTTTTTTATTACAGAAGTATTTTTATCTTCGCCAAACATCTCGATAGTGTTTGCAAGCTTAATGTTTATCATTACCAGTGTGCGTATTATCGGATGGTATACCCCGGGTGTTTGGGGCAACCCCTTACTCTGGAGTTTTTATGTTGCTCTGTTTTTTATCGATGTAGGCTTTCTTTTATATATTCTTGCTCATTGGCTTGATATTTCACCTTTTTTATCTGTTCACGCATTTGCTTTTGGTGCTATTGCTGTGATCACCATGGGTATGATGTCCAGAGTCTCAACAGGCCACACAGGACGAAGCTTGAAGAAGCTTCCGAAGAGTGTGTTACTCGCACTAATATTCATTTCCATGGGAGCAGTCGTCAGGGTTTTCTTACCCTTAATTGCGCCAAGTTTTTATCCTTCCTGGGTACTATTGTCGGGCATTCTTTGGTTAATTTCTTTTAGCTTATTTATAGTGACATTTTTACCTTATTGGGCTCACGCTAGAGTCGATAAGAAATACGGTTAGAAGTCTCACCTTTAAAGTGATTTTCGGGCATAATATTATTCTTTCAATTTTTTAGTTCTAAAAGGTTTAGCATGAATTCATTGTCTATTATTGCCCCGGACGACTGGCATTTACATTTTCGTGACGGGGACATGCTTCCCGAAACGGTTCCTGCGACAGCTCGTTGTTTTAAGCGCGCTATTGTGATGCCAAACCTGGTTCCACCCATCATCAATGCTGAAATGGCCTTAGCTTATAAGCAACGAATTCTTGATGCGGTTCCGTCAGACAAGCACTTCATGCCCTTAATGACCTTATTCCTGACAAATAACACCCGCCCTGAAGACATTCACGAAGCTGTTGAAAAAGGCATTAGCGCTGCAAAACTTTATCCTGCGGGCGCAACGACAAACTCAGATGCAGCCGTCTCTGAACTTGATACCCTTTTTCCTGTTTTTCAGGCCATGTCTGACGCTGGAATGCCTCTGCTTGTTCATGGCGAAGTGACCGACCACCACATAGATATATTTGATCGCGAGAAAGCGTTTATCGATCGTCACCTTCGAAAAATTGTTGCTGATTTTCCAAAGCTGAAAGTCGTTTTTGAACATATCACCACCAAAGATGCCGCTGAATTTGTGATGAACTCATCTGATAAAGTGGCTGCTACCATCACTCCGCAACATTTATTGTTAAACCGGAATGACTTACTTGTAGGCGGTATTCGACCACATAACTTTTGCCTCCCGGTATTAAAAAGAAATATTCATCAAGTGGCACTGCAAGAAGCGGTGAAATCGGGCTCTAATAAGTTCTTTTTAGGAACTGACTCTGCGCCTCATGAAAAATATAAAAAAGAATCTGCTTGCGGTTGCGCGGGTTGTTATAGTGCTTGGAGTGCACTTGAACTCTATGCACAAATTTTTGAAGAGATAGATGCATTAGATAAGCTCGAAGATTTTGCTAGCTTCAACGGTCCGGACTTTTACGGTCTAGCAAGAAATCAGAGCAAAGTGACTCTAATAAGAGAAACCTGGACGATTCCTAATGAAATTATTTTACCTAATGGCAAGCCCATCGTTCCTTTTTATGCAGGCATGCAGGTTAATTGGAAATTAAGTAGCTGAAATGACTAGAATTCAGCTACTTAACCCTTCAACAATCACCGATACCGTGCTTTTATTGTTATAAATCTTTGTACAAATCACTAAGCCAACTAGACTTAAAATAATAAATTTACCGATACTCCATATAAGGTTAGTGCATGAAATATGAATACGCTTGGCTGCTGTTCCTTCAGTTATTAGCAACGGCATGGCTAGTCATTGCACCGCCACTTCCAGCTTATATTGTTGTACCCTTGATATTTTCCACCATGATTGTTGGCTTTATGATTTGGCAACGAATTCAAAAGTCCCTCGTGCATTATACTGAAACCCCTCGTTTTAAACGTACCATGAAGGAAAAGCAACGACAGCTTGAGCTCTTGACTAAAATCGAGAACATGATGCAAGAGCAAATGCGCTGTATTGCCGAAAGCAGTAGCAGTACCGAGAACCTGACCGAGAAACAAGCTTCACAATCAACAGCAAGCTTTGAGATACTGTCTAGTGCTGACGCTTTAATTAAAGAACTGTCGAAAACACTTGATGAAAGACTTGATCCAAGCATTCAAGAGAATCTACAGGCCTTTGGAGAAATTTCTAATAAGGCTTTAGCGGATCTCATCCAGCAGTTTGAAAATATTCAAGCAGCCTCTATCACCTTAAATAAGAATTTTGACGATATCGATGCGCGCTTTAAAGAAGTCGTTGAGCATTTAGAAGATATTAATAAAATAAATTCTCAAACCAACTTATTAGCACTTAATGCAGCCATTGAAGCGGCTCGTGCAGGCGATGCGGGAAGAGGCTTTAGTGTTGTCGCCGATGAAGTAAGAACATTATCCGTTCAAACGGATACCTTTAACGAAAAGATCAGTGCGAAATTGGCAGAGACAGAGAGCATGTTTAAAAATTCTGTTGAGTGCCTTGATATTGCAGCTCAGGCTGACTTATCCAAAACACATCAAGCAAAAGAAGAGCTTTTAGTATTATGGGAATCACTGAAACCCATTGATCCTTCGGACAACCCCAATCTTGCTTTGGTGTCTCAATTAAAAGAAACCTTATCCCACTTAAACCAAGACTCACTTTCCGACAAAGAAACAAAAGACTTCATACAGGAAGCAGCGCATCAGACAAAAACCAATGCTGAATATTTTGAACAAAGTTTTTCTCCTATTTTAGATGATTTTATTAAGTTGTACGCTTCCAATAATGAAGAGGATCAAAACATAATTCGCAAGAAGCTGATGGAAAAAATTTATAAAGTAAAATAAATTGATACGTGTATCAAATTGTGAATGAATGTTAATTTACATATCCAGAAAATATCGCTAAATTGCTTTTAAATTAAATAGTTAATACGATTAAGCGATTCAAAAATTTACTCTCCCTCACTAAACTCTGGCTTGTTTGTTGATGTCTTGCCAGACATCGAGTTGATTAGCGCTTATTTAAATTGCTTACAACGCTATCATAGGTCTCATGTTTAAAAAATCTCTCCATAATAATGCCCAGCTTTTTTTATGTTTTATTGTTCTACTCGCATTAGCTGGATGCTCTGATACAAAAAAAGAAACCATTAATGCTTCTGGCTCTGCGATCAAAGGCGTTATTACTAGTGGTATTGTGAGAGTGTTCTCATCCAGTCAAAACAAACAGCTTCTTGGTGAAACCAGAACCAATCAATTTGGTCAATTTACGATTAACCTTCCAGATGCCCTTCCTGAAAAACTTTCTGATACCTTCCTCATCTTTGAGTTAAGTGCAGATAAAGACACGAGAATGAAATGCGACCTAAGCATTGGCTGCATTAATACCAATGGCGGACAAGTAGACTTTGGAGATAATATAGAACTACCCAGTAGCTTTAAGTTATTAGGTATTGCAGAGAATAATGGCACTAGCCATATCGAAGCATATATTTCTCCGCTTAGTCATTTGATAGTTTCTACAGCGCTTAAAAACAGCCAAATACTTAACGAAGAGTCTGTTCGAATTGCGACAAAATGGGTGAATAATGCATTAAAGCTCTCTCAATCTCCCATAAAGACTCAGATTAAGGATATTACCCAACTTCCGAATCTACCCTTAATGACTGAGGAGCAATTAAAACAATCGATTTTAAGTGCGGCAATGTACCCGGAAACTATTTCACTTGAGTGGTCTTTAGGTGATGCATCCATTGATACCATTAACTTAAAGGATATTCTTTCAAGAGCGTCAGAACTTGCTGCTGACTTAGCTTCATTAATTGAAGAAAATAACCCTAGCCAAGCCCTCGCACTAAATCGAATTCAACATGATACAACGGCGCAGTCACTTACACTAAATGCTGCGGCTATCACCATTTTTTCCCAGCCTAGCTCCGTCATACTCACCCAAAATGATGCTTTTGAGTTATATGTACAAGCCTTTAGTGATTTAAGACTAAGTTATCAATGGTACAAGAATGGTTATATTATTCCTGGAGCAAATTCTGCCACATACACAAAATCATCCAGTAATTTAAACGATGCTGGAATCTACCATGTTGTAATCAGCAATGGCGACTCTGAACTTCGATCACTAATCACCTCAGTCACTGTAAATGCGCCAGCACGAGCCCTTCAAATTACTCAACAACCCCAAGGTTTATCTATTACTGAAGGCGATGCAATTCTATTGAGTGCCAATGCAAGTGGTGATGGCAAACTTCAGTACCAATGGCAAAAAAATGGCTCTCTTATACCTGGAGCCAACTCCAGTCATTATTATCTTCCAAGTAGTCAAATTGATGATGCCGGCAGTTATCGAGTGGTAATCTCCAATAACTCAAGTCAAATTAATTCAAATTTTGCCAAAGTATGGATAAGCCCTGCAGTGCAAGCGGTTTCCATCAGCCAACAACCTCAATCTTTAATTGTCACTGAGGGCAACAAGGCTGTATTCAAGGTGTCAGCGAGTGGTGGTGGATTCATTCGCTATCAATGGCGAAAAAACGGTGTGGCGATTGAAAATGCCTTTAGTCCGTCTTTGAGCATATCTTCAGTCAGCCAATCGAATAATGGAACTTATGATGTCATTATTTCAAATAGCCAAGGCAGTCTAAGATCAAAGCCTGTGAGTTTATCTGTGTTAGACAAGTTTATGCCAGTGATGATTACTGACCAACCACAATCTCAAACTATTATTTCTGGTTCCCCCTTTACACTAAGCGTCAGTTCAACTAATAAATCAGATCTCAGATATCAATGGTTTTTAGAGGGTAATGCTATCGACGCGGCTAACTCAGCCCAATATCAAGTATTGTCAGCAAGCTATGAGGATCAAGGGCAATATACTGTTTTAGTGAGCACTATAAATAGCACAGAACTTTCTGAAGCCGCTGGCATTATCGTTAACCAAGCTCCACTTAGCACGATAGAGTTAACGTGGGACACGCCACGCGCAAGAGAAGATGGCAGCACTTTACATTTTGATGAAATACAAGGGTATCTAATCGAATATGGGAATAAGCCCTTTGTTTTTAACAATAACATTTATGTAGATAAGCTACTTCCAAACTCTTTAAGAATTAATGACCTTACATCTGGCCTTATTTTCTTTCGTATTGCCACTATTGATTCAGACAATAGACAGGGTGCTTTTTCAGAAGTAATTAGTGTCACTATTCCTTAATGCCAGACAATCCCGCAGATTAAACGACACTGTCATGATAAGCCTCCAAATCATCTTCCTCGCCATCTTTAACAAAGTAATAAGACAGTATAGGTAGTAAAGTTAGCGAACCAATCATATTCCATAAAAACATGAAGGTTAGGAGAATACCCATATCAGTTTGAAATTTTATTGGGGAGAAAATCCAGGTCGTGGTACCAATGGCTAGCGTTAAACCTGTGAATGCAACTGCTTTTCCAGTAGATCGCAAGGTATGAAAATAGGCTTTTTGTAGCGTTAATCCTTCATCTAATAACTCTTCGAGACGGCTATAAATATATATTCCATAATCAACACCCAAGCCCACACCTAAGGCAATAATTGGCAAGGTGGAAACTTTAACACCAATACCTAAATAAGCCATCAAAGCCGTACATAACACCGAGGTCATCATTAAAGGCAGGACGATACATACCATCGCACGTACAGAACGATAAGCCAGCAAGACCATAAGACCTACAACGGCATACACAATGACCATCATAAAGGTTTGTGATTCTTCTATTAGTTGGTTGGTCGCCACTTCAATCCCAGCATTCCCCGCCGCCAATAAAACCCTTACGTCTTCGGAATCTAATTCGGCAGTAAATCTCTCAACCGTATCAACAGCTCTCTGAAGCGTTTCAGCTTTGTGATCGTTCAAAAACACAAAAATGGGCGCGAGACTGCAATCTCTATTTATAAAACTTGCTGGAACATACTGTAGCGAGGTATCAATAATCTTCTGGTTTCGTGATAATTCATACCATTTGAAACTGCCTTCATTAAACGCTTTAGTGACTGCTTTAGAAACGTTTACAATTGAAACGCTGGATTGAACCCCTTCTGTATGGTTTAGTTCCCAATGCAGCCTTTCCATCATATCCATTACAGGATAAGACACGCATTTTTCAGGCGGTGAGGTCACCATCAAAACCATGACATCGGCACTGGTAGAATAATTTGAGGTAATGAAGTCGTTATCTTTATTGTATCGAGAGTCTGGATGTAACTCGGGGGCGCCTGCATCAAGCTCCCCTATCTTTAAGTCTTCAGCGACATATAAACCAAAGGCCAAAGCAAACTGGGCAACAATAATAAATGTAAGGGCATATTTATGCGTTGCCATTTGTGCAAGCCAAGCCCAGAAAGGGCTTGGGTTTTTTTCAACATGCTGTACATGACGGATGCCGTAATTAGTCACACCAATATAAGACATCACAATCGGTAACAGCACCATATTGGTGATGATGATACTGGCAATACCCACACTCGCACCCACGGCTAAGTCTTTAATAACATCTACGTTAATAAACACAAGGGTAAAGAAACCGATGCCATCACTTATCAAGGCTAACATCGCTGGCACATAATGATGCCGAAAGGTTTTCATCGCAGCAGCTAAGGCATTATTACCTAAGCCCACCTCATGCGTAATACCATTGATAAACTGCACGCCATGACTAATTGAGGTCGCAAAAATAATGAATGGAATTAATACTGAATAGGGATCCAAGCCATAACCCAGCATGTGCATAATGCCCATTTGCCAAGCCACAGCAATAATGGAACAAATAACCGCCGTAAAGGTACTTTTATAACAACGACAGTATAGAAATAACAAAGCACAGGTAATCAGTACCGCTAGAAAAAAGAACAAGATGATGGCACTGAAGCCTTCAATCAAATCACCAATTTTCTTTGCAAAACCAACGATATGAATATTAACAATAGAGTTTTCACCAGCATATTTATTCCTGATATTTTCCTCAAGCAAACGCGAAAAATTCAGGTAATCGAGTGACTCTCCCGTTTCAGGATTTTTTTCCAATAAAGGAACGTAAATAATAGTAGATTTAAAGTTGTTCGCTACAAGCCTGCCTAACTCACCGGACCTGAGGATATTTTGCTTTAAATCTTCTAAACTATGCTCACTCCCATCATAGGTTTGGGGAATAACTGTCCCCCCTTGAAAGCCTTCTTCGGTCACTTCAACCCATCGAACATTCGGCGTCCACAATGACTTTAAACCTGCCCGGTCGACTCCTGGGAGATAAAAAACCTCATCACTTATTTTCTCAAGAATAGCCAAATATTCTGCAGTGAAAATATCACCATCTTTCGCCTCGACTGACACTCTGATAAAGTTCGCCAGATTATCCAAGTCATCTTTATGCTTTATAAAATTAGCCACATAAGGGTGCTCTAGCGGGATCATTCTCTCAAGACTGGCATCGGGTTGAAGCTTTGTCGCCATGAAAACCAAAAATACAGTGATACCCAGAAAAACAGCCAAAGCCATTAATCTATGGTTAAAAACCCAAGCTTCGACTATGGGTTCTGCTAATTTGACACTATGGCCTTCATGATCGTTATTTTGCACAAATATCTCTCTTTCCACCCGATAATATATGATTCAATACTTATCTTTTAATATGTATCAATTTTTTGAATTATTTCATCACTCACTAACAGCAAATCACCAGAGTTAGTAAATTCGACGCCATTAAAGCCTTCGAAACCGTTGGTTTTTACTCGAGAAAAGCTTTCACCATGATCTTTTGATAAAAGTACCACGCCTGAAAACCCTGAAATAACTAAGCGACCATCTTGCGAGATGGTTGATGAGGTTAAACTTGTTTCAACACCCACCGGAATACGTTTCCAACTTTGTCCCGCATCCTGTGTTTTAAATACATGACCTTTTAAACCATAAATTAGAGCTTCATCTGCATTCTCAGTTGCTTGAATGCCAAAAAATGAGCCTTGATAAGGGCCATATAATGTTTCCCATTGCTCGCCTTGATTATAAGATACAAATAGCGTTCCCGCTTCTCCAGCGATAATAATGGCACCGCCTGTTAACTGGGCGAGGGTATTTAAATGATATCGGTCAAGATTCTCAAGACGACTCGCTGCCGATTGCCACGTCAGCCCACCATCTTCTGTGACGACAAATAATCCGTAAGCACCGACAGCCAGTCCTTTTTTCTCATTCAAAAAAAGCACATCAAGAAATGGGTTTGCAGGCCCTAAGCCTAGATCAAACTCTGCATTTGACAGTGAAAATTCTGCATCTTCAATAGCGTATTGCAGATCTTGCTTTTCATACTCATCTGCTTGTTGATAAGCGTCTTTTAGGCTTTGCAAAGTAGCTTTTGCTTTTTGAAGCAGCAAGTGATTGATCTGCTTACCATCCAGCTGCAAGGTCCAAGTTTTAGCACGATCATTGGTATATAGAATACTGCCGCTATGACCCACAGCCCAACCTTCTTGATTATTTGGAAAATGCACTGAGGTGATTAATGTCGAAATGGGCACATCTGATTGTTGCCAGCTATCCCCATTATCATCAGAAAAAGCAATCACACCCCGAGCACCCACCGCAACAATACGCTCTGAAATACGCTGCAAGGCTAGAAAAGCAGTATTGTCTATATGAGCAAAATGCTTGGCAGGTGTTGTTAAGCGATCAGGTATTTTCAAATCCAAGGCGAAACAAAAACCAGAGAACATCATCGTTCCCAAAAAGCATACGATGGCCAAAAATATTTTTGGCTCTTGATTCTTTCTAATGTTTATGTATGACAACAAGTTAGCTGCACTCTTGGGTGGCATAGATATCCTTAGCATTGATTTGATTTCGCTTGGAAAGCTCATTAGACCGGAATTGACTGAACAAGAATCCAAGGTTTTATCACCAAGGCCCAGACTGAAGCATCGGCTTCATACCACGTCATCGCTTGCTCATCTGTCACTTGCGCCACTTGCCCGGAAGCTAGCCAACGTTCAAACATGACTTTATTGTCAGCAGCGAACTGCTCACCCACGGTTAATAAATCCAAATCATGTTGAATGTTGAGCACTAAACCCTGGGCAAAAAAAGTCTGCAATTCTCGCCACGGAGCAGCGGCTGTTTCTAGGTTTAATTTGGTTTTAAGAGGCACCATACCTTCAGGTAAAGCGTGATCTGTCATTTATACACCTATAACCTAATGAACAAATAAATGTTAGCCAGAAACCCCTTCTGGCTTGTCAAAGATCGCCTGACTTAAGATACCATGTTAGGTTGAACAAGGTCTTCTATGTAACTAGCAACAATATCTGTTCGATGCAGGTCAATTTGAGCGACAAAGCGACTCACAATTCGTTCCGGTTTTGGAAATAACTTAGCATCCCCCACTAAACCAAATTGGATTTGCCCTGCATAGCTAATAATACTTAAACCCAAACCAAGGTCACCCGTTTGCGGCACCCAAAACATTTGTTCTTTTATCTTCGCGCCACAGATAAAACGAGACTCTTTTGAGCCAGGCACATTTGATAAAACAGCACTGGTTTTGTTGCCAAAATTTTCAAGTAACGCTTTTTGAACCGCTCTAGGCATTAAACCAGAGGCATAAAGTATTGCATAAGATAAAGCTGGTTGCAGTGATTGTTTCAGCGCAATCATATCGTGTTTAAGCTTGTATACGCGCTCAATAGGGTTATCAATACCTATAGGTAAAGGAACAAAAACAGTGCCGAAACAGTTCCCCAGATCCTCTGGATTTAGACCCATGTCGGTTTTATCAGCCGGGCGAATATTCACAGGTAAGGTCACGTGAATTTTTTGACCATCCAGTTTTGCCCCAGAGGCAAGCAACTCTTCTCTCAATGCGCCCGCGACACAAGACAATAACAAATCATTTACCTTACAACCTATCAGTTTTGCCGTAGCATAAAACTTATCAAAACTAATCGGTTCAGACCATGCACAGGTTTTTCTGACGCCTAACGGACCTTTTAACAAATGTTTCGAATCTGCCGGCAATATCGCTAATTGGGCAATTTCTGCAGCGGCCTTGACGCCGTCACCCAAAAGCTCTTTCAGCGCATCCTGATCTTTTAGAATTTGTAGACCTTCAGTTGAAATCTTTTTTGCCAAGCCGCTATAACGCTCAACACGATTCAAAGCATTATCCATCGCCTTTTGATATCGTGGCCATTCATAATTCATTTCTGCTGTAAATGCACTTCTGTTGCCTTCGTCATGAAATCGACTCGCTCCTCCATGTACAAAAGGTGCCACATTTGCACTCGCATCGGTAATAGAATGAAACACAGAAACTAATGCTAAACCGTCTGCATAAGCGTGGTGAACTCGAAATATAATGGCATTCCCACTATCGTAGTTTTCTACAAAAAGTAATTGCCACAGCGGCTTCGAATGATCAAAAGGAATACTCACCTGATCAGCTAAATAGGCTTGTAAGGCTTTTTTATCAGCAGCGGCTGGCAAGGCGACACGTTTAACATGTGAGTCAATATCAAAATAAGGGTCTTTTTCCCAATAATATTGGCCTGATTTTGACTCAGGCTTGCATAGAAAACGAGGAAAATGCAGAAAGCGGTTAATAATCGTATGTTTAAAATCTTCAAAGCGCATATTTTCTGTAATCAACATGGCATTGATAATCATTAAGTTGGTAGGTGAATCCATGCGTAACCACGCAGTATCTGCACCATTAAAAGGCCTAGATTGTCCTTCAGACATAACGGACTCCAATTTTTTTTATTTTTAGATCGGTTTTATAATGAGAACGGTACGAGTTTTACTGACGCTTGCCTTATATCAAGCTTGGAAAATGTTTCCTACCCAAAGCACAAGCTTATAACATTAACAGAAACCCTCTCAAAAAGAACTGAATTCTGCTCATTTTCTAGCCAGAAATAGACCTCTCAGTTGCAAAAAATAACAAAAGTTACAATTTTTAACATCTGTTTTATCAAGCATCTGCCATAATTAATTCATAGAGTTACGTCTGTAATTGAAGACAAAGTCTAAATAATTGGTAACCTTTTATTACATTTTAGATTTATTTCTTGTGCTTACACCGTATACTTGACTAAAAATAATCCAAAATTTGCACAGTTTTATCTAATGCATAGTGATCTCTCAAGTGCTTAGGTAATCCTCAAGCAAATAATCTAGTCTGATTTTTTGGCTAGCCTAAGTTGGGAGAATGTCATGCAAGCATCTCATGCGCGCAAATTGATTAAGCCGATCGAACAAAGCTTTACCGAAATGTTTTCCGGTAAAGTGTTTACTGTTGGTAAAGCCGCTGTGAGCATTCGTAATCACAGTAGTCAAGCTAAGCATACTGTCATTGGCGTTCATGGTTTTTTAGAAAATCATTGTTATTTTACCCAACTATATCACCAGTCAACTACCGAACTTATTCTTCTAACATGCAGTAATTATCACGTCCCCGTTAGTGGTCCTATTCCAGAGCCTGCAGATTGGGAAGTACCTATTAAATACCTGGAAGCCACCATAGAGTACGATGCTTGCGTATTGAATCAAGCACTTGCTAATTTACCGACGACTGAGAATATTCGAATTCATGGGCATTCACGAGGCTGTGCAGTTATATTACAGGCACTGGCATTTCGTCCTGAATTATTTGGCAAAGTAGAACTGATTCTGGAAGCACCGGCCCTTCCTGGTGGAAAAACCCATCCTTTAGTCTCAACCATGCTTGAATCAGTGAGTCATGGCATGTGGCCTTGGGTCGTTCGTTTAATTAACAGCACACCTTCTTCGTCTTATGGTCAAATGTTTTTTGGCAAAACCAATGAACGTAAAAAGCAATTACTAAATAAAATGTTCAGTGCAACAAAAGACCACCTAACGATTGTTCGTAATATTGAAAACCTTTTTGCCTGGATGGGTAAGGCAGATTATTCCGTTTATAAATTAATGAAACACGGAACTTTTTTAATACCTAAAATGGATAGAATTCTTGACCGTGACTTGATGCTAAAAAGTGCACAAAACAGCCCTAATGCCGTCAGAATTATTGAAACAGATGGCATGAGTCACTTTATCAGTCTGGATGACGATAAATGGGTGCCAGACTTAGACAGTTTACCTAATCCTTTAAGTAACAAACCGGCTAAACAGCGGATGAAGTTAACTCCAGAGCAAGCCAAAAAACTAAGCTCGTCATCCATGGCATAAGCTTAGATACCAAATAACATAGTATAAAAACCGGGAATTCCCGGTTTTTTGCATTATCTATGCTCGCTTAGGCTCTGCACTTTTTATAAGATAGATCGATACTTTATAAACATGATCTGGCTACAAGCATGTACAGAGAAAGAATCCTTAACACAAAAACCAAGCATCCTGCTGCTCACCGCCTTAAGGATGCCATGCTGGAATACAGTGACTTCCAACTTAGCAATCGAGATAACAACTTAAGCGTAGAATTAGCCAAATTATCACAATGGCAGAGCGAAAGACTCAAATATTCTCATAGAGATTTATACTACTCGCCGCGATATCAAGACGGTTTATCGTTCCTGTTTACCGATCTATACTCCGATACCGACTTTAGCGATAGAGATAGAGATTTAGAGCGTATTTTCCCAAAAATGGTTAAGCTTCTGCCCAATTCAGTGTTAGAGACAGTCAGTCTGCTCGTTGAACTAAACATGTTAACTCAAATTCTCGACCAGGAGCTTGCTAACAAACTCTTTATAGAATTAGCCCATACAACAATTAATGAAAAAAACTATTGTGAAGCCTATCAACTTTGCAATAACGAACAGAGCAGAGCCTACCAAATTAAGCTCACTGAAAGTTTAGGTAAAAAGTTAGATAAATATGCGCGTAGCAAAGCCATTCTTTTTTCGTTGAAATTATCAAAAGGTGCTGCTGAATCTGCAGGCTTAGGTGCTCTGCATAATTTTCTAAGCTCTGGATTTGCAGCATTTCATCGCATGCAAAACATAGATATGCTTATGCATAAGATTGCTTTAAGGGAGACTAGCTTTCTTCAAGCGATCATGTCTGGGAAGCAAAGCCCTTTTGGCTTCGATACTGAAACTTAGAGAATTATTTTTCGTTGAAAATAATTTGACCAAATTGTGAGTTCTTTGAAAAAGCTCTACGTTTTTGAGTATTAGAATGCCGCTAACTGCATAGCCAAAGTGATATCTAGGGGTCTATCGAAAAACCGCTGTCCTGGAGCAAGAAGCAATACCTTTTGATTCCTTAAAACTGAACTAAATCAGCTTTAATGAAAATAGATGAACCGGCAGCGTTGTCCGCAAACGAGACGAAAGGCTGCTGACTTCTTTCAGGATAATTTAGCCAATTTCTAAATTGCGATAACTAGTGAAGTTGAGCAAAAGCGGCCTTTTAGTATTGCAGGAATACCCATTGCTTTTTATTGAAAGCGATCATTTTCGCTTGCACTAAATACCACTGGCAACTAGCACTTAGCGTTAGTTTTAAGATCGTTTAGAAAACTGTGAGTAAATTCCGAAAGAGGTATCTTTTCGACACTAATTTCTAACAATACAAAACGGATATGCTTGTTGAATGATTCTCATTTGTCACTGGCCCCATTTCACTTCCTTTTTACTTATGGTCATAATGTGTCATTAATTTAAGGTTTTCGTCATTAGATTCTTTTGCAAATGACCATCCTAAATACCATTCAATGTGTCGCCAGTCTTTTTCTGGGTAAGGATTAAATGATGGTTGACGTTTATTCACGTATGCTTGATGTCCTTCTTCTGCTGGAAGGTCTTTACCTAAATCACTCATAGCTAACCCCTTTTAAAGCCTTATAACAGAGCCTGGTATTTTTGCAGCTGGGTTTTTTCCAGAGATTTGCTTGTTCCAAGTATCGTTTTATAACG
>TARA_R110001592_G_scaffold78715_2_pt1 | contig 40555 bp, 32 predicted proteins | sample TARA_R110001592 | Tara Oceans TARA_R110001592 (sample SAMEA4398387) | marine metagenome | biome: Polar Biome; feature: [SRF] surface water layer (ENVO:00010504); material: water (ENVO:00002006), including particulate matter (ENVO:01000060) such as... | depth 5 m | reverse complement strand
TGAATGACAAAAATGGTATTATGAATGAATACGGACATTCAAATAATTAAATTTAAACAAATCAGAAATAAATATATTTATAGGAGATTAAGAATTATTTTTTAGATTTTTTCCATACTTCAAAATCTTTTTTAATTTCCATATTTGTTAGAGGATAAAGCCCAATAATAGATTTTCCTTCATTTACTTTTTCAATCACGTAGTTTTCAAATCGAGTCATGTCAATACATTCATTAGCTACTTCTTCGGCTAAATGCGCAGGAATAACCATAATACCATCGTCATCTCCAACAATAACATCTCCTGGAAACACAGCCACATCGCCACATCCAATAGGTACATTGATATCTAAAGCCTGGTGCAATGTTAAATTTGTTGGTGCTGAGGGTTTTTGATGGTATGAATGGAAATTTAAATCGGCAATGTCTTTGCTGTCCCTAAATCCTCCATCTGTTACTATCCCTGCCGCTCCGCGTTTCATTAAACGTGTAATTAATATGGATCCAGCTGAGGCTGCTCTAGCATCTTTACGGCTGTCAATGACAAGAACAGCACCTTTAGGGCATTTTTCAACGGCCACGCGTTGAGGATGATTTGGGTCTTGAAAGACTGTAATTGGGTTTAAATCTTCTCTTGCTGGAATGTATCGTAAAGTAAAGGCTTCACCAACCATGTTTGAAAGCCCCTTCTTTAATGGAACAACATTTTGGATGTATTGCTTCTTCAAACCTTTTTTAAATAAATAAGTGGCTATGGTAGCTGTACTTACTTGTTGAAGTTTCTCTCGGGTTGATTTTGATAATGAATCCATGAATTAAAGCTTATTATTGTATAATTAATCCCTAAAATTTTTGTAATAACACAAATATACATATATTTGGTAAACCAATCTGGTAAACCAGTTTATATTTTTTGAATTATGTCACCTATGAAACGAAGGGATTTTGTTAAACAAACAGCATTGTCAGCCAGCTTAATCCCTTTTTTAGGTTTATCCAGGAATATCTTTGTTACAACAGATTCAGATAATTTATCAGTAAATATTTTCTCAAAGCACCTCCAATTTTTAGATTATAAAGCCACAGGTGAAATGGCTGCCGAAATGGGTTTTGCGGGTGTAGATTTAACCGTTCGTCCAGACGGTCATGTACTTCCTGAGTCTGTAAAAACAGAGTTGCCTAAAGCGGTTAATGCCATTAGAAAAAGTGGTGTAAACTGTAACATGATAACCACCAGCATTGAAAGCGCTAATAACCCTTTAGATGTAGATGTTTTAGAAACCGCTTCTAAAGAAAATATAAGTTATTACAGAACCAATTGGTTTAAATACAGAGAAGATATGTCTATGGAAGATTCTTTGCTATTCTATCAAGAGGAAATAAAAAAGTTAGGGGAATTAAATAAAAAACTGGGTGTAGTAGGCTGTTATCAAAATCATGCCGGCACGAGTGTTGGTGCTTCCTTTTGGGAAATTAAAAAAATACTTGAAACTGTAAATCCGGATTATTTTGGAACGCAATACGACATTCGACACGCCATGGTTGAAGGCGGTAATTCTTGGGTAAATGGCTTGAAATTATTACAGTCACAAATAAAAGTAATAGTTTTAAAAGATTTTAAATGGGGACAAGTAAATGGAAAATGGGAAGCTATTAATGTTCCTGTTGGTGAAGGAATGGTAGATTTCACATCCTATTTTAAGTTATTAAAACACTACAAATTAAAACCACCAGTATCGTTGCATTTAGAATACGATTTGGGAGGAGCAGAAAAAGGGAATCGTACCATGTCAGTCGATAAAAAAGTAGTGTTTGACGCCATGAAAAAAGATTTAAAGAGCGTTCAAAAATTATGGCAAGAAGCCTAATTTCATCTTATGAAATCAAATAAATTTTACATATAATCACTAATGAAAAGACTAATTTTTATTTCTAGTTTGCTAATTTTTTTAGTATCATGCAAACCTTCAGTGGAAATAAACAATATTAAAGCAACAAACATTGATGAGTTGAATACTGCTATTAAAAATAGTCATGCTGGGGATAATATTATACTGGCAAACGGCATCTGGAAGGATGTAGAAATTAAATTTTATGGAAAAGGCACCAAAGAACACCCTATCGTTTTAAAAGCAGAAACTGCTGGAAAAGTAACAATTGAAGGTGCTTCAAATTTAAAGTTAGGGGGCAGTTTTTTAGAGGTAAGGGATTTGTATTTTAAAAATGGCCATACGCCTTCCAAAACCGTTATTCAATTCAAAATCAATAACGATTCTATAGCCAATAATTGTAAAATCACACAATGTGTTATCGATGGGTTTACCCAACCGGACCGCGATGTAAGCGACCATTGGGTTGAATTTTGGGGAAGGAACAATGAGTTAAGCAATTGTTACATTACAGGAAAATCCAATTTTGGGCCAACTATAAGAGTGTTTTTAAATGGCAATGAGCATATTAACAATTACCATCAAATAATAAACAATCATTTTGGGCCAAGACCTCGTAAAGGCGGTCCACATGGCGAGACCATACAAATTGGCGATAGCGGAACGTCTATGACGCCATCATACACCAATATTTCTCACAATTTATTCGACCGCTGCAATGGCGAAGTAGAAGTTATTTCCAGTAAATCCAATTTTAACGAATTTAGAAATAATGTGTTTTTTGAAAGTGAGGGCTCATTGGTTTTACGCCACGGTAATTATGCCACGATTGATGGAAACGTTTTTATTGGAAATGACAATTCTAAATTTATTGGTGGTATTCGCATTATTAACACCGGACATTGGATTACCAATAACTATTTCTACAAATTAAAAGGCGAATCGTTCAGAAGTCCGATTGCAATCATGAATGGCATTCCAAAATCGCCTTTAAACCGTTACAACCAAGTTACCGATGTTGTAGTGGCGCACAATTCTTTTATAGATTGTAAATCGCCATGGCAATTTAGTGTAGGTTCCAATGTGAGCCAGAGTGATGTATTGCCAGCTTCCGAAATCCGTTCGGCACGGCCAGAACGTGTGGTTATAGCCAATAATGTAATTTATAATGAAGTGGCTGATGAAAACCCTATTGTAAATTACGATAAAGTTGATGGTGTTACGTTTAAAAGCAACGTTATTAACAATGAAAATAAAAGCGACGTGAAACCAGAAGGATTGATCACCAAGGATTTTTCAGTTAAAAAAGTATCGGAAGATTTATTCGTTCCTACTGAAAACATGAGCAATATATATGAAGGTTTTGATTTTGAAACCATTACAAAAGACCTTTTTGGCACTGATAGAACTGCAACTAATAACAGTATTGGTGCCATTGTAAATCCTGTAAAAGAAAATGCCATTTTAATTGATAGAACAAAATATGGGACTCTTTGGTTTTCATTGGAAAAATCAAAGACGGAAGCCAATAAATTAATAGTTTCAACTTCCGAAGAACTTATCACCAAACTTAAAGAAGCCAATTCTGGCGACATTATTTTACTAAATAGTGGAAGTTTTAATATCAATTCAAGTTTAATAATTGATAAAGAAATTACCATAGCATCAAACGATAAAAACAACAAATCTCAATTGAATTTTACTTCAACAAAAACCGCTTTCAAAATGCATCCTAAAGGCAAGTTGATTTTGAGAGATATTATTCTTTCTGGAGATAAATCTCAAAATGCGTTTGCTACCTTAGACAAAAACATGAGCAAAGCGTATGATTTATTCATCGAAAATTCAGAAATATCAAATTTTAAAAGTGTTCTGGAAGTCTCTAAAGGGTCGTTTGCCGATACTGTTTCTGTTGTTAATTCTGTAATTAAAAATTGCGAAAATGGATTGATGCTAAACAAAGAAACCAACGATGGTGGCGATTATAATGCAGAGTTCGTTACCGTTACCAATTCAAAATTTGACGCTATTGATGGTGTCATTTTGGACTATTATCGTGGTGGATATGATGAATCTACCATTGGAGGAATTTTAACATTTAAAGAAAATACCGTAACCAATTCTGGAAAAGCCCAACCCGAACATATTTTAATGAAAAACAGAGGTATTGTAAATGTAGAATTGGCAAATAATACATTTCAAAATAACCCAGTGAAACTTATTGCTATTTTATGGGGAGAAAAAGGCCAGGAACCGATAGATAATACGATTATAAATTCAGGAAAAATTGAAATAGTCCAGAATTTGAAATTGAAGTTGATGTACTAATAATTTAAAAAATGAATTGGTTAAAAATTGTTTTGATAGCTTTACTTAGTGTTGTTTCACAAATCATTTGTGCTCAAAATATACCTTCAGAACAAATTATTGCTTCAAATAACCTTGTTGATTATTTAAAACCGGAAGTAAAGGAAACGTTAGGAGGAAATTCAAATATTTCAGAAGAAACATTGGCGCAGTATTTTAGGGAGAAATTTACGGAGCTCTATTTTTACGACTGGAAAACTTTTGAAACCAGATTTAAAGTTTACAATACCATTTATAAAAATGCTGAAAGCAATCATACCGAAAGAGCCTTGGACCATATCTCAAAGTTTTCAGAGGCTACAAAATGGAAACTGCCTTTTAATTATTTAAACGGAGAACCTGTTAATGCCTATGCTTTAAGGCATTTGGTACGCCAACATAAAATGGTGGACATTGCCTTTTACTACAATTACCAAAATAAAAACCCAAAGTATTTAAGCTATTTTAAAACCCAATTAAAGTCGTTAAATACCGCGTTATTGGATAAACATTACGAAACTATTGAAGATGGCAATGGGGTTTATGAAGTGTTTAGAACAGGATACCGCATACTTAATTGGTTGGAAATCCATAATATGTTTTTAGGCGAAAAAGAGTATTCGGATGAAGACCAGCTTTTAACCATCGCTACCTTGCTTCAGCATGCTGCCAATTTATATGAAAACAATACCGAATTTGTTTCTGGAAATCATCAAACACGAGGTATGTCGGCACTCGCAATGCTTTCCATTTTGTTTACAGATTTTAAAGATGCAGATCGTTGGCGCGAACGTTCCATGAATTTGTTAGAGCAGCATTTAGATAAAGAAATTAACAGTGATGGGTTTCAATTTGAGCGTTCGGTACATTATCACATGAGTGATATTGATAATTATTTCTTTGTATATCAACTGGCAAAAAACAGTCATATAAAAGTTAATAGTGTTTGGGAAAATAAGTTAAAATCGTTGTTTGTAACCTTAACAAAAATAGCGTATCCCGATAAATCGGCTCCAGTTTTTTCAGACGACACGAATACACCTTGGGCTGAAAAAAATGATATTTCCGGCGCTTTAACATTAGGGTATCTACTTTTTGAAGACCCTGAATTTGGCTACTTTGCGAGCAACAAGGTAGAGCCATTTATGTATTGGTATATTAATGATTCCCAATTGAAATTGCTTGATAATATTGAAACCAAAACACCCGAATTTAAATCGTTGGTATTTCCAGAAACCGGCTATTATATTATGCGTGAAGGTTGGAAAAGCGATGATAAAGTCATGGCAATTTCCAACGGACTTGATTCTGAAAAACCAGACCACCAACATGGCGATATGTTAGGTATTCAAGCCATGGCAAATGGACAAGTTATTTTACCAAATTACCAAGTACGGTATTCATTAAAAGATTACGAATTCTTTAAAAATTCCATGGTAAAAAATGTGGCGTTGGTTGATAATGAGCTACAAGGAAAAGCGTACACTTCGAACCAAGGTGGCAGTGGTTTTGGAAAGTTTAAAACCTTACCACAACCCAAAACCATTGCCTGGGAAACAAATGATGATTTAGATGTTTTTATTGGTAGCCACAATGGTTTTGAAAATATAGGCGTTAAGTATTCCAGACAAGTAATTTATTTAAAAGATGATTTCTGGATTGTAAAAGATAATTTTACTTCTGAAAAAATACATACATTCAAACAAGTTTGGCAAGGACATTACAGTTTAGAACGAGCACCTAACTTATTACGTTCTTCTTTTAATGATGGTTCTGGGAGTGATATTTATCAATTGGCAGCAACAGATTCAGTTTTTACTGCTGGGAAAAGAGGAAAACAATGGGCTGTTATTTCGAAAAGCAACCATTCAAAATTTAGTTTTATTACCGCCATAGTACCTTTTAAAACCTTTGATGACAGAATAGATGAGGATAAAATGAATCCAGAATTAAAAGGATGGCAGCTAAATAATTCTAATTGGAAAACAAATAGTTCAGAAGCAGTATCATTATCTAAAGAAAACCGTTCGTTGTTTTTTGGAGTTAAATCGTTAGAATTGGATGGCGTTAAAATAACGTTTTCAGAAGAAACGGATGTGTTTATAAAACTTGATAAAAATAATATAACCATTCATTCTTTATGTGAAAAGGATTTACAATTGAAAATTGAGAATCAGAAAACAAAAAAAGAAATACAACTTAAATCTGGAGAAACCATCACCAATGAAATCAAATAAAGTCATCTATATCATGGGCGTTTCTGGTGTTGGCAAAACCACCATCGGCAAGTTGTTATCGCAAGAATTACAGATCCCTTTTTTTGATGGAGACGATTTTCATCCAAAAGAAAACATTGCTAAAATGTCTAACGGCATCCCTTTAAATGATGATGATAGAAATGGTTGGTTACAAACACTGAACAAACTTGCTAAAGATGAGTTAAAAAACAACAGCTGCATCATTGTTTGTTCGGCATTAAAGCAAAAATATAGAGATATTTTGACTGAAGGTGTTGAAGCTCACTGGGTTTATTTAAAAGGCAGTTTTCAACAAATTAAAGAACGTTTAGAAGCTCGTTCAAATCATTTTATGTCTTCAAAATTATTGGAGTCGCAATTTGAAACTTTAGAAGAACCTATAGAAAGTATAGAAATAGATATTAATTTAAGTCCAACAGAAATTGTAAAAACATTGAAAAATAAACTTGTGGAAAAATCGGAATTTGGATTATTTGGATTGGGAGTTATGGGAAAAAGTTTAGCTCGGAATTTAGCTTCAAAAGGGTTTAAAATTTCCATGTTTAACAGACATGTAGATGTTGTTGAGGAAAACGTAGCCATCAATTTTAAAAATAGTCACCAAGAATTATCAACGTCACTTCCGTTTGATACTATTCAAAACTTTGTGAATTCCTTAGAAACACCCAGAAAAATAATGTTGATGGTTAATGCGGGTAAAATAATTGATAGCGTTATTGAAGACCTTTTGCCTTTTTTATCTGAAGGCGATATTTTAATTGATGGGGGCAATTCCAATTACAAAAACACGAAGGAACGTTGCGATTATTTAAAATCAAGACATATTCATTTTATAGGTTCAGGTGTTTCCGGTGGTGAAGAAGGTGCTTTAAAAGGGCCTTCAATTATGCCCGGAGGCAACTTGGATGCCTATAAAGAAATACAGCCTTTTTTAGAAGGTATTGCAGCTAAAGACAACAACAAGTTGCCGTGTTGTACATATATAGGAAAAGATGGTAGTGGCCATTTTGTAAAAATGGTTCATAATGGCATTGAATATGTTGAAATGCAATTGTTGGCAGAAGTGTTTAGTATTCTACAATCGAAGGGAAACAATCCAGATAACATTGCAGATATTTTAGAATCTTGGAAACCAAAAGCGAAGAGTTATCTGTTGGAAATAACCATTGATATTCTTAGAAAAAAAGAAGGTAATGATTGGCTGGTTAATAACATAATGGATAAAGCTGGAAATAAAGGCACTGGAAACTGGACCACTATCGCCACTGCCGAATTAGGTATTCCAAGCACTTTGATCGCTTCGGCGCTTTTTGCGCGCTATATGTCTTTTTTTAAAGAAGATAGAGTAGCAGCTAGCAATAATTTTAATCCAAATAAAAAACAAAATGCAAATGTATCTTCAGATGAAATTCTAAAAGCATATCAATTTGCAAGACTCATGAATCAATATCAAGGGTTTAAATTAATATCTGATGCTGGAAAAACTTATGATTGGGACTTAAATTTAAGTGAACTTGCCAGAATCTGGACCAATGGATGCATTATAAAATCTGATTTGATGATTGATTTGGTTTCTGTTTTAAAAGAAACCGATAACATTTTAACTAGCCCAAAAATCATTAAAGAAATAAACAGTTTAAAACCTTTTGCCACCAAAGTTGTTTCAGAAGGCATTTTAGCCGAATTGCCAATTCCATGTTTAAGCGAATCGGTAAATTTTTTAAATGGCTGTGCAACGGCTAATTCTTCAGCAAATTTAATACAAGCGCAACGCGATTATTTTGGAGCACACACCTATCAGCGTATCGATGATGCTTCAGGACAATTTTATCATACTAACTGGAAATAAAAATCAATAAATCAATCCTATCATGGCTGTAACCAAAATAAAAATGTCTTTTTTAAAAAAAATCATTGCGGTCGTTTTAGGATTTGGTCCAGGTATTTTCGCTATTGGGTACACGATCGGTACGGGCAGTGTAACGTCTATGATTGTAGCTGGTAGTACGTATGGGATGCAATTATTATGGGTATTGTTATTAAGTTGTTTGTTTTCGGGAATCCTGATGTTTGCATATGGCAATTATGCCTTAATTTCTGGTGAGACGGCGCTATATGGTTTTAAAAAGCATATTAAGGGAGGGAAAATCTTAGCTATTTTAATAATCATAGGAATATCATTTGGGCAATGGAATTCTTTAATGGGTATTCTTGGTATTTCAGCTAATATAATATTTGAAATTTTAGCCATGAATTTTGAAGGATTGGTTGGGTACAAATATGAAACAGTCTTAACAGTTGCCATATTAATCATTGGGATATTTTATGCCTTGATGTTGGTTGGAAAATATTCATTTTTCGAAAAGATATTGGTCATTTTTGTAACCTTTATGGGATTGTCTTTTATTATTTCATTATTTTTTGTGTATCCATTGCCAAAAGACGTTATTGCTGGTTTAATACCTTCAGTCCCTTCTGTTCCAGGAGGCAAAATGATGGTAGCAGCATTTGTAGGGACTACGATGGCGGCAGCAACCTTTTTATCGCGTCCTCTTTTTGTAAAAGGAAAAGGCTGGACTATTGCTAATTTAAAACAACAAAAGAACGATTCCATTACAGCTGCCATTCTGGTTTTTATTATTAGCGCATCGGTTATGGCGGTTGCAAGCGGTGCATTATTTTATCAAGGGAAACCCGTTACCCAGGTGCTGGACATGGCAAATACTTTAGAACCAATTGCAGGAAGTTTTGCAGTGACTATTTTTTTCTTTGGAACGTTGAGTGCTGGTTTATCATCCATCTTTCCTTGCTTATTGATTGTGCCTTTATTGCTGGCTGATTATCAATCAGGAACATTGGATACCAGTTCACGACAATTTAGGATTGTAACGTTTATAGCCTCTTTGGTAGCTCTAATTGTCCCTGTATTTGGAGCAAACCCGATTCAAATGCAAATTTTGTCACAAGTTTTTAATGTCTTTGTGCTCCCTATTGTAGTACTGGGAATCATATTAATGGTAAACAATAAAAAATTAATGAAAGGTTACAAAACGAGTGTTTTTGTAAATATTGGTTTATATTCTGCACTTCTTTTTTCATGTATTATATCTTATAATGGCGTATTGGCATTGTTAGACTATTTTTAGACAACTTTTCTTTCAAGTGAATATTTTTTAGAGGCTAATATCTTAATTTAGTGGGCATTTCTTTGCTTATGTCATAAATATGTATATATTTGGTAAACCAATCTGGTAAACCAATTGTAAACTATGTTCATGATAAGCATAAATAGATGGAAATTTTATTTCTTTAAAAAGGTTTTTTATTCCTTTTTAACTGTTATTATTTTAGGTTGTTCATCCTCTGGAAACACTGATGACTTGCAGAATGAGGATATCCAACCAATTGAAGAAATTGTTCCAGACCCAGATCCCATACCAGAACCAGCAATATATGCAAATATTGATTTTTCACATTGGAAAGTGACTTTGCCAGTTGACGAAAACAACAATGGTAGTCCAGATGAATACCAACCATCAGTCCTAATTAATAATGGGTACAGAACTCTTGGAGCTGTTAAACCTTTTATGTACGATGATACTACTGATGGATCTATTGTGTTTTATACGTTTCCAGATGTATCAACAACCAATAGTTCCTATTCCAGAACAGAATTAAGAGAGCTAATTAATCCTGATAATTCGAGGGATAATTGGTCATTAAGCCAAGGAGGAATTATGGCTGGGCGTTTAAAAATGGATTCAATATCTATTGATGCCAGTAGCAGTAATACTTATCATAGGACAATAGTTATGCAAATTCATGGAATAATTTCAGAAGCAGATATGGCTACTTACGGATTTTCATCCAATAATGCCCCACCACTTTTAAAAATATATTGGAACGATGGTTACTTATGGGCTTATAAAAAAACATTGGTAAATGAAGCTGCTTCTGGCGATGCCCTTTTAGATGTGTCTTCAAATACCTGGACAGATATTAAACGAAATTTTGGTTTTGTAGGGTTTGAAGCTTTTAATTTTAAAATAACCGCTACAACAGGGAAATTAGAGCTTCAATTAAACGATGAAGAACCTTATATCTTTCAGGACCTTAGCCTTACAAAATGGCCTTTTGAAAATTATTTTAAAGCAGGAAACTATTTGGTTTCTACTGCTCCAAGCGCCTTTGCTTATGTTAAATATTATAGTTTAACAGTAACACACTAACTTAGTTAAATTTAAATTAATGAAACTTAAACTTTATTTTATTTTACTGTCTCTAATAATTTGTAGTTCCTGTAATAGGTCAGAGATACAGAGTGCCCCTGTTAAAAATATTTCAGAATTTAATGATGCTGTTTCTAAAGCGGCACCAGGTTCAATAATAACTATGGCTAATGGAGTCTGGAAAGATGTTGAATTGGTTTTTGAAGGTAAAGGCACTAAAGAAAAACCTATTACACTAACAGTCGAAGACAAAGGAAAAGTGACCATTGAAGGTGCTTCAAACCTTCAAATTGCTGGCGAGTTTTTGGTAATTGAAGGACTGGTTTTTAAAAATGGTTTTTCGCCTACTAACGAGATGATTTCGTTTAGAAAGGACGATACTAATTTAGCAAACAATTGCCGTTTAACAGAATGTGTTATCGATAATTTTAGTAACCCTGAGCGCCAAGAACAAGATTACTGGGTTGCTATTTATGGAAAAAACAATAGAATTGACCACAACCATATTGCAGGCAAAAGAAATTTGGGAGTTACTATGATTGTGGGTTTAGATACCGAGGCAAGCAGAGAAAACCATCATCAAATAGATCATAATTATTTCGGGCCACGACCAACTTTTGGTGCAAACGGAGGTGAAACACTACGTATTGGAACGAGTCATCATGCATTGGAAAATTCAAATACCTTAGTAGAATCCAATTATTTTGACAGATGCAATGGTGAACACGAAATTATCTCAAACAAATCTTGCCAAAACACGTTTAAATACAACACCTTTTTTGAAAGCACGGGTACGTTAACCATGCGTCATGGCAACGAAACCATGGTTGAGGGGAATGTGTTTATTGGAAATGGGAAACCAAGTACTGGTGGTATTCGCGTAATAAACGAGCATCAAACAGTGATAAATAATTATTTGGTTGGACTTACTGGTTATCGATTTAGAGGTGCTTTGGTTATTATGAACGGGGTGCCAAACTCTACGCCAAATCGTTATGTTCAAGTATCAGATGCTGTAGTTAAAAATAATACGTTTGTTAATAGTGACCACATTGTGTTAGGTGCCGGAAGCGATGCTGAACGTAGTGCAACGCCTATTAACAGTGAATTTTCGGATAATATCATTTATCATCAAAAAAAGGATAGTTTGTTTACAATTTATGATGATATAAGCGGTATAACATTTAAAAACAATGTAACCAGCCCAAATATTGAAACAGGAATTCCAAAAGGGTTTATAAAAGACGATTTAAAATTAGTTAAAAATGAACAGGGGTTTTTGATTCCCCAGTCAAAAGAATTGAAACATGAAGTTACTATAAGTCCAAAAATAGCAGCAAAAGAAAACACCGGAGTTAGTTGGTATTCTAAAATAGAGAAAAAGATTGCTTTAAATTCAGGAAAAACCATTAAGGTGAAGCCTGGGATAAACACCTTATTTGATGTTGTAGAATCTTCTGAAGCTGGTGATGTTATTGAATTAAATTCAGCTGAAACCTATCAATTAACAAAAACAATAAACATTTTTCATCCTTTAACTTTTAAAACGGATGGTGATAAAAAAGCTATTATATTGTTTGGAAGAATGTCTGCTATCGATATTCAAAATGGTGGAGGCTTATCACTAGACGGTATTGCGTTTGATGGTGCCAAAGCACCGGATTACGCTGGGAATGCCGTTATAAGAACCAGTGCAAACTCAATGAACGAAAACTATACATTATTTATAAATAATTGTGAGTTTTCAAACTTAATTGTTAATCATTCTTTTGATGTTGTTAAAGTTTCAAAAAGCACATTTGCCGACACATTAAGTATTCAAAATTCTACGTTTAAAAATATCACTGGCAATATTGTAGCATTAGACAAAGAAACCGATGATACCGGTGTTTATAATGCTGAATATGTTATTATGAAAAACAATGTTTTTAAAGATGTTCAAGGTGCTGCGTTAAGATTGTACCGAGGAGGCACCGATGAAAGTACCTTTGGGCCGTTTTTAGAATTGGAACATAATGTTTTTGATAATGTTGGTCACGGTAAAAGAAATAAATATAATGCGTCCATTTCGCTTTATGGTGTTCAGGAAAATGCCATAAAAAATAACATTTTTAAAGATTCTAAAGGTTTGAAAATGTATTTGGTGGTTGGGGAACCTATTGTAAATATCTTAAACAACGACTTTTATAATTCTGAAACTTTAGAGGTTTCTGGAGATCAAAAATATACCGTTGATAATTTATGGAAATTAAACCCTAACTTTATAGAAAACAGCTATCAATTATCTGAAAAGTCTGAATTAAAAGGAAAAGCTAGCGATGGTTTAGACCTTGGAATTATTACTAAAAAATAACACATGTTTTTAAAAAACAAGATTCAAATCACATTAATGGCTCTGTTCTTAGTTATTGCTTCGTGTAAAGCACAAACTAAAATAGCTTCAAATGCTAAAAAATTAAAGCAACATGAACACCCAAGTTTAATACTTACTAAAGCAGGTGTTGAAAAAATAAAATCGCAATTAGGCACGGTGCCTCTTTTTGATGAAACATTAGCAAAAGTAAAAGCGGAGGTAGATGCAGAAATTTCAGTAGGAATCGATGTGCCCATTCCAAAAGATTTTTCGGGTGGTTATACACACGAGCGTCACAAAAAAAACTTCTTAATATTGCAAAAAGCGGGTGTTTTATATCAAATATTAAACGATGAAAAATATGCAAAGTATGTAAAAGATATGCTAATGGAATATGCCAGAATATATCCAACATTGCCTTTGCATCCTCAAAAACGATCCTATGCCCGTGGCAAGTTGTTTTGGCAAAGTTTAAACGATGCTAATTGGTTGGTTTATGTAAGTCAAGCCTATGATTGTGTCTATAATTATTTAACCGAAAAAGAACGTAAACACCTAGAAAAAGATCTTTTTAGACCATTTGCCGATTTTATTTCGATTGAAAACCCACAATTTTTTAATCGGGTTCATAACCATAGTACTTGGGGGACTGTGGCTGTGGGTATGATGGCGTTGGTTATGGATGATGATACATTACTTGATAGAGCGTTACATGGTCTGAAAAAAGATAATATCGACCCAAAAGCAAAAGACAACGATGGTGGTTTAATTAAAAAACCAGGACAAAAAGTTGGTTTCTTTGCAAATTTAGAAGAACCGTTTTCTCCAGATGGCTACTATACCGAAGGGCCATATTATCAACGGTATGCGATGTATCCGTTTTTGGTTTTTTCTGAAGCCTTACAAAATGTAAAACCAGAACTTAAAATCTTTGAGTACAAAGATGGGGTATTACTAAAAGCGATAACTACCTTATTGAATTTAACCGATGCCGACGGGAACTTTTTTCCTTTAAATGATGGACAAAAAGGCATGTCTTATTATTCTAGAGAATTGGTAACATCGGTTGATATTGGTTATTATTTTGGAGGCAATAAAACAGATTTGCTTTCTATTGCAAAAGATCAAGGGGACGTTTTGTTAGATGATACAGGGTTATCAGTTGCAATGGGAATTCGAGATGGTTTGGAAACACCCTTTATAAAAAAATCGATTAACCTTTCTGATGGGAAAAATGGCGACGAAGGTGGTGTGGCAATTATAAGGGCAAATGGTTCTAAAGACGAACTCACCTTGGTTATGAAATATTCTGCACAAGGCTTAAGTCATGGACACTACGACAAACTATCATTTTCATATTATGAAGGTGGAAATGAAGTTATTCAAGATTATGGAATGGCTCGATTTGTTAATATTCAACAAAAAGGTGGCGGCAATTATTTAAAAGAAAATACGACGTGGGCAAAACAAACCATCGCTCACAATACCATTGTTCAAAACGAATCTTCAGATTTTAATGGAGATTTTGAAACCGGTAGCTTAAACCATTCTGAAAAATACGTGTTTGATGTTTCAAACCCAAATGTGCAAATTATAAGTGCAAAAGAAACAAACGCCTACCCTGGTACAGCGTTGCACAGAACCATGGTGTTAATAAAAACAGACAACTTTGAAAACCCTTTCCTTTTAGACATCATTAAAATTAATTCAGAAAAGGAAAATCAATACGATTTACCATTTTATTACTTGGGACAGTTAATGTCTACAAATTTTAAATATACAGTATCTGATACTTTAAATCCTTTAGGTGGTAAAAATGGGTATCAACATTTGTGGACAGAGGGGAAAGGTAGATCGGAATCCGGGAATGCTAAAATTTCGTGGTTCAATCATGAACGATTTTATACGTTAACATCGGTAGTTTCTAATGAAGATGACTTAATTTTTACAAGAATTGGCGCCCACGACCCAGACTTTAATCTAAGAAGAGATCCCGGTTTTGTAATTAGAAAAAAGAATACTAAAGACACCTATTATGTTTCTTTAGTTGAATCGCACGGGCATTACGACCCCGTAAGTGAAATTGCCACCAATGCGTTTAGCAGTATTAAAAATCTTAAAATAGTATATAGTGATGAATTTTATATTGCTATTGAAATTGAAACTTTAAATGATAAAAAAAGTGTGTTTCTATGTTCATATAAAGATAATTCCAATAACAGTAAACATCAAATAAATATAGATGATAAAACCTATCAATGGACAGGGGTTTATCAAATAATCAATAATAATTAAAACAATAAGAAATGAAAAGTTTTGGAGCGAGTAAAGAATTTTTAATGGGAGACGAAATTAAGTGGGAAACTGCTGGTGAAGGTGTTCAAAGAAAAATAATGGGTTATGATGATAAAATCATGTTGGTGGATGTCAATTTTGCCAAAGGTGGTGTGGGTCCAATGCATGAGCATTACCATTCTCAAGTGACATACGTTGTAAGTGGCGAATTTGAACTGACCATTGGTAAAGAAACAAAAATGATGAAAGCAGGGGATGCTTTTTACATACCACCCCACGTAATGCATGGAGCTATTTGCAGAAAAGCCGGAAAATTAATAGATGTCTTTAGCCCTATCCGTGAAGATTTTATGAAATAATGGGCTAGAGAAGTTTTTTTATGTTAAAATTTTAACTTTTTTCACGAAAACGTTGTAATTAACATTTTTTTATATATATTTGGTTCACCAATTTGGTTTACCAGTTTGGTTTACCAAATTAAAATTCACTAAAACGAATTTTTTTAAATAAAAAAAGGACAGGTGCACACCTATCCTTTTAACTAATTTACTTCTTGTGGAGGGAAGTAAAGCCTAATACATGTTAGTGCTTTATTAAAAACATGTTCTACAAATTTAGAAAAAATAGTTAGAACGCTTTGGATTTAATGAAGTATAAATTAAACAATATCATTTAATGATATTTTGGTAAGCTTATTAAACTAAACTTAAAACATCTAATTATGAAATTAAAAAACAAACTGACTCTAATTGTAATATTGTTTTTCAGTATTACTTTATTCGCACAAAATACCACGTTAACTGGTACGGTTGTGTCGGAAACTGACAATCAACCCATTCCCGGGGTTAATGTCTTAATACAAAACACTACGAAAGGAACTACTACAGATTTTGATGGAAACTATCAAATACAAGTTAACAAAGGGGATGTGTTACAGTTTTCTTATGTTGGGTATATCACTCAAGTTAAGATTATTGGCAACGAAACAACTTTAAATATCTCACTTGCTGAAGATTTAGCAAAATTAGATGAGGTGGTTGTTATTGGGTATGGTACTCAAAAGAAAAGCCATTTAACAGGATCCATATCTAAGGTTGTAAACGAAAATCTAGATCAAATCGCTGTATCACGGGTTGATGATGCCTTGATTGGTCAAGTATCTGGGGTTAATATTCAAGCCACAGAGGGCGAAGCTGGTTCTGCTCCAACCATAAATATTAGAGGTGTTGGTTCTATGGCCGGTGATTCTACTCCTTTAGTAGTAGTTGATGGGGTTATTGTGGATGCAGATTTCTTGGGGTCATTAAACATGAATAATATAGCATCATTCGAAATTTTAAAGGATGCTGCATCTTCCGCTATTTATGGGTCAAAAGGATCAAACGGAATTATAATGATTACCACTAAAGTAGGTAAAGCGGGTAAAACGGTATTTAATTACAGTACCTATACTGGGTATAAAGCCGCAAGACCTAGTGAAGCCTATACGTTTTCACTTGCTAAGACAGCTGCTGCTGAATTGGCGGCTACAGGTACTAATTCTAATAGAACATTAAGCAAACTGCGTATTGGTATCGATCGTTCTTGGCAAGATGTTATTTTTGATGGCGGTAATATAACCAGTCATTCATTAAGTGCTAGGGGAGGGACCGAAGACACAAAATTTAGTGCCGGAATTAATTATATGCAGGATGAAGGCGTATTGTTAACAGATGATTTTAAAAAGTACGGTATGGATCTTAAGGTTGATAGCAAGTTAAGTGATAAATTTTCATTTGGTGCTAGCTTAAGCCCGTCTTTTACTAGAAGAAGACGTTTTGATGGTTCCACCCATGATATTTTAAGACAAACCAATTGGTTGCCTTTATATCTTGATGCAACCACTATTAATCAAATAAATAGATATACGTTCCCTGATGCTCAAATTGGCGATTATGCAACCCAATACATGTTTGATGGCTATGATGTAGCAACGGGACAATATGTGCCTTCAGGTGGTACAAATATAAGTAATACGTCAAACGCTAATCCCGCTGCAAAAGTGTTGGAACGCGAGCGTTATGATAATAAGATGAAGGTGTATGGAAGCGTTTATGGTAAATATAATATCATTAAAGGATTAAGTTTTCGAACATCACTTTCAGGATCTTATCAAGATACCAAAAGAACAAGATGGCAAGGTACTAAATCTAATAGGAATGGGGCTTCAGCAGCTGATATGAACGAGATAACCCAAAGAGAAACCTATTTAATTTGGGATAATTTCTTATCATATAATAAAGAATTTGGCAAACATGAACTAAGTGCTATTGTTGGTGTTTCGGGCGAACGTCGAAATTCATTTTACTCTACAATTACAGGAGCAGGTTATACTTCTGATGCCGTAAAACAAATAGCCAATGCGACCCTGATAACAAATGCTGATGCATTTGAATGGGAAAAAAGAGTCTTGTCCTATGTATCAAGAATAAACTACGCCTATGATAATAAATATTTGGCGTCATTTAGTATGAGACGAGATGGTAGTTCTATTTTTGGTAAAGATTTTAAGTATGGTAATTTTCCAGCGGCGTCTGTAGGTTGGAATGTGTCCAATGAAGATTTTTTAAGGGACAGCAATGTAATAAACTCACTTAAATTTAGAGCAAGTTATGGTGTTACTGGTAATGATAGACTTAATACAGGAAGTGTGGACCCAGATGCAACCAGTAGTACTAGTAACTTAAGTACCGGTAACATATTAGTGGATTATTATCCTTCGTTGGCCTTGTTGAGTGCTACCACAGCGGTGGTTAACGGAAATCTTACTGCAGGGTTCAATCCTGCTAACATTGCCAATGCAGAATTAAAATGGGAGCGTTCAGTTGAAATTAACCCTGGTATTGATTTTGGCTTATTTAATAATGCTATTTCTGGTTCTGTAGATTATTACAAACGTACCAGCGACCAATTGCTTTTAAACAATCCTATTTCTGTAACAACTGGTTTTAATGCAGCATTGGTTAATTTAGGTAAAGTTAAAAATGAAGGTTTTGAATTTGAACTTCGCACACGGAATATTTCTAAAGAAAAATTTAGATGGAATACCACATTAATAGCTACTACCAACAAAAACACGTTGGTTGATTTTGCGGATTCTAACGGGCAAATTACAAATGTAGATGATAAGAGAGCAGCAGAATGGGTTAATTTAGAAGGCCTGCCAATTTCAACTTTTTATGGTTGGGTTGTTGATAAAGAGATTCCATTACAATATTTAAATGACCCTTATCACCCAGTTGGAGGACAAGCGCAAGATGTATATGTGAAAGATTTAAATGGCGATGGTATTATTGATGATGAAGATAAAGCACCTTTAGGAGATCCATATCCAAATTTAATTTGGAGTTTTACAAATGAATTTAAAATAGGTGATTTTGATTTTAGTTTTATGTTTCAAGGGTCACAAGGGGCTGAAGTAAGAAACATGGCAGACCAATACATGTTCAATCAGTTTAACAGTTCTCAAGATTTTAATACTGCAACCACACCAGATCAAGGGTTTATTAAAGAAAAGATTTTTACTAACTCTATCATTCAAGACGCATCCTATATTGCATTACGAAATGTAAATATTGGGTATAATATACCAAAGGATTTTACTTCTAAATACGGTATTAATGGTCTTAGAATATATGCAACAGGACAAAACCTAATCTATAAAACAGCCAGTAATTATACTGGATGGAATCCTGAAGCAATTGATAAAACAAGCCCTACAACGTATGGATATCAACGAGGTGGATCGCCAATTTATAGCACCATATCTATAGGTTTAAATCTTGATTTTTAATAAAATGGTTAATAAATTAAAAAAATATATTATGAAGCAAATAAAAATATTAGTAATGCTTTTGCTAGGAGTAGTTGTTGTTTCCTGTCAGAGCGATTTTTTAGAGCCAGCACCAACATCAGGTGTTACCTCTGGTAATTATTATACCACAGCAGATGAAGTAGAAACTGCTGTAATAAACATGTATGACGGTATTCAAGGTATTAATTCTACAAGTACAGATGATAATCATGGTGTTCAGTACGAATTTTATCTTACAGAAATGCGTAGTGATAATACCAGGACCAAGAGTCAAGAAGGGGAGGCTGCACAATTTGAATCTTATGATGTAACAGCAACCAATGGTATAGTTTCAGATTATTACGCTAGTTATTATAACATCATATTCAGGGCCAATGTGGTATTGCAAAATCTGGGAGTTGTTCAAGACCCAAATGTTTCAGCTAAATTTGAAGCAGAAGCAAAATTTGTAAGAGCGTACGCTTATTTTAATTTGGTTCGTTTGTTTGGCGATATTCCATTAGTAGATAGGGTTATTTCCCCTTTGGAAACGGATATTCAATTTACAAGAGTTGCAACATCATCTATCTATGAACTTATTGAAAGTGACCTCATTAATGCGGTTGCTAGTTTAGATAATACATACAACACAAGAGCTTCGAAAGCTGCGGCTCAGGCTTTATTGGCAAAAGTGTATTTAACAGAAGGAAAATACACCCTTGCACAAGGGTTATGCGAAGATGTTATAAACAGTGGGAAATTTGATTTAATGACAAATTTTTACGATGTGTTTTATTCTGAGAGGAATAAAGAGATCATATTCGCTATTGGTTACGAAATAGGATTAAGTGATGACAGTCAAAATTTTTCTGCCGAATGGATGAATGGGGTAGGGAGAACATCTGGTGTAAATTATGTTACAGATGATGCCATTGCTGCAATTACCGCTGCTGGAGGTGACAGAACACAATATTCTTTTAGAACAGACCCTTTTCAAACAACACAAACTCAAGTAGCAAAGTATTTTCCAAATGGCGATAGTGGAGGAGCCACCGGTAGAACTTTTGCTTCTGATCCTACATTAGCTGGTAATGACTGGATCGTGTTACGTTATGCCGATGTGTTATTAATGCATGTTGAGGCTATTATGGCAGGTGGGACTGATACTAGTGTTGCCGCTGCATTAACCTCTTTTCAAAAAGTTCAGGATAGAGCGTTCCCTGCGACTGCACCTAATACCAAATCAACTATTACCAAAGATGAATTATTACTGGAAAGACGTGTTGAATTGGCATTTGAAAATCATCGTCTATTCGATTTAATTCGTTTTGGACGAGCAGAATCTGTATTGTCAGCATTATCATCTGCTAACGGTTACAGTTATACATCAACAGATCTTTTGTTACCAATACCACAGAATGAAATTAACATAAGTCAAGGGGTCATGAAACAAAATCCAGGGTATTAAAAAAGGTGATTTTTAAATAATTAAAAATATTTTAGACATGAAAAATAAACTAAATATAAAGAAGACAATCAGTACTTATGTATTGATGAGTTCCATATTAATGGCATTAATGTTAATGTCGTGCGACCCTTCAATTAGTGGTTTTGAATATGATTTGCCTGCCGCAAACTCAAAAGCAGACCAAACACCTCCTAAAGCCTTATTCACAGTGTCAGTAACGGATGATTATTTAACCTATACATTCGCGAATGCTTCAACAAGTTCTACGGATTATTCATGGGACTTTGGGGATGGAAATACATCAACAAGTGTTGATGGCATCAATACATATCCGGCAGAAGGAACTTATACGGTAACATTAACCGCCTCCGATAAACTTGGTGTTTTAAGTACATTTTCACAAACTGTTGAAGTTGTAGAGCCAGAAATTCCTATTATACTGCCTCCGGATATTTTAGAACCTGGATTTGATTTAGGAAATGATAGCAGAGACCCATGGAGAAACGCAGATTTAGGTGGCGTTATTCAAATTACTAGTTCTGGTGGTTATTATGAAGGAAGCAATGCCGCAAAATTACCAGCTGACGGAAGTCGAATAGGGTATCAAGAATTATCTATGACACCTAATACAAATTATGTATTAAAGTTTAAATATAGAATTAAAGACACGAACTCAGCGGTTGTTGGAAGTTTAATAGTGGCGATGATTAAGCCAAGTACAGGAATAGATTTAGCTGCTGCTACAGCACCAAGCAATGTTATTGCAAGTGTTACTTACGATGAAACTGCTGCGAACAATGCAGCATTGGTTGATGGGCAATTAACCTTCGATTCAGGGGCAAATACATCATTGGCCATTTTATTCTACAATATTGGTGATGAATGTTACATCGATTCTTTTACAATTGAAGTATTGTAATAAAAATGTTTATAATGAAAAATCCAATTAGAAATATATTATCAATTGTTTTAATAGCATTTCTATCTGTGAACGCTACTTGTCAGGAAAAGACAAGTAGTGTTACAGATTCGGATAAAAAAGTTGAAAAAAGACAAAGTAAGAAGAAAAAAAAGTTCAAATTACCAGATATCGATTTAAGTCACTGGAGTGTTACAACACCGGAATTAAATAAAAAAGGAAGTGCCACAAACGTTGAGTCCCCAGCTATTTTGAACTATGCCACAGACCCAAGGTTAATACCTTACATGTACAACGATTCTACTAGTGGCGCACTGGTATTTTATGCATACCCTAGTGAAGCAACCACGGCAAACACAAAATATTCAAGATCAGAACTGCGTGAACAAATGGTGCCAGGAGATAACGATACTAATTGGACGTTTGCTCAAGGTGGCACTATGAAAGGTGAATTGGCCATGGACGAAATTTCAAGAGATTCCAATGGCAAATATCATAAAGCTATCATCATGCAAATTCATGGTAGATTAACAGATGCACAACGCGATTTAATAGGACAGAAAGACAATAACGCGCCACCAATATTGAAAATCTATTGGCAAGACGGAAAAATTAGAGTAAAAACCAAAGAGCTTAAAAATTTGAATCTTTCAGAACCTGAAATTCTTTATGAAGAAGCTTGGGGTGATGATGATGGTTATACTTTTGAAGAAGAAGTTGGCTTTAAAAAGTTCGCTTTAGAGGTAAAAGTCTCAGAAGGTAAAATGGTGGTTATTTTAAATAAACATCAATATAAAGTGTATGAAAACCTCCATATGAGAAAATGGGGCATTTTTGAAAATTACTTTAAAGCGGGGAACTATTTTCAATCAAGAGACGAAGGAGCCTTTGCAAGAGTAAAATATTACGAGTTAACTGTAAGCCATTAACGTTGAAATCATTTTTTAAATTATTTTTTTTAGAAATGATTTCATAAACCAAGGATACTGTTAAAGTTTTTATATTTTTATAGGCAAATTTGTGGTTAACCAATTTTTTAAAGATGTATGAATTTAGAGATATTATCAATAAACGACAATCAAGAGGTACAAAATACTGTAATTGATAAAATTAGAGAATTAATCAATTATAAAAATTTAGAACCTGATGATAAATTACCTTCGGAAAGGATGTTGTCTGATAAATTTGGTGTGAGTCGCGGTGTAGTAAGAGATGCTATTCAAAAATTAGAATTTTATGGCTTGTTAAAATCAATTCCGCAAAGTGGAACCTTTATTGCTAATATTGGAGTGATTGCAATGAACGGCATTATTGATGATATTCTGCAATTAGAATCCCCAGATTTTAAATCGCTCGTTGAAACACGTATTTTATTGGAATTAAAAACAGTGAAATTAGCTTCTTTAAGACGTACTGATGAAGATTTAAAAAATATTAAAGCAGCCTTGGAGGCCTTTGAAAAAAAAGTGTTATCAGGTGCAGATGCTGTACAAGAAGATTTACTGTTTCATTTGGCAATAGCCAAGGCAAGTAAAAATAGTACCATGAATACGTTTATGTTATCAATTACTCCTGAGATTATAATAAACTTCGAAAAATATCATGTTTGTGATGAAAATTTGGCGCTTAAAGGCATACAAGAACACACCGATATTTATCAAGCCATAAAAAATCAAGACGCAACATTGGCTAAAGAAAAAATGAAAATACATTTTAAAACATTATATCAATATTGTTATAGCAAATAATTAACAAATCAAATTTTAAAGATGCACAGCTTCAAAATTTGTTAAAATAAGACAGTAGGAGGGCAATATCACTTAATACAGTAAGTACTTTAATAAATCATTTCTTCGCGCATAAATAAAGGAATATTTATTATTACAATTCGTCTTAGTAATCATATTTATAGATCGTATCTATTTGTATGTTGCATAATTTTTTTTTGCTTAACGCAACTCTAGTATCTAAAATAAAGGATTATGAAACGAGCATATTTAAAAAATTTAAAAGTTCCCATAATAATAGGGACAAGAAATTTTCTATGCGAATTACATCTGACTTTTAAAAACAACTAAAAACAAACAGATGAAAATTAAAGGATTACGTTGGTTTATTATCGGATTGATATTTCTGGCAACGGTTATTAATTATGTTGATAGAAGTGCACTTGGAATTATGTGGGGAAGTGAAGGTCTTGAGGGGTCAATTTCCCATTCATTAGGACTTACAAAAAATGATTATAGCTATATCCTGAATATTTTTATGGTGGCTTATGCACTTGGACAACTGTTTTCGGGCAAACTATTCGATAAAGTAGGAACCAGAATTGGTTATGTAATTAGCATTGGCGTTTGGGGGATTTCATCATTCATGCACTCAACTGTTCGTGGGCTATTTTCAATCGCTTTTTTTAGAAGTACATTGGGGCTATCGGAAGCTGGTAACTGGCCAGGGGGTGTAAAAAGTAATGCCGAATGGTTCCCAATAAAAGAGCGTGCTATTGCGCAAGGATTATTTAACGCAGGCGCATCAATAGGCTCTGTAATTGCACCACCATTAATTGCAGCATTATTTGTTGGTTTTGGGTGGAGAGTTACCTTTATGGTAATAGGGTCGTTTGGAATTTTATGGATTATACCTTGGTTATTAATCAATAAAGCTGGGCCAAAAAAACACCCTTGGATTACTGCGAAAGAACAAAAATATATTTTAGAAGGTCAAAGTAAAGCCGATCAAAACGCAACGGAAGACACGAAAGGTTTAAGTTTAAAACAAATTCTGTCCCATAAAGAGTCTTGGGCAGTCGTTGTAGGGCGTTTCTTTTTAGAACCAATTTGGTGGTTATTTGTAGGGTGGATGCCAATTTATCTTTTTGACATGTATCATTTTAATGTCAAGGAAGTAGGTATGTTTCTTTGGGTTCCTTATGTTGGTGCTGCTATTGGTAGTATTGCTGGGGGCTATGTTTCGGGTAAAATAATTGCAAAAACAAATTCAATTGATAAAGGAAGAAAAACCACTATTTTAATAGGTGGAGTTATTATGATACTGGGCCTTATAGCCACGGTTCTTATTGGAAATACTCCCGAGCGATTTGTTGCTATTGTTTTTGTAGTACTATTTGGTTTTCAGTTTGCAATTAGCAATGTTCAAACATTACCAAGTGATTTTTTTAGTGGAAAATCTGTTGGGTCATTAGCAGGTTTAGGGGGTATGATTGGTGTATTCTCGGTTATCATTATGAACTTTTTAGTACCTATTATTGCCGAAGTTTCATATACCCCAATTTTCATTGCCATTGCCATTTTTGTTCCACTAGGGGTTGGAGCCATATATTATTTCGCAAAAAACATTGAATCAGTAGAAAAATAAAATAATTATAATATAAAATCAATAAAATGAGTACATTAAAAGATAAAGTTGCAGTAATTACCGGAGCTACGGGTGGAATTGGATTTGCCGTAGCGAAAAGATTGGGTAAAGATGGATACATTGTGGTATTAAATGGCATCGAAGATGAAGAAGGCGCCAAAAGAGTTAAAGAACTTAGTGCAGAAGGAATCACTGCTGAATATTACGGATTCGACGTTACTAAAGAAGAAGAAGTAACTGCAAACATCAATAAAATAGGAAAAAAGTATGGAAAAATTGACGTTCTAGTAAATAATGCAGGTGGATTAGGTGGTAGATCTAGGTTTGAAGAAATGACGACTGAATTTTACAGATTTGTAATGGCATTGAACCTTGACTCAACATTTTTTGCATCAAGAGCAGCGATACCTTTTCTTAAAAAGGGAGAACATCCTTCAATAATTAACTATACCTCAAATGCAGGATGGACTGCTGGAGGGCCTGGTGCCGGAATTTACGGGACATCTAAAGCTGGTGTTCATGCTATAACCAGAGCGTTAGCAAAAGATTTAGCTGAATATGGGATTAGAGTAAATGCAGTATCTCCCGGCACCATTGATACCCCATTTCATGCCCAAATTAAAGCAACTAAACCTGAGGTTTTTGCTTCTTGGGCAAATAGTATTATGTTAGGAAGATTAGGTCAACCAGAAGATGTAGCTTCTGTTGTTTCTTTCCTAGCAAGTAAGGATGCATCTTTTATAACAGCCGAAACTATTCAAATTGGTGGTGGACAAGCTTTAGGAATATAATAGTATTGATTTTTTAAATTAAAATTTAAATAGCAGAAATCAACCATCAAGAATTATAAATATTTAAAATGAGTACATTAAAAGGAAAAGTAGCCGTTGTAACTGGCGGTGGACGTGACATTGGTCGAGCAGTTTGTGTTAAATTAGCCAAAGAAGGCGCAAAAATTGTGGTTAACTATTTTGATAGTGAATCAGATAGAGACGCAACTATGGTAGCTATTAAGGCAGTTGGTGGAGAGGCCGTCGCTGTGTATGCCGATGTTACAAAACAAGAGGATATTGATAACATGGTTGCTAAAACAAAAGAAGCCTTTGGAGACAAAGTTGATATTTTAGTAAATGTTGCTGGAGGTTTATTCGCTAGAAAAACCATTGAAGAGGTAGACGAAAAATTCTATGACTTAGTAATGAACGTTAACTTCAAATCAACAGTATTTGTGACTCAAGCTTTCAAACCCTTAATGGGAAAAGGAGGTTCAATTGTAAACTTTGCTTCTCAAGCAGCTCGTGATGGCGGAGGACCAGGATCGGTTATATATGCTGCTTCTAAAGGTGCGGTTATGACTTTAACAAGAAATTGGGCTAAAGAATTAGGCCCACAAGGAATTAGAATTAACTCTGTTTGCCCAGGTATGATTGCAACAAAATTCCATGACGATTTCACAAAAGATCAAGTTCGTGTAAATGTCGCAAATGCTACACCTTTAAGACGTGAAGGACGGGCCGATGAAGTAGCAGACTTGGTGGCTTATTTAGTGGGTGATGAATCATCATTTTTAACAGGTAATAATGTTGATATTAATGGTGGTTTAGCATTTAGTTGATAAAAAGTTTGAATGTCCGTATTCATTCATAATACCATTTTTGTCATTCAGAATGGAGTGAAACGAAATGAAGAATCTATTGAAAATCAATGCGGTTCCTCCTTTGTCGGAATGACAAAATTATTATATTTTCAGACTTATGACAAATTACGGACATTCAATAAAAAGTTGTCTTAAATTAATTTTAGGTCAATTCATTCAGGTTCTGGAACTTCAAATGATGCCTTTATATGGGGTATGGCTGGAGAGAATTTAGGCTTTATCGATATGGATATCTGTGCGCCTAATGAATTGAAATGATTAAAATGAACTTATTCGACCTGTCAAATAAAAGAGCTTTAATTACAGGAGGCACTCACGGATTGGGAATGGCCATGGCCGAAGGGTTGGCTAAAGCTGGAGCAGAATTGGTGATAACGAGTACCACTCCTCAAAAAATGGAGGATGCTTTGACCTATTATAAAAGCAAAGGGTATAAAGCTTCGGGATACATATTTGATATTACAGATAATAAGTTAGCTACTAAACAAGTTGAAAAGATTGAAAGCAATGAAGGCGAAATAGACATTTTGGTGAATAATGCCGGAATTATAAAAAGAGCACTGGCTGTAAGTATGCCAGTTGAAGATTTTAGAAGAGTTATTGATGTCGATTTGGTAGGAGCGTTCATTATGTCTCAGTTGGTCGGGAAACGAATGATTGCTCGTCGTAGTGGAAAAATCATCAACATTTGTTCAATGATGAGTGAATTAGGCAGAAATAGTGTAAGTGCTTATGCGGCGGCCAAAGGAGGTTTGAAAATACTTACTAAAAATTTGGCGACAGAATGGGCAAAATATAATGTACAGGTGAATGGTATAGGCCCTGGCTTTTTTGCGACCTCACAAACTGCACCTATAAGAGTTGATGGCCACCCGTTTAATGAATTCATTATCAACCGTACACCTTCGGCGCGTTGGGGAAACCCTGAAGATTTGGAAGGAACGGCTGTTTTTTTAGCTTCAAAAGCGAGTGATTTTGTAAATGGGCAAATTATTTATGTTGACGGTGGAATTTTGGCGACCATAGGTAAACCAACAAATGAAGATTAATGCCTTAAGTATTCAATATGAGTGTTAAATTTATACATAGCAATTTTTCATTTGAGAATAAATACGCTGAAGAGTTATATCATAATTATTCAAAAAAGCAACCTATCCTGGATTACCATAATCACTTGCCTCCACAACAGATTTCTGAAAACACAATTTTCAATAATCTGACAAAGGTTTGGATTGATGATGACCATTATAAATGGCGAGCCATGAGAACTTTGGGTGTTAGTGAAGAATTTGTTACAGAAAAGAGTTCGGATAAGGATAAATTAACAAATACCATAATTTATAATTTAAATCCAGCCGATAATGAAGTAATTGCAAGTATGATAGGCAATTTTAATGATGGTAGTGTAAAAGAAAAAGTCCAATTTGGATCAGCTTGTTGGTTTTTGGATCAAAAGGATGGGATGACCAAACAGTTAAATATCCTTTCCAACATGGGGCTGATCAGTTGTTTTATAGGAATGCTAACCGATTTTAGAAGTTTCTTATCGTTTCCAAGATATGAATATTTCCGAGGTGTTTTATGCAATCTTTTAGGAGATGAAATTAAAAGGGGCGAGTTGCCAAACGTAATGGAATGGATTGGAAAATTGGTAGCAGATATTAGTTATAATAATACAAAAAGAATATTTCAAATTTTAAAATATAAAAACAGTTTAATATGAGTAGAGTAGTAACATTTGGAGAGATCATGTTGCGATTGGCACCACAGGGATTTTTAAGATTTTCACAAGCGGACAACTTTGATGTGGTTTATGGAGGCGGAGAATCCAACGTGGCGGTGTCCTTGGCGAATTATGGTATATCGGTGGATTTTGTGACCCGTTTACCAAAGAACGACATCGGGCAATGTGCCATGATGGAAATGCGCAAGCGAGGTGTAGGCGTCGATAAAATAGTTTGGGGCGGAGAACGTTTAGGGATTTACTTTCTGGAAACAGGTGCTGTATCACGAGGCAGTAAGGTCGTGTACGATAGAGCCCATTCGTCTATGGCCAGTATCCAATCAGGTATGGTTAACTGGGAAGAGGTGTTTAAAGGCGTAGAGTGGTTTCATTGGACAGGGATAACCCCTGCCATTTCACAAAGTTCTGCCGATGTATGTTTAGAAGCCGTCAAGGCAGCAAGCAAATTAGGGGTGGCCATTTCAACAGACTTGAACTATCGCGCAAAATTATGGCAATATGGAGGCGATAGAGAAGCCATTATGACTGAATTAACCTCATATTGCGATGTTATCTTAGGGAATGAAGAAGATGCGGAAATGCACTTTGGAATAAAACCGGCAGGCTTAGATGTACAAACCCACGGCCACGATGTGAAGGCAGAAGCATTCTTATCAGTGTGTCAACAAATGATGGCAAAGTTCCCTAGAGCCAAAAAGGTAATTACTACCTTAAGAGGATCCATCTCAGCATCGCACAATACATGGGCAGGCGTATTATATGATGGTAAAAAGATGTACGAAACGCGTCAGTATCAAATTACAGACATTGTGGATAGAGTTGGTGGAGGCGATAGTTTTATGGGCGGCCTGATCTATGGATTGTTAACCTATCCAAAAGATGACCAAAATGCTTTGGACTTTGCAGTGGCGGCATCGTGTTTAAAACACACCATTAAAGGCGATGCTAACTTGGTAACTGTTGATGAAGTCCAAAAACTTATGGGTGGCGATGCTTCAGGTAGAGTGGCACGATAAAAGACACAACTTTTTAAATAGATAGCAAATGACAGAAAATAAAAAATCAGTTTTGATTTTATGTGGTGGCGGTCCTGCACCCGGTATCAATGCTGTTATAAGTACCGTTGCTAAGGTGTTTTTAAAAGATAATTATCGGGTTATTGGGTTACATGAAGGATTTAAAGGTCTGTTTAATGAAATTCCAGAAATAAAGGAATTTGATTTTTTTCATGCCGATAGAATATTCAGTCGTGGTGGTTCTACGCTAATCATGAGTCGTTTTAAACCTGGAAATGAAAAATTAAACACTACCATTTTTAAAGAGTATAATGTCAAGTTATTAGTCACTATTGGAGGTGACGATACCGCATCAACCGCTAATAGAATCACACAATATTTGCAAAAGGAAAACATTTTTATTTCCAATATACATGTTCCCAAAACTATCGATAACGATTTACCATTACCCGATAGAAACCCAACATTCGGATTTCATTCAGCCAAAGATGAAGGGGTAAAAACAGGAAATACCGTTTATGAAGATGCGCGAACAAGCCAAAACTGGTTTGTTATGTCAGCGATGGGACGGTCTGCAGGACATCTAGCTTTTGGAATTGCAGCAAGTTGTCATTTTCCAATGATGGTCATTCCAGAAATGTTTAATAAAACAGAAATTACTTTAGATAAGGTGGTTCGTCTGGTGATATCCTCTATATTAAAAAGAAAACTGCTGAATATACATTATGGAGTAGCGATGATAAGTGAAGGCATTTTCCATAATTTACCAAAATCTGAGTTAGATAGGATTGGTATTAATTTCACCTACGATTCCCATGGTCACCCTGAATTAGGAAATGTAAGTAAATCTCATATTTTAAATATAATGGTTCAAAATAAGTTAAAAGAAATAGGTTTTAACATTAAGACACGGCCCATTGAGTTAGGGTATGAATTGAGATGCTGCAGACCCATAGGATTTGATTTAACCTTATGCACACTCTTAGGAATTGGCGTTAAAAAACTGTTTGATGAAGGCAAAACAGGGTGTTTAGTGTCTGCAAATTCAAGAGGAGACATACTGCCTTTGTATTTAACAGATTTGCAAGATAAAGACGGTAAAATACAGCCGCGTCTAGTGGATATAAACTCAGAATTTGCATATTTGTGTTTTCAGAATTTGCATTATATAGAGGCAGGAGATTATGATACGGTGAAGCAATATGTACCTATTCCTTCTGAGTATGATTTTAAAAAAATATTAAATTGGAATTAATTTTAAAAATTTAAAAATGGCACAATTTACAAGAATAGAAGTAGCAGAAACGATGAAAGATACCGGGATGATTCCGCTGTTTTTCAGTCAGGATTTAGAATTAAGCAAGCATATATTAAAAGCCTGTTATGATGGAGGTGCACGTTTAATGGAGTTTACGGCACGAGGTGATTTTGCACATGAAGTGTTTGGAGAATTGACAAAATATGCTGTTAAGGAATTACCAGGAATGATCATGGGAGTAGGTTCAGTAACCGATGCTGCGGCGGCCTCATTGTACATGGCATTGGGAGCCAATTTTATCGTAACACCAGTATTGAGAGAGGATATAGCTATCGCTTGTAACAGACGAAAAGTATTATGGTCGCCAGGATGTGGAACCTTAACAGAAATCACCAGAGCGGAGGAGTTAGGGTGTGAGATAGTAAAACTATTTCCAGGCGATATTTATGGGCCGCAATTTGTAAAAGGAATCAAAGGGCCACAGCCATGGACGAGCGTCATGCCAACTGGTGGGGTATCACCAACAGAGGAAAACCTTAAATCTTGGTTTGATGCAGGAGTGACCTGTGTTGGCATGGGGTCTCAATTGATTTCAAAAGATATTATTGCCAATAAAAATTATTCAAAATTGGAACAAGAGGTAAAAAAGGCACTGGCCATTATTAAAGCAGTTAGAAAATAAGAAATTCCAATAATACACAATTCTGGAATAACGAATAATTTTATTTTATTGAATTTGATAAGTCAAACCTTCAACCTTTTTTAGGTTGGAGGCTTTTTTTTCAAAAATTCTGTTTAATTAAATTTATAATCAATAAATTTATTTAGTTATTGAATGTCCGTATTCATTCATAATACCATTTTTGTCATTCAGAATGGAGTGAAACGAAATGGAGAATCCATTAAAATCAATGGGATTCCTCCTTTGTCGGAATGACAGAATTATTATGTTTTCAGACTTATGACAAATTACGGACATTCAATTTAGTTATGTTTTTATCTGAAAACAGCTAAATTGTAAAAGAGATAGGCCTGAATGATTTTGAGCAACTAGGAACGCCAAAAAATTCAGTTTTCACGAATGGAATCCGATGCTCCTGTTGTTTGGAAAGAATACAGCTTTGGTATTCCAATTATACTTTTAGAAAGTACAGTTAATATAAAAAAGCCATGAATAATAATCATTTAAATATCAAGCTAAAACACGTAAAACCGTCTGCAACCTTAGTTATAAATGAATATTCTTTAGAACTTATAAAACAAGGTATCGAAGTTTTTAAGTTTGGGTTCGGTCAATCCCCTTTTTCCTGTTCCAACAAGAATTGTAAAAGCACTTCAAGATAATGCGCATCAAAAGGACTATCTCCCCGTTAAAGGGCTTTATCAGTTAAGAAAAGAAATTTCCAGTTTTTTTAATAGGAATTACGGGCTTCTATCGACATTCGATGATGTTATGATTGGCCCAGGCTCAAAAGAATTAATTTATAATTTCCAGGTAGCTTACAATATTGAAGAGTTGTTATTGCCGTCACCAAGTTGGGTGTCGTATGAGTTTGCCCTGAAAAGGATGGTAATGCTATCAACTGTTAACGGAAAATTTGCAGGACAGTTAAATGGAACAGTATAAAAAAACATAAAGATTTACAATTCTCTATTTTAAACTAACACACTAATTTAAATCGATTGGAATTTTAATAGAATAAATGTTTTTTTATCGATAACTTTATAAGTAATTAAAAACACAATCAAATGAAGCATATATACTTCCTTACTTTTCTGGTTTCCACTTGTTTTTTACAAGCACAAAATCAACTGGAATTATCGTATCAATTACCTCAAAGCATTTCTTATAACAAGGAAATTCCAACTCCAGAAAGTGTACTTGGTTTTCAAGTAGGAGAGTGGCATATTACTCACGATAAATTAGTGGAATACATGAAAGTTTTAGCTGCAGCTTCAAACAGAATTTCCATTGAAGACAGAGGCAAAACATTTGAAGGAAGACCATTAATATTACTGACTATCACATCGCCTGAAAATCATAAAAACTTAGAGACCATTAGAACAGAACATTTAAAATTAACCGATTTTAAACAGAGCAATCAATTGGATATTGATAGGATGCCATTAGTAGTTTACCAAGGATTTTCAATTCATGGGAATGAACCAAGTGGTTCAAACTCAAGTTTATTATTGGCCTATTATTTAGCGGCCGCTGAAGGGAATCAAATTGAAACTTTATTAAATAAAACGGTAATTTTATTAGATCCCTCATTTAATCCAGATGGATTGCAGCGTTTTGCATATTGGGCAAACACAAATAAGAGCCAAAACTTAAATACCGATTCAAATGATAGGGAATTTCATGAGGTATGGCCTGGTGGCAGAACCAATCATTATTGGTTTGATATGAACCGAGATTGGTTACCAGTTCAGTTACCAGAATCAAGGGCACGTATCGCAACTTATAATAAATGGATGCCCAATATTTTGACCGATCATCACGAAATGTCAACCAATGCAACGTTCTTTTTTCAACCGGGCGTACAGTCAAGAGTACATCCATTAACGCCAAAAATAAATCAAGAGCTAACCAAAGAGATTAGCAATTATCATGCAAAAGCGTTGGATAAAATAGGTTCTTTATATTTTACAGAAGAACGTTATGACGATTATTATTATGGAAAAGGGTCAACATTTCCAGATATTAATGGAGGTATTGGTATTCTTTTTGAACAAGCCAGTTCGCGAGGACATGCTCAAGAAACAGACAATGGATTGCTTACATTTCAGTTTACCATTAGAAATCAGTTTACTGCTGCGTTATCAACCCTTGAAGCGGCAAAGAGTATGCGTATTAAACTGTTAAATTATGAAAAGGAATTTTACTTAAATGCACACAATGACAGCGAAAAAAATAGCGTGAAAGCCATTGTTTTTGGTGATGAAACAGATCATGCTAGAACCGCACAATTGGCAGAAATATTGCAGCGGCATGAGATAAAAATGAATAGATTAAATACAGATGTAATTATTGGTGGGAAACACTTTAAAAAAGAGTCTAGTTTCATCATTCCAACCAATCAAACTAAAAGCACCATTATAAAAGCGATGTTTGAAAAACGAACTACATTTGCAGATAGTTTGTTTTATGACATTTCTGCATGGACCTTTCCACTGGCATTTAATATGGAGTATGCCGAATTAAAATCCACACAAAATATTGGTGAAATGGTTGAGCATGTTGAACTTGAAAAAGGTCAAGTATCTGCTAAAAGTAGTTATGCCTACCTTATGAATTGGAATGAATATTATACACCAAAAGCGTTAAATAAAATATTTTTAAAAGATATTAGAGTAAAACTTGGGTTACAACCATTTTTGTTAAATGGCGAACAATTTGATTATGGAACCATCTTAATTCCTGTTCAAAATCAAAATATTTCAGAATCTGAATTATATGATGTCATGAAAGAAGTGGCTGAAATGAGCCACGTAAATATATCAGGTGTTAGTACTGGTTTAACTCTAGGTATTGATTTGGGAAGTTCAAATTTTAAAACTATTAACAAGCAAAAGGTGGCTATGTTGGTTGGAAATGATATAACATCGTATGATAGTGGTGAAATTTGGCATTTATTTGATCAGCGATACGAGATGAATATCACCAAATTAGATTTAGAGTATCTAAAGAGCACGGATATTTCTAAATATACAACCATAATTGTTCCTAGCACTAAAATGAAACTTGACGAGTCTGCAATTGTTAAATTAATGACTTGGGTGAAGGATGGAGGGACAATTATTGGTTATAAAAATGCTGTAAAATGGTTATCAGAAAATAAGTTTATTAAATTAAATTTCGAAGAAACTCAGATAAAAGCCAAAAATATTGCATTTGAGCAAAAAGAAGATTTTAAGGGGGCACAGGATATCTCGGGTGCTATTTTTGAAACCAAAATAGATCGATCTCATCCTATAAATTTTGGCTTTAAAAAAGATAAATTACCAATGTTTAGAGATACGGCTATTTTTATTAAGCCCGATAGTTTAAGTTATAATAATCCAATAAAATACACAGAAAATCCACAATTAAGTGGTTATATTTCTAAACCAAACTTGGAAATGTTGAAAAACTCGGTCCCATTTCAAGTAAAACCTTTAGGCAAAGGCAAAGTGATTGTATTTACAGATAATACAAACTTTAGAGGCTTTTGGTATGGCACCAATAAATTGCTGATGAATGCCATATTTTTCTCAAAATTTATGTAGTATTAAGGAGTAATAATAAAATAGATATCATGAAAAAATTAAGTACGATTCTCATCGCGCTACTACTATTAGTTTCGTGTGAAAAAAAGATCACAAAATATGAATTCCCCATTAAAAGAGAACCCAATTCCTTCGCCATTGTTATTCATGGAGGAGCTGGCGGTATTACTAGAGAAAATTTAAATGCTGAGCAGCAAGAAGCCTATTCAAAAAAATTACAAGAAGCCCTTGATGCCGGATATGCAGTACTCGAAAAAGACGGAATTTCTTTGGACGCAGTGCAAGCGGCCATTAATGTTATGGAAGATTCACCTCTTTTTAATGCGGGCAAAGGGGCTGTTTATAATAGTGAAGGTAATCAAGAAATGGATGCTTCTATTATGGATGGGAGTACTTTAAATTGTGGTGCCGTTGCAGGGGTAAACCATATTAAAAACCCCATACTTGCAGCAAGATTAGTTATGGATAGCACCAAACATGTACTATTGTCAGGAAAGGGAGCTGAAATGTTAATGCAAAAATTTGGTCTAGAGATGGTTGATAGCACTTATTTTTTCACTGAAAAAAGATTAAATCAGTTACGAAAGGTTCAAGGAAGAGAACAACTACTGCTCGATCATACTGCATATTTAGTAAATGATGGACTTATAGATGATCATAAATTTGGAACGGTTGGAGCTGTTGCTATGGATAAAAAGGGGAATATAGCTGCAGGCACTTCTACAGGTGGCATGACCAACAAAAAACACGGACGTATTGGGGATTCTCCAATTATTGGAGCAGGAAATTATGCTAATAATTTAACTTGTGGAATTTCTGCTACTGGAACGGGTGAATATTTTATAAAAGCGGTTGCTGCTCATGAAGTTTCAAGTTTAATACAGTATAAAGGCTTAAACCCAAAAGATGCTTTGCATAACGTATTATTTAATCAAATTGGGAAGCTTGGTGGTGAAGGTGGGATGATATTATTAGATAAAAACGGTGATGTATATTGGGATTTTAATTCTGATGGGATGTTTAGAGCTTATAAAAAATCAAGTGGTGAAAATGTCATAGAAATGTTTGGGTTAAAATAATTTGTCCCTAATATTGCTAAACGAAAATGGTAACAAAGCTTATTAAGTATGTTTGTTAACAAAGGCTAATAAAAAGATTACAAAAAACTAAAATAACGTTTAGTACATGACAAAAAATTAGAATAGAAATATAAACAACTTATTTTAAGCGTATTAAAATTTGTTCGCTATGTAGACCCTCACAGGTTTTAAAAACCTGTAAGGTCTTAGTTATCCTGAAAACCACGAGTAGCTTATTTCTCAAAATTAATTTTTGTCATGTACTTAGAAAAATTATAGTATTAAAAAAGAGGCTGTCTGAAAAGTCAAGATAAATTGTCATTACGAACATTAACGATAAATAATATATATTTTGTTTAGAAGTTAGCAACGTAGTTGTGAAGTAATCTGTTAATTGATTACCAAGTACTTACAGATTGCTTCGTTCCTCGCAATGACGTAAAATCAAACTTTTTATACACCCTCTTGATTTTTTCTAAATTCATGAGGGTTTAGTTACCACCAACTTTCTCAATTGCTTTTTTAGTCGCTTCTCCTGCTTCTTTTGTTTGTTCTACAGCATTGTCAATCGCTTTACCTGTTTGTTCAAGAGCACCTTCTGTTGCCTCAGAAGCATTCTCAACAGCATCTTTTATGGTTTCAGATTTTTTTGTGTCTCTACATGATGTGAAAGAAAAACTAATTGCTAATAATAAAATGGCACTAAATAATAATTTTTTCATCTGTTTTAGTTTAATTATTAAAAAATATTTTAGAAAGGAAGTTTTTAAGAAACTGCTGTCTAAAACTATATATACGTGAATACCTAAGTGTTTGGTCCATATCCATTTTATTGATAGTTTAACCGACTGATAGATTCAAGTACTTAAGAATGTGTTTTACGGCTCCTTTATTTTTATTAATGTACTCTAAATTATTGTTTCCAGAGGAGATGCGTTTTTGTTCATCTGTAATCAACAAATTTATGGTACTCTTAAATTCTTGCTGATTTGAAACTGCAAACATGCCTAAGTTATCAATCATGGCTTTTGCTTCGGGAAATTTGGAATGGTTATTCCCAATAATAATGGGAACACCAAAAACAGCAGGTTCTAAGGTATTGTGCAGCCCTGTATGTCCCATAGCACCACCTACATAAGCGATATCGGCGTAACTATAAATTTTTGAAAGCAACCCAATGGTATCTATTATAAATACTTGGGCACTTGATACAGCATGCTTATCTTTTTGTGAATATAAGATAGTTTTTGTTTTCAATTTTTCCTGAAAACTTTTTATTTGAGCAAACTTAATAGTATGCGGTGCTATAATAAATTTGATGTCTTTTAAGGCTTCAGAATTTATAAAATCTATAAATAAGTCATCATCTTCGGGCCACGTGCTACCAGCCACAACACATAATTTATCCTGTTTAAACGATTCAATAAAATCAAGTGTATTGTTTTGTTGTAATTGATCGGACACCCTGTCAAATCTTGTGTCCCCAGAAATGGTCACCTTATTATAACCAATTGATTCGAGTAAGGTTTTTGATACTTCATTCTGAGTAAATATATGTTCAAAAGCGAACAGAGCCTCTCTTAATGGTGCTCCATAAAAATTAAAATAAGACTGATTTTTTCTAAATAAAGCGGATATTAATATAGCTCTTGATCGTCTTGCCTTCAATTCATTTAAATAATTTGGCCAAATGTCATATTTAACAAAAACCGTCAATTCGGGATGAACAATGTTTAAAAACCGTTTCGCATTTCCTTTAGTATCAATAGGTAAATAAACAACAACATCGGCAATGGGTGATTGTTTTCTTATTTCAAATCCAGAAGGAGAAAAAAAGCTTAAAACAATTTTATATGTAGGATATTTTGTTTTTAATGCTCTAAATACAGGAAGGCCTTGCTCATATTCACCTAAAGAGGCACAATGAAACCAGAGTGTTTTATCCTTTAAATTTAAGGCGCCTTCCAACATTTTAAAAGTTTCAGATCTGCCCTGAACACCTTTTTTAATTTTTGGATTAAAAAAGGCCACGATTTGCAAAGCAAATGGCATGAGGTTTATGGCTATGTTATATAAAAAATTCAATCTGTTTATTTGGAACAAAAATACATTTCTTTAAAAGAAAAACATTGCTAAGCTATAGGATTTTTGTAATTTCGCATTCTATTAATTTACGCTTAGTTCATAGCAAAATTGCGCTATTTATTTTTGTAATGATCGTAGATTTTAATTTTTTTTAGATGAAGAAAATACAAATGGTAGACCTTAAGGGTCAACTTGATAAAATTAAGGATGAAGTTAATACATCCATTCAAGAAGTATTGGAAACCACGGCTTTTATTAACGGGCCAAAGGTTCATCAATTTCAAAAGAATTTAGAAAACTATCTTGGGGTAAAACACGTGATTCCATGTGCAAATGGGACAGATGCCTTGCAAATCGCTATGATGGGACTAGATTTAAAACCAGGTGATGAAGTGATTACGGCCGACTTTACGTTTGCTGCTACGGTTGAAGTGATAGCGCTTCTTAATTTAACGCCTGTGCTTGTGGATGTTAATCCAGACGATTTTAATATTAACATTGAGGCCATTGAAAAAGCGATTACTCCCAAAACAAAAGCCATTGTGCCAGTCCATTTATTTGGACAATGTGCTAATATGGAGGCGATTTTGGACATTGCCCAAAAACATGATTTATATGTAATTGAAGATAATGCCCAAGCAATCGGGGCTACTTATACTTTTAAAGATGGTAGAAAAGCAAAAGCAGGAACAATGGGTCATGTAGCATCTACTTCCTTTTTTCCTTCCAAGAATTTGGGCTGTTATGGTGATGGAGGTGCTATTTTCACGAATGATGATGACTTAGCTCATATTATAAGGGGTATTGTGAACCACGGGATGTATGAACGTTATCACCATGATGTTGTAGGTGTCAATTCGCGATTAGACAGTATTCAGGCGGGTGTTTTAGATATTAAATTACAACATCTTAACACTTATAACAAGGCAAGACAAGTGGCCGCTAAAAAATATAATAAAGCGTTTAAAGATTGTAAAAATGTGATAACACCTTTGGGCAGAAAATCGTGTCAAGATATTTGTGATACCTGCGATTGCCATGTGTTTCATCAATACACATTAAGACTTATTGGTGTTGATAGAGACGGGTTGGTTGCTTATCTAAATGAAAATGGTATACCATGTGGGGTCTATTATCCAATACCGTTGCACAATCAAGAGGCATATTTGGATGATCGATATAAAGAATCTAATTTTGTTGTGACTAATCAGTTAGTAAACGAAGTTATTTCGTTGCCAATGCATACCGAATTGGATGATGAGCAACTTGACTTTATAACTTCAAAAGTGAAAACATTTATAAATGGATAAAATTTTAGTTACTGGTGGATTAGGCTTTATAGGATCTCATACGGTTGTTGAATTACAAAATGAAGGATTTGAAGTTGTAATCATTGATGATTTATCAAATTCTTCCATAAAGGTTTTAGATGGAATTACTTCAATCACTGGAAAAACTCCAATTTTTGAAAAATTCGATTTAAAAGAGAAATCTAAAGTTGAGGATTTCTTTAAAAAGCATCATAATCTAAAAGGAGTCATCCATTTTGCAGCCAGTAAAGCGGTTGGGGAAAGTGTGAAGGAGCCTTTATTATACTATGAGAACAATATAAGTACACTAATTTACATTCTTAAGGAATTGAAAAAACTGCCTGCAGCAAGTTTTATTTTTAGTTCATCATGCACCGTTTATGGACAAGCAGATAAATTACCAATTACCGAAAACGCACCTGTTAAACAAGCAGAATCACCTTACGGAAATACCAAGCAAATGGGTGAAGAAATAATTAGTGATACGTGCAAAGTAACACCAAAATTAAAAGCGATCGCTTTGCGTTATTTTAATCCGGTTGGTTCTCACGAATCGGCTAAAATAGGAGAGTTACCTATTGGTGTGCCACAAAACTTAGTGCCGTTTATTACCCAAACTGCGATTGGAATTAGAGAACAATTATCTGTCTTTGGAGATGATTACCCAACACCAGATGGCACCTGTATTCGTGATTACATTCATGTGGTCGATTTAGCAAAAGCGCACGTCATAGCCCTTAAGCGTCTGTTAGGAAACAAGAATAAATCGAATTATGAAACCTTTAATTTAGGAACCGGAAAAGGAAGTTCGGTTTTAGAAGTCGTTCAATCTTTTGAACATGTTTCTGGTAAAAAATTAAACTACAAAATCATCGGTAGGCGTGAAGGTGATATTATTTCAGCTTATGCTGATACCACCAAAGCAAATAACGAATTGGGATGGAAAGCTCAATTAACATTAGATGATGCCATGCGTTCTGCCTGGAAATGGGAACAAGTTGTGGGAAATAGGTAATAGGTAGATTTCTTAATAAAGAACTATCAGATACTGGTGGGGTTTTTATGTTTCGATTGTTAGAAGTGTATTTTGAATATAGATAAAACATTCTAGATTTTTTTTACTAACTATATTTTCTATTTTAATTGTATATTTAAGTTCAACTAAAATATT
>TARA_R110001592_G_scaffold148073_1_pt1 | contig 40570 bp, 42 predicted proteins | sample TARA_R110001592 | Tara Oceans TARA_R110001592 (sample SAMEA4398387) | marine metagenome | biome: Polar Biome; feature: [SRF] surface water layer (ENVO:00010504); material: water (ENVO:00002006), including particulate matter (ENVO:01000060) such as... | depth 5 m | reverse complement strand
ATTGAAGGGCATTTACGCATAGAGGCGGAAATGGATGGCAATACGATAAAGAAGGCCTATTCGTCAGGCACCTCCGTACGGGGTATTGAAAAAATCCTACAAGGGCGTGATCCGCGTGATGCATGGGCGTTTGCACAACGTATCTGTGGTGTCTGTACACTGGTACACGGTATGGCCTCCGTACGTGGTGTCGAACACACAATACGGTCGGCATGGGAATCCAACGCGCCGTTGGGGGTATCCACCAAAAAGCACGGCCCACCGTCTATGACGGAATCAGTCCCCGATGGTATGTCTATGCCACCTAAAGCAATGGGTCGTGGTCCAAACAAGGTGGCTAAACATGGCCCCCCAAGGGGGCACGGGCACGCTACACCTTCAGGCGCACCTACTGACATGGATATTCCCCCTAACGCGCAATTGATTCGCAATCTGATGATCGGTACACAGTTCGTCCATGACCATGTGATGCATTTTTATCATCTTCACGCACTGGACTGGGTCGATGTGTTATCGGCACTTAAAGCTGATCCGAAGGCAACGGCGACTCTCGCTGGCTCACTGAGTTCGTATCCACGTTCATCGCCGGGTTATTTTGAAGATATGCAGAAGAAGCTTAAGGTATTTGCCGAGTCGGGTCAGCTGGGTATTTTTGGCAATGCCTACTGGGGACACCCCGGTTACAAACTACCCCCTGAGATCAACTTGATGGCGTTGGCGCACTATATTGATGCTCTGGCCTGGCAGCGTGATATTGTTAAAGTACACACCATCTTTGGTGGGAAAAACCCACATCCTAATTTTGTGGTTGGCGGTGTGCCATCACCTATTAATCTGGATTCAGATACAGGTATTAACACACGGCGTTTAGCCCAACTACAAGAGGCGATTACATCAATGCGTACCTTTGTTGATCAGGCTTATCTGCCGGATATTCTGGCGATTGCCGGGTATTACAAAGAGTGGGGCACTCGGGGTGAAGGTTTAGGCAATTTTCTCTGTGTAGGTGATCTGGCGGCGAATGGGATGGACGATCCGTCTTCGTTTTTATTTCCCCGCGGTGTGATCTTGAATCGAGATTTAAGTCGTGTTTATGACGTGGATTTAGCCGATCCCTCGCAAATACAGGAGTTTGTTTCTCGCTCCTGGTATGACTATAGCGGCGGTAAGCAACAGGGGCTACATCCCTGGACCGGTGAAACGAATCTTAACTATTCGGGTCCGGTCCCTCCATATAAACACCTGGACGTAGATAACAGTTATTCGTGGTTAAAGAGCCCCCGTTGGCGCGGTAAGCCGATGGAGGTGGGGCCGCTCTCGCGGGTGTTGATGATGTATGCCACGGGTAATGCGCAAGCCAAGGAATTGGTAGACAGTTCACTGAGCGTATTAAAGTTGGATCAGCGCGCACTGTTTTCAACATTGGGGCGCACATTAGCTCGTGCATTAGAAACAAAAATTCTGTGCGACAACTTGCAAAACTGGTATGACAGTTTGGTTGCAAACATCAAGAGTGGTGATACTCGTACCTTTAATAGTAACTACTTTGATCCTGCTTTTTGGCCCAAAGAAGGCAAAGGTGTTGGTTTTATGGAAGCACCCAGAGGGGCGCTTGGCCACTGGATTGTGATGAAAGATGGTTTGATTGATAACTACCAATGCGTGGTTCCTACAACATGGAATGCTGGTCCACGTGATCCGAGTGGACAGGTAGGTGCCTATGAGGCCGCGCTACAGGATAACCATACGTTGGTTGATCAGGCTCAACCGCTTGAAATTTTGCGGACACTGCATAGCTTTGACCCTTGTTTGGCTTGTGCGGTGCATCTTATGGACAAAAACGGCAATGAGCAACTCAAGGTAAAAATCCGTTGAGCCATAAAACAACCTGCGCTTGCGCGCTACTGATTAGGAGAGCGAAATGATACAACGAAATACCCATCGACTGGCAGGTGCCGGTCACTCTAAATCCTTCTTACTACTTACCGTAAGTCTGTCTTCGTCGGCGGCTATTGCTCATCCCGGCCACGCTGGAGAACTTGAAATTAATTTTGGGATGGTCTTGCTTGTCGTAGCGTTAGCGAGTGCCGTGCTTGTTTATACCCACAGAAAATTTTCGACTCACCGCATCATATCAGGAGGGCGTAATGTGCTTAGCTATCCCCATGCAAATAGTCGCCATTGATGGTTTGACAGCCCAGTGTACCGCAAAGGGGGTCGGTAGATCGGTGAGTCTGTTTTTATTGCAGGATGCGCAGTTGGCAATTGGAGATTATGTCATGGTACATGTCGGTTATGCGCTTGAGCAGATCTCAGTTGCAGACGCACAAGTAACGTGGGCATTACTCGATGAAATGGTTTCGGCAGATGCACGAGCTTAGTATTTGCCAGAATGTACTTGCGCAAGTAGAGCAAATGGCGAAGCGTCACCAATCTAGTTGTGCAAAACGCATCGTACTTCGTGTAGGTCCATTGTCCGGTGTGGTTGAGGAGCTTTTACGTCGGGCATTTGACCTATTGCGCCCCGACAGCGTTGTCGAAAATGCAGTCCTTGATATTCAAACATGTCCGGTAGTTGTGCTATGCCCAAGCTGTGACAAAGAGTCCCAGGTGCCTGTCAATAAACTGGTCTGTCCGCACTGCCTGCAATGGCAGACAACACTGGTCAGCGGTGACGAGTTGTTGTTATTGCAAATCGAATTCCTCCCTAGCAACTTGCCTGAAAATGTAAACTATTTGGAGAAAGCACATGTGTAAGACTTGTGGTTGTGACAACAACAATAAACACGAACACGAACACGAACATCCATCTCATTCAGTATCGTGGCCTGAGCGGGTTGATATGCATACCCATATTTTGCAACCGGAAGAACTCGTGGCAAAAAGTGTTCGTCAACAATTCGCGAATCATAATGTAATGGTTGTTAATTTGATGTCGTCACCGGGAGCTGGTAAAACCCAGCTGCTCGAAAATACTATTGATGCTCTTAAAGATGCACTCACTATCGCCGTTATTGAAGGGGATCTGGATACCGAAAATGACGCTCAACGCATTCGCAGTCACGGCATACAAGCCGAACAGATCACCACCGGTACCGCTTGTCATCTTGATGCCGTGATGATCGAGTCGGTGTTGCCACGGTTTTCTCTCGATAACATTGACATACTTTTTATTGAAAATGTTGGCAATTTGATCTGCCCTGCCTGTTTTGATCTGGGCCAAGATGCCAATGTGGTGTTGTTATCTGTGCCGGAGGGGGATGACAAGCCGGAAAAATATCCAGTTATGTTTCGCGCTGCAGACCTGATGTTGATTACCAAAACCGATTACCTGCCAGTCGCGACAGCATTTTCAATCTCTCGGGCAAAACATTCATTTCGGCAAATTGGTGGACGCGCGCCGGTGCTGGAATTGGCGGCACCGCTTGATTGGGGCATGTCGGCATGGATTGAATGGTTATTATCCCTCCACGCAAATAAATGTTCAGTAAGCCTCGTTAATTCAGCTTCTATTATTACGGACACTTCCCATGGCACGTCAGAGCGTTAAGACCTTACTAGAAGCGCTGGCTGCGCTAAGCCCTGATCGTCCATTTCGGGTAATGAATGTGTGTGGTGGACATGAAAGAACTATTACACACGAGGGACTTCGCAGTCTATTGGGCAAGCAAATAGAATTGATCCCCGGTCCCGGCTGTCCGGTATGTATCTGCCCTGAAGAGGACATAGCGGAGGCTATCCGTCTGGCATTAACTGAACAGGTTATCTTATTGAGTTTTGGCGATATGTTACGAGTCCCTGTTTTTTCTGACACTAGTGAGCCAAGATCATTGTTGGAGGCAAAAAGTAAAGGGGCGGATATCCGGCCAATCGCCAGTCCATTGGATGCAGTGGTGATTGCCCGATCTAATGTAAATCAACAGGTTGTTTTTTTTGCCGTCGGGTTTGAAACAACGATGGCGCCGATCGCGGCTATGCTGGCCGAAGGTGTCCCAGACAATTTAACGGTATTGTTATCCGGTCGCTTAACTTGGCCTGCTGTTGCAATGCTCCTGCGCGATGATGAGCAGGCATTTGATGCGTTGATTGCACCAGGGCACGTGGCGACGATTATGGGCTCCAACGAATGGGCTTTTGTTGTTGAAAAACATGGTATACCGACGGCGATTGCAGGTTTTCATGGCGAAAGCTTGATTTTGGCACTACGTTCCCTTCTCCAACAGCGGGCAGCTAATCAGCCAGAGTTGATGAATTGTTACCCTGAATTAGTAAAACCACAAGGGAACCCGTATGCCCAAAGGCTGCTGCGTAAAGTTATGACGGTTTCAGCCGCGAACTGGCGAGGGGTTGGTGTTATTCCGGATTCCGGGTTTAGCCTGCGTGAAGAATTTTCATCGGCAAATGCCCGTGTGCGCTTCACTAGTCAGCAAGGGCAAGGCTGCTTTGTTCCATCATTGCCTCCCCCAGGCGCTGAATGTTCGAACGTCGTTCTTGGTCGGATATACCCGGATCAGTGTCCATTGTTTGGCACCACATGTACGCCACGCAACCCGGCAGGGCCTTGTATGGTGTCGGAAGAGGGGGCCTGTAGAATATGGTTGAGTAATGGCCAGCGCCGTGTTTCGCGTGAGTCAAGAGATGAGGAGGCCTGAGGTGATGCTGTCAGCCAATGGGTCAGTTCCGACGGTTATGGTCAATGCGTCCGACACTGTGGCGCAGTTAGCGTGTTTTATCGGCTCAGTCCAAGGGGTAGGGTTTCGGCCGTTTGTGTACCGTCTAGCTAATCGACACGGGCTGACAGGTTGGGTGCAAAATAGAACGGGCGCAGTTTATCTTCATTTGGAGGGTGATCGTACTGGTCTGAGCGACTTTTTTCGGGAGCTAGTCGACAATGCGCCCCTCCATTCGTGCCCTCAGTTATACAGCATCGATGATGTTTCCGTGACGCCTTGCCACGATTTTGTCGTGCTACCCAGCGGTGGTGAATCTGATGCTCCCATCTCCGTGCCCAAAGATACTTACTTGTGTGTGGATTGTGCTAACAACCTCATGGCGCCAAACGACCCACGTTATCAGTATCCGTTTATCAATTGTAGTCAATGTGGTCCGCGTTATTCCATTATAACCGGAATGCCTTATGACCGGTCGAACACGGCAATGAAGTCTTTTTCGCTGTGTTCACGCTGCGAAAGTGAATACTGTGAGCCGAGTAATCGCCGCTTTCACGCAGAGCCCATTGCTTGTCCCACCTGTGGACCACAACTATCGCTTAGCGACGAGGGAGGTCAACTTATTGGGTTGAATAGCGGGGCGATTATTCCATTTATTGCAAAACAACTTGCCGCCGGGGCAATTGTTGCAATGAAAAGTGTTGGCGGCTACCACTTGTTGTGTGATGCGACCAATGAAAGGGCCGTCAGACGATTGCGCCGACAAAAAAACAGACCGGATAAGCCGTTTGCAGTGATGTATCCCGAGCCACAGGACGACTGTATTTCTGCGATGTTGGCATCGGACGTAAGGCTGTCGGATGAAGAATGGCATAGATTGCGCAGCGACAGCCGTCCTATTTTGCTGCTGCCTAAAAGATCGTCGTCATTGCTGGCAGATAACATAGCATCCAAGCTGGCACGTCACGGGGTTATGCTGCCTTGCAGTGCCCTACACAAATTGGTGATGGATCGTGTTGCGCGGCCATTGGTCACGACCTCGGCCAATATCAGCGGCGAGCCGGTCATCACTTGTGAACAACTAGTTCACAAAAAACTCCATAACATTGTGGATTATGTTGTACATCACAACCGCTCGATCGTGCGCCCAAGTGATGATAGCGTCATGCAAAAATCAGCAGGTAGATTGCGTCCGATCAGGCTGGGGCGCGGAATTACCCCTCTTGAATTGAGTTTGCCGGAGCCTATCGAACGACCAACCATAGCGGTGGGTGCACACCAAAAAAACACGGTATCCCTCGCATGGAATGACCGCCTTGTTGTCTCGCCCCATATTGGTGATTTGACCTCAGTAGCTAGTCAACAATTGTTTGATAAGACCATTGCCGATCTGCAGAAATTGTATGGGGTTCGTGCAGAAGCGGTAGTCTGCGATAAACATTCGGGTTACTTCTCAGCTCAGTGGGCGCAGCGTTCCGGTTTAGCCGTGTCATGTGTTCAGCATCATCACGCTCACGCATCAGCTTGGGCATTTGAATATGGCCCGATCAACGCCAGTGTCGTGTTTGTCTGGGATGGCGTTGGTCTGGGTGATGACGGTCATTTGTGGGGCGGTGAAGTGTTTTATGGAACTCCGGGGCAGTGGCGCCGGGTGGTTTCTTTCAAGCCCTTTACGCTCCAAGGCGGAGAGCAAGCTGGACGTGAGCCATGGCGCAGTGCCGCTGCATTATGTTGGCAAAACGATGTGCATTGGTCGGGGCTAGACTATTGCGATCCAACCGGATTGGCGCGACGAGCCTGGCAAAACAATATTCACTGTCACCGATCGTCGTCCGTCGGACGCTTGTTCGATGCCGCTGCCGCCATCAGTCTGGATCTGCACACAACTTCCTACGAAGCACAGGGGCCGATGATGTTCGAATCATTGGTTACGAATAAACCGGTGCCAATCTCACTGCCGATTGTTCCTGTCGAAGATGGCTTCTGGCAGATTGATTGGGCACCGTTGCTGCCGTTATTGCTGGACTCCCAGTATTCCAGTAAGCGTAAAGCAGAGGTTTTTCACGCATCAATGGCGGCTGTGATTGGTGATGTTATCACACTACTAGACGATCAGTTTTCTTTTGAGCAGGTTGGTCTTACTGGTGGGGTTTTTCAAAACCAGACGTTGGTATCTTGGGTGCAGGACACAACGGCAGCCCAGGCATTTGATATTACACTTCCCCAGATACTACCTGTTAACGATGGTGCTATCAGTATGGGGCAAATTGTGGAACACATTGGCGTATCCGGAAGTATGACCTGATGCGCAGTGAGCTTATTGAGGAAATTACAAAATGACAGAAGAATGTATTTCATTAGCTCATGGTAACGGAGGCCGCCTGACACGAGAGCTGATTGATGAGGTGTTCGTTAAATACGGTCAGCATCCCCATCTCGATACCCTAAACGACGCCGCCACGCTGACGTTACCGAACGTAAATATTTGTATGACGACAGATAGTTTTATTGTGCAGCCTCTGGAATTTCCGGGTGGTAATGTGGGCTCACTAGCGGTCCACGGTACGGTGAATGACTTGGCTGTCAGTGGTGCTCTACCATTGTATTTAAGTACCAGTTTTATTATCGAGGAAGGCGTCACGATGGCGTGCCTAATACGGATAGTAAAAGCGATGTCGAAGGCGGCACACGAGGCTAACGTCAGAATTGTGACAGGCGATACAAAAGTTGTACCTAAAGGGCAGGGCGGCGGTATTTATATCAACACCACCGGTATAGGCGTTGTTAAGGGGCATGTTGAACTGAATATCAATCGTGTATGCGCAGGCGATCATATCGTGGTCAGCGGGCCTGTCGGAGATCATGGGGTTGCGGTTTTACTGGCCAGAGAGGAATTTGGCTTGGAAAGTCAGTTGGTCTCGGATAGTGCTTCTGTCTATCCATTAGTTGACGTGATTGATACGCTAGACGGTGTTAAATTTCTGCGCGATCCGACGCGCGGAGGGCTGGCCATGGTCATGCATGAGGCGGCACAAGCAACGAACTTAGCCGTCCGGTTGAATGAAGCGTCTATACCTCTAAGTGACCAGGTGGAATCCGTCTGCAATATGCTAGGTTACGATCCCTATTATTTGGCGAGTGAAGGGCGGGTTGTTGCCATAGTAAGTCCAGAGCAAAGCGACGAGCTGGTAGCACTTTGGCGCGCTTGTGAGTATGGACAGGATGCGGCAATTATTGGAGAGGTGCTAGCCCGTCATGCAGATCAGCATTGTCCTGTCAGTATATTCACGCGTATCGGAGGTGAACGGCTTTTGGATCAGTTGGAAGATGATCCGCTACCGCGTATTTGTTAGGAATTGATAACAATCAAAAGCGAGTTACAAAAAACATATTGAAAATGGCATGCAAAAAGAGGCGTATTATGAACAGTGGCGTAGAGCAAATATCTGGAAAAATTGAGATATTTAATCAGGGTATTGAACCTCCCCCAGTTTAACGGACACTTTTGATCAGAGGCAAAGCCTCATGAAGGAGTGTTCTATGACAAGCAAACGAAGACCCTACAAAATCTACCCCAAAGCGTTCAAACTGGAGGCCCTCAGGCTGATGGAAGAATCCAACAAGCCCGCCAGTGAAGTGGCGATGCAGTTGGGTATCAGGCGCAATCAACTCTACAAATGGAAGGAGCAGATGAGCAAGAACTGTGACGTGGCCTCCAGTAAAAAAGGTCGTCCGAAAAAGTCAGAACAGAGCGAGCTGAGCCGGTTGCGAGCAGAGAATGCCAAGCTCAAGGAGGACGTCGAAATTTTAAAAAAGGCGGCAAAGTACTTCGCGAAGGAACAACCGTGAAGTACTCCTTTATCCGTGCTCAGAGCGATGAGCATGCTGTCACCCGTCTCTGTAATCTACTGGGTGTTTCCACCAGCGGATACTACGACTGGTATGACCGCCCAGAGAGCAGTCGAGCCCGCGAGAACCGTGAACTCACGCAGAAGATTCATCACTATCACCAGCGCTCCAATGAGGTCTATGGGTCACCCAAGATCCACAAGGACCTGCTGGCGGAGGGTGAGCTTTGCGGCGTTAACCGGGTTGCGAGGCTGATGAAACAGGCCGATATACAATCAAAGCTTCGTCGTAAGTTTGTGATAACGACAAACTCAAAGAGCACCACAGCGGCCTCGCCCGACCTATTGCAACGCAACTTTAAGGTCGCCAAGCCGGACGATGCCTGGGTGTCGGATACCACCTTTATCCCGACACGAGAGGGCTGGCTGTTCCTGGCAGTGGTGTTAGAGCTGTTCTCTCGGCAAGTCATTGGCTGGGCGATGAGCAAGAGCAACAATGCCGAACTTGTCCAGGATGCGCTGACCATGGCGATTTGGCGTCGAGGAAAAGTCGAGGGCGTTATCGTGCACTCAGACCAGGGCAGTACTTACGCTTCAGGCGATTATCAACAGCAGCTGGCCCACTGTGACCTGATATGCAGCATGGCGCGCAAAGGGGAGTGTCTGGACAATGCGGTGGCAGAGAGCTTCTTTGGTTCACTGAAAAACGAGCTGGTACACCATGAAGACTACCGTACACGACAGCAGGCGAGGCAGAGCATTTTTGAATACATTGAAGCGTTCTATAATCGTCAGCGTCGGCATGCGACGTTGGATTACATGACTCCAGCCGAGTTCGAAGCCATGTATGCTGGGAATTAAACCGTCCGTTTTATTGGGGGAAGCTCAGAGTTGTCCTTCCCCGGCAAGACGGAGGCCCGGCGCTGGTTTTCCCGCATGACCGACGCCCTCAAAAGCCTGAATTATGCCGAAGTGGATAGCAACTCACATGGAGAGATCGTTCAACAGATCGATTCTCTACTACAAGAAACCGTCCGGACTGGAAAAGAGGGAGGGTCTGCGTCGATGGCACAGCGGCCTTGGAATAATGGATTCGTGATCTTTTGTGGGAGTCAGAAACTCGAATGAAGAAAATCGACCAGGGTTGGCGATCTCAGGCAACAAGCGCCGAAGACGCAATTAAACACATCAAAAGTGGCATGAAAGTTTTTATTCAGGGCGCTGCGGCCACTCCTACACCGCTGCTTAACGCACTATGTAGCCGCCCAGATCTGGAAAACGTCAATCTGTATCACTTACATTTGGCGGGGACTATTCCCTTTGTCGACCCTGCTTGCGAGGGCGGACTTTTTTCCATTTCTCTGTTTACCGGTCCCGCTATGCGCAAACCGATACAGGAAGGTCGCGCGGACTTTATGCCGATTTTTCTGGCTGATATCCCCGGGCTGTTTACCTCCGGCAGAGTGCAACTGGACGTTGCGCTGGTGCAAGTTTCCCCTCCCGATCGCCACGGGTTTTGCACCTTGGGCACGTCGGTGGATACGGCAAAACCTGCGGCCGATTCGGCGCGTATGGTAATTGCGGAGATAAACGAGCAGATGCCACGAACCCACGGTAACACGGCTATCAGCTTCGATAAGATCACCGCCTTCATCCACACCGATCGTCCGCTCATTGAGCATTTGGAAAGTCCCGAGCAAGAAGTCGAGGCGCGTATTGGGGAGATCATAGCCGATTTGGTTGAGGATGGTTCGACGCTGCAAATGGGAATAGGCGCCATCCCAGGTGCCGTGCTGAGCCGACTGCATGACAAACGCGATCTGGGTATCCACACGGAGATGTTCTCCGACCGTGTTATAGATTTGGTGTACGAAGGAGTTATCAACAATCGTCTAAAAAAGGTGCACCCAAATAGAATAACCACAAGCTTTGTGAGCGGCACAAAACGCTTGTTCGATTTCGTGCACGATAATCCCATCGTCGAGTTTCATCCTTGCGACCGGACAAACGACACCGCCCTAATCAGAAAAAACGACAAAGTGGTGGCGATTAATTCAGCGCTGGAGATCGATCTGACGGGACAGGTGTGCGCCGATTCGCTGGGCCATCACATTTATTCTGGTATCGGCGGTCAAATGGACTTTATCCGAGCTGCTGCACTATCTAAAGGTGGCAAGCCGATAATCGCAATGCCATCCACTGCGGCAGGGGGAACGCTTTCGAGAATCGTTGTTGAACTCAAGCCGGGCTCAGGTGTAGTGACAACTCGGGGGCATGTTCACTGGGTGGTAACCGAGTACGGCGCTGTAAATCTTCATGGTATGACGTTACGGGAGCGTGGCCAGGCTCTAATTTCTATTGCTCACCCTGATTTCAGGGCCGAACTCCGCCAGGCGCTCCGCGAGATACGGCATTTTGTGATCGGCTGACAAATTGAGTCATAGGCCGTTTATGTTGAACCAGTTGAACTAAACCTAGGGAGCGGCTGCTCATTATTGGTTGTGGTTGTGGTTGTGGTTGTGGTTGTGGTTGGGGCGTTGATCTGTTGGGCTGTGGAGCATTGTAGCGTGAACGCACATGGCATTGCGCCTAGCCAAAATCAATATGATTTTGCCCAATGCATAATTAAACAGCGGGGCCTGGAACAAACAGTTTTCGTCGAAGTGCTCGATTACCGCGAACGCCAGGGCAAGGCCGAGTATGACAAGTTGGTGAGCGTAGGCATGTTTGATTACGTGGGTTTGAAGAACTTGCCGAGCTACTTTGTTATTGTCCAGCGAGTACCCAACCCCGGCGGATTTTTTTGAATCACGGCATTACCAATGGCGAAGGCAGCTGGAAGAAAAGCGTCGCCGCCGAATTTGTCAATCGCTATCTGTTTCCTGAAAGTCAATTCGAAACCATCAGCACAGTGCAGCAGTTCATTAAATGAAATGGCAACTGATTTAGTCCTTTGTGGCGAGAGTCACTCGCATTTGCATCAGCTTGAATGATAAAGAGTCGCGCCATATATTTTCCGAATGATAGGGATGCAAACACACGACTTTACGAATATTTGCATGCCGCAATATCGCTCAATTCCGGCGCGGCCAATGCAACAAGGCTGTCAGTAAAATATTCTGAAAACTACAGCACTGTAATGTGTGGGTCATCATCCAGAAAGCAATGATGCGATAGTCTTTATAGACACCGCTAACGTGTTTCATGGCTGATCGTTTAGTGCAGATTTTTGCGGTTTGCCCACGGAGGGAAACTATATGAATGCTATAGCTCATTGCGCTGGCGAACTACGCGGGAAGATTAAGGATTCCTATGCGACTTAGGACAGGTTTATTGTGTAGCAACATTAACTGTTTCAGAGCGAGGAGATTGATATGCAGATCGGTATGATGGGTCTGGGACGCATGGGACGCAATATGGTGCGGCGATTGATGCGCGGAGGGCACGAATGTGTGGTGTACAACCGCAGCGCCGAACCTGTCCAAGCACTCCGCGAGGAAGGCGCTATTGGCACGGTTTCTCTGGAGGATTTTGTTGCCCATATTGCCAAGCCGCGCGCGATCTGGCTGATGGTGCCCGCGACGGTCGTGGACGAGATGCTGGCGCAGTTGATACCGCTGCTCGAAGCGGGCGACATTATCATTGATGGCGGCAACTCTTATTATCGCGACGATATTCGTCGCGCGGAAGAATTGCAAAAAGCTGGGGTGAATTATGTGGATGTGGGCACCAGTGGGGGTGTCGCCGGACTGGAACGTGGGTATTGTCTGATGATCGGCGGCGAGCAAGAGATCGTACAGCACCTTGATCCGGTTTTTGCCACGCTGGCCCCCGGCGTGGGCACGGCACCGCGCACCCCCGGTCGGGATAATTCCGATGCCACCGCCGAGCTAGGCTACCTGCACTGCGGGCCACACGGCGCCGGGCACTTTGTCAAAATGGTCCACAACGGCATTGAATATGGCCTGATGGCCGCGTATGCCGAGGGCATGAATATTCTGCACAATGCCAACGTCGGCAAACGCAGTCATGATAGTGACGCCGAGACCACGCCGATGCGCGACCCGGAGTATTACCAATATGATCTGGACCTGCCCGAAATCGCTGAAGTCTGGCGACGCGGCAGCGTGGTGGCGTCATGGCTGCTCGACCTGACGGCTGCAGCGCTGATCGAGGATGCGGGTCTCAGCGGCTTCTCGGGGCATGTGTCGGATTCGGGGGAGGGACGCTGGACGGCACTGGCCGCTATCGACGAAGGCGTGCCGGCACCGGTCATCAATGCGGCACTATTCGGGCGCTTTGATTCGCGCGGCAATGCCGACTATGCCAACCGACTGCTGTCCGCGATGCGCAAGCAGTTTGGTGGGCATGATGAAAAAAAGGCGGAACGCTGACATGGGCTACACGGACGCCGCCGCGACGGACTCCGACGCACTGGTGCTGTTCGGCATTACCGGTGATCTTGCCCGCAAGAAGATCTTTCCGGCGCTTTACGCGCTGGCCAAACGCGGCACCCTCAACGTCCCGGTGATCGGTGTCGCCACCTCCAGTCTGAGCCAGGCACAACTGCGCAAGCGCGCCCGCGACGCCATCAGGAAATCCGGCAAGATCGACGACAAGCCAGCCCTTGATCACTTGCTTTCGCTGCTCAGTTATGTGAGTGGAGACTACAACGATCCGGCCACCTTCGAGGCCCTAAAAAAGGCGCTGGGCACGGCTCACCGGCCGGCGTATTACCTAGCCATCCCGCCTGCATTGTTTAAAACGGTCATCGCGGGGCTCGACGCCACAGGCTTGACTGCGCAGGCGCGCGTTATTGTCGAAAAACCGTTCGGACGCGATCTGGCTTCCGCACGAGAGCTCAACCACATCCTGAGTTCGGTGTTTGCGGATGAGGCGATCTTCCGCATAGACCACTACCTCGGCAAGGAAGCGATCATGAACATCCTCTATTTCCGCTTCGCCAATTCGTTCATGGAACCGATCTGGAACCGCGAGCACGTGGCCAGTGTGCAGATCACGCTGGCCGAGGATTTCGGCGTGGAGGGGCGCGGCAAATTCTTCGAGAGCGCTGGCACGCTGCGCGATGTGGTGCAGAACCACCTGTTGCAGATCGTCGCGCTGCTGGCTATGGAACCACCGGGCTTTCAGGAGTATAGCGCCGTTCACGCCGAGAAATATAAGGTGTTCCGGGCCATGCGCCCGCTCGAACCCGACGACGTGGTGCGCGGCCAGTATGCCGGTTACCGAAAGGAAAAGGGGGTGGCCAAGAAGTCTGATGTCGAGACCTTCTGTGCCCTGCGGTTGTCTATCGACTCATGGCGCTGGCAGGGTGTGCCGTGGTATCTGCGCGCGGGGAAGTGTCTCGCCGCAACAGTGGCAGAGGTGCTGGTCGAGTTAAAGCCTCCGCCGCAGCGACTGTTCGATGACCTGGGGCCAGCGAATGGCCGCGCCAACTACCTGCGCTTCCGGCTCTCGCCACACTCTGCTATCGCCCTCGCTGCGCGCGTCAAGCGCCCCGGCAAGGAGTTTACGGGCGAGCAGCGTGAACTTTACCTGCTGAGTGAGCAGCCAGAAGAAGAATCGCCCTACGAGCGACTATTGGGCGACGCGATGGCTGGCAAAGCCACACTGTTTGCTCATGCGGATTGCGTCGAGGCCGCCTGGGCGGTGATCGATCCTGTGCTGGCGAAGCCTCACCGACCCATGTCGTACAAACCTGGCAGTTGGGGGCCCAAGGCAGCGGACATGCTCAACACAGCAGACGGCGGTTGGCACAACCCCGTACCGGAGGGGGTGGAATGACGACACCCGACCCGCTGGTGTTCCTGCTGGACGTGGACAATACGCTGCTCGACAACGATCGCATCGTGGCCGACCTGGGTGACCATCTTGCCCGTGAGTTTGGCAACGAAAGCCGGGATCGCTATTGGAAAATATTCGAGGCACTGCGCGCGGAACTCGGTTATGCAGATTATCTGGGCGCCTTGCAACGCTATCGTATCGGTGCCCTGAATGATCCACGCCTGCTGTGCATGTCTTCATTCCTTGTGGACTATCCGTTTGCCGAGCGCCTGTACCCCGGTGCGCTCGACGTTGTCACCCAGCTCCGCCATTGGGGGACGACAGTGATTCTCACGGATGGCGACGTGGTGTTTCAGCCGCGCAAGGTGCAGCGCTCGGGATTGTGGGATGCAGTCGAGGGCCGGGTGCTGATTTACCTGCACAAAGAGCAGATGCTTGATGCCATCGCACAGCATTATCCGGCGCGCCGTTACGTCATGGTGGATGACAAGTTGCGCATTCTGGCGGCGATGAAAGAGGTCTGGGGAGCGCGTCTGACAACCGTCTTCCCGCGCCAGGGGCACTACGCGCTCGATCCCGAACATAGCACCGCGTATCCGCCTGCTGATGTCACGATTGAGCATATCGGCGATTTGGTCAATGTCGATTTTTCCGCCCTGCGCGATACTGACCGTACAAAACAGGAGAAATTATGAAGGCCACACAACAACTGCACGATCTCGGTCAGAGCCTCTGGCTCGACAACATCACACACGAATTGCTGAGCAGTGGCACGTTGGGCCGCTACATTGACGAACTTTCCGTCACGGGGCTGACCTCCAATCCCACGATCTTCGAGCATGCCATCAAAGAGGCTGATTTCTACGATGACGCCATCCGCCAGAAAGGGCTTGCTGGCAAGTCCGGCGAGGCCTTGTTCTTCGAACTGGCGCTGGAAGATCTAACCCAGGCTGCCGATTTTTTTCGTCCGGCTCACGACGCCACCGATGGTGTTGACGGCTGGGTATCTCTGGAGGTGTCGCCCCTGCTGGTAGACGACACCGCCGCCACCATCAAGGCAGCGACGCAATTGCATAGGTATGCGCAACGCCCCAATCTTTTCATCAAGATTCCCGGCATGCGCGCAGGCATTGCCGCGATCGAAGAAACGATCTTCGCCGGCGTGCCGGTGAATGTGACGTTGCTGTTCTCGCGGGAGCACTACCTTGCCTCGGCCGAGGCGTATATGCGCGGTATAGAACGGCGCATCGCCGCCGGCCTCGATCCGAGGGTGGCTTGCGTGGCATCGCTGTTTATCAGCCGCTGGGATGTCGCCGTGAAGGACAAGGTGCCAGAGGTGTTGCGCAACCGTCTGGGTATTGCCATCGCTAAATGCACTTACAAAGCCTATTGCGATTTGCTGGCATCAAAACGTTGGCAAAAACTAGCCGGCGCTGGTGCGCGCCCGCAACGCCTGCTGTGGGCCAGCACCGGCACCAAGGATCCCGAGGCGTCAGATACTCTTTATCTTGAGGCGCTGGCGGCGCCGGGTACCATCAACACAGTGCCTGAAAGGACGCTGCTCGCCTTCGCGGATCACGGCAACGTACGCGGCGAAATGCCGACTGACGGCGGTGATGCCGAAGCGCTGCTCGTCGAGTTCGCACAGGCCGGGGTTGACAATACAGCGCTTGCCGCCGATCTCCAACGGGAAGGTACCGTCGCCTTCGTCAAATCATGGCGCGATTTGCTGGACCGTATTGCCACAAAAACCGACGTACTTAGGAAGACGATACAGACATGAGTAACCCGACGCTGACCACTAGTTCGACTGTGCAGGCTCAGCGCCTGACAGAGCGCCCGGCGTGGTCGGCGCTCGAAGCCCATTACGCAACAGTACGTAATCTGCATCTACGACAGCTATTCGCCGACGATCCTCACCGTGGTGCACGTTTCACCGCCGAAGCTGCTGGCATTTATCTCGATTACTCAAAAAACCGTATCACCGAACAAACCTTGCAGCTGCTGGTGAGACTGGCTGAGGAATGCGGTTTACGTGAGCGCATCGCCGCGATGTTCAGTGGCGAGCCGATCAACGTGACGGAAAAACGCGCCGTGCTGCATACCGCCCTGCGCGCGCCTGAGAGCGAACGAATTGTGGTCGATGGGGTAGACATCGTGCCCGAGATACACACGACTCTCGATCGCATGGCCGCCTTCTCGTTCCAGATTCGCAGTGGCGAATGGCGGGGATACACCGGAAAGCGTATACGCAATATCATCAACATCGGTATCGGAGGATCAGATCTTGGCCCGGTGATGGCTTATGAAGCGTTGCGCTTTTACAGCCAGCGTGACATGACATTCCGTTTCATCTCGAACGTGGATAGCACCGACTTTGAAGAAGCCACACGTGATCTCGATCCCGAAGAGACTTTGTTCATCGTTTGCTCGAAGACGTTTACGACACTCGAGACACTGACAAACGCCCACAATGCTCGCGCCTGGAGCTTGCGCAAACTAGGTGACGAGCAGGCGATATGCAGGCACTTCGTTGCGGTTTCGACTAACGCCGAAAAAGTGTCCCAATTCGGCATCGATACCGCGAATATGTTCGGTTTCTGGGGCTGGGTCGGCGGGCGCTATTCGATGGATTCGGCGATTGGCTTGTCAACTATGATTGCCATTGGACCGGAACACTTCCGAGCCATGCTCGTGGGTTTTCGCGCGATGGACCAGCACTTTCGCAGCGCTCCCTTTGCGCAGAATCTACCGGTGCTCATGGGGTTGCTGACGGTATGGAACAACAACTTCTTCGATACGCGGACGGTGGCGGTACTGCCTTACGAGCAGTACCTCAAACATTTTCCTGCGTACCTGCAACAATTGACGATGGAGAGCAACGGAAAGCATGTCACCCTCGACGGCGAGCACGTCGCTTATCAAACCGGACCCATCTACTGGGGCGCGCGCGGCACCAACGGCCAGCACTCGTTCTTCCAACTCCTTCACCAGGGAACCCAACTGATCCCTTGCGACTTCATCGGTTTTTGCCGGGCATTGAATCCGTTAGGCAACCAGCATGATCTGCTGATGTCGAATCTGTTCGCCCAGACCGAAGCACTGGCGTTCGGCAAGACAGAAGCCGAGATCAGGGCCGAGGGCATACCTGCATGGCGCGTGCCACACCACGTCTTCGATGGCAATCGCCCCACCAACACCCTGCTCGCCGAGAGTCTGACGCCGGAGACGCTGGGCTCGCTGATCGCGCTCTACGAACACAGCGTCTTCACCCAGGGCGCCATCTGGAATGTCAATTCATTCGATCAATGGGGGGTCGAGTTGGGTAAAGCGCTGGCGCACCGCGTGGCCCTGGAACTTGAAAGTACGGAGGAGCCGCCGCTCAGGCATGACAGCTCGACTAACATACTCATCCGGCGCTACCGTCGTCACCGCCAGAAAACATGACTCTGGAGCCAACATGATCCTCCCAAAGTAGAGTGGCATCTTACTGGACAGTAGGGGAAGGACTTCCGTTGGGCCCGACCCCGATAAATGAAAATAGCGCCTATAATTTCTCCCATGACTCGAAACATGTGCAGTACACAGGTATGAGGAATATTCTGCATACCGAATGGAGGTTTTATGTCGATAACAACACAAGAGATGTCAATGACGGTAACCGAGCTCACGGCGCCAGGTAAAGGAATTCTGGCGGCGGATGAGAGTCTCAATACCATTGAGAAGCGGTTCAAAGCTGTGGGCGTAGTGAGTACCGATGAAGTCCGGCGTGATTACCGCGAGTTGTTATTTTCCACGTCCGGCCTTGGCGATTTTATCAGCGGCGTCATACTGTTCGAGGAAACGCTCAAGCAGAAAAGTGCCGCTGGTGTGCCGCTGCCGGAGCTACTTAAAGCGCAAGGTATTGTTCCGGGGATCAAAGTGGATATAGGTACAACACCGCTGCCTAATTTTCCCGGAGAGACACTGACGCAGGGCCTGGACGACCTGGCGCAGCGGCTACGCGAATACAAGCAGCTGGGTGCACGTTTCGCCAAGTGGCGGGCAGTGATTCGTATCGGCGTGGGTATTCCTACGCCGGGGACTATTGCAAGCAATGCATACGCGCTGGCACGCTATGCAGCTATCTGTCAGGAGCAGGGGTTGGTACCCATCGTTGAGCCTGAGGTATTAATGAACGGCGACCACACGCTTGCAACATCTGCGCGCGTCACAGAGGAAGTCTTGCATGCGGTATTTCACGCGCTGCATCTGCAACGTGTTGCGCTGGAGTATATGATTTTGAAGCCCAATATGATTGAGTCCGGCCGCGAATGTTCGGCGTCTGCCTCACCGCAACAGGTAGCGCAAACAACGCTTATCTGTCTGCGGCGCACGGTGCCTGCAGCGGTGCCTGCAATTAACTTTCTCTCTGGTGGGCAGAGCGAGACGACAGCCACCGCTAACCTCAATGCCTTGAATACCATTGCCGAAAAGTCGCCATGGGGTTTGAGCTTTTCGTATGGGCGCGCGCTGCAGGAATCTGTACTCCAGGCCTGGCGCGGAAAGATCGAAAATGGCTCGCTTGCACAGCAAGCGCTGTGCAAGCGAGCACGCTTAAACAGTGCTGCTACGCAGGGCAAATATAACGCCGCGATGGAAAGCGAATGAAAGCACTCAGACACTGTTACCCCATAGCGCCACCGATAGGTGGTTGCGGCCATCAACGCCAGCTTGCTGAGGCTGAAGGCATCATCTGGTACCGAAGAGCGGGAGCAAGATGACCGGGTTAACTCGAAACAACGTGAAAACCCCTGGCAAGAGACAGTTGCCCAAACTATTCAGGAAGAGAGGTCAACATGAATGAACACATCGCACATTCCGGCGCCTGGGGCCTTGCCCTGATCGTCATCGTATTCGTCTCGTGGTTTCTATACTGTTATCTCGCACCCAAGAGCTGGAAGGAGTGGGCAGGCGCCGGTGTGGTCCAGGCCTTCATCATTGCCCTGTATGCTGAGATGTACGGATTTCCGCTCACCATCTATCTGCTCGTCCGTTACTTCGGCATTGATCAGACCAATCTCAACGCCAACCTCTGGTCCACACTGCTTGGTTTCGGCGAGACTGGCATGATGATCTCGATGATCCTCGGCTACCTGATTCTGTTCGCTGGCATAGGGATATTTATCGAGGGATGGCGCGAACTGCATCGCGCCCGCCAGGAACACCGGCTCATCACGGACCGTCTCTACGGGTTGGTGCGGCATCCCCAGTACACGGGACTTTTCATTGCCATTTTTGGCGAAGGCATCGTCCACTGGCCTACCCTATTTTCCATCGTCTTATTTCCCATCATCATTCTCATTTATGTCCTGCTTGCGCGAAGTGAGGAGCACAAAATGCTGCAGGAATTCGGTGACGAATACCGCGCCTACCGTCTGCAAGTGCCCGGATTTATTCCACATTGGGGTCAATGGCGCAACCTGCTAAAAATGCGCAGCGGAAGCCCCACCCAAGGTGATCTGACACCGATAGACCCGGCGCCTGCAAAAGTGAAAGGAGAGCAGAAGTGACTAAACATAACCTTTGGATGATTATCGGGTGTCTATTACCACTGCTACTGATTTTTGTCCTGCCGTTGTTTGGTGTAGGAAGCGGAGTGACGCTGCTAATTTTCATCGTCCTCATGTTCGGCTGTCATCTGCTGATGATGGGAGGACATGGCAAACACGAGCACACTGAACATGATAAAGGAGCGGGCCATGAATAACATTGATGTGAAGCGATTCGGGTTGGCCGTCGGCACGACACTGACATTGCTATATCTGGGCTGCATTTTCGTAATGGCGACGGCCGGGGAAGAAGCAGCAATTCTTTTTTTCAATAGCTTGCTTCACGGCATTGACGTTACGACCATAATTCGCATGGATATGCCACTGTGGGAGGCGTTGATGGGTCTCATTGTGACGTTTTTGCTAGCCTGGTTGACAGGCGCGGCAGTGGCCACCATTTATAATGTGTCGCTAAAGAAATGACCATTTTAGTATCGAAACCACTGTTCAAGCATCCCACCAAGGTAAACGGCACTGAGCGTAAGTTCTTCGATTACCTGGGGCGACGATTATCGTACGGACCTTAAAGCGGGCTATCTTTACCGCCCCAAGTCAGCGCTCAATCACTAAGTAAGGAGCTTCACTTTGCAAATTGAACTCTCGAAAATGGCAGGTATGACTTAGAGCTGATGTGTATCCACAACGAAAAGATATGTTTTCGACGCGCATAGTACACAAAGGAGTGACTATGTCACACCAACTCGATCAACTCTGTATCAACACCGTTCGTTTTTTGTCGGTAGACGCCGTGCAGCGTGCGAACAGTGGTCATCCCGGCATGCCGCTCGGCGCGGCACCGATGGCCTATATGCTATGGACCCGTCTACTCAAGCACAATCCGCACAACCCGGACTGGTTCGATCGCGATCGCTTCGTGCTTTCGGCCGGTCACGGCTCGATGTTGCTTTACAGTCTGTTGCATCTGAGCGGTTACGATCTCTCGCTGGACGACATCAGGCAGTTCCGCCAGTGGGGCAGCAAGGCGCCGGGGCATCCCGAGCGCGGCCATACCCCGGGCGTGGAGACCACTACTGGGCCTCTCGGGCAGGGGCTGGCCAATGCAGTGGGCATGGCGATTGCCGAAGCGCAGCTGGCGGCGCGCTACAATCGCCCCGGCTACGCGGTGATTGACCACGCCACCTATGTGATCGTCGGCGACGGTGACCTTATGGAGGGCGTCTCGCTAGAGGCGGCCTCGCTGGCCGGGCACCTCAAGCTCGGCAAGCTGACCTACCTGTACGACGACAATCGTGTCACGCTGGCCGCCAGCACCGATATCAGCTTCTCGGAGGATCGTGCCCAGCGCTTCGAAGCCTGTGGCTGGCATACACAGTCGGTGGCGGATGGCAACGACCTGGCAGCGATCGACACCGCGCTGCAGGCAGCGCGTGCGGAGACGGCGCTGCCGTCGCTGATTTTGGTGCGGACCCACATCGGCTATGGTTCGCCCAATAAGCAGGACACTTTCGAGTCCCATGGGTCACCGCTCGGTGCCGACGAGGTACGCCTGAGCAAGCAGAGCCTCGGTTGGCCGATCGAGCCGCCGTTCCTGATTCCCGACGCGGCGCTGACGCATTTTCGCCAGGCGCAGGTGCGGGGTGAGCGCGACGAAGCCGCCTGGAACGATCTCATGGCTGCTTACACGCAGGCGTTTCCCGAATTGGCCGAAGAGTTGCTGCACAGCCTGCGCGGCGAGTTGCCGCCGGACTGGGATGCAGACATGCCGGTGTTTCCCGCCGATGACAAGGGAATTGCCACGCGGGTTGCCTCGGGCCAGGTGATGAATGCGATCGCGCCGCGGCTGCCGGCACTGACTGGCGGCTCGGCGGACCTCGATCCGTCCACCCATACTGCGTTAAAGGGGCTTGGCGATTTTCATCCGCCAGTCGGCGAGGCTGACGATACCCAGGGTGCAGACAGCGGAGGCTGGAGCTATGCCGGACGCAACCTGCACTTCGGCGTCCGGGAGCATGCGATGGGCGCGATCGTCAACGGCTTGGCGGCGCATGGGGCTACTATTCCCTACGGCTCGACCTTCCTGATCTTCTCCGATTACATGCGCCCGCCGATTCGGCTAGCGGCACTGATGGGGCTGCACGTCGTGCATGTGTTCACCCACGATAGCATTGCGCTCGGTGAAGACGGACCTACCCACCAACCGGTGGAGCAGCTGGCTGCGCTGCGGGCGATTCCCAATCTGACCGTGATTCGTCCCGGCGACGCCAATGAAACCGCGCTCGCCTGGCGAGTCGCGCTGGAGATACGCGAGGGTCCGGTGGTGCTGGTGCTCAGTCGCCAGAACCTGCCGACGCTCGATCGCGATCGCTATGCGTCGGCCAACGGCCTGCGATCGGGTGCATACGTGTTAGACGATGCAGCGGACGGTAAGCCCGAGCTGATCCTGATCGCCAGCGGCGCCGAGGTCGGGCTGATCGTGGCAGCAGCGCAACGCCTGCGCGCCGACGGCGTTGCCGTACGCCTGGTCTCCATGCCGAGCTGGGAACTGTTTGAGGCACAAACAAAAACCTATCGTGATTCGGTGTTGCCACCCTCCATCCCGGCGCGACTCGCGGTCGAGGCCGGGGTGAGCCAGGGTTGGCATCGGTACGTGGGTGATCGTGGTGACATGCTCAGTGTGGATCGCTTCGGCGCATCGGCACCGGCGTTGGACATGTTGCGAGAATATGGATTCACCGTAGAGGCTGTCTGTCAGCGGGCGCAGACCTTGCTCGAAAGAATTGCCTCATGAAGGAGAATATCCCATCTGCAACGGGAGAAGACGGCGCAGTGAAACAGGACATTGATACCTACGTTTTGATCCTGGACCACAACGGAGATAAACCGAGATGACAATAAATCCTTTGGCAGGTAAGCAAGCCACGAATGCCATGCTTGTTAATGTGCCCAGACTCATCACGGCCTACTACTCCGGTCGGCCTGACTTTTCCGAGTCCAAACAGCGGGTCGCGTTTGGTACTTCGGGACATCGCGGTTCCGCTTTTGAAAACAGCTTCAACGAAGGGCATGTGCTTGCTATCAGTCAGGCGATCTGCCAGTACCGCCAACAACAGGGTATCGATGGCCCGATCTTTTTGGGTGTTGACACGCATGCGCTGTCCGAGCCGGCGTTTGCAAGTGCACTCGAAGTGTTGGCGGCCAACAATGTGGACGTCATGCTTGCCGAGCACGACGAGTTCACCCCGACTCCCGCAGTGTCGCTCGCCATACTCGCATACAACCGTACCCGCAGTCGCGGGCTGGCAGATGGCATTGTCATCACACCATCGCACAATCCGCCCGACAGCGGCGGCTTTAAGTACAACTCGCCCAACGGCGGACCGGCGGATACCGCTGTTACCGGCTGGATTGAAGCCAGAGCCAACGCGTTGTTGAAAAACGGCCTCCAGGGCGTGAAGAGAGTCCCTTTCGAAAAAGCACTGCGCGCCGCTACCACGCACCGGTACGACTACCTCAACGCGTATGTAAACGACCTCGACAATGTACTCGACATGGAGGCCATTCGTAACGCTAACATCAATATGGGCGTCGATCCGCTGGGTGGCGCCGGCGTCCACTATTGGGCCGCAATCGCCGAGCGCTATGGTTTGAATCTGACGGTGGTGAACGATGTCGTCGACCCCTCCTTCCGCTTCGTGACGGTCGACTGGGACGGCCAGATCCGCATGGACCCATCCTCGCCCTACGCCATGCAGGGTTTGATCGATCTCAAGGATCGCTTCGATATCGCCTTCGCCTGCGACACGGACCACGACCGGCACGGGATCGTTACCCGCAACGCAGGCCTGCTGCCGCCCAACCACTACCTTTCGGTTGCCATTTCCTATCTGTTCCAGCATCGACCGAAATGGCGCACGGATGTGGCGGTGGGCAAGACGGTTGTCAGCAGCCAGATGATTGATCGGGTTGCGGCCAAACTTGGTCGTAAGCTCGTTGAGGTGCCGGTCGGTTTCAAGTGGTTTGCGGATGGCCTGCTCGATGGTTCGCTGGGCTTTGGCGGAGAAGAGAGCGCGGGTGCTTCCTTTAGCCGCATGAATGGCAGTGTCTGGACGACAGATAAAGACGGTATTATCCCGGCTTTGCTCGCCGCGGAAATCACCGCACGCATGGGCCGCGATCCCAGTGAGCTATACATCGAGTTGACGCGCGAGTTCGGCGAGCCTGTTAATGACCGGCTCGAGGCTCCGGCGACACCGGAGCAAAAATACAGGCTTGCGCAGCACTCTCCCCAGCAGATAAGATTTACAGAACTGGCGGGTGAAAAGATTCAAGAGATACTTACTCAGGCTCCCGGCAACGACGCACCCATCGGGGGGCTGAAATTGGTGACGGAGAGCGGTTGGTTTGCGGCGCGGCCGTCCGGTACCGAGGATATTTATAAAATCTACGCGGAGAGCTTCCGTGGAGCGGATCATCTGCGCCGGATTGTGGACGAGGCGCAAACAATGGTCGACGATGCGTTTGCAAGTTGAAGGCGCATTACTCAATCATCTTTATGAAAAAGATCATCACCATGCAAACTGAACACTTAAAAATTACCGGTATGAGCTGCGGTGACTGCAGTTACAGCTGACTCGCAGCGTCAACAATCAAGAGGTAGAATATGTGTATATATGAAAAACGCGAACCGTGTTACATCCGTTATGCTGCATTTTACCGATGGTCTGCCTTGTTGCGGTTGATAACTGCAACACAGGGTTACTGTGGCCTGCTGGCATTAGGTGATCATATGTATAGACTCCGAGCATAGCATGCCGTTGGGAGGTGGATTATGCGACAATGCCGTTTTCATGAAAGAGGGCTGAGTGAGACGTTACCGTATACTGCTTTTTCATCGCTCATGAGTATTGACTACCCGTTGTGCATTAGCCTTCGCTCTAAGGCACCACCATATGCCCGGAGCGGCAGTTGAACGCCACAGCATTTCTGCGTTCGCCATAGGTGGCTGGTCTGACCACACTGATTGTTATGCTAATGGCATTGGCATTGGATAATTCCCCTGCGGAGAACTGGTACGCACAGGTCCATCATCTGCCAGTCATCGCTCAAGTCCATTGCCGGGGCGGCCCCTGGCTCGCCGTTCGGCTTGGCACTGGCGGTCGGGACGCAGGCATTCAGGGGCGACAGGTCGCCGAGCCAAGCTACCGACAGGGTAGTTGTGCTTACACTGCCTAGGCGGTCGAAGGTAGGAGTGGCACCGAAGGCACAGCTTTATGAATTTGTACAATACGGGAGATTAATATGAACACAAACAGTTTAGTATTTCGGATGCGTAATTCTGGAGTATTCGCGTACATTGCGACAGATTCTGAGCGAGGCATTAAGGCGACTAGCATGAAAATGAAGGGTCAGGAAAGACGAAGAGATCATGGGAGAAAGCGCTACATTTCGCTGGGTATCGCAGCAATTTTTTTGGCTTTCGTATCCTATACGTATGCTGATGATACTTTTAGTAGTGAGCAAGAAGCTTTGAATCAAAGGATAGAGGAAATGGAGGCACTCATTGTAGCCATGGAGGAGGAGACCGATGGTTGGAAACTTCGATCTAGCATGCAGGAGCATGCCAAAATTATGGAAGAAACCGCTCGTTTGGCATCTGAGATGGCTGAGGCCACAAACGGCGATGGGGATAGTTGCGCGAAACTAAGGGCAAATGGTGAAGATGTTAGGGTCTGCGGTGATTCAGATAGTATTCGTAATTCACAATATCGGTTGTTAGTTATGCTATTGCGGCATGTGATTTATCGGCAGAACATCATAATGGAAAAAGCCGGTATTTTTAAATGACCCAGTCTAAACGGTTGAGAAATTTTCTATTACCCTGTGCCGTGCGAATTCTAATCTGTGGCAAAATCTGGGCAGGATCATGTCATAATTGAACCATGTGCGACATCTCGAAAACTCTTTGCCATATGGCCGTGTGTATTGTCAGGCTCTTACGCCCCGGCGGTGTGAAATCGGTCGCTGCGGAGAACCTAATTCTGCGGCAACAACTCATCGTAATGAGCCGGACTCGAAAAAGATCGCCCAGGCTCTCTCAGAATGACCGCACTGTGTTTGCATTCCTATTCCGAGGGAACGACTCCTTAAGCTGCCCATCATTGTGCAGCCAGCTACTATCCTGACATTTCACCGAGCAATGGTTCAAAAGAAGTACCGAGCTCTCTATTCCTCCAAATCACCTGGAAAGTCAGGCCCAATAGGGCCTGATCAAGAGCTAATTCGCTTGGTGCTGGACATCAAGCATCGAAACCCACGAATGGGCTATGACCGTATCGCTATGCAGGTTCTTCAAGCGTTTGGTGTAGAAGTCGATAAGCATGTGTACGACGTATTTTGGCTAAGCACTACAAACCGGTCTATCCCGGCGGCCCTTCGTGGCTCACATTTCTAGGCCAGGCCAAAGACAACCTTTGGAGCATTGACCTATTCCGGCGCGATTCAATTCATCTCAAATCGCACAGGGTCATGCTTGCTGTCGATATCCACACCCGAAGAATAGCCGGCTTTGCAGCTCATGCTGGCGATGTCAATGGGGTCATCGCATGCCGGCTGTTGAACCAAATACTGGGAGGTCGATCTCCACCTGCCAGCATCAGTACCGATCACGATCCGATTTTTCGGCATCACCGGTGGCACGCCAATCTGAGGGTATTGGACATTGATGAGGTCAAAACGGTCCCATATACTCCGCTGTTGCATCCATTTGTGGAGCGTACAATCGGAACCGTGAGAACGGAGTTTCTCGAGCAGACACTATTTTGGAATGAGAGTGACTTATCCAGGAAGCTGGCCCAATACAAAACATATTACAATGAATTTCGTGGACATTTATCTTTGGGTGGTAAAACTCCCGTACAGATTGCCCAGAAGGCTTGTGTTCCCAAACAGCCCATTCACAATTACAGCTGGATATCCCATTGCAATAATTTATTTCACACACCGATGGCGAGTCAGTCCCAGATTTCGCAGGGAACACGTGATCTGTGTCCAGGTTGTCGCGAAATTTAATGGGTCCGTGGACCCTTTTAGGAGGTGTTTGAAATGATCCAATCCAACGATAGTTCGAAATGCATTCTGACGGTCGTGCTATTAACGCTGGGTCTTGCCGTTGAACCGGTATTCGCTGAATCGCGCGTTGCTGAGACAAACGCACAAGTTGAATCAGCGAGCGCCGAGCGCCATCGACACGGGCCGCCAGGTAAGGGTTTCTACCGCACGTAAAGCCATGAGAAACTGCCGAGCATAGACCGTCGTCAGGCCAGTCCACGACGCTATGGACCACCAGGCAAAGGGTTCCGAACATGGAGTCAAACCATACGCGCTCGGTGCCCGAGTCATTAGCCCGGGCCGCACGCACAGCGGCAATATCGAGCATTCAAAATGGCGCATTCTTTGATTTCTGCAAATTTCCTGTATCCATCAGGCGTAACTATCCTGTCTGGGCCAGCGCGTAAAATTGCTCCCATGCTGGCAACGAACTCTTGTTTTGGCCCTTCTTTAACATCCGCCACAACTCAATCCCCGCCAAGGTGGCGTGCGCCGACTGGAACGATTTAAAGCCGAGCATGGGTCGAATTATTCGCTTTATGAACCGGTGATCCTGCTCCACGATGTTATTCAGATATTTGCATTTGCGTATCTTGATGCGTTTGTTCTCGTCAGTGTTGTACTGCTTGATGGCCGCCGTATTGGCTCCGCTTTTGTCGATGTTAATCAAGCTCGGTTTGCCACTAGATCCGATGGCTTTGTTCAAAAATCGACGCGCTGCTTTCTTACCTCGCTTTGTGGTCAGTAGAAAATCGATAGTATTGCCTTGCTTGTCGACGGCGCGATAGAGATATCTACACTCGCCTTTGATTTTGATATACGTCTCGTCAAGCCTCCAGCGACGCCCAACCCGTTTCCTGTTTATCCGAAAGGCCTTCTCTATTCGAGGTGCGTAATGGACGACCCAGCGCTGAATGGTGCTATGATCCACCGCGTAGCCGCGTTCCTGCATCAGTTCCTCCAGCTCGCGATAGCTGAGGGAATAGGCCACGTACCAGCGAACACATTGTAGAATGGCCAAGCTCATGGGCTAAAGTAAAATTGGTTCGCCCTTTGTGTGCTATGTCTTGGTTGTAGAAAATTGCCCATTCATCTTTATGGGGATGTCGGGCCAGCATCCCATCAATCTTTCCCATGCTGCCCGCTTGAACAGTCGTAATTGGATCAGCATTGAAAGAGGGAGTGAGTTCAAGCGCGACCTTTTCTACATTAACGGGATAACGTGCAGAGGCGTCTAGTCCTAGATCGAGAAGTTTTGTGATTCTATTTGCTTCCTTGATGGGGCGCCTATTTTCTTCGGTCACTTTTTGCTCCATGCATCAATCATGTCCATGATCTTATCTCTGTCACCTTTTTCAAGCTTGCCCAGCTTGCGAAAGAAGACCTCCTTTTCTTGATTTTCTGAAATTTCAATCTGCTCGTTATCAATCAAAAAATCAGTTGTGACATTTAAAGCTTTGGCAATAAGCGCAAGCTTTTCAGCCGAAGGCCGTTTAACACCTTTGTTCTCTATCTCCCAGATGTAGCTTTTGCCTGAACCAATTTGTTCAGCCAGTTGCTCAAGAGTGAGCCCCTCATTTTTTCTTAACGTCTTGATTTTATTGCCCAAAATATTGGTCATGATGCTTCATCTACCAGCTTGAAATCAAAAGTTCATTATAGGCATACATTTTGTGCTTGAAAAGTATTTCGCGTGGCGGTATATTGGTTCTGTAAATTGAACTTTTTGTACTGGTTTGAGGTGAATTAGTATGTCAGGTAAAAATCAACATGTAGTTCCCCACAATGACGGGTGGGCTGTCAAAGGCGCTGGCAACCAGCGGGCAACCTCCGTGCATGATACACAACAACAGGCCATCGATGCGGGCAGGGAGATCGCACGAAAACATCAGTCCGAGTTGGTCATCCATCGGCCAGATGGTCGCATCCGCGACAAAGACAGCCACGGCAATGATCCATTCCCACCGAAAGGCTGATAGGGTATGAGTAGCGTCCCAACCTACCATATACTTACCCTGTCAGGTGGTGGCTATCGCGGCCTGTACACAGCGACGGTTCTGGCCGAACTCGAGGCAGCGCTGGGACGTCCCATCGCGTCGCATTTCGATCTGATCTGCGGCACCTCGGCAGGAGGAATGCTGGCATTGGGGCTGGCTGCGGAAATTCCGGCCATCGAACTCAAGGCACTATTTGAAGAGCGGGGCAGCTGCATATTTGGTTGCCGCAGCCCGCTGCGGCGACTTCTGGGGCGCTGGCTGATCGCAAAGCATGACTCAGCGGGATTGCGAGAAGTCCTCACCGAGCGCTTCCAAGAGACCACGATCGGCGAATTGAAGCACCGTGTTCTCGTGCCGGCAGTCAACTATTCGACGGGCCGGGGTCAATTCTTCAAGACGCCTCACCATCCTTCCTTTGAGTTGGATCACCGCATGAAGGTCGTCGATGTTGCCCTGGCAACCGCCGCGGCACCCGTCTACTTTCCCCTGGCTCGCAACGATCGCGGTGTCTTTGCCGACGGGGGGCTTGTGGGTAACGCCCCCGGTTTGTTCGGATTGCACGAAGTGAAGACATTCCTGGCGCCAGATCAGAACGCGGAGATTCGAGTTCTCGCCATCGGAACGATGACTATTGGTGCAACGGTCCGCGGCGGGGCCAGCCTTGATCGCGGATTCGGCAAGTGGGGCGGGGGACTCTTCGATCTAGTGATCTCCGCACAGGAATCGTCTGTGGACTATATGCTCCGACAGTCGTTGGGGAACAATTACTTCCAGATTGATGACAAGGCGACCCCCGACCAGAGCAAGGATGTGAAGTCGCTGGATCGTGTTTCCATTGGTGCCACGAATACGCTCAAGGACCGAGGTGTTCATGCGGCGCAGCGTGCGCTCGGCGATCCACTTTTTCAACCTTTTAGGGCGCATCAGGCCGGCGTCCCCATCTTCTATCACGGCCCCAACAAGAATGCATCGGAGGCCGCATGCTGAACCTGAGTCCACTTTTCTTCACCACCGTTGATAATGAATCCTGCATGCATGACGAGTTGGACCTGACACCTGAGCAGCGCGCCTGGATTGCCAGTGTACGCACGGATGTTAGGGATTGCCTGCGCACCGGCATCCCTCGTGTGCTGAGGGCAAACGGGTACACGGAATCAGTGCCGCAGCCGCGATTCTTCACACAAGGATCGTGGGCTTACAAAACACTGAATTCACCGGCACAACATCCGCAACAAGCAGATATCGATGATGGCTGTTATTTGCCATTGAGTTTCGTGACTCAGACAAAACGCCCTAGCGTTGCTGCGTCAGTGTTCTTTGCTGCGGCGGAAGAAGCCTTGAAGACGCTGGTTGAAGAAAGGCAGTGGAAGCTCGTAACTGAAAAACTGACGTGTATTCGCATCGAAATTGCCACGTATGCCCATATCGATATTCCGCTGTACGCTATTCCCGATGAGGATTTTGCGGTTCTAAAGGCGTCGATGGAACAGCGTGGTTACGATTTGCTATCAGAAGCTGTAAACATGGCGGAGCAGGATGCCTGGACAGCGCTCCCAGCTGACAAGGTGCTCCTCGCTCATCGTGAATGCGACTGGATGCCGTCTGATCCCAGGCCTGTGAAGGAGTGGTTCCTGGGCGAAGTGGAGGCCAAAGGTGAGCAGCTCCGGCGTGTGATTCGTTACCTGAAAGCCTTCCGCGATTGGACGTGGTCCAGCGGAGGGCCTGCCTCGATCTTGTTGATGGCTGCGGCGGCCCCGCTCTTTGAGAAACGCGACCGGCGCGACGACCTCGCGCTGCTGGATGTCGTCGCGGCATTGCCGGCTCGGTTGCGCGCGGGTGTAAACAACCCCGTGGACGAATCCGAATCGCTCACGGAGCGGCTTGGCGGCGCGGGTGTCGAAGAAGCGGCAAAGGCGTTTGAAGAGTTCGAGAAGGTACTTCGCGCGGCCACTGACGCCGGTAGCCCTTCCCAGGCTTGTATTTGGGTGCGAAGTGAACTCGGACCTCGATTTCCGAATGAGCCGGATCGGGTCAAGATGGTATCCGTCGCCGCCACCATTGCTGCGGCCCCCGTTGAGGCTGGCCCCAGCGAACTTGTCGGGCGAACGAAGGCTGGATGAGCAGCGCTGCAGTGGTCGCAGATGTGATTGAGGCTTTCAAGCAGCGAGGCTTCGAGTTTGTTGGCAAGACGATTGATGGCTGGTTCAGGCTGCAAGGGCAGTTGACCCCGCCCCAAGCGGACAAAGGCTGTCCTTGCGAAGTTCAGCTCGACCCCACTTTCTTCGACTTGCCACGCATCCGGCTGCTGGAGCTCCCTCCCGAGCTACCCGCAGCGGTTCCTCATCTTGGTGCAGGTGGTGGACTTTGCTATCTCGCCAAGGGCACGGTTGTTCTGGACATCTACGATCCTGTTGGGCAGTCGCTGGCATGCTTGCAGCGCGCCGCCGTTTTGCTCGGGCAGATCTTGAAGGGCGAGATGGTTGAAGATCTTACGGAAGAGTTTTTCGCCTATTGGGATGGTTGGCTGTGCTTTGTAGACATACTGGGCGAAGACCTGGGGCGACAGAACTGTATAGTCGCGCAGGCCAATGGGAATCCTTTGTGGCTCATCACCGACAACGAAGATCGAACAACGAAGAAACTGAAGTCGCTCGGCTACGAAGTCACGAATCAAACGGTGCTCACTTACCGGATCAAGACGAGCGCTCAACCTCGCCCGCTGACCAGCCATTGGCCCCCTGACACGGTTGGGGATATCTTGGCGTGGCAAAGCACGCTTGACCCTCGGTGCCGGCGCAAGATTCACGAGCGCATCAAGGAAGGTGAAAGGAGGAAAGCAAATGGCGTTCTAATCATTATCGAGTCTCCGATGATGACTTATGGCATCGCGGTTCTCTATGAGCGCCAATGCCAAGTTCAAAAGGGCAAGCTCGCAGGTCGCCGGGATTCGAGCTACGGGTTAAAGGTGACGCCTGTCTCGGTAGTCAGAATTGATGATCGGTATCTTGCCCAGCGAAATATGCCCAATTCAAAGACACTTGCTGGTAAGAGCCTGGCCATCGTGGGATGCGGCACGATCGGTGGATATCTGTCGGACATGCTGGTCAAGGCAGGGGCGGGGACATGTGGAGGGAAACTCACGCTGATCGATTTCGATTATCTTCTCCCCCAGAACATCGGGCGTCATCGTCTGGGGTTTCCGGATTTGCTGTCGAACAAGGCCGAGGCCTTGGCAAAGGAGCTTACGCGATTCGCTCCAGGAGCCGAGATTCGTGCGCTCCCTGTGGATGTCAGGCAGGCCCAACTGGGAGAGCTCGATCTGCTCATCGACGCGACCGGGGAAGAGTCTCTGGGACATTGGCTGTGCTGCCACTATCCGCTTCCGACACCTATGCTCTCAGTCTGGATCGAGGGACCAGGAACGGCTGTTCGTGCCCTCCTGAAGTCAAACGCATCTGGTGCCTGTTTCCGATGTCTTTGGCATAGCAACAGAAGAGGTGAACTCCTCCCCACTCTTGATCCTCTTCCTGCCCTCTTGGCGGGGCATGGCTGCGAGGGCTTGTACGTACCATTTCCAGCCTCAGTCTCTGTACATGCTGCCAGCCTCGGTGTTGAGATGGCCCTTGACTGGGTCAACGACGTTTATTCCCCAGCGCTGCGAACCAAGCTTATCGACCGCGAACAGCAGCTTGCCACACCCGATTGCGATCCGCTTCGGGACCAGGATTGCCCTGTATGCATTTCATGAATTCCTGGACCACTAACGACAGAAGGACACTGTTGCATTTCTCGGATTCTTGTCTGGAGATATTTGACCAGCATGCTCAACGGCGGGAAGACGACTGCGAAGCTGGTGGGCTTCTGTTGGGATCGGTTCATGGAGCTCATATGCTCATAGAGCAAGCAACAGTTCCTACGGTGTGGGACAAGCGATTTCGTTACCTGTTCGAGCGGATGCCGTTTGGCCACGAAGCTATTGCCTTGGCTCGATGGACGACAAGTCAAGGCACAGTTCGCTATTTGGGGGAGTGGCACACACATCCCGAAGATCATCCGCATCCTTCTGGTCTGGATAGGTCGGAATGGAATCGCTTGGCAAAGAAGCGTCGTGACAAACGGCCTATGCTGGCTGTCATCGTCGGTCGCAAATCCCTTTATGTCGAATGGGTGCCGAGTTCGGGTCGAGGTTTGGTACTTTTTCCTGTGGAATAGTAACCACTCAAATCAATGAGCGTCCCGGCATACCGCCGTCGGACCCGCGGGCTACGCCCCGCGCTTCTTGTCGAATCGCGGCCATTCGGCTTTGACCCCTGACGCCTCCGGCCCGTGAGGGCCTGCGCGCTCCGCTTGCCAGTCCGAGAGAGGTGGCTGGCGGGGTGGGGCGGTCTTGCTCTTTCCCTTCACCGTACCACGGCGTTCTCGCCGTCAAGGGCTGCGCGTGTTCCGCGCGCTTGCGTCCTGCGGCCGTTGGTCACCCCTGACGGCTTGCGCTGTGCCGTGATGGCGCCGGTTCCGGGCAATTCCGCCCGAGCAACCGGAGCATGATCATGACTCAATTCTCTCTCATTTCCGATTCCACGCTGCTGGTACGTGACGACCAGGGGCGTTACCTGTCGGCTACGGCCGACCAGATTCTGACGGCTGCCCGCCAGGTGATCGACCAGAAGCTCCAGCGGGGCGCCTCGTTCACGTCACCGGCCGTCATCAAGGAGTTCCTGTGTGTGTAAGCTTCTCGACATCTGGTTGGCCTACCGGTAAGTTGCCAAAGCCGATCACTAGCGCTTGTTCATTGGCAAGGTGTATAAAACTGTAGCGGTCGCCCTCTTGACCGATACTGGCCATACGAAATTAGAAGCGGTGGTGTTGGAAACATCCCATAACGATCAAACTGCATTTCCCATTATAAAAGAGAGGATTGAAAGCGCAGTTGTCGATGAAATTTTCGGTTACGGTTGTTATATGGCATCACCAACAGATTGAGCGCCGATGCAACTGCGTCATGGAAGGCAATATGCCCAATACCGATTGAGCTGTCCTGGTGCTTATCGGTAGTTGTCGTGGCGAAATCAACACCGCGGGCGGCCATGGGTGAGTAGCTTTGGATAGCGGTGTGTTTGGGTTCAATGAAGCAGGCTCAGAGATTCGTCACGGCCCATGCCGCAGTTCAGAATCTTTTCAACCTTGGCAGGCTCCTGGTCAGCGCTCAGCACTATCGGAATCTCAGGGTAAGTGCGTTCGTTGAGTGACTAGGACAGGCGTCTGAGATCCGGGGCTAGATTTCTGCAGCCTAGAAAAGTTAACTTGCCGATACCCCCTCGAGTCATTAATCTAGCGTTCCGAGGCCAACGCCGATCAGGATTTCGGCATGAAGGCGCATATCTCCGTCGACAGCAAAACCCGACTCATTTCACTCGGTGGTGGCGACCGCGGCCAACGTGCACGATTCCCTGGTATTGCCTGACTTGCTTCACAGCGAAGAAACGCGGGTTTGGGGCGACTCCGTCTATGCCCGCCAAAACAGACTATTACGCGCCCCGCGCTCAAGACTCCACTCAGGCCAAAGGCAGCCGGAATCGAAAGCTGACCGGAGAGGAGCGCGCCAAAAAACCGGAACAAATCGCGCGTTCGCGCACGTTTGGAACATCAGTTCGGCATTATCAAACGGTAGTTTGGCTTCAACAAAGTCCGCTACCGTGGGCTGGCCAAAAATGGTCATCGCGTGTGCCCTGAGCAACCTTGCTGTTGCCAAGAAGGCGCTGCTGGGTAGAAACCGAATGGAAATGCAGGGAAGTTGCGCCTAATACGCAGCAAATTGGGGCCTTGTTGCCCCGAAGGACGAAATAGGCCGGGGATTCCCTAAGACGTTTCCTCGGAACCGGCATAGGAATGATGAAAAGTTGAAGGTATTGGATCTGTCCGATGTACATCGGTAATGAATCAGATGATTCCTAGTAGAGTCGCGCAGGGTTTCGAACTGCCCAGCGAGGAACAGGTAGATCGCGAGTGGCGACAGCAGATAGGCGATGAGCAGCGTGAGCGGCTGTTGCGGCGTACATCCGACCTACCGACCGAGCCCCGGACCTACACGGTATGAAAAGATTTCCACCAACGGCTTCTCCGCGAACACTTTTAGTGAGAGAAGCTCGTGGTCTGGAGTTCTCTCAAAAAAATGGTCCGTGCACTGGGTACCTAGGTTCCAAGCTTGGGCGCGATCAATCGCGGGACCAGCTATGTTCAGTCTGAATGCTCCTGACATCACCATACCGTCGCTGATATACTCGATCGAGGCCCTTATGCTGGTGCCTACCGCGATTTTCTCTTCTGGATCATCGAACGAGCGGCCCAAGGCTGCGGTGAAGACTTCGATCTTTCTATCTTCCGACAGACAGACCAGGCTTCGCAGTCCCCCCAACCCAATAGCGGACCTGGTCGCATCAATAACGTTGGAAAACGCGGCCACCGCCGTCCGAATGTCAGGCACGCTGGTTGGAAACGTCACCCGCATCGCATCGATGCGGTGCCCATCGTAAGGGAGTCTATGAATCAATAGCGCGAGACTGAAATTGTTCTTGTGCGCCTGCGCCACGAAGGCCTGCATCACTTCGGGTTGATAAGTCCGCAAAAACAGCTCTTCGAGCAGGATATAACCGCACACCGCGCCAAGGAAGCGAGCCTCCAGCTCGTACCTCTTTACATTGTTCGGATCCCATCGACGGGGACTGTTTAGCGAGTGATGGCGTAGCTCACCGCGCAATAGGATAATTTCTTTAACAAGCTTCGAGACATCGCTCTCATCGCAGTCTTCGACTGGGAGCCGACTGCTCTTTCCCGCGAACTCAGCCTTGAAACTCCCCACAGCCGACTTGAGTTTGTCAACGAATACAGTCTCGCCCAGCAAACGCCTGACCTGCTCCCTCTGCTTCGTCTTGCCGTCGCAGTAGCGTGTTTCAAGAAACAAGAAATAGCCATTGTAGGCGTCCACGTTCCGGCCCGCGGATTTCGCGATAGACGCATCGCGATAGTGCGCAACATCTTCCAGTCTGGCCGAAGCTTCTTCCTTCATCAAAAATGCACGGGCGATGTGCTCGAACTCTATAGGATTTTGGTCCTTCTCGCCCGCGGCGTGATGAAACGAGGTCACTTGAATCGCGGAACGCTCGGATTCGTTCTCAGGCGTGAACGTTGAGCTGACATCGTCAAAGTCGATATTGATAACCAGGTACGAAGCTAGGACAGCCTGCCATTCGCGGAGTTCGCGCTCCGCTAAAACCTTATAGAAGCCGCTCTCGACAGAGAGCGTGTGTTTAGCGCCATTGTCAGTAGACGATGTTTGTGTGAATTTGGGAGCGTGTTTGACATCGATACCCCTGCGCACGATACCCGCCGAAGTTAGAAGTCCATTGTCTGTCTGCAGAAAGAGCGTGCTTTCCTTCGTTTCGACGGGAAAATGCGGCGCAATTCTGACTCTGTTCCTTATTTTGAAAGATATCGTAACTATCAATGTCTACTCTCGTGTCCAAGTTTTTACTGATCCTGCCCACCAACAGTGGACACGTACCTAAGCGACGTCTTCTGCCTCAAACGCTGCCGGGCTAATTAAGCTGTTGGCGTTGTGTCGGCGGCTTCAATTGTAGTCCACTTCGATGTACTCGAACACGATCTGTCGCATCTCCTCTCTCGGAGAATCTGTCCCGATGAATGTCCTCTACCTTGAGCGAGTGGAAGAAGCTCTCGGCACAGGCATTGTCGTAACATTTGCCCATGGCGCTCATACTGCATAACAGATCGTGCTCCCGGATTAACCGGTGGTAGGTGCCCGAACATTACTGGCTGTTGCGATCCGAATGCACAATGACTCCGGTGGGCATGCGGCGCCGCCACAGGGCCATCTGTAGCTCGTCACAAACCAGTTGCGCGGTCATTCGCTCGGACACGGCCCAGCCGACGACTAGACTCGAATACAGGTCGATAGCCACCGCCAGATACAACCAGCGCTCCTCAGTCCAAAGATAGGTGATGTCACCCACGTATTTCTGGTCACGCCCGGTGGCCGAGAAGTCCTGCTGCTACAGGTTCGGTGCCACGGGCAAATTGTGCCGGGAATTCGTGGTCGCCTTGAATTTCTCCGTGGCCTTGGCTCGCAAGCCCTGCCGCCGCAGGCTATCCGCGAAGGTCTCTCGGTCATGCCGGTATCCAGCCTCTTCCATATCCCGAACCAGCCAGGGTGCCCCCGAGCGGCCGTTGTGAGCGTAAGCTTCCCCATATTGAAGACAGGGCATATTTAGAGCACTTTTGGCAGCACTCCCGGAGCAGTACCTGTTCGAGGCGGGATGTCAGGTAGGCCTCGATATCCCGGTGAACATGGCCAGGCAGGCATTGCCCCGTTGGGTCGGTTGGCCCACCAAGGCAGGGTAATGCGCTTTGACGAATCAGTGGAGCTGTGTCTGCTCGGGTTGATGGCACTCGTAGGTGGTGTGGCCAGGGCTGTGGAATCCCTGTGATAAAAGGAAATCTGGGACCATCTTCCCACCCTTTCGCGCCACCTAATGCCCATCGCAATGTATTATGTCTCTGATATTGAAGGCATTAGCGGGCATTCGCAGGCGTTAGATTTGACCCCTGATGCTTCGATTCCCTCGGCTCCACGGTGTTTAGTGAGGGACAGAGAAAATATTTTTAAGAAAATTTTGAGCATGGTATTTTTCATGGTATTAGGCTGTTGGCCAAAAATAATTTCATGAATATAAAGAAGAAAACGGGCTTATTGATAATCGAGTGGGAGTGACTGAGATTTTTAACTCATTGATTTATAGTAACTAAATCAACCTGGTAAACAGTATATACTGCATCATCAATGGTATTTCTCATGGTATTTGTTGCGGATAGAAAGGCAGAAAACAACGATACCATGCAAGGCAAGTTGATGCTGGCATGGTATTCGAGAGATTGAAATACGTGTGCCGTGGAGCAATCCAGAAACCGGCTATTTCCCACTTTAGTTGAGTTGGATCTGGTAGGCCGGAGTCATCTAAGAATGCAGGAAAAAACATACAAACTGGCTCATCTAGATAGGCAAAAGCTGTTGGCAGCTGCACGCAAGGCGCTAATCGCAGCAGATGCGTATTACCACGCCTGGACACCCGAAAAACAGGAACGCTTCCGGGCAACCATGGGTGAAGATGCAGGGCGCAAAATACAGCGCGTACTGCTGGATGATTTGCTGAGTATTAAGTGCCGAACAAACGAGATTGATGAGGTTTGGACTAATCTGGAATTGTCCAACCTCAACCAGCTTAACTGGGCAAGGCTTCTGACGACAGGCATTGGTGAAGATTACGTCTATCTCAATGAGTGCATGGCAGAGGGTAAGACGTTGCTGGACTTCCCAACACTCTACGATTTCGACTATGCCGACTACCTGTTTCAAGAAGAGGCCCGCAAGCGGGACTTTGCGGATTACAAAGGCATTGAATACTACGCCTACCAGCACCCTTCCTGGGTCAGATTGCTCATACAGGAGCGGTTTTACTATGCGACTTTTACCTCCCTGGCAAGCTATGCACTGGATGATATCGAATCTGCGGGGAATGAAATTATCCGTCAGCTCATTCCCCATGAATATGTTGATGGCAAAAACCACGGCACACAGGAAAAGGGCGGGTTTGTTTGGGATTTAGAAATTGATGCAGCAGGGCAGGAGGCTCAGTTGGATGAATTAAGAAGCCGCTGGTATGGCTATCAACGAGAGCGCTGGGTGGCATTGAGTGAATCAAATGTTCAACTACTTCCTGCCGTATACATACACGACAAGGATTGGGATGATGACCCCCACAGGTTTTTTGTTTTTACTAATGACATAACTCTGAAGCAGATTCGCTGGCGTCATTTTCTGTCAGATTGCAAATCACTGATGGCTGAATATGCGGAGGTTGAAATTCTTCTGGCCCAGGAGATCGAACGGGCGAATGCCTGGTTAGTCGAAAATAACCAGGATATTCAGGAAAACTTTGATCCGACGATAGTGAAGCTAAGGAAAAAGAACAAAATTATTATGACTGAAAGTGCATTGGATGATCTGAGCAAAATAGACGTGGATAAGGAATGATGGCCTAATCATACAGCCATAACTATCGGCGCGGAGTGGATTTCATACCAAGGCAGAACAGTGACATCGGAACGTATTTGTCGGTTGTCGCCGCCATAAACCAGCCATGCCTGTCCGGCGTTTTTACCGGCCAGTTTTCGCCAGAATTCCAGCCCCTTGAAGTAGTCCTTGTTGATGGTTTGTCCGGATTTGATTTCCAGCGGTGACAGATGGGTGCCATGGTCAATGAGCAGGTCTACCTCGTGTCCCGAACGGTCACGCCAGAAGTAAAGGTTCGAGGTTTCACCCGCGTTAAACCGGGCTTTCAACAATTCACTGATAACCCAGGTTTCGAATAAGGCACCTCGTTGAGCGTGGGTAGACAATTGTTCATGGTTTTGGATGCCGAGCAACCAGGTTGCAAGGCCGGTGTCCAAAAAATAGAGTTTGGGAGTTTTGACCAGGCGCTTGTTGAAATTCTGGTGATGCGGCGGCAACAGATGCACGATGTAACTTGCTTCCAGCACTGATATCCACGCCTTGGCCGTGTTATGCGTAATACCACAGTCGTTGGCTAGCGAGGAAAGGTTGAGGAGTTGTCCGGTTCTGCCTGCGCATAATTTCAGGAAGCGTTGAAAGGTTCCCAAATCCTGTACATTGATTAATTGCCGGACGTCTCGTTCCAGGTAAGTGCGGACATAATTTCCATGCCAGGGATGTGGTTCAAGTCTGCGGTCGAAGATTGGGGGGTAGGCACCATCGAAGAGAATCCTATCGAGGTTCAGGCCAACCTTTTCTGCGCGCTGTAACTCGTCGTAGGTCATCGGTAGCAGCGTCAGTAATGCAGCTCTGCCTGCGAGACTCTGTGTGATGCCTGACAACAGGCCAAATTGTTGGGAACCCGTCAGGATAAATTCGCCGGGTTGTTGCCGTTCATCGACGCGGGTCTGAATATAGGAAAACAGGGCAGGGCAGTGTTGTGCTTCATCCAGAATGGCGCCACCACTAAACTGATTCAAAAAACCACGAGGGTCCATTTCGGCAAATTCCCGCTGATCGAGATCTTCAAGCGATACGTAACGATGTTCGGGGAAGGCATGTCGGACCAGGGTGGATTTTCCAGACTGGCGCGGACCCGTGATGACAAGCACTGGATAGCCGCTGGCGAAGTGTTTAAGTCTGGATTCCGCGTGTCGGGAGATATAGGTCACGCTTGGATTCTGCTGGCTTTGCATGGCTTCATTATGGAGTTTTCCGGCTAATTGTCAATATAGTTCTCAATTAGCCGATTTGTGGGTGTTGGTTAAACCCTGTCTTTCAAATAAGTAGCTACCACTAAACATATACTCAGTAGTTCTAATTGATCAATAGATTCTGAGCATGGTATTTTTCATGGTATTAGGCTGTAAGCCAAAAATAACTGCATGAATTTAATAAAGAAAACGGTTTTATTGATAATCGAGTGGGAGTGACTGGTTTTTCAACCTATTGTTTTTAAAGTGAAAAT
>TARA_R110001592_G_scaffold363111_1_pt1 | contig 40609 bp, 32 predicted proteins | sample TARA_R110001592 | Tara Oceans TARA_R110001592 (sample SAMEA4398387) | marine metagenome | biome: Polar Biome; feature: [SRF] surface water layer (ENVO:00010504); material: water (ENVO:00002006), including particulate matter (ENVO:01000060) such as... | depth 5 m | reverse complement strand
AATAAAAATTTAGTAATTGTTTTCATATTAATATAGTTTTAGTTGAAATTAAATTAATATTTAAAATGTATATCGAAAACCTAAATCTGCTGTCCACCCATAATTTTCTGCAGACAAGAGGCGTTGTTCTCCTCTAAATGATTTAGTTTCAATAATATCGTTTAGGTTTGCAAAGTTTCCTATTATTTGGAAACCTTTAAATTTCCCAAACAATTTTTGAGATATTTGCAAATCCCATCTGTAAAATTCATCTTTTAAAATATCCAGCTCTGTAAATTGCGGATGTATAGATTCTAGAATTCCCCCATTAAATTGAAATGACAACCAAGCATTCAAGCCTTTTCTATTAAAACCAAGCGATGTGTTCATAATATGTTTTGGTTGTAAAGGCATAGGACCAGAAATTAAATCATCAGTGCGTATAGTTTCTACAGTAGGTCTTCCTCCGTTAGGATCTTCCACAACAATGTCTTCTATTCTTGATATAGGAAAAAAGGTTTTTGATTCTGTATAGGTATAATTAGCTGATACTGTAAAATACTTTAAGAAATTTGATAGATACCCAAAAGAAGCTTGCAAATCTAACTCAAAACCTTTCAATGTAATTTCATTAGGATGGTTTTCTGGTCGACTCACATTAACTTGTGATGCATCTGGAAAAGGTTCTATTAAGGGATCCCCTTGTATTCTTGTATAGGACCTATTCCAAATTTGGTTATTCACAGTTTTATAAAAGCCACTGATGGATAATAATCCAAGTTTTCGATCATGAAAAGTTAATTGCCCATCAAAATTTTTCCATTGTTCCACTTCTAAATTTGGAGATTGCGAAGTATATGCAAAAGGAGCGAATCCTGTATTAGTCCATGAACTTGGTGATATCTGGCTGAAAAGCGGGCGGCTCAAAGTTTCTGTATAGGCCAAATGCGTGTAAAACCATTTTTTTGGACTTATTCGTAAATGAATCATAGGTAATATAAAATCATTAGCTCTTGTGGCAGTTGAATCCCTACCAGGAAGGGGGTCGTTGATAGGACCAGGAAGCGAAGGTTGAAACGCTACAAACCCCTTCATGGTAGTATTTGTTTTTTCATACCTTACGCCGGGCAAGAACATGAGCCAATCTCCTATATTAAACTCTGCCATCACATATCCGGCATGGTAGGTTTCTAAAATATCCTGATCGTTTAGCGCTGAATGTTGGATGTTCTGACTAAAACCTAGTTTATCTTTAGGGTACCTTTGCGACCATACTTCTTGACCCTGACTATACCAGAAATTTGAAGTGTTTACCCATGAATTTGTAATTTGATTTAAACGATCAAAATTAAACGTGGATCCAAAATTATAACTCCCATTTAAAAAGTCGTCCACCTGACCGCTTTGCATGCCTTCAGCTGTAATGGACCCTGTGCTTGGGTCTGTAACAATCCATGGAAGGTTCTCATCTGCAGCTAAATCAGCTCTAAAAAATTGGTTATTAACACCATCAACTGATCCTCCGGTAACATCACGTAATCTATTTTTTTTGCGGTATGCGTATCCTGTTTTAACGTTGGCTTTAATTTGATCACCAATTTTAAATGGAATTGTTAAATTTAGATAGGTATCTAAATTTTTATCCGTCATAAACTCAGATGCTATAGCTGCACTTCCTAATACAAAGGCATTAATATTTTGCGTATTATCATTATACAAAAGCGGCACCTCTGTTGGATGCAATTCTTTTCTAAAAGGTCTGTCTAGTACGACGTCAATTAATTCAGAAGCATTTGGAGCAAAATATGCCCATGACCTTGAATTTGGATCATCGACTTTTCCAGAAGAAAGCGATACCCCATAATCTAACTTTAAGAACCCCCAATCAGTCTCACCGTTTAGCGCCGTTTGAAATATTTCATTCACTCTAGTTGTATTATTACTAAAATTATAATTGATAGCACCCGATCCTGTGGAAGCATAGTTTTTTGACTGTGTACCACCTAAACTATTAGATTTATTATACAATACATAATATCCAAGTTTTGTTATGGAATCTAGTTTATAATCAAAAGATAACATCACAGATTGTCTCTTGTTAGTCCGATTAACTAAATTAAGACTTGTACCATTCATTAAAAAATCTAAACCTCCAGTATCATTATTTTCAATATGTTCATAGCCAGCTCCAATGGTTTGTGTACTTCTGTTTGCGCTTTCTGTACTTAAAGAAATAAAAGCACCAAGTTTATCTTTAAAGAAGCGATTTCCTATTTCTGCTTGATACTTATAATTACTATATTCTTTGTTCAAATCATTATAACCGCCAGTAGCCATTATATTACCATGCAGCCCTTTTCTAGTTTCACGTAATTTAAGGTTTATAGTACCTGCAACAGAATTGGCTTCCATGTCGGCAGTAAGTGATTTATATACTTCTGCTCCTTGTAAGGCATATTGAGAGACCCCAGATATATTTGTTTCACGACCATCCCCTCCAGTTGCGGCCATTTTAACTCCATTTAGTGTAACAGCTGTGTATTTTGGGGCTAGACCACGTATAACTAATCCATTTCCCTCTCCTCCTGATCTTGTTACAGAAACACCTGGAAGACGACCAATAGCCTCAACCGAGTTAGCATCAGGGTTTTCCTGTAATCTATCTGCAGCAACTACATTTTTTATGGTGTTAGAGTTTATCTGCTCTTGAATCGCTTTTTTCTGTCCTTTTGCCTGCACGGTTATAACAATTTCGTCTAATTGGCTTAAATCTGGTTTCATTACAACGTTGATAACCTTTTTTCCATTTATATTTATTTCTTGAGCCTCATAGCCCATAGACATAAACACCAATATGGCATTTTTTTTAGAAACACTCAAATAAAATTGTCCGTCAAAATCAGATGCAGTTCCAATAGTAGTTCCCTTAACTATAACATTTACAAAGGGTAAGGGGGCTCCATCTTCGTCTGTTATTTGCCCTTTAACCTGTAATTCTTGTCCAAAAGTTATGGCTGATAAAAAAAGTATTAAAAATGTTAGATAGTAATATTTCATTAATTTATTAGTTTTAGAGGCTTATTTAAATATTTTTATAATCTGATGGTCCAAAGATACAAGCGTTTTAAAACATTCTATCCTGTACTATCCTGTCCTACCCCATTTTTTTTAATAGTCCTCCAAAAACAACTTAAAATATTTTCACTTTTTTTACCTGTTCTACTTTTTGAAAGTTTTAAAGGTGTTAGTATTATAATCAAAACACAAGTTAAGACCGTTGCAAAAAGCGTACTTAATTAATTTTACTTTTTAGAGTTCCCTTTTTTCAGCTAAAACATCGATTATACTATTTTTTTTCTGATTTAATTGAATAAATCCCTTTTTTAGGCCTCATTTTCCATTAATTTTTACAGTTAGACGCAAATATCCCCGGACTTCGATATAAATTGTAGCACATGGCCTCCATCAAATTTTGTGTATGCATTTTTTTCATCCCTCTATATCTTGCAATACCACCTTTAAACCATAATTTTATTCCTCCAAAAGTACGCTCTACTTTAAACCTTGTTTTTCCTATTAATTTATTGAATCTAGCTTCCCATTTTGTTAACGGTTTCTTTTTTACCGCCTTTTTAAGGATATGATTCTTTAAATCACGCTTCTTTAAAATCGCAACATTTTTCTTTGATTGGTACCCTTTATCTGCCTTTAGAGGGATGTTTTTTTGGCAATACCACATTTACAGTTTCTAGAACTTCCTCCAAATTTGCAATCTCATTTTTGCTAGCAGTTGTGGTTAGTACTCCTAGAACGAGTCCTTCGTTATCCGTTACATGATGCTTTTTAAACCCAAAATGGTACTTTCCTCTTTTCTTTAACCAAGTACCCTCTTTATCGACACTATCTGGATATTCTTTGTGTACTTCTACTTGGTCTGCACAGCGGTCTTCGGTTACCTTAAAATTTGTTTTTCCTTTTGGTCTAAGTGGCGTATCTATTACACTAGCGTCTAATATTAAACCTGTTTTTACAATGATATTATGTGCTTCTAGCTGTTTGTTTATGGAAGTAAATAATTTTTCGAAGGTTTGTGTTTTGGTTAATGCGGTTCTAAACCTACTTAAAGTACTATGATCTGGAGCAACCTGTTCAATGGTCATCCCACAAAAATAACTAAAGGAAAGACTGTCATTTATTCGGTCTTCAACTTCATAATCGCTTAAACCATACCAACTTTGTAAAAGACACATTTTAAAAAGTAATGTCCCATCATAAGAAGGCTTGCCAGTGGCACTTTTTTCTTTTAAATAGTCATTATTTATTAGGATAGAGATCGTATCCCAATCGATAAGGGTGTTTATTTGAGTAAAAAATGTCTTTTTAATTTTTCTTGCTCGTAAATCGCAAATGCTATCGGCTAAAATTGGTTGTTTTTGTATTCTCATATAATAAATTTACAAATTAATATGCTTATAATCAAATAGTTAAAATAAATAATTACGTATGATTTTTATTTTTTTTAGGTACTTCCTTGCAACGGTCTTAAGTTGCATTTTCAGAATTTAGTATAGTTATGTTGAGATTGTTAATAAAATCAGGATAGTACAGGATACTATCTTTGGGCATATTTATTTAATTTGCTAATATATTCGAAGAAAACTAATTTAAATGAAAATTAACAAACTAATTGGTCAGTTCTGCTTCTTGTTATGGACGGCAATAATTCTTATAGCTTGCAATAGCCAAACCAAAGAAAACCAGACCCAAATTTCAAGAGAAACTCTTGCTCAAGGTTTTATTACACCTGCCGACTCTGTACAGACAGCCGTTTACTGGTACTGGATATCAGACAATATATCGAAAGACGGTGTGGTAAAAGATCTTCATGCCATGAAAAAAGCAGGTATCAACCGCGCATTTATTGGAAATATTGGTCTGGATGATGTAGCCTATGGTAAAGTAAAAATGCTCAGTGAAGAATGGTGGGAAATATTACATATCGCACTAAAAACAGCGACAGAATTAAACATCGAAATCGGTATTTTTAACTCCCCAGGATGGAGCCAATCGGGTGGTCCATGGGTAAAAGCAGAGAATGCCATGCGTTATCTTACCGCATCTGAAACAAAAGTAAAGGGACCATTAAAATTCTCTCTAAAATTAGAAAAGCCTATAGACTTATTTCAAGATGTAAAAGTGCTCGCTTATCCTGCACCAAAAAACAACGATTTGCTATTGTCGCACAAAAATGCACGTATTAGCACTATACCCCAAATCAAAAACACAACATCACTCACTGATGGTGATATCACTACTGGTTTCACATTTCCAGAGGGAGATACTTTTACCATCGACCTTGAAGCGAATGAAGTATTTACCGCGCGTAGTCTTTCTCTGAAAAGCACGAATAATTCAATATACAGCTATGTGCAATTACAAGCAAAAGACGCTCAAGGAAAGTATATAACCATTAGAGACTTTACATTAAACCGCGTCAATGACATGATAGCCGTAGGGTTTAAACCCTATGCTCCTTTGTTGATTTCTTTTCCTGCTGTGACAGCCAAAAGTTTCCGCTTGATCTTTAAAGATGCAACGCCAACTGGCTGGTCTTTTCCTCAGGCAAACACAAATAGCGGATTGGTAGATTTAAAATTAATGGCTGCACCTCGTGTTGAAAATTATGCAGAAAAGACCTTTGCAAAAATGTATCATACCCCGCTGCCGAGCTGGTCTGATTATCAGTGGGCACCACAAGAAGAGGTTGACGACAAAGCGTTTATTATAGACCCCGCAAAAGTGCTGGACATAACCCAATTCATGGCTACTGATGGCACACTTAACTGGCAGGTACCCGAAGGCGATTGGGTAATCATTCGAACAGGTATGACCCCAACAGGAACAAAGAACTCGCCTGCTTCACCTGAAGCAACAGGTTATGAAGTGGATAAAATGAGTAAAGAACACGCGGCGCTGCATTTCGATGGCCACATGGGCGAAATATTAAGACGAATTCCAGAAGAAGACAGAAAATGCTTTAAAGTAGTGGTGCAAGATAGCTACGAGCAAGGAGGTCAAAATTTTACAGATGGTTTTCTTGACCAATTTAAAAGTGTTTACGGCTATGATCCACTCCCTTATCTTCCAGTTTATCAAGGTATGGTAGTCAATAGCCAACAAGCTTCCGATCGCTTTTTATGGGACATGCGCCGTTTGGTAGCCAACAAAATAGCCTATGATTATGTGGGCGGCTTAAGAGATATTAGCCACGAAAACGGATTGACCACCTGGTTAGAAAATTATGGGCATTGGGGATTCCCCGGTGAATTCTTGATGTATGGAGGCCAGTCGGATGAAATTGGTGGTGAATTCTGGAGTGAAGGAACGTTAGGAGACGTAGAAAATCGTGCAGCCACTTCTTGCGGACATATTTATGGTAAATCAAAAATATGGGCAGAATCAAATACCTCTGGCGGACAAGCATTTAGTCGCTATCCGGCAATGATAAAGCAACGTGGCGACCGCTTTTTTGCGGAAGGAATAAATGCTACTTTACTACACGTTTATATTCACCAGCCTTATGAAGATAAAAATCCGGGAATAAATGCCGGTTTTGGAAATCCTTTCAACCGAAAAAACACGTGGTTCTCACAAATGGATGTATATACCCAATACCTAAAACGCACCAATTATATGCTGCAACAAGGATTAAACGTTGCTGATGTATGTTATTTTATCGGAGAAGACACTCCTAAAATGACAGGTGTTACTGACCCTGCACTTCCTGTAGGTTATCAGTTCGATTATATGAATGCCGAAGTCATAGAAAGAGACATGACCGTTGAAAATGGTTTGATCACCTTGCCACACGGTACACAATACAAAATGATGGTGCTACCCAAACTAGAAACCATGCGTCCTGAATTATTGGCAAAAATCAAAAAATTGGTCAATGAAGGAATGGTTGTTTTAGGGCCTGCACCTAAGCGATCCCCAAGTTTACAAAACCAGCCTCAAGCAGATCAACATGTTCAGGAAATAGCCACAGAGTTGTGGGGTGATGTGGATGGCGTAAATGTAAAATCAAGAAAATATGGAAAAGGAATGATTTTGAACGGCATGAACATGGAAGAAGCGCTTGCCCTCCTCAAATGTGTGCCTGATTGTAAAGTACCCGAAGATAATACCATTCATTATGGTCATCGCACATTGGGTAATGGCGATATTTATTTTGTGTCCAATCAAACAGATAAAGAACAAATTTTTACTCCGGAATTCAGAGTAACAGGTATGCAACCTGAACTATGGGAAGCCACAACAGGAAATATGCGTGATCTTCCTGCCTACGTACAAAAAGCTAATGTTACGGCAGTACCATTAAAACTGGCTCCTAACGAAAGTGTGTTTGTAGTATTCAGCAAAACAGCTGGCAAGGCAAAAGCAACTGGCATCGCAGCCAATTATCCAAAACCTGAATTGATTAGTAATTTCAATACACCATGGACCGTCAACTTCGATGCTTCTCAAAGAGGTCCTGAAAAACCTGTTGTTTTTAAAACACTTACGGATTGGTCTACTTCTGATGATGAACGTATCAAGCATTATTCAGGAACTGCTTTTTACAACAACACTTTCAAAATCGATCAACGCACTGAAAACGAAAAAATCACTATTGACCTAGGTACATTGACAGCAATGGCTAAAGTTTCTATAAATGGTAAATCTGTAGGTGGTGTGTGGACAGCTCCTTACCTTTTGGACATCACAGATTTTGTAAAAGAAGGTGAAAACGAATTGAAAATTGAGCTAGTAAATACTTGGGTAAACCGAATTATTGGCGATATGAAACTACCTGAAGAGAAGCGGAAAACATGGGCACCGCATCTTCCCTATAATGCTGATAGTCCTTTACAACCTTCAGGTTTGTTTGGGCCGGTATCAATACAAATGCAATAAATTAACTAAGTCGTGTTTTCTAATTCATCTATATGACAAAATCTATAAAGACTATATTATATTTAACAGTAATCTTAAGTGCTAGTTTTTATGCTTTTAATTTTAGGAAATCTGAAAATGTAAAAAAGCCTGTGTTTTTTCGAAAGTAATTGACAGTACCCAAACTATAATAAAAAGCAGTGAAACCATTGGAATCTTTGGAGATTGTAAGTTGATTGACTTTCAAAATGAAGTTTATATAGTTGCGAACCTTAATAGTAAACTAAGCATAAGAAAAACCGGTGATGCCAATGCTTCATTCAAGTCAACCAAGCCCACTGTCTCATCCAGTTGGTTGGATATAATCGAGGACAATGGCTCGATTCTTTGTGTTACCGCTTCATTTCAGGATAAGTCATTAAGGTTGTATAAAATAGATATGCAGTCATTAAATGTGAATCTTATAGCCACTGTTCAACAATTTGATGAGCAGTTGATCATTGACCCTACACTTTTAAAAGTTGAGGACAACTATTTTATTACTTATACCCAAATTAAGGGCAACATCAACAATGGGGATACCAAAAAAACCAATGGACATTATGAAGTTGTTTTACTTGAATCTAAGGATCTAATACATTGGAAAAAGATTTCATCAATTGTTTCAGAAAACACAAATATTGAAGATGGTTTTTTATCCTATGATGCAGGTATGAAGTCACTTTTCTTTTTGTACGAAGAAGAGGTATTCGACCATAAAGAATCTGCAATTAAAATTAAAAAATCGATTGATGGAGGTGCTCATTGGGAAAAACCAATAACATTGCTAAGCGCAACTGCCGATCAAGAACCTGCAGCCATATTTAGTTGCAATGAAAAGAAGTATCTTTTTTATTCTTCCGATGCGGATAATCTCGGGGCTTCCTATTACGGGGCCAAAGGCTATATTAGTTCATTTAGTGGTTCAAATTACAGGCCAGAACAAATTGATGTAAGGCTAAAATTAGATGATGGCATCATCTTGTACGATGTAATGTTACACAATAATAAGATGCATTTTTTAGCTCAAAAAATGAGACATGATGCCCCTAATGTTTTGGTACATTATACTGTTGAATAAAAATATAGAAATGCTTAATCCATGAAGAAATTAGAATGAAAAAGACAAGCTTAATATTTACAATTTCGATGATACTTTGGAGCGTTTTACCCGTATTCGCACAAGTAGTATTGCCTACGTTTATATCCGACAATATGGTTTTACAGCAGCAAACAGATGCGTCTTTGTGGGGCAAGGCAAAATCTGGAACAATAATTAAACTTAGCTGTAGTTGGGACAATAGTAAATACGAAACCAAAACCAATGCCGACGGTAAATGGAACCTGAGCATTAAAACTCCCAAAGCAGGAGGCCCCTACACCATAAGCATAAACAAACAAAAAATTGAAAATGTATTGATTGGTGAAGTCTGGATATGTTCGGGACAATCGAATATGCAATGGGCTTTACGTGTTAGCGACAATGGATTCCGTGAGGCCGCTTCTGCCACTAATCCAAACATTCGACTATTTTACGCCGCTCGTCAATTGGGGGATGCTCCACAGTTTGATTGTTATGGTAAATGGGAAGAATGCACCCCGGAGTCAGTCATAGATTTTAGTGCTATTGCCTATTATTTCGGGAAGGAATTGAACAAGGAACTCGGTGATATACCCATCGGCTTAATACTTACAAGCTGGGGCGGCTCTTCGGCGCAGGCATGGGTAAAAGAAGAAGTTTTAAGGGCTGATACCCTTTATGATTGTTATTATGAACGAGAAAAACAAAATGCAGCCAATGCAGCTACTGGAAACCTAACAATAAACCAAGTTAGCCCCTCCCGTTTATACAATGCCATGATACACCCCTTTATTCCATTTGCCATAAAAGGTGTGATATGGTATCAGGGAGAATCTAATGCAAGTGTATGTCCGGGTGATCCAAAACGTTACGAAACACTATTCCCTACCTTAATTCAAAGCTGGCGTGAAGAGTGGAAACAGGGCGATTTCCCATTCTACTATGTGCAAATTGCTCCTTTCCAATGGGGGGGTGAGTCGCACTGGGGCGATGGTTCGCGATGCGCAAAGAAAATCTTTGAATGTAAAAAATACTGGCATGGCCGTGACCATGGACATAGGCAATCCTTATGACATTCATCCCAGAAATAAAAAAGATGTAGGACATCGTCTGGCACTTTGGGCTTTTGCAAAAGATTATGGTAAAGACGGTCTGGTATATTCCGGACCTATCTACAAATCGATGGAAATTAAAGGTAAAAAAGCCATCCTGTCATTCGATTATATTGGTAGCGGCTTAATAGCAAAAGATGGCGATCTTACCCATTTTGAAATAGCCGGTAAAGATCAAATTTTTTATATGGCAAATGCAACTATTGTAGGAGAAAATGTAGTTGTTGGCTCAGGCAAAGTAAAGAAGCCCGTTGCCGTAAGGTATGCCTTGTATAATACTGATGAACCAAATTTTTTCAACAAGGAAGGGTTACCTGCTTCTACTTTCAGAACCGACGACTGGTCGATCAAAACCGAACCTGTAGTGATGCCTTTTCGATAAGGATCAACTGCACTTAAAAATGAATAGAGACATGCCGTTAAAACATTTGGATCTTTCATGCATGGTGGTAGCCATCCTGTTTTCAGGATGCACAAGCATCGTTAGAAAGCCGATTCCCGACAAGTTGGTAGTGCTTACTTTTGATGATGCTTCGGCAAGCCACTTTGCAGTAGTTGCCCCCATATTGCAAGCATTTGGCTTCGGTGCTAGTTTCTATGTTACCGAATTTCCACCTTACTTTAGCGATACTACCAAATTCATGACATGGTCTCAAATTCAAGCCTTGCACGAAATGGGTTTTGAAATTGGAAACCACACCCGGAATCATCGAAATATTGCAACCCTGACACCTGAAGAATGTTTGAAAGAGGTCGCATATATCGACGAAAAATGTGAGGCGTATGGAATCGATGCTTCTACTACGTTTGCTTACCCTGGATATGCTAGAGATGAAGCGTCAGTGAAATTTATGGAGAACTACAGTTATAAATTTGCCCGCATAGGTGAAAACCGCGCATATAATCCTGAATCAGATTATCCTATGTTGGTGCCCAGTTGGTGCATGGGAGCTGATAATAGAGATGAAATTATTGCCGCAATGCAGGAAGCAAGCAAAGGCAATATTGTAGTGCTTACCATTCATGGGGTTCCTGATACCGCGCATCCTTTTGTCAGTACACCACTAGCACTTTTCAAGGAGCATTTGCAATATCTATCAGACAACGACTTTACCGTCATCGCACTGAGGGACTTGGAAAAATATGTGAACGTTGAAAATGCCATGAAGCAAATAAGTTATACGAAAGAGGAAGCAACTTTTCCACGGTGACAGAACCATAGAATATTATCCGCTTGTACCCTCGTTCCTAAGATCGGTTCTTAAAGGAATGCAGGATCGTATAAGTCCACACGGACGAGGCTAACAATGACAACTCTTCTGTAACATCGGAATTAAAAGAAGTATATAAATTTGATTATTAAAAAGCAGCACAGTACAGGATACATTGATGATTGCATTGAGTTAAATTTGGCTTTAATTAACATGATTATCTAAAAACGATTTTGCGGATCCCATTTCACGCTGTACAGAATGCTATATTGCCCCGCAGCAAGCTGACGAGGTATCTGAATTATTCAAATAGCCTCAATTGGTTCAAATGAATCTGTTTATATTCCTTTTATTTTCCTTGATTCTTTAGATAATTCCTTATCACTTCCTCATTTGCATATTGACCTACTGTGTATAAATAATAACCATTTGACCAAAATTGACCTCTCTATAATTGCTCTTTTACTTCTGGATGAAGGCGAAAAACTTCCCTTGAAAATATACTCTTGACGGTTTTTACTATTTGTTTTGGAGAATACATTAAAACACTTTGAATTAAAAAATGAACATGATTCTCATCCAAACCTACCTCTATAAAATAAATGTCATAACGAATTTCTATCTCCGAACATATCAAAATTATACTAGAATTCACCTATTCTGTCAAAACTGAACGTCTATACTTTATTGGACCTACTAGATGATACAATAGTAAACTTTTATTATGACGCTTATGTATATGATCGCTCATAAATCGAATATACACTTTTTTAAAGTGCTTTGAAAAATTCTCCATTTTTCAAACTTTTCAGCAAACCCCGCAGCAAGCTGCGAGGAATTCTTTAGATTAAAAAACAGGATAGTACAGGATACACTGTTTCTAGGTATTCTCTAAATTGCCACTCGTATTTGTAATATAATTAGAAATGTATCAGAATAGATTGCCAAAATATAATAAATAAATAATCAGTTTAAGGTTAAACTATATGTTATAGATGATATTCAGTAACTACCTATGCTAGATAGTTTAACATCGATGTTGCTTAATTTAGTCATTATAATGATTCAAGCCAATTACACTTTCTATACTAATTACGACATCAAATATTAATTAAATTAAATTATATTATTATGAAAACTAGACTTTTACTTTATAACTTATTCTTTAAAGCTTTGATACCAAAGGGCTTTTTAACAATTATTGTTGTATTATTTACACTCGTTACACTCCTGGCCTCATGTGCAAAAGAGCAAGTGAATGTATCTTACGAGACATTAAAATCTTCATTTCTCAATCCACCTAATTCAGCCAAACCAGGCGTGTACTGGTATTTCATGGATGGTAACATGGATAAGCAGGAAATGACAGCCGATTTGGAATCCATGAAAGAAGTAGGCATAGCACATGTGTTGTTTCTAGAGGTAAATGTGGGTGTACCACAAGGTCCTGTAAAATTTTTGAGTGATGAATGGCAAGATAATTTTGCACATGCTGTAAAGGAATGTGAACGTCTCGATATTGTATTGACGCTGGGTTCTGGTCCGGGATGGACAGGGAGCGGCGGCCCTTGGGTAAAAATGGAAGAATCCATGCAACATCTTGTTGCAAGTAAGACCAAGGTTACTGGCCCTATAAAAGTATCTCAAAAACTGGAAGTACCGGCCGGAAAAAATCCATTTTTCGGATTGTCTGGCTTTACACCAGAACTCAGAGAACGATGGGAAGCCTATTATAAAGATGTGGCAGTGCTAGCTTTTCCAACCATAGAAAATCAAGCCGTATTGAAAGATATTGATGAAAAAGCCTTATACTATCGCCCTCCGTTTAGTTCCTCTATAGGAGTGAGGCAGTATTTTAAAGAGCCCGCAGTATTGGCGAAAAATTTCAAAGTAAAGGCCGCTGGAATTCCAACAAAGGGTGTAGTAGACATTACAAAATACATGCAGAAAGATGGTACGCTGAACTGGGAAGTACCAGAAGGCAATTGGACCATCATGCGATTTGGCCGCCGAAACAATGGCGCCATTACTAGGCCTGCTCCCATGCCAGGCTTAGGTTTTGAAGCAGACAAAATGAGTACAGATGCCATGAAACATCATCTCGATAATTTCATGATTCCATTGATTGAAAAAATTAAACCCGATTCAACAAAACAAGGTGGATGGAAGATGATCCATATGGACAGTTGGGAAATGGGCGCACAAAACTGGACCGATGATTTTAGGAAAAAATTTGAAGCGCTGAAAGGATATGACCCTCTACCCTATTTACCAGTGTATACGGGCATGGTTGTTGGTGATGTCGAAAAAAGTGAGCGTTTCCTATGGGACTTACGAATGGTTTCTCAAGAATTAATATTGGAGAATCATGTGCAATATTTTAAAGATTTTGGACGAAAATACGGCATGGGCCTATCCATTGAACCCTATGATATGAATCCGAATACCGATTTAGACCTCGGCTCATTTGCCGATGTTCCTATGGCTGAGTTTTGGAACAAAGATTTTGGTTTCAGTACAGGGTTTAGCACCTTTGAAGCGACTTCAATTGCCAACTTATATGGTCGACCTGTCTTAGCAGCAGAGGCTTTTACTTCCTATCTTGTAGCTTGGAAAAGTTATCCAGGATCTATTAAGAACCAAAGTGACTGGGCATTCTGTTCCGGCATAAACCGCCTGATGTACCACACTTTTGCGCACAAGGCAATACCAGGAAACCATTTACCAGGAATGACCATGGGCCCCTACGGTGTACATTGGGATCGTGGACAAACCTGGTGGGACATGTCAAGTGCATACCACAAATACGTTGCCCGAAGTCAGGCGATGCTTCAACAAGGAATAGGCACTGCAGATGTATTATATCTCATAGGAGAAGGTGCACCACATGTGTTTCTTCCGCCAGCATCCGCCGTCGATGGCAATGAATATTTAGAAGCATATGCGGAGTATGGATTTAATCCTGATAAAGATGCAATTGTCGAAGAAAAAGGAAAGGGTGAAAAGGAATTTATGCCAGACAGAAAAGCGTACAATTTTGATGGCTGTAGTCCACGAATCCTTATGAATCGTGCATCGGTCAAAGACGGAAAAATAGTTTTTGAAGGTGGTGCTTCTTATGAAGTTTTGGTATTGCCACAAATCAATTCGATGACACCTGAATTGATTTCAAAAATTGAATCCTTGGTAAGTCAAGGTGCAACGATTATCGGACATCCTGCTTTGCAATCGCCAAGTTTGTCTAACTTCCCTACCTCTGACAATGAGGTAAAATCACTGAGTAAAAAGATGTGGGGAGGATTTGATATTCCTGTACAAGCAACAGAAATAACATACGGAAAGGGTAAAATCTTATGGGGAGGTGATTATTCCAAACCCGATGGAAACGAATTGTACCCTAACTATAAGACTACCTCTATGTATTTGAGCAGTATTGGGATCAAACCAGATTATACAACCAAAGTACCAGCAGGTAAACGAGAAGGTACGGTCAGGTATATTCATAAAAAAATGCCTGAGACCGATTTATACTTCGTTTCAAACAGAACTGGCAAGGCAATTGATGTAACGGGCGAATTTCGTATAGCAGAAGGCTTTCCAGAATTGTGGAATCCGATGAATGGAGAAATCCGGTCATTGCCTGAATATACCGTGAAAAACGGAATCATGAGCATTCCATTGCACTTTGAAGCACACGAAGCCTATGCTATTGTGATCACACCAACGAAACAAAATAGTACAGAAGTTGGGAACAAAAATTTCTATACCAAGCAAACAGTAGCAACCATAGAAGGTAGTTGGGAAGTAGCCTTTGATCCGAACTGGGGTCCTTTCGAATCCACTAATGGCAAAAAGCCAGGCGAATTTACATTCGAAAAGCTAGAGGATTGGATTAACCGACCAGAGGAAGGTATCAAATACTATTCAGGAAAAGCCGTTTACACAAAATCTTTCGATTGCGCACAAGCTGGAAATGGGACGAAACTATTCCTAAACCTCGGAAAAGTAAATAATTTGGCACGCGTAAAATTGAATGGCAAAGATCTGGGTATTGTCTGGACAACTCCCTTGGAAGTAGAAATTACAGGGGCTGTACAAGAAAAAAATAACCAACTAGAAATAGAAGTAGTAAACCTATGGGGCAATCGATTGATTGGAGATGAAGGGTATGAAGACGATGGTATTGCAGATGGAAAATGGCCAGAGTGGTTACTCAACGATGAAGCCCGACCTAGCAAGCGCTATACTTTTACTTCTTTTAATCATTATACCGCAGCATCGCCATTACAGAGTTCTGGATTATTGGGTCCTGTAACAATTTCTAGTCAAGAATAGTATAAAACATTAGAAGCATGCGTAAAAATACCATGTTTTTTTTACGGTAGATGATGAAAGGTTTAACACAGTAAGTAAGTGTATTCTTGGATGGGAGTATATGACAAAAAGATAGTTGATCCAACATAATGTTTATAAAGAATTAAAATGAATGAATACTAATAAATCGATCATACTATTAGCTTTACTGACTGTATTAAGCATTACCTGCGATATACAGGCTCAAAACAATATTGCTGAAAATCAAGAATACGCCACTGGTGTTCGAGACATCTACGCTGATACTTGGGTTGGCGCTGATACTTTGGGGCGAACTATTCCCTCTTTTAAGGAAGTCGGTTCGGTAAAACAAGATAAGCGCAGGATAACCGGGATATTCTATAGCACTTGGTACGCGCAAGACAAAGCAAAAATGTCTGAGCCATACAAAGGTGATGGTGAAACCTGGATAAGCCTTTCAGTAAAGGTTAGTGATGTAAAAGGTATTCATGCCCTGTGGCTTGGTTTTGGAGGAGAAGGCTATGAGTTATTTGAGGTGGATGACTTTTTCTTCAAAAACTAAAAAAAACAGAGCCAAGAATTAGATTTAAAAAAATAGTAGTAATGAAAAAGATAAGATTAATAGTTGCAATTTCGATGATACTTTGGAGCGTATCATCAGGACACGCACAAAATTTAATCAATGACCTTCAGGTGATTGATTATCGAAAAAACTTACACCGCATCGACTCCCTGATGCAAAACGGCATCATGCAAGAAGAAGTGACCGGCATGGATTATTTTACCGAATATGCCTACAAAACCTTATACGACTGGGACCAGTATTTTGAGTCTATCGTACAAATTTATATGGGCTGGGAGCCCGATTACATCAAAAACGGAGTGATCATTTTCTTGAAAAACCAGCAGGAAAACGGATTGATTTCGCGTTCCGTCCCGAGCAATGAGTGGCACGACCCTGAACACGTAAAACCCCTCCTATCTCAAATAGCCCTATTGGTTTACAATGGTTATGGAGAGAGCGAGTGGATCACTAACGACACCTATTTTCCCAAACTGAAAAAGCACCTCGACTTCTGGCTGTTCGATATGGACGAGAACAAAAATGGCCTGAGTGAGTGGATGAGTGCCCCTCATACCGGTATGGACAATCAGCACGAAAGAGCAGGCTTCTGGCTCGATCGCAATTGTGAAGGCGTGGATTTTAATTGCTACCTGGTACGCGAAACGCAAGCTTTTGCCAAGCTGGCCGAATTATCTGGAGATAAAAAAACGGCAAAAAAAATACCGAGCACTGGCTGAAGAAAGAAAAGCAAAAATTAATGAATTGCTTTGAGATGAAGAAGATGGTTTTTATTACGACCGTAAAAAAGACAAAGACCAACCCATAGCAAAAAGATACTGGGTGGGATCTCCAGGACATACTCGTTCTGCCGGACAGTGGAAAATTCCAGTTCGTTATGTTGGTGGTTTTGCTCCCTTATGGGCCGGGGTAGCTTCAGAAGAGCAGGCCAAAATAATGATTACTAAATATCTCACCAATCCTCGTGAGTTCTGGACCCCTATCCCATAGCGGCATTGGCTCAATCTGAACCTTGGTACAGCACAACTACCCATCCCTCTGATAATGGTTGTAGCTGGCGTGCCAATACCTGGGTGCCCACCAATTATATGGTGTACCATGGATTGAAAACCTACGGTTATGACCATATAGCCAGCGCACTGGCACAACGTTCGCTTGAATTAATAGAAAATGCCGGCGACCGTGAATATTATAATTCTGAAACTGGCGAGGGTGTAGGTTTAGATCCATTCTGGGGCTGGAGTCTGCTCGGACATTTTTTTATGCTTGAGGAAAAATTGGATTGGGATATCAATAGCATAGAAACTGAATTGAATCGCACTAATTCAAAAATGAAAAAATGAAAAAATACAACTACCTCATTCTGACATTGACTCTTTCAATAATAAGCAATGGCTGCCATCGTCAAACGCAAAATAATGAAACTGAAAACCAGGAAGAAACAACTGGTTTCCGCGATATCTATACCGACACTTGGGTTGGCTCAGATGCCTTGGGACGCACAATGCCCTCTTTTGAGGAAGTTGGCAGTATTAAAAAGGATCAGCGCAGAATAACTGGAATATTCTATATTACTTGGCATACCCAAGACAATGCAAAATTAGCAGCACCCTATACCGCAGATGTTACTGAAATTCTAAAAAAAGACCCATCGGCTAGATTCGATGCACATCATGAATTGTGGACAGAAAAGATGTATCATTGGGGAGAACCAGAAATGGGATATTTTCTCAGTCAGGATGAATATGTCATCAGGAAAGACATGTCTATGTTGGCCGATGCAGGCGTAGATGTGATCATCATGGATGTAACTAATGCTGCGCTCTATTGGGACGAATGGGAAGTTACATTTAAAACGATGCAACAAATGAAGGCGGAAGGGAATAAGGTTCCAAAATTCTGTTTTTGGGCATTTAATGGACCTGTAATTACGGTAGTTCAGGAATTGTACGAAAAGATCTACAAAGAAGAAAAGTACCGAGACCTTTGGTTTTATTGGGATGAAAAGCCACTTATACTCTATAACGGAAATCCTGAATTGGACGCCAATCAAAAAGGTGCCAAACAACAGCCGAATCCAAATTACGATCCTCTAGCAAAAACAGATCCTACACATCTTCACTACAAAGACCCTGATTATGCTGAGAAATTCTATTTGGACTATACCAAAGAAGTAAAGCAGTTTTTTACGCAACGAACCATGTGGTGGGGTTATTATGAATGGGGTGGAGAGCGTTTTGTTGGTACAGAAGACAACTGGAGTTTTGGCTATAGTCTGGCCGATGAGAAAGTGAAGGCACTCAGTCCTGAAGAATTGCTTTCTACACACAACGGCAAGCGAGAACAGGCAGCGGTTACGGCAGCACAACATCCGGTAACCATGACGGAAGACAACATGGGGGTTGGAAAATCCTGGTCTCGTACAAATGGGCAACCTGCATTGAATGAATATGACATGCCTGCTCCATCTTATGTTCCCTGGTTGGGAAAATCCGTAGAAAACCCTGAAGATTATGGTATTTATTTTCAAGAGCGATGGGATGAGGCTATTGAAGCAAACCCCGAGTTCCTCTATATCAACGATTGGAATGAATGGACGGCAGGTAAATATTTTCCAGATGGAGATGGAGGTATCACCTCTACCCCTGGAGAAAAAACCATGCCATGGCTAGGTAGAGACAATCGCTTTGTTTTTGTAGATCAGTACAATGCCGAATTCAACAGAGGAATTCATCCTGCAAAAGGAGGTTATACCGACAACTATTATATGCAGATGGCGCAGAATATTCGAAAATACAAAGGCGTAAGACCCATTCCTGAAAACCATGGGTTTACCAAAGTCGAAATGGACGGTTCATTTAAAGAATGGGAACAGATAACTGTAGAGTACAGGGATACTAAAGGAGACGTTTTCCATCGAGATCATCCGGGTTATGGAGGTTTGCACTATACCGATAACTCAGGTAGAAACGACATCATAACTAGTAAAGTGGCTTTAGGGGAAGAAATGATTTCGTTTTTTGCAGAAACCAATCAGACCTTGACCTCACATAAGGACGACAACTGGATGCTATTACTTATTGATGCAGATAAAGACCCAACCACGGGTTGGTATGGCTATGATTATTTGGTCAACAAAAAAGTGAAAGATTCACAAAACACCATGCTAATGTGCTATAATAAGCAGGAAAATAAATGGATCAATCAAGGAACAGTTGCATACGCTTACAAAGGCAATCAATTGGAACTAAGTATTCCGAGGAAGTTATTGGGGCTTACAAAAAATCAATTCACATTCGACTTTAAATGGAGCGACAATGCTGTCGAGTTAAATGATCCTATTTCATTATGTACTGCAGGTGATACTGCACCGAACAGAAGATTTAATTACCGTTGTATTTGGAAGTATAAATAAAATAAAGATATGAAAAAAGTACCACTCTTATTTACGGCTATGCTCTTTGCGAGCATACATTTAAAGGCCCAAACCTGGGACGAACGACCTGCTGCAACTTATGACTCAGAATACAGCCAAGAATTTAACCCGACCGAAGGCTGGGACGCACTTCAATTTTACAGTCAATGGAATACATCGCTACAGAGAATATTTAATGCAGGTGATATTTCAACCGGTGCTTTACAGTTTCAATGGATTGATAAACGTATCATCTGTTCGAAAAGTAAATATATTCAACCATACATTTTCGAAACAAATTACGATTATTCAACGGGGTCAAATCGTGGTGGAATTATAATAAGAATAAACACCCATACCGAAAGCATCCAGGAACCCGATCATGACCCAGGTTTCAATAGGGAAGGAATCGCCTTTTATCCAACAGAAGATGGATCGGAAATGATAGTACAGTTTTCAGGAGAAGATAAAGGAGCAAATGGAGGAACTGAATTTGCACGTGTTTTGGTACCCAAGCCAGTAGGAGTAACAAGCCTACTAGGAAGAGGAACTTTACGAATCGAAGATTTCGGGACAAGCATTTTTGTGTTTTACAATGATGCCCCTTTTATCAGGATTGACCTCGATGGCTTAACCGAAGATATTTTTACAACAGGTACAGTATATGACGCTAGTATACAGGTTCAGGGCAGTTTTACAGGTATGGAGGTGGAAGAAAAAGGTTATATTGCCGTGGCTGAAAGAGATGCTTTATTACGACTATACAGTGCATCTATTAAATATAATGATATAACTGATGTATTTAATCCTGACGATGAAGTTATATTCGAGAGCCCATACAGAGATTTATATACCGATACTTGGGTGGCAACAGATGCCCTGGGTAGAACCATGCCAGATGCTAATGCTATTGGAGAGAAATCTAAAAAAAGAAGAACCGTTGGTATCTTTTATATTACCTGGCATACAGAGGGAAATCACACAAATTATCCAGCCCCTTATGCGAATGACGTAACAAAAATTTTGGAGACAGACCCTAACGCACGATTAGATGCAAATCATCCATTATGGTCACAGGGACAAAGTAGTTACCATTGGGGAGAACCCGAAATGGGTTATTTCCTCAGTCAGGATGAATATGTAATACGCAAAGACATGGCCATGCTTGCCAATGCCGGTGTCGATGTGTTGATTATGGACGTAACCAACGCCGTAAGATACTGGGACGAATGGGAAGTGCTGTTCTCCACCATGCTAAAAATCCAAGCCGAAGGGAACAAAGTACCAAAATTCTGCTTTTGGGCATTTAATGGTCCCGTGATTTCGGTTGTTCAGGATCTTTACGAAGGGTTTTATAAAACAGAGCGTTATAAAGACCTATGGTTTTACTGGGATGACAAGCCGTTATTGCTTTACAACGCCAATCCTACGATGGATGCTACCGGAAATGATTATCAAAACCCAAACCCAAACTATGATCCTGATGCGGTTACAAACCCTGATAATCCTAATTATGGAGACCCTGATTATACCGACGAATTATATACGGATTATACCCAAGAAGTAAAAGATTTCTTCTCTACTCGAAACATGTGGTGGGGTTATTATCAATGGGCAGGAGAAAGGTTTGTAGGAACCGAAGACAACTGGAGTTTTGGCTATGATTTAGGAAACAACCAAGTGAAATCATTGGCGCCAAAAGATTTTATAGCCACTCACAATGGTATCAAAGAGCAGGCTGCCGTTACTCCTGCACAGCACTCCAGTAGCATGATAGGAAAGTCATGGAGTCGTGCCAATGGCGAACCGGAACTTAATGAATATGACATGCCTGTACCCACCTATGTCCCCTGGTTAGACCAGACGGTAGAAAACCCAGAAGACTACGGTATTTATTTTCAGGAACGTTGGGACGAAACCATTCCTTCCGACCCCGAATTCATTTATATAAACGACTGGAATGAATGGACAGCCGGAAAATACCACAATGGTGGCGTAAATCCGTTTATGCGTAGAAACAGCGACTATTACTTTGTCGATCAGTATAATGCAGAATTTACCAGAGGCATACAACCGATGAAAGGTGGATATACCGACAACTACTATATGCAAATGGCGCAGAACATTAGAAAATACAAAGGCGTTCGGGAACATACCATCGAAACAAGTATGCACACGATTAGCGTGGATAATGATTTCGCCGACTGGGAGCAGGTTACCAAAGAGTTTCGAGATGCCATTGGCGATACCCGTCACCGTAATCACAATGGATATGGCGGTCTGAAATATACCAACACCACGGGAAGAAACGACATAAAAAGCAGCAAAGTGACTTACGATAACGACAATTTATATTACTATGTCAAAACGGTTCGTGATATAACATCTTATGACGATGCAAATTGGATGCTTCTATTTATTGATGCAGACAGAAACAAGGCAACAGGTTGGGAAGGTTACGACTATATCATAAACAAAAGTGTCACATCGACAACACAAACAACCTTAATGAAATGGACTGGATTAGGCTGGGGTAATAAAGTTGCTATTCCTTATGCCCAAAGCGGTACCGAAATGGAAATAAGCATTCCTCGCTCTGCCTTAAATATGGCTAAAATCACTCCTGAATTTTATTTCAAGTGGGCAGACAACCCGCAACACCTCAATGATATTTCAGCATTTTCTACCGATGGAGAAACTGCTCCAGACCGCCGTTTCAATTACAACTACAGCACAACAGATCTTGTAGTTATCAAACAATCGCCCTATAAAGAACTGAATATTCCAGGAACCTTACAGTTAGAGGATTTTGACAACGGAAGTGCCGGAATTGCCTATACCGATGCTGTATTTGGTAATAGCGGAGGTGCATACCGAACAGACGAATCTGTTGATATCAAAGAAAAGGCAGCCAATGCGTATTACATTACTGACATTTATACTGATGAATGGTTGGAATATACTGTAAATGTAAATGCTACCGGCCTCTTTACTGCAACTATTTATTATGCAGCCGATGCTGACAATCAGCATATTTCCTTACTGATTGATAACAGGAATATTGCTTCGCTTACATTGCCTAAAACCGGAGCCGAAAATGACTGGACAAGCATAGAAACCGATGTTCGAATAAAAGCAGGAACTCAGTTTTTTAAAGTAATGGCTGATAATGTCACTGGAGGCTTGCATATTGATAAAATTGTTTTCACCGAAAAAGAGGTAACTCACCCTGACGACGGAACGGGACTGTACCGAACTTTTTATAATGGCGATATCGGTGGAAGAAATTGGTTTACAGAAACTTTCTGCAGCGAGGTTGATCCGATAGTAAACCATGATTGGAATGCAGGTGAATCACCAGGATGCGAAACAAGAGGTACCTTTTGGAATGCCCGCTGGGAAGGAGAACTAGAAGCACACTTTACAGAAGTATACACCATTAGTTTTACCATCAATCATTTGGGAAAACTTTGGATAGGCGAGGAATTGATTATTGACGCCTGGACATATTCAGACAGCCCTCAGACACATGTGGTAAATATCGACTTAACAGCAAACGAAAAAGTGTCCATTAAAATAGAATATGCCAATTATACCGGAAATGGAAGCATAAAATTGGAATGGGAAAGTGTCAGTCAGTTAAAGGAAGTGATTCCTCAAAGTCAATTGTTTCCTAAAGACGGGGCTTTGGCAATAGGCGATTTCCAATTAACCAAATCGCCAGTGCTTATCTATCCAAATCCAGCCAACGATAAACTATATATTGAAACCGCGGAACAATCAAAACTCGAAATATATAATCTCCTTGGGCAAAAAGTGTATCAACAAGAAGCTATATCTGGCGTTGGAGAAGTGGATGTGAGTGCATGGAAATCTGGAATATATATCGTAAATGTTGTAAGCAATCAACAGGTGCATGTTCAAAGATTGATTGTAAAATAATATGCACTGAATCAAACAAAAAAATGTCAGGATAGTACAGGACAGTTTAACAATTTATTTGGATTAAATTTAGCTTTAAGTAGGCGATCGTCTAAAACGATTTTGAGGATCCTATTTCATTCTTTAAAGAATGCGACCCTGCCCCCTATCGAGGATTTAATTTTCGATACATTTGAAAAAAACAATTATACTTAAAAATGAAAAAAATAAATTTAGTGCTCGTTGCATTTCTTCTAACATTATCAATGCAAGCACAACTGCCTCCTGTTTTTGGTGAGGAGTACAATGACAAAGTAGCTCCTTCGGATTTGGTGAAGACCTATATAACACCTCAAAAAATTATTTGGCAGTCGGATAATTCGGGTGAATTCTTAAAAAATGCGACATCGCTTTTACAAAAAGGAAACGGTCAGGTTGCCGTAAATGATCAAAACCTATGTCGTTTTATTAGTTCTGAAAGAAATAAACCTGGAATCTTACTCGATTACGGTAAGGAGATTCATGGAGGTGTAAAAATTTCAATGGGTATTCGTGAAAGCAAAACTCCTTTAAAGTTAAGACTCCGTTTTGGTGAATCTGTCGGTGAGGCTATGTCTGATATTGGTGGTGAACAAAATGCCACAAACGAACATTCCTTACGTGATTTTATAGTTGAAGTACCTTGGTTGGGAAGTATTGAAGTGGGTGAAACAGGATTTCGTTTTTTAAGAATTGATGTGGTTGAATCTGGTGAAGATGCCCCAATAAAATCTATAGATGCAACATTTATATATAAAGATATCCCATATCTGGGTTCTTTTAAAAGTAGTGATGAACAATTGAATGAAATTTGGGCAACAGGGGCGTATACGGTGCATCTAAATATGCAGAATTATCTATGGGACGGTATCAAAAGAGATCGACTTGTTTGGGTTGGAGATATGCATCCAGAAGTGATGACTATTAACACCGTATTTGGGACTAATGAGGTGGTTTCAAGAAGTTTGGATTTAGCGAGAGACCAACACCCGCTCCCCCAATGGATGAATGGTATAAGTTCTTATTCTATGTGGTGGGTTCTAATTCATAAAAACTGGTATGATTATCATGGTGATTTGGAATATTTAAAGGAACAAGAACAATATATGATTGGTCTATTAGATCAATTAAGTACCTTCATCGATGCTGATAATAAAGAAGTTTTAAATGGTGTCCGTTTTCTAGATTGGCCAACAAGTGAAGACCCAAAAGCAGTACATGCTGGATTGCAAGCCATGATGGTGATGACTTTTGAAGCTGGAAGTAACATCATGCAAATATTGGGCAATGACACATTGCAAAAAAAATACAAAAAAGTAGCTAAAAATTTAAGTAAGCACTCCCCTGAAGGCAACACCACAAAACAAGCTGGAGCCTTACTTTCTATTGCAAATTTAGCAGATGCTAAAAAAATGAATTCGGAAATATTGACCAAAGATGGTGTAGAAAATATGTCTACATTTTATGGCTATTATATTTTGGAAGCCATGGCAAAAGCAGAAGATTACTCGGGCGCTTTAAACGTAATAAGAGATTATTGGGGTGGTATGTTAGATTTGGGAGCCACTACTTTTTGGGAAGATTTTGATATTCTAGACACAAAAAACAGCGGAAGAATCGACGAATTGCCTCAAGAAAACATATTTGACATTCACGGTGATTTTGGTGAATATTGTTATGTTGGCTACAGACATAGTTTATGTCATGGTTGGGCAAGTGGGCCAACTGCATGGTTAAGTCAATATGTATTAGGAATTAATGTACTTGATGGTGGAGACACTATAAAACTAGATCCGCATCTTGGCGACTTAGAATTTGTGGAAGGTACGTTTCCAACGAAATATGGTGTTTTAAAAATAAGTCACAAAATAGTTAATGGTAAACTGAAAACTAAAATTAATGCTCCAAAGGGTCTTAAAATAATTAAAAAACAAAATCCTAAGGATTGATGGTAATTTCAAAGATTAGGAAACGGTTCCTGCTTCTTATGCCATAGGTTTAAAGAAATTAAAAGAAACGGTAAAAGGCATAGGATCAAATTTAGATCCAAAGGATTATTATATTAATGTTAAAGTTGGATAGGTTAAAGCATTGAATAGATTATATTGGCTAAGTTCTAAAAAGCATATTGTTTATAGCTATTTCTTTGAATTGTATCCAGACTTGATTAGAAGCTAATGCAATACTAGCAAGTGTTGCCATTTTATTGGTCTTATTCTTTATTTTTTCTAGTACCAAAAACCAGTTTAAATAATTTTGCAGATATTTAGTTGCTACACCATTAAAGGATTCCATAAATTTCCTCAATCTCATATCCATATTATTCACATTCTGAACCTGATATATTTTATCAACTGTTTTCTGTCCTTTTGATGCGTTGAACTTCTTATGAATAATTGTATTAGATTTTGCAAAGGCAGCATAACTTCTATGACTGTCGCTGCAAAGTACTGTTGCTTTATCGAGCTTACCTTGATACACCTTGTTTAGGTCTTTTTTACTAATTCGTCCTGTTGTAACCACTTCAAAGTCCTTATTTCCAGAACGATCACAGGTAGCAATTACGGCTACTTTCTCGTTAGAGATACCTGCTTTGCTAGCTTTTTCTCCTCGTTTCTTAGGTTTTCTTTCTAAAGTACGATTCCCTTTTTCTGAAATTGGAAAAAACAAATCATCACTCTCTACAATACCTTCAAGTTCGGATACTGACACGCTAGAAAAGGAGGTTAATAATTTATGACGCCAATCAAATGAGGTCTGAATTGAGATTCCTGTTTCCTTTGCACTTTTTCTAATACTATAGCCCGATAGTAAACAATAAAGATACTTGTTAATATTGTCTTTCTTTTTTAATGCAAACCAAAATTTCCCTGTCGTTTCACTAAAGTTTTTACCACAACCATTACACAAATAGCGTTGTACGTCTTTTAATTTACCGTTTGCACGTATGCGTTCGCTTTTACAATGAGGACAAGTAACTGCTTTTCGTTCTTTATCTTCTTCTAAATGTGAACCCGATGTTGATAAAGAAAGTAAAGAGTTTACAATATCTTGCTGGATAATTAAGCTACTGCTCAAAAAATAATCTCTAAAATCAGATGGTATCATAAATGTTCTTTTTTATTAAGATAATACAATTTACTTTAGAACTTAGCCGAGTTGATTTATTACTTCATCAAATTGTAAAGCATCGTGAATTTTATTCTTTTAACTACAAAGCATTTTATTTATTCAATCAGCAAACTTCCACCACTTCAATGTTCAATATCTGCCCCAACTTTTCAATTTTGTTGGCAATAGGTTCAGCGCTTGTAGGCAGACCTTTATAGATTTGGGAACCACTCCTCATCAAATGATTTTCTGAGCCTTGATAATACTTCCGAATAAGATTGTTCATTCTTAACATGCGTTTTTTCATAGGGATCTGTATTCAAATCCATCAAACGTTCCTCTGTTCCGACAGCGTCATACCTCACGTATTTGAAACCATCTTCACTGACAACCATTCGACCAATCTCACTTTCAACACCAAGTGCTTTACGAGACGCTATTTTATCCCCTTCAAACAAGGGTTTTAGACTTATACCTCTCGGATCTGATAGCCCTTTAATACCAGCATAATCACAAACGGTAGGCAATAAATCAAGACCATTTGAGACCAGGTTTTTAGTGTTCACCTGCCCAGCAGGTATTTTTCCCTTCCACATAGCCATAAATGGTATATTGGCTGATTCTTCATATAATACAGTTTTGTGTTCCATTTTATGAGACGCATCATTATCACCATGATCACTTGAGAAAATTACCAGCGTATTTTCCTCTTGCCCGCTCTTTTTTAAGGCATCCAATATAACTTGTATCTGTCCATCAACCTTTTCGGTCAAACGCGCATAAGCCCAACGATGCATGCGCCATTGCTCCTTTGTATATTTATTACGTGCACTTATTCGAAATGAGCGTGCTTCCAACATGGTGCTTATGGCTGTTCGAAGTTCGCTGGTAGCGGTGGACAATGTTGTGCAAAAAATTCATCCTTGCCAACTCCCGTTGGCAATTCTAATGCCTTATTTAAGGTAGCAACCTCAGTTTTACCATGGCTTAGAATCGCTTTATCTCCTTCGGATTCAGCAAAATCTCGAATCGCCATATAACAAATATCATGTGGGTTAATAAACGACACCGTCATAAAATAGGGTTTGGTATGTGATTGCTTAATATACTTTGCTGCTTCTTCAGCAAGGCCATCTCTTTCATTATTGGTAATATCAACAAATCCTAATGCCTTGGGGGAGAGAGAAGGAGGTAAATGTTCTTTTCCGCCAAAGGCGAGATCATAACCTGCATCTTTTAAGTACGCAGCAATTGTGGTAGATTCTACCAATTTGCTCACTTCAGGGATCATCATTGAGCCAGCATTTTCCCGCACCTGTTGGCCAGTACTATCTTTAAAATATCCAGGGAATCTGCCGGTCATCAAACTTACACGGGCAGGCGAACATACCGGATTTGTAGTATATGCCCGCGTAAATCGTATCCCATTATTTGCTATATAGTCCATTCCCGGAGTTTTGACATATTTATTACCGGCGCAACTCATCATGGTCTCACTAAGCTGATCAGTATAAATATAAATTATGTTTGGCTTATCGATATTATCTTTTTCGGCTACTTGCTTTTTAGTATTTATACAAGAGCATAAAACGGCAAAAGGAATAATAATAAATAACTTTAGTGGTTTCATGAAATTTAGCTTTTTAACGAATTTTTTTAGTTGCATTCTTTTCATAATTATCTTTTTAACAAATTTTCACTACATCAATATTTAGTATCTGGCCCATTTTTTTACTTTGTTGTAAGGCATGTAAAAACTACCCGCTGCTACACCTCCCAATGAGTGGAATAGAACTCCTAATATTGCTTGCATATAATTTGTATTATTTAATATAATTATCATGAAGGATAGCAAACTATAAAATTAGTATCCTATATTGTACTACTTCAGATTAATCCAGATAAAACACTTCTTCTAAGGCTACTGTAACAGGAGAATTATCTTTATTCACCTCCATAATATCCGACATAAACTTCCACCATTTTTTTACAATTTCTGTTTGTCCCAAATCTTGCGAACCTCCATCTCCGGTTACTTTCTGAAAAGCGAATAAGATATTTGTTTCTTCATCCAAATAAATAGAATACTCACGCACACCAGATTCTTTGATCAATCGTTTTAGTTCAGGCCAAATTTCATCGTGTCGTTTTTTATAGGCTACTTTTTGCCCCTCATTGAGTTGCATTTTAAAAGCGATTCGTTGCATTTACGATAGTCTAAATTTCTTATAAAGAATGCAAGAAACTAAAAATATAAAAAGCAGGTATCCTATACTGTACTGCTTTTACAGTCTTTTATTGATAAACTCAGGAAATTTCTCTTTCAATAGGTTTTTTATAATAAGATTTATATCCCTGACCTGAAACAGGTGTTTCCTTACAACAGTACCTTATCCATGAAAGATTAGAAAACGCAAAGCGACTGATTATCAATACTGATTTATCTCTCAAAGAAATAGCTTTTAAAACAGGATTCAATTCTTTGTTTTATTTTTCGAAGGTATTTAAGAGCAAAATGGGCTATTCACCAGGGCAGAGTCGACGTAAGCAAATTTTGGGCTATAAATATAAATTTATAGCCCATTTCTAATAAATCTTTATTTTAATGAAAAGAAACACGAAGCGATGACACCGCCTTTACTTCACTACAATTTTAAAATTACCATGTAACGAACCCACTTTTACCCATCCAATCAAACAGTGGCTGCATCCATTCATCGGTAGGTAAACTCAAAACAAATCCATGATTTCCTTTTGGGTACAGGTGCATTTCTGCAGGAACTTTATTTTTAATTAAATTCTGGTAAAATCGGATACTATTCTCAACAGTAACCACATTGTCGTCTCCTGCATGTGTTATCCATGTAGGTGGGGTATTGGGGTTAACATGCAATTCATTTGAAAACAACATAACTTGTTCTTTAGAGGCATTCTTTCCAAGTAAAATTTGGCGCGAACCAAAGTGGGTTATTTCGTCTTTCATACTGATTACAGGATAGACCAACATCATGAAATTTGGTTTTAAACTTATATTTTCAGCATTGGGAATATACGATTTGCTAAAATGCGTTCCAGCAGTTGAAGCCAAATGTCCTCCTGCTGAGAATCCCATAATACCGATTTTTTCAGCATCCAAATTCCATTCGGAAGCATGCTGACGTACAGTTTTAATTGCCTGTTGAGCATCTTGCAAGGGTCCTATTGTTTTATCAATCATGATGGAATCGCTTGGTAAACGATATTTTAGGATAAAAGCTGCAATCCCTTTGCGTACAAAAGCTGCAGCAATTTGGGTGCCTTCTTTTAGATAACTTTCTCCAGAATAACCTCCACCCGGACAAATGATTACTGCTGCTCCCGTGGCTATTTCTTTTTTTGGGTGAAATAGTGTCAATGTTGGATTCGAAACATTTTTAACCCAAGAAATATGTCCATTTTTGGAAGTGACAATTTCTTTCATGGGAAAAGGTTTGCTGTTCGGTATTGAGGTTGGGTAGAGGTCTACTATTTGTTGCGCTTCTAAATGAATTGAAACTATTAGTAATACTACGAGACAAAGCCAGTTTAAACTTTTTATTTTTCTTAGTTGTGTCATAGGTTTTTATTTCTTGTGTTTCTAACTCTTCTTCAATTGGTTCTGCATCATATGAATCTGAACATCCAATCATGAAAAACAGGTAAATTATTAGGATCGTTAATGACAATCGAAGTATTATTTAAATTTTTGGTGGATTCAGTTTAAATTTTAATTCTCTTTCAACACCTTAGGCAGATTTGGCGGACGAGAAGATTACTTTATTAGGTCTTGTACAAATGCAATTTTCTATTCTGCTAAAAATAAATCTCTAACAGCTTCAAGATATCCCATTCCGTTGATTAAGTCAGGTTCTAAATAATTTCCTTCGGTCCATTTGGATCTGCCAATAATTTGTATTTTGTGAGTTGCAAGGCTGCTTTAAAATTCAGCATTTTAGCGATTTTTTTCATTTTTAAGTATAATTATTTTTTTCAAACACATCAAAGAATAAATCCGATGGGTAGGTGTAAACTAAAGGGTGAAATAGTCCAAGGAATAATTTGAAATCCCTATTTTATAAAAATAACATTTACCATATATTTAACTGTCCTGTTCTGTCTGTTTAACAAATTTTCACCACATCAATTTTTAGTATCTGCCCCAACTTTTCAATCTTGTCAGCAATATGTCCAACACCAATAGCGCAATGATGAGAAGGTCCCTGTTTCGACCATTCATTCATGAAGCGTTTTGCACCAATCGAAAATTTATATCGACTGTTGGTATTTCCTATTTGTAGCAACGGTCCTTCTAATGATTCGCCTTCAGCGACCAATAAGAATATTCCGTCTTTGCCTTCTACTACTGAGAGTAAAGTCACCGGACCATGTTTCACAGTCATTTGTATTGACAATCCTTTGCCTGGTTTTCCGTGATAGACAGATAAGGGGACAAGATTTACCCGGCCTTCTGCAATGGCGTAATGTGCTGGGCCATCATGTCCAAGGTATACGGCATCATCCTTAAAGTCCATGAGGTAGAATTCTGAAAAAGAACCACCAGCACCAAACTCCGCCATGATTTTCATGGCTTGTGCGTTTTTTACTTCACATTCTCCAGCAATAGGAATGTTCTTACCCGTCAGTAGGGTATTGCCAGCAATGACAGAGGTGACTATGTTTTCGTACTCATTTCCAGATTCACCTTCGTAATAATAGGCCATTGAACCAAGATCGCGAGAAGCGACTAGTTTGTCTAGGGCCACAGAAGTTTGTGCGGCACGTTTAATTTCTTTCGCTTCACATTCTTCTGACACATCGAATGTGCTGTTGAATTCTTCTATCTTCTTTTTTACATCTTCTTCGCTTGCTTCATCTCGATACTTTTTTAACTCACACATTTCGAGCAATTCAAAATGGGTGCCAAATACTGCCGATTGCAGAGTAAGGTCTGAGTACACATCTAACATTCCATTGTAATAATGCCCCAAAACTCCCAAACGATTATTTCGCATCGATGCAGCCACTCCTGCCGCTTCGGTCCATCCCTTTATATCATTCCAGGCTTCTTCGTCCTGCAAATACCCAGTTACAAAGTCGTACTGAATATTAGATCGGTTAAACACCGAAGCAATTTCGGGAACGGAACATGCCTGGCAATTTTCCAACCAGGCACCTGTCATGGTACCACGATCCCCTAAATTATTAAATGCTTCATAATCTAATTGTGCAGTCGGCTGCAAATTGAGTATCACTAAGGGTACTTTTAGTTTTTGAGCCACGGGTAAATACGGTAGAAGAGAGGGCATACGTAGAAACATACAGAAATACGATTTCTACATCCTGAGATTTCAAGAAATCGGCGGCTTCTCTTGCCTTTACTGGATTGTCTACCATACCGGCATCCGCTACCTCAACTCCAAAGCTTGCGATCTTTTCTTTTATTTCGCCTTGATATCCCATCAGTCTATCAAGTAATCCATCAAATTGTGGCCAGTATGTATCTAGTCCGATTCCAAACAAACCGACTCTTATATTATTTTTTTTCATATTTTTTCTATTTATTTATGAATATTATTAAGGATGCTTTTTCAAAACATCAGTATATATGACCTCTTATTACTTACATCGAGTTACCAATTCCTACCAACACAACAGAGAGCAGAATAACCATGATACCAATGGTAATAGTCCATTTTGTTTTAGCAGCCACACCTTTCCATTCCTTGCGGTAAATTCCCCACATGTTGGCCGTTAAAATAATGGTTGACATATGTAGTATCCATGAACTGGCACCATTACCCAATTTACTTTCTCCCATTCCGTAGAAAAAGAATTGTAAAAACCAGATGCCTCCTGCCAAAGCAGAGAACATAATATTCTTTGCAATAGGGGTCGACTTATTTGTAAAATCTGTATAGGATTTATTTTTTATACTCAAAATTGTAGTCCATACTAAATTAGTCGTTAATCCTCCCCATAGAATGACAACAAACGTGACGTTGTTTTGATATAATGGGTTATAACCAGCTAATACTGCGGCATCTGCTAAAGGCTTTCCTGCCTCTATTCCAAAATTAAAAAAAGAACTCAGAATTCCTGAGAGTACGGCAATAGCAAGGCCTTTATATAAACTGAATTCAGCAATCGTTTTCTTCTTTTCCTCTTCAGAAAGTTCATTTTCTTTCATCATTCCTGCTTTACCAGAAATAGCAATCCCAATCAAACAAACAAGCACCCCTAAAAGAACAAATTGCCCACCAGATGTTGCCATCATATCTGTAAATGAAATTTTCCCCTCCCTCGGATTCAGGTTATAATAAATAGACGGAACGATTGCCCCAAATGCTGCGCAAAAACCAAGTACTACGGAATTCCCCAAAGACATTCCGAGATATCGTATACCTAATCCATAAGACAACCCTCCAACGCCCCAAAGTAATCCCATGGCGAAAGTGAAGTATAAGATTTGACCAGAACTTGCCGCAATAATTTCGGCAAATCCAGGAACTGTAAGCCAGGCCGCTAATGGTGGTACAATGAGCCAAGAAACGGTACCTCCTACCATCCAGTAACTCTCCCATGCCCATTTTTTAACTTTGTTGTATGGCATGTAAAAACTGCCTGCTGCTACACCTCCTAAAGAATGGAATAGTACTCCTAATATTGCTTGCATATAATTTATTTATTTTTAATTGTTTGTTGGAATAGTAAGTGGCAAGGTTAACCATGCCAATCCCACGTGCCTTTTCATATGGTTTGTGCTGTTGTCTTCAGGTGCGTCGTAAAACAAAGCGAGTTGATTACCGACCTGTACTACCGATGGAAGTCCAATACATTTTTTGGACCAGCTACAATTCACACTGTCAAGAACTATCGCTTTATTTTTTTGATCCCAATTGTTTAGATCTTTACTCCAATATACCCAAATGGCATCCGTAAATTCCTTTCCATCCTCTATTCCAATATGGTTTGTAAACAGAAACCAGGTATCAATACTTTCTTCGAAATGTATTGTTGAGTTTTCTAGTTGTTCTTCAATAGATAGTATTGGTTCAGAATCAATAGTCCAACTTCCATTGAGATCTTGAGTTCGGGCAATACCCAATGTGCGCTGTGGATACTGACTTGTATTTTTATATGTTGTAGCACTAAAAAACTGAAGATATTCTTCATCTTGCCTAATGACTTGCCCCGGGCTTGCAGTTATGGAATAATAAGTATCAGGTTTTGTACGGAAAGGAATAACATTTTTCTGCTTTATCCACGGACCTTTCGGACTGCTTCCTTTTGCTTTCAATGTCAAATAAGGAAACGATGGAACCAAATCAGGTGCTTCTGAAACATTTGGCGTGCCCAAACAGAACATGTGCCATTGATCACCATCAAGGTATGTTACCCCGTAAGACGCCGATTTTGAATCGTCATCATCAGGTTTGCCAAAATCAAGGATTGGCCCCTTCTTCTCCCAATTTATAAGATCTTTACTTGTGGCAAGTGAACTCAGCCATCCTTTGGTACCTGCTGCATCATAATGCATGTAATAAATTCCTTGGTCTTCAAACACCCAAACATCGCGTGCTCCCAACATATCGCAGTTATCAGGTCCATCACCATATTTGAGTACAATGCCATGATCTTTAGCATCCATTCTCAGCATTGCTTCCGGTCGGCCATTGGCATATTTTTGAGCGGTTGCTATAAAAGAGGTGCTTAGGATCAGAACAGTTCTAATAAACTTTTGCATTTACTTTTGTGTACTTTTTTAAAGAATGCAAGAAACTAAAAATATAATATACATCTATCCTGTACTGTGCTGCTTTTTACGAATCCAGATAAAAGACTTCTTCTAAGGCTATTGTTACAGGAGAATTGTCTTCATTCGTCTCCATAATTGCTGCCATGTACTTCCACCATTTTTTCACAATTTCTGTTTGTCCCAAATCTTGAGAACTTTCATCTTCGGTTATTTTCTGAAAAGCGAATAAGATATTTGTTTCTTCATCCAAATAAATAGCATATTCACTTACACCAGATTCTTTGAGTAATCGTTTCAGTTCAGGCCATATTTCATCGTGTCGTTTAATGTATTCTTCTTTTTGCACTTCATTGAGTTGCATTTTAAAAGCGATTCGCTGCATATACTTTGGCTTCAATTTGTTTTGTACATAGCAAGAAACTAAAAATATAAAAAAAAGGTATCCTGTACTATCTTGCTCACCCCATACTCAACACTAAAAACTCAACAAACAAAACTCCCTTACGCCGCCTCGAAATCTTTCTTTAATAATTCTTTGGCTAACCTTAGTTCATCATCTGTAAATGGTTTTGCTTCAGAAGCAGAAACAGCTCCTTGTAACTCTGAGATGTTTTTAGCACCCGACAATACCGTAGAAATTCCTTTTTGATCCAATACCCAGCGCAAAGCTGCTTGTGGCATATTGCTAATATCCTTGCGCAATAAAACTTTAAAGGCATCTACTTGATCCACTCTTTCCGCTATTTCAGCGCTAGTATATCGCGCATTTAATGTCCCTTCAGCAAAAACCGTATCTTTTTGTATGGCGCCTGACAAAAAACCATTCGCCAGACATTCCCTTCCAAAAACGCCAATCGGATATTTTTGTAGCTCCTCTATCAGTTGTTGCGATTCACGATTCATCAAGCTCAACACAACTTGAATAACATCTATTTTATCTTCTTGAGCCCACTGAAGTGCCATATTTTTGGTTTGATGAAACATGGAAATGGAATGTCCAATACATCGTACTTTTCCTTGCTTCTTGACTTGCTCGAGTCCTTCCCATACATCGTCCTGAATTTCATCAGGAGAAAAAGGAGAGTGAAAAAAAAGCACATCTATATAATCCGTTTGTAATCGTTTTAGACTTTCTTCAACGGAAGCTACTACCCGCGATTTATAAAACTGAGAGGTTCCATTTGCAATGGTTGGATTCCTACCAAATTTTGTAGAAATGTGTACTTTGTCTCGTTTTCCAATAAGGGCTTTGCCCAGCACAATTTCTGCTACACCATCTTGCTGTGGTGATCCGTATTGTGGAGCCGTATCAAAAATATTGACTCCCAAATCTATTCCTGCATGAATGGTATTGACACCATCTTGTTCGTCAACACCTCCGTACACTTTATTTCCAAAGGCCCAAGTTCCTAGACTAATTTCACTAATTTTTAAATCGGTTCGCCCTAATTTCCTATACTTCATATATATATCTGTATTAATTCTTCTATTCTCTGGGATGCATTATTTAAAAAGGTTTTTACTATTTTTTCTCCCAATTCTTTTGTGGAAGATCGCGGATCTTCTCCTGAGATCGCATCTATCTCCAAGCTGATTGCTCGGTCATTTGGCAAAGTATCTAAAGCAACCGTTTTAGGTGCATAATATAATTGCAGGGATGTTTCTCCTAAAGCTGAATGGTTTGCCACTAACAAATCATCAGGAACGACATCAAATTCTGCAAAAACCCAAAAATATCGATCGCCATATTTTAGATTGAATTCTTTTGCAACTGTTCGCAAAATTTCAAGATGTGGTTCACCAGCATGACCAGAAAGTAGTACGATAATTTTAAAATCTTGTATTACGAGTTGCTCAAAATATTCTTCACAGAGCATTCGTACCAATTTCTCAGAAAATTCTAAGGAATGTTTTGGGAAATTAACACCAGAATACGAGGATATTAGATTGGCAGCTAAATTAATTACTGGCAATACAAGTCCTCCAATTATTTTAGCCAAATCCATACACATATGAGATGCTTTGATGCTGTCAAGACCTGTCGGATTATGACTGCCATGATATTCTATAGCGCCCCAAGGCAAATAAGCAATGGGTCTCTGTTGTAAAATGGCTTCAATTTCTTTGGGTCGCATACGGTCGTAAAAGCCCCATAGTAAGACTTCAGACTGATTCTTGTGATTCATAGTAGTCATGGTTTAAAATTCATCAAATGCAATTTGCTCATTGCTCACTCCAAGTTCTGAAAGCATTTTGGTGCAAGCCTTAATCATCATTGGCGGTCCACAAAGGTAGAATTCGATGGCCTTTGGGTTGTGGTGATTTTGTAAATAATTTTCAAATGCAACTTGGTGTATAAATCCTTCGTGCCCTGTCCATGCATCTTCTTCCAAAGGATTGGAAAGTGCCAGTTCAAACGAAAAGTTGTGATGTTCTTTGGCAATATCCTGGAAATAATCTTCATAGAAAATCTCTTGCTTGGAACGTGCACCATACCAATAACGGACCTTACGAGAGGTGATATCATTTTCAAACAGTTGTGCTATATGCGCACGAATGGGAGCCATACCAGCTCCACCGCCTATATAAACCATTTCCTTATTGGTTGGTTTTATATGAAAGTCTCCAAAAGATCCGATCGCAGTAATCGTATCACCCGGTTTTAAATTGAAGATATAACTGGAACCAATTCCTGGAGCACAATCTAGTCCAGAAGGTGGTGTGGCGATACGTATATTGAATTTTAGTTGTTGTTCCGTCAATCCATTCGAAGCCAAAGAATAATTATTTCTTCGATGGGTTTCTTTATTGCTCGCTGTTAATTTAAAGATGCCTTGTGCCTCCCATACGGCAGCATAGGGTGCTGGAATGTTAAAATCTTGAAAGGCTATACTTTCATAGCTAGGAATATTGAGTTGAAGATAATCTCCTGGTGTAAATTTGATTTTTTCTTCGCTATCTATTGGCTCTAAAACGAGTTCTTTGATAAAAGTAGCCACGTTGTTATTGCTTACAACTTTTAACTTATAGGTTTGTTCTTTTCGAGCACCAACACCTCCTGCTTTTTCTATGTTGAGCCAGATACGTCCATTGCGATTTTCGATAGGGTAAGTGGCCAGCCCTCGGCATATGGGTGCGCGTGCTGGAGACCCATCTTTTAAGTTGAAACGACCGTTGTGCTTTGGACATTCAATGATTTTCCCTTTGATCAATCCTTCACTTAAATGCGTATTACCATGTGTACATACACCATCGGTAGCAAAGAGTTTTCCTTTTTTATCTCGATAGAGTGCAAAAGTTCTTTTCATATGATCAAAACGAAGGATATCACCTATGCCTAGTTCTGAATCTACACAAATGTCTAACCAGCCTTCTGAATCAGGAGTTTTGTCAGACTTCACCCAGCCTTCAACAATTTGTGCCATTGCCTTGGGAAGTTTTCGTTTTACATAATACGCTGGCTCTTTTACCTGACGTAGAATGGTGGGTAAAATTTCTTTCCAAGCACTGTAAATAGAAGTATACACTGGAGGACAATCGTCTTTTATTAGTTTGTGTAATTTAGGTAGCGCATGGTATGGCACCAACGGAAACATATGATGTTCGATATGATAATTCATGTTCCAATAAATAAATCGACTAATAGGATTCATATATACGGTACGACAGTTCAAACGATGATCCAATACATTTTCTGCCAAACCTGCGTGTTGCGTAGTGTTATGTACTATCATCAACCATGTGCCAAAAAATTGAGGCAAAATAAATAGAAAAATAGGGATCCAAGATTGCAAAACGAAAGCGCTCGCCAAAATAATCGAATAAATTGCCAAACTCACTCGTGCTTTGCTTGTTATTTTCGCAAATTCCATGGCTGGAATATAGGTTTTCTCAGCAGCGGTAATTTTTCCAAATGCATGACGAACCAAACTTAGGTAATAGGTTTTATATACACCCCAATTCACCAGGGCTAAAAGCAAGCCTTTGATATCTGGTGGGCGTGGTATTTGAATTTCAGGATCACGTCCCACAATAATTGTATCGCTATGATGTCGGGTATGACTCCAACGCCAAACCACAGATTCACGCATCACCATAAACGAGGCTACTTCATAGACTACATCGTTCATCCAATCGGTATTAAAAGCGGTACCATGACTGCATTCATGCCACCTAGAATCAGAACTTGTTCCGTAAAAAACGGCATAAATTAAGTAGGGAATCACAACCCACCAAGTACCCCAAAGCTGTACCGTTGCAATGGCAGTCCCCACCAAAATAGCTATAAGTAATACAGTGTCTCGAACTGCAGGACCGTCTTTACGTGTGAGTAATTTTCGCATAGCCGCTCTTTTAATTGGACTTTGATACCAATCTGCTTCTGCCAAACCCAATTCTATGGCTCGGTTTGCGTTTTCTCCAGTCAGAGAATAATCGAGTTTTATTTGAGGTGTCGGCCAACTTATTTTATTAGTGGGGATTTTTTTAGGGGGATATATCTTCGTTTTAACTTGTGGCTCTAAATCAATCATTCTATCTTTTTATATGGTATTAACTGCGATAAGCAATTCATAAATTGTTCGTAATTTACAAACATATGCCAATCTCAAATCAAAAAAAATAGACATTTTGACTAATTAAATACTCTAAATGTCTATTTTTGAAAATGGATAATTTTTTTCGCTATTTATCGGAAGAATCACAAGCCGAAAATTGGGGCGTGTATGTACCCACTTGTGGATATCAACATATCTACCCAGGAGATACGTATCCTTTGGAAGGGCATCCAGAGACACATGATTTTGAGGAAGAAACAGGTAGAACTTTAGAAGGATGCTATCTTATTTATGTTCCTACAGGTAAAGGTATATTCGAAACAAAATCTGAGCGAATGGAAGTAAATCCCGGTGATTTGATGGTGTTGGCACCTGATGAATGGCATAATTACAAACCTTCTGAAACAACGGGTTGGGAAGAATATTGGATTGGAATTAGAGGGGATTTTTTGTCGAATAAGATGTTGCAAGATATACTCCCAGACAAAACTTCATATATCAAACACATGGGCTATCAAAAGGAGTTGATTTTTTTATTCAACCAATCTTTAAACCTTGTGAAACAAAATAGTTCTGGATTTAAGAAAATTCTCGCGGGTATCGTTGTGCAGTTAGTGGCCTATATCACTTCTTATGAAACAAAAAAAGTGGAGACCAGAGAAGAAGGGCTCTCTCAACAAACCATTGACTATATTCTACAAAATCTAACACAGGAAATAGATTTTAAAAAACTAGCCAGCGAACATCATCTCAGTTACAATCGCTTTCGAACCATATTTAAAAATGAAACAGGGGTATCTCTGCAACAGTATTTAATCCATGAGCGTTTGGAAAATGCAAAGCGACTTATTATCAATACAGACCTATCCCTAAAAGAAATTGCTTTTAAAACAGGATTCAATTCTTTGTTTTATTTTTCGAAGGTTTTTAAGAGCAAAATGGGCTATTCACCAGGGCAGAGTCGAAGGAAGTAAGTTGTTCAAATTACCATGTAACGAAACCACTTTTAAGCATCCAATCAAACAGTGGCTGCATCCATTAATCGGTAGGTAAACTCAATACAAATCGATGATTTCCTTCTGGGTACAGATGCATTTCTGCAGGAACTTTATTTCGAATTAAATTTTGGTAAAATCGGATACTGTTCTCAACAGAGACCACATTGTCTTCTCCTGCATGTGTTATCCAAACAGATGGGGTATTGGGACTAACATGCATTCATTTGAAAACAACGAAATTTGTTCTTTAGAGGCAAGCTTTCCAAGCAAATATTGACGCAATCCAAGATGGACTAATTTCATCTTTCATACTGATTACCGGATACACCTACATCATAAAATATGGTTTTAAACTTATATTTTCAATATTTGAAATATATGATTTATTAAAATGCGTAACGGCAGTTGAAGCTAAATGGCCTCCTGCTGAAAATCCCATAATCCCGATTTTTTCTATCCACAAATTTTTATCGTTATCAATTACCAATCATAATAGCTGCTTATTTTCGTTTATCTTTTA
>TARA_R110001592_G_scaffold46722_4_pt1 | contig 40818 bp, 39 predicted proteins | sample TARA_R110001592 | Tara Oceans TARA_R110001592 (sample SAMEA4398387) | marine metagenome | biome: Polar Biome; feature: [SRF] surface water layer (ENVO:00010504); material: water (ENVO:00002006), including particulate matter (ENVO:01000060) such as... | depth 5 m | reverse complement strand
ACCTACGATGATTTAGGCGACGGAACAGCAGCAAAGAAAAACATCCCCGTTTTTGCTAAAGAAATGGCTGAGCCGTTCCAAGTGAAAGTATCGTGGTCAGATGATTTGCTCCAAGGAGAATCTGGCGACTATGTAGTTCAGTACGGCCCAGGCGATTATGGGGTTGTTGGTAGAGAAATATTTAGGAAGACCTACAAGTGAAAATAACAAAATCACAACTTAAAGAGATTATCAAGGAAGAGATCTCAAAGGTTTTGGGCGAACAAGAGCGCCCGGCCGGCAGCGGCTTAGGTGATCCTCGTGCCAAACAACTATCCGCTGAACTATCTAAAGCTTTAGGAATTGAATATGAAAATCTTGTCGCCGGCTTAGAAAAGATGGTCGCTGCTGAGACAGAAAAGTTGAGACCAGAGGTTTCTGTGCAGCCTGGACCAGATGACCCTATGGATGACGACGATTACGAAATGGATTAACGACATGAAAATTACACCCGAAAGATTACGTCAAATTATTACTGAAGAAGTTATCAAAGAGGAGCTTGCTTCTGAGATAGCAGCACCAGCTATTGCTGCGATGCTCCAAGGAACCGAAGCTTCTGCCACTTCTGATGTTTTCGGCGCTGTCTTTGATCAGCTGTATGGAGAAGGCGCGCTTGAAGATGAAGCTGAAAGGATGGCATATGCCGAAGAAGACCCAGGAGAAGATTTTCCAACTGAGTATCAGTCCGGAGGCGGCGAAGGCGATCGCCCCGTGATGGGATTTAAAGAGAACATAGGCGAGATCATACAGCAAGAAATCGCAGCATTGTTAGCGGAAGCGTCACAGATCCCCGATTTGGCAAAATCTGGACCTGAACTTGAAAAACTTATTCAACAAGTGCTGCCGGCAATTGAGCAATCTACTGAAGGCAATGAGGAACTTAAAAAGTTATCCCTTCAAAGATTATTTCAGCTTCTTCAAAAAGAAAGCGGAGTTGATGCCCTTGAAGAGGTACTTGGTTCAGACAAAGAAAAAGGAACAGAGTGATGGAAGAAACAAAAGGAAAGCTAGACAGATTAGTTGAGAAGATGATTTCTCGTAAGTTTCTGGTTTGGCTAACGGCTACAGGCCTTATGGCATTTTATGGCCTTGAATCGGGGGACTGGGTGATGCTCTCCGCAATTTACATCGGCACACAGGGTGTTATTGATGGTCTTGCCAAAATGAAAGGCGTCTGATGTTAAAAGTTGACTGGCTTAAAGTTCTCGGTCTCGCAAAGAAAAACTGGAAAGAAATAGCAATTATCGTTCTTCTACTTACAGTTATTGGAAAAATGCGTTATGATTATAAGCAGCTTGAGAACACTTACGAAGCGAGCCAACAGTCTCTTCAAAATCAGATCGAAGGCTTACAGGGCATTCATGCCGAAGAATTACAGCGTAAAGAACAAGCTTTACAAAACTATCGTCAGGCATTAGATTTATTGGAGAAAGAATATGAAAAAGAACGAGACGAGATTACAATTGTGGTGGATGAAAGAATTGTTGAAATTGAAACGACCATCGACAACCGAAGACAATTCACCGAAAACAAAGAAGAACTCGCAGAACAAGTAACAGATACATTCGGGTTCCAGTATGTTCCTTAAGGCTTTGTTGTTTACTGCGGCCGCTCATGGCACCACGCCACAGTTTACTATTGTTGGAGAAAATGAACCAGCACCTTTTGAGGGTGTTTTGTTCAATAAACGCGGCATAGCAGAATTATTAGTACTACCGTTGGAATATAGACTGGAATGCGATCTTGAAGTAGAATACCGGATTGATGTACAGTCAACAGAGTTTCAGCTAGAGCGCCAGAACTTTGAGATTCGATTGGAAGCGCTATCTCAAGAATATACTCTACGTGTTGAGCAAAAAGATATTGAAATTGCTGCGTTGCAAGAAGCCCTGATAGCTCAGGCTCCGACGAGAAAATGGCGGTGGTTTGCTGGCGGTGTGGCTGCAGGCGCTGGCCTTGCATATTTGGCATACCGAGGCTTTAATGAGTAAAGATCCAGATAGAATCGCCGCTGTCGAGAAGGCCATCGCCAAAAAATATGGGTCTGAAACTGTTCAGAATCCCCGTAGCAACTGGGATGAGGCTAAAGAAAAAGAATACCTATTACAATCAAAGCATTTTTATCAAAAACAACGCAAGAACGAAGAGTGGCAAGAAAAAGTAGATGTTAATGGTATTAAGATCTCGAAAAAACTACTTAATAGAGAATCTTTAAAAAGTTGTCCTGTCTGCGGGTCTTTCCCAAAGAAGTCCATGGACGATGTCTGTCTAGTCAAATTTGAATGTTGCAGCAATTGTTACATAAAATATGTCGAAGGCAGAGAAGAAAGATGGCAAAAAGGATGGAGACCTAATTCAAAAGAGGAATGTAAATAATGGCTACAGTTTATGAAATAGTACAAGGGCTTTCGCAAGCCGCAGCAAACGCCTATGATGGCGCCCTGGGAGAGGACAACGAGCCCGCAAAGCCCGGAATTCTTCGCCGCGAAGAGGGTAATGCCCTTATTGATCAGCGAGTAATGGATGGCTTCAATGTCAAGTTCTATGGTAATATGATGTGCCTAAGTTATCAGTCAGAGATCAAGCTTAAGGAAGTTTATGCGTCTGGATTTGAGGGTGATATTGATCAGCGAATCACTGATATCAAAGGCTGGCTTACTAAGGAATATAAGAAAATTACTGGAAAGTCGGTAAGCCTCACTGAAGTCGGAGAAGTAGATGTCAGAGTAGAAAACTCTTCGCGTGTTCGTTCCTGGGTTGTCGCCAAAAAACATTACAAAGTGAGTGGTCTTTCGGCCGACATGAACGATGATAATGCCGGCTCTACCAATCCAGTAGAAAAAGGTTGGAAGTCATTCTTAGAGCAAGGCGGCTGGGGAAAGCGCCCGGATAACGATACTAGGAAAAAAGAGTAATGAAGATTACCAAATTTCAACTCAAGCAGATTATTAAGGAAGAAATTGATAATTTAACTGAAGAACAACAGCTCGCCGCCGGCGAAGAACGAGAGGCGCTTTTTCAAAGCTTGTCCGGTCCTTCCATGGAGCACATCATGGACATAGACGCACAATGGGAGAAATATTTAGATTTAGGGGGATTAGCAATGGATGTTATAAACAATTCTGATTTCACTGCTGAAGAGCTTGTAAGTACTTTGCAAGACCTTTTCAAGAGGGTAAAGTTTGCTTCGGGAGGCTCCGTGCCCGGCACACCCCGCCCAGCCCGTGAATGGTGGCACCCCTCTCAAACTGCGGAGGAATGAGCTTTCTAAGCATTCAAAGCTTTAGCGTTATGATTAATGAGTTTTCAACTAGACAAAAAACAACAAGTAAAAGAAATACTTAAGTGTGGAAAAGACCCCTCCTACTTCCTTAACAACTACGCAAGAATATCGCACCCATTACATGGACTTATTCTTTTTAACACTTTCGACTTCCAAGACGACCTTCTCATCGATTTTAATGATTATCGTTTTAACGTTATTCTAAAAGCTCGCCAGCTAGGTATTTCAACTATTACCGCAGGCTATATCGTGTGGATGATGTTGTTCCACCGCGATAAGGCTATTCTTGTTATGGCAACTAAGTTTGCGACAGCAGGAAACTTGGTCAAGAAAGTTAAACATATTATGCGCAATGTGCCCAACTGGTTAAAGATTGCGACGATTAGTGTAGACAACCGCACATCATTTGAACTTTCCAATGGGTCATCGATAAAAGCAGCCTCCACATCTGGTGATGCTGGTCGTTCAGAGGCACTATCGCTTTTGGTCCTTGATGAGGCAGCGCATATTGAGAATCTTGAGGAACTTTGGACCGGCTTGTACCCTACACTATCGACGGGTGGTCGCTGTATAGCTCTTTCTACGCCCAATGGTGTGGGTAACTGGTTTCATAAAACTTGCACCGACTCTCAGGCTGGGGTAAATAATTTTCACCTGACAACGCTAGCGTGGCGCGTGCATCCGGATCGAGACAAAGATTGGTACAAAAAAGAAACCAAGAATATGTCCAACCGACAGATAGCTCAAGAGCTTGAATGCAACTTTAACACTTCGGGCGAAACGGTGATCGAGCCCGAGTGTATGGAATGGATGTTATCTACAGTTAGAGAACCAAAACACCGCACAGGATTTGATCGTAATTTTTGGATCTGGGAAGAGTTTGATCCTACTAATAATTATTTATTGGTCGCTGATGTCTCCCGCGGCGATGGCGCCGATTTCTCTACTTTTCACATTATTAAACTTGAGACTCTCGAAATTGTAGGGGAGTATCAAGGAAAGCCTACTCTTGATACATATGCCAATATGTTGAATAGTGTCGGCCGAGAATTTGGGGGCTGTATGCTTGTAGTTGAGAATAACAATATTGGATATGCAGTGCTGACAAAGCTTATGGATGACCATCAGTACCCCAACGTTTATCATTCAATTAAGTCTACGCACGAATATATCGAACAACATCAAGCCGAAGCTCATAATTCAGCAGTCCCGGGATTTACCACCTCAATGAAGACGCGCCCCCTCATAGTCGCCAAATTAGAGGAGTTTATTAGAAACAAACTAATTACCATATACTCATCTCGCACCGTTAACGAGATGAAAACTTTTATTTGGAGGAATGGTAGGCCGCAAGCAATGAAGGGTTACAACGATGATCTTATCATGGCATTAGCAATTGGATGCTGGGTAAGAGACACTGCACTACAGGTTAATGCTCGGGACTTAAACTATCAGAAAGCTTTTATTGATGCAATCATTACCACTAGGACTACAATGAATACTCAAATTAAAGGACAACAAGGCTACAAGAAGAACGAAATTTTTGATAAAATGTCTGAGGCTGAGAAAATGTATGAACAGTATAAATGGATTATAAAGTGAGAAAATAAATGGCACCAAGAAACAAGACATATCAAGGACAAAACCCTGCTAACGATCAGTCGACTTTATTTAAGGCGCTAACGAGGTTATTCTCTGGGCCCCTTGTAAATTATCGATCCCAAACCGGCCGACGCATCAGGCGCCAGCATCTTGATAAATTCTCATCTAGATTTAAGACTGCATCTGGCCAACAGTTTAAAAAGACGTTAAATAACCCGCTCGACAATCTTTCGGCGAATGCAATTTCTAACCAGCGCCGATCTGAGCGATATGTTGATTTTGACCAAATGGAGTATATGCCGGAAATCGCATCTACTTTAGATATTTATGCAGATGAGATGACCACTTATTCGTCTTTGCGTCCGATGATAAACATCAAATGTCCTAACGAAGAAATCACAGCAGTCCTGTCTATTCTTTTTGATAATATTTTAAATGTGCAGTATAATCTTTTTGGCTGGGCTCGCACAATGTGCAAGTATGGCGATTTTTTCTTATATATGGACATTGATGACAAGTTTGGAGTACAGTCGTGCATAGCGCTCCCGCCCCAAGAGATTGAGAGATTAGAAGGTATGGATGCCACTAACCCTAATTATGTCCAATACCAATGGAATAGCGCCGGACTGACTTTCGAAAACTGGCAAGTTTCTCATTTTCGAATCTTAGGTAATGATAAGTACGCACCGTATGGTACTTCGATTCTAGAACCAGCACGCCGGATATGGCGTCAGCTTGTATTAATGGAAGACGCAATGATGGCTTATCGTGTTATTCGTTCCTCAGAGCGCAGGGTATTTAAGATTGATGTTGGAGCAATTCCCCCTAACGACGTGGAGCAATACATGCAAAAGATTGTTTCGCAACTTAAAAGACATTCAGTTGTTGATCCGACCTCTGGTCGTGTTGATTTACGTTATAACCCAATGAGTATTGAAGAAGATTATTTCATCCCCGTCCGCGCAGGGTCTGTTACCGACATACAGTCGCTTGCTGGGGCACAAAACATCACAGCTATTGATGATATCAAATATCTGCGAGATAAGCTATTTGCCGCATTAAAGATACCAGCCGCTTACCTCTCTATGGGTGAGGGTGCCGCAGAAGATAAGACAACTCTCGCTCAAAAAGATATTCGATTTGCACGTACTATACAACGATTGCAGCGTGTCATTATCGCTGAACTTGAAAAGATTGGCATTATACACCTTTATACTTTAGGTTTTCGCGGTGACGATCTTTTAGCCTTTTCGTTGATCTTAAATAATCCCTCTAAGCTTGCTGAATTGCAAGAAATGGAGCACTGGAAATCTAAGTTTGATATTGCAGCTTCCGCCACAGAGGGGTATTTTTCTCGTCGCTGGGTTGCGGAGCACATATTTGGAATGTCACACGAACAGTTTGTCCGTAATCAGCGCGAAATGTTCTATGATCGCAAGCAAGATGCATCGCTACAGGCTGTTGCTGAAGCGGCCGCAGCCGGCGAAGGTGGCGGCTTAGGTGGCGACATGGGAGGCGATCTAGGTGGCGATCTAGGTGGTGATCTAGGTGGGGAAGACTTGGATCTTGGCGGTGGCGAAGAGATGCCGGCCGGCGAGGCAGACGCCACCGGAGGCGATGAGTCTTCTCTTTTGGCAGTTCCTCCCGGTTCACGTAACTCTAAGCGTTTAACACCCGGCTCCAAGGGTAAGTCATATGACCCTGTTAAAACAGACAAGAGAGGATCCGGTGCGCGCACCCGTCATATGCGCGGCTCTTGGAATCACGAAAAGGCATCTTCCGCGGCAAGAAACACGGTGCCAGGAATGACTGATATACAAACACTTGTAAATCCTCCAAGTGCGAGAGGTATTTATGCCGAGAATGAATCTATTTATAATTTGAAAGAACAAGTTGAGGAAGAGAAGCTTTTTAAAATTAATAAGTCCATTAAGGTATTATTAAATGAATTAGAGAATAGAAATAAGACTACAGCGGAGCAAAAAGATGAAGATAAAGCACAATAAAAAGAGAAACACTGCCTTTGTATATGAGAGTATAGTAAAAGAAGCCACCGTGGCTATCCTTAAAGGTGATAATACTGGAAAAGACAGAGCGATAAAAATATTGCGCAAGCATTTCGCTCACGGCTCGGTACTACATCGCCACTTAGACTGTTATCGTTCTCTGTATAAAAATCAATCAATTGAAAAAGAAATGTCAGAAAAAATCTTAAGAGAGGCGAAGCTCGCTAGCCGCCTTCTGGACTCAGAAGGCCTGTTTATAAAACAAACTGACCTCATTAATGATGTAAACAAGGAACTAAGTTCAGAAGTTTTCAGCAACTTTGTTCCAAATTATAAAACACTCGCAACAATTGACCAGATCTTCTCAGGCAAACTTTCGCCGAAAAACTCTATTATATTGGAGTCCCAAGTTATACAGAATATGTCTCACACCGGCGCCAATTTAGATAATTGGGACGTCGTGGACAATATTGTCTATAGTTCATTTGTTCACAAGTTTAATAAGAAATATAACACAGGCCTCCTACAGGAGCAAAAGCAACTACTCAATCACTATATCTCGTCTTTTTCTGACAATGCACTGTCTTTAAAATCTTTTTTGAATACTGAGATCGGCCGCTTAAAGGAGGCCTTACAGGCCGCACTTGAGGTCGACGCCATCAAAGATGATAGCGCTATGGTTAAAAAGACAACTCAGATTATTGAAAAACTAGACAGCTTCTACAAAGAACAGATTAGTGATACCGTATTACTCACAGTTTTGAAGACTCAAGCATTAGTGCAGGAAATTTTTGATCATGGCGATAAAAGTTAAAATTGGTAAGGGCGCCGAATCGGCGTCTATTCGTTTAGAATTAGATATTCGGAAAAGCCTGAGTGGCGATTTGATGATTTTTGATCACGGAGATATAGACATCGTTGTCTCTAGTAAACAAAATAAAGTCTTGGCATTCCCAAAAGAGTCTATGAACGATTTAGTGTATGGCGCCCAAAACCGGCTATTTACCTTTCTACACAAGAAGGGTATTGTCGTTGCTGAGTCTATTCAGGCGGGATCTTTTTGTGGCTCATTCGAAGCAACCTTCGACCAGCCTCTAAACGAAAGCCTTAGCGCTGCAAAGTTGGCCCTTGTGAATATTAACGCTTTTATAACAGAAGAGAGGCCTTATTTTGAAGCTACAGAGGCGATTGTTTCTATGACTGACGATGAATTCTTACACCCAGAGAAGGAAGACTCCACCGAGTTAGGAGAAGTGCCCCAGCGCTCCGAACAGGGTTCTATCCGTACAGGATTTATTAGAGATCCTTATTCGCTTAGTTATCTTTACACAGTTTAAGGAAGAGAATAATGACAGAACTTCTAACATTCATACTTTGCGCCTACGGGCTTACACAAATCCTTGTCTATGGCAAAGTCTTTTCGAGACTAAGGCCCAAGAAAGGTAAGCTTGGAGAATTGGCAAGCTGCCCAATGTGCATGGGTTTCCACGTAGGTTGGCTATTAATGCTACTTTCTCCATTTACAGAACTATTTAGTTTTGATGTAACTGTCTTTAATTTCTTCCTTTTAGGAGGCATCTCTTCGGGAACATCTTATATTTTAACAATGCTCTTCGGAGATAATGGAGTGAAACATGACCACAACTTGGACTGACAAATGGATGCTACAGCCGGTTCGTCGTTGCTGTAAAGGATCTTAGCTATGAGCAAGAAGCTCTTACGAGAATACTATGAACTCTGCGAAGGCGGCGTTTGTCAAGATCTTTTAACCGAAGAGGAAAAGAGATACGTGGCAAACGGCGGCATGATTTTGTCTGGAAAGCTTCAAGAAGCTGACGTTCAAAACGGAAACGGCAGAGTATATCCTCACCGGGTTTTAATGCGCGAGATGAAAAACTACCAAAAGCTCGTGCAAGAACGCAGAGCACTCGGCGAACTTGATCATCCCGAGGATTCGGTCATCAACTTAAAGAATGCATCGCATATGGTAACTGATGTATGGTGGGACCAGAAGAATGTGATGGGGAAAGTTAAGGTACTTGACACTCCTTCAGGTGGCATACTTAAATCTCTTGTGCAGTCGGGCGTTAAACTTGGGATCTCTTCCCGCGGCATGGGCTCTGTTCAAGAAAGTGCCGGCCAGACGATTGTAGAGGATGACTTTCAGCTCATTTGTTTTGACTTTGTTTCTGAGCCCTCTACCCCGAACGCATTTATGATGCAAGAGGCCAAGAACTTTAACAATCATGTATTCACCAAAGCCGATCGTATCAATAGATTATTGAACGAGGTTTTGGATAATGAGTGATTGGAGCAGTTTTAAAGGCGAAAAAGCTATATTTGACGCATGGCGTGATTACATCTACGAGTCCAATGCACAAGATTACGAAGTTGAGATAGACGAAGGGTTTATGTCGGGCCTAAAGAAGGCGGCCGGCACTGTTGGTAAAGGCGCAAAAGCTTTAGGCCGCGGCGCAGCCGCAGTGGGCAAAGAAGTCGGCAAAAAAACCGGCCTTGTCCAGGACCCGTCACAGGGTTATAGGCGCGATCACGGCGCCGCCGCAAGGGCGCAGGCCGCAAAAGGCGACCAGCCCGCCGGCGATCAGCCAGCAGGCGATCAGCCAGCAGGCGATCAGCCAGCAGGCGCTCAGCTTCCCAAGGAAACCCCTCTTTCTATTATCAAGCGCCAGCCGAATGTGAAAATAGGGCCTGAAGGTCAAAAAGAACCGGCCCTTGCAATGCAGCTGCAAAAGATGGGCTTATCGCAACAAATATCCCAATTACTCGCTAAGCGCCTAGGCCAATATCTACAGCAGCGGCAGCTTAAAGTAGCTGAAGCCGTAGAAATTATCGATGCTGTTCTTTTAGCGGAAAATCTTTTTACCGAAGCGCTTAAACAAAAAGGCCTTAATCCTAAAACATTAAGCGTTGATCAAAAAGCTTTAATTGATACATCCGCGAGACAAGCAGATATCCAGCCTGGAGACTGGAAAAAAGTAAGTAAAATTAAAGGCCTTAGAAAAGGATCGACACTGATTGCTGTTGACAAAGATGGAGTTTCACGCGCCTTTGCTACTAACAAATCTGGTATGACCGCAGCCGAACAGCATGCTGCGCAAGGTATAGGCCCAGAAGAAGCTCCCGAAGAGGCACCAGAAGCGCCGGCAGAAGAAGAGCCAGCGGCTGAAGAACCAAGCATCGTCGATGCGCTACGGACAAAGTTAAAGCAGCGAGATCTAGATAGTGACGCAGGCATGAAGGCCGCCGCTAAAGGAGATGAGCAAGCTTACCTGGGAGCTTACATGTATTATAAATCTTTGGTAAAGCTTCAGAAAGCCCTTGCGAAAAATCCTGATGCTCCTGCCGATAAATTAATTGGCTTGATAAAAGAAGAAGAACCAAAGGGCGAGTCTCGCGCAGAAGTTCTAAAATGGCTTGCTGGCATGATTGCTAAGTTTAAACAGGCCGGCCTCACAGATGGCAAAAGAGCAGTTGCAGCAGCCAGAGCGGCCCGAGGAGCAGAAGATACTCAAAGTGCACGCGGCCGTGACGAACTTATCGCAGCATTCGGCGCCGAGCAGACAGCTGTTGGCAAGATTATAGCTAACTTTATATCCGACAATGAAGCCTTGTTGGGACAAGATCCTGCACTTAAAAAATTATTTACCCGTGACGCAGAAGGCAATGCTCCCGCTTTTGACCAATTTGCTCAAGTGGTTAAGCAAGCTCTGGCACAGCAATTACAGCGCCGCGGCTATAAGCCTGAAGAGTTTGGAAATATTTTAGAGAGCGTATTAAGAGAAACACTTTTAGAGAGTAGAAAATGAAAAAGAATGACTTAAAACAATTAATCAAGCCACTCGTTAAAGAGTGCATCCACGAAGTCCTCATCGAGGAAGGCTTACTTGCTAATGTTGTAGCTGAAGTTACAAAAGGCATGCAGGACGCCCTTTTAACAGAAGCGACACAAAAACCTGCGAAGCCTCTATTTACTGAAGACGCACAACCTTCAAAGGCAGCTGCGGAAGCGCGGGTTAAATTGAGAGAACATCGCAAGAAGCTTATGAATTCTATAGGATCCGATGCTTATAACGGAGTAGACTTGTTCGAAGGCACTCAACCGCTTACGAAACGCGAAACCGCTGCCACCAAAGCAGGATCTGTTGACTTAGGTAGTCCTGCCGATGCTGGGGTTGATATATCTTCGCTTTTAGGCGGAGCGTCACAAATTTGGAAAGCAATGAAATAGGAATATCATGAGTAGAACAGCAAATGTCTCGGTAACAGCGAGAGAATGTAGAAATAGTAATGAAAGAATGATTCGCAAATTCAACAAAAAAGTGAAGAAAGAGAGAATCATAGAACAAGTAAAGGATAGACGCCGTTATAAAAAACCGTCTGTTGCAAAAAAGGAAAAACGCGAAAGGGCCCGGCGCGCCAGAGCGCGAGAAGTCCTAAAGAAACAAAGAGCGAAAGAAAGACGTAATAGGAATAATAGATGACTATTTATATGTGTAAACAAATTTCGGAGGTTTTATAATGGCAATTTCTTGGAAAGCTGAAGTCGGTATTAATCACACACCGGCCTATCAAGTCAGCGGGCGCCCATTTGCCAGCGCTAGTGTTATCTACAATACCACCGCGCGAGTGGTTTATTTACCATACGTCAGTCGCTGGTTTCAGGTTTTTAACCGAGGTGCCTCTGATTTGCGTGTTGGGTTTTCAGCAGCCGGTGTTGTGGGTGCAAAATCCACAGGGGCCGGAGACAAGTATTACTTGACTGTCCCTCCTAGTGGTTCTGGTGGTTTTGGAAAGTCTGACATTTACGAGATGAAAGTTTCCAACATTTGGCTTTATGGTGCTACTGCAGGAACATGCGATGTGGTTGCTGGTCTTACTACTATTCCCAGACAAAGAACTTCTGGCACTTTAGGACCCAACTTCTCTGGCTCTGTAGGAGTTTAGTTAGATGGCTAAGTTCGCTTGGGCATACGTTAACTGTGACGATCCGGGAGCTGATGGTTCCTCCAAAGGTCCAGCAAATTCGCTGCAGTTTGTAACATCTTCTGGAGCACAGAGCACGACTGGTTCTATGATGCTAACTTATGTTACGGCATCGGCCGGAATATATACTGGCTATCAACCATCTACGTTAATCTTATCGGGCAATCTGATTTTGACTGGCGCCTTGAGTGCCAGCAGAATTCATTACGAAGACATCACTAACATCGATGCCACCGGCTCAACATTTTTCGGTGACACCAACAATGATATGCATGAGCGGACAGGAAGCCTTATCGTTTCTAACGCCGGCGGAGCTTATATCCTTAGCGCTTCTGTGACCAATCGTCGCACTCACGTCCGAGCTTTTGGAGGGGGTTACAGACGTGCCACCACCGCAATTATCACTGGTTCTGCAACGGATTATATTATAGGATGCAGTGGTTCAGTGAACCAAAAGCTTTTTCTTCCCACTGCTTCCGCTGTGGGCATCGGCGGCATGTTGGTCATTAAAGATGAGTTCTTAGTCCGAGGATCCACTTATGTACAGATTACTAGCGCGCTCGGAACAGGAAATAAGATCGATGGCAAGACCAACTACGCGCTTACGGGCACAATGCCCGCCATTAACCTATATACAGATGGGACTAATTGGTTCGTATTCTAGTATAGGGAGTAGTGATCTATGGCCTACAATATTTTATCAGGCACGGTCATTGCTGCCCAGAAATATATACCGGGTAGCTTAGTAGTTGGCAATATTGTTTCGGGCAACCTAAGCACATCTAATGGCGCAGACATTATCAACGTGCCTCGCGTCTCTAATGCTACAAACAATTCTATTCTAACAAATGTAAGTGGAGACGCCAACAATTTAACGTGCGAGTCCAATCTAAAATTTGATGGCACCACTTTAAGTGTTACAGGGCACCTCACATCCAGTCTTAGCATCTCTGCTTCTGTCTATTATGGCGACGGAAGCATGCTTACTGGAATCAGTAGTTCGGGAGGAACTAGCAATCGCTTATCGGTTTATAGTATTGGCAATGCTGATGGTAATTTAAATGTGGGCCTTAACTACGGGAGTGTTACGTTGACGGCCCCCCGTACGTGGACGACACCCAATAGTGCTTCAGTGGGAGATGTAATAAGAATTAAAGCACCTGATGGTGTGAGTGGGACGAATTCGTTGACAGTAGAGGGGTTCGATATCCACACCATTGATGGGGTGACGAATATTAAGATTGAATCTCCATTTGGAGCTGTAGCTCTCTGTTATGTGTCTTCTGGATCCTACAGAATATTCTAATATTGTATACAGTGTAATAAAAGGACCACGCTCTTGTGATCGGTGTTTAAAAAAACACATTTGAGAAGCTATAAAATACTATTTATAAGCGAGATAGAAGATTTTTCTATTCTCAGGTTTGGATAGGTGTATCTACATTTATCCAACAACCATAAAAAAACTATAATATGGAGGGTTTTTATAAATGGCTTATAAATTTCAAGTAGGAGGTGCTCGTATGAGCGGCTCCTTAATTCAAGAGGGTGATCTCGAAGTATACGATCACTCCGGTGCTTCTAAAGCTAAGATTTCGCTTGCTGGTGCTCTTACCGCTGCTTCTATGAGCGGCTCTGGTGTTCTTCAGGTTGGAGGTGCTGCCACTTTTGCTGCTGCTGTTTCTCCTCTCGCTGACGCCGCGGCGGACCTTGGTGCTTCTGGCAAACAGTGGAAGGACTTGTATGTCCACGGGATCGGTTATATCGATCAGATTGGTACAGATGCAGATCCAGTTGCTGGTTACTTCAACGCTGGTGAAATCGACGGTGTTGCAATCGGTAGCGAGTCTCCGAGTACTGCTGTGTTCACCTCAATGTCCGGAACAACTCTGGGCGCTACCGCTGTAACAGCTAACTCCCTGGATCTTCAGGGCGGAACTGCTACTGTTGGTGGCCTTACTGCTGAAGCTAACCTCGACATTGGTGCTTTCACCTTTCGCGCAACTCAGTTTGTCTCTGATATCGCGACAGGCACTGCGCCTCTTTCTGTTAGCTCGACAACCAAAGTTGACAACCTGAATGCTGACAAGCTTGACGGTGCTGACTGGGCTGCTCCTGCTGCTCTCGGTTCTACAACCCCTGCGGTTGTTTCCGGTAGTAACTTTTCTGGCTCTGGTGTTCTTCAGATTGGTAGCAACTCCTTGTGGGGAGGTGATTTGGTTCCTGCACGTGATAGCGCAATCGATCTTGGTTCGTCTGCAAAGCAGTTTGCTGAAGCACACATCGACCATGGTTACATTGATGCGATCACTGCTACTGGCACATCGACACTTACTACTGTTGACATCAACGGCGGTAATATCGATGCCACTGCTATTGGTGCAGCCACTCAAGCTGCTGCTCAGTTCACAACCATCTCTGGTTCTGGTGGTCTTCAAGTTGGTGGTGTTACTTTTGTGAGTGCCGACATTAGACCAACTATCGATAGCACTAATAACTTAGGAACTTCGGCTCTTCGTTTCTCTACGATTTACGTTGATAATATTGTTGGTGCTGACGTTGCCAAGGATGTTGAGAAAGTTGCTGCTGGTGGCTCTATTGCTGCTGGAACTGACTTCGCTCTTATCACTTCTGCTAATGGTGGCACTGTCACTCTTCCTGGCGCTAGCGCTGGTAAGACACTCTTTGTCAAGCTTTCTGGTGGTGTTGGTAACCTTGTCCTCGCCGCTGCTGGTGGTGACACAGTTGAAGCTGCAGCTTCGATTCTTCTTGAATCGACTGGTTCAGCTGTTACGCTCATCTCTTACGATGCTCTTGCCTGGTTCGTCCTCTAAGCCGAAGTTATACTTTGGTTTGGGGTCTTTACCTTAAATCTTTGGATGTCTCCTTTACGGGAGGCATCCTTTTTTTTTGCAACTATTTACTGTGGAGATCAAAAAATGGCTTATAATGTTTTAAAGGGTAAAGTAGAAGGTTCTGTCGATCAATATGCAGACCAAGAAATAAGAGGCGTAAAAGTATTTAAGAACACCGTGAGTGCGAGTGCGTTCTATGATATAGTCGCTCAAGCTCCTTGTATCACTGCGCGTGATTTACCAATCAGGCACCTCCAAAAAGAGTCGCCTGGGGGCATCGTGGTCTACAGAGGATCACAACAAGCGGAAACCCACCATGATTTTAGATATCAAGGAAAAACCCTGTATGTCCCTCACATTTGCTCTGTGCTCCAAGGAGATGGCTCTCGACTTAAAAACCTGCCAGTGGCTGAATTTTCCGGAACTATTCCTGCTGAATCACTTAAGATCGGTTTGGGTTTATCTAGTGTTCGGGGTTCGTTGCAAGTAAGCGTTGGAGACGGTATTTCTTGTGATGAAGATGGTATAGAAATTAATGTGGCCCCACATAGTGGGCTTTCTTTTAGCGACCGCGGCATTGCGTTGGATACAAAAGCATGCCAAAGTATAACAAAAAATGGCCAGAACTTAAGTGACAATGATACTATCTTTATTTATGACGAGTCGGCAAGTCAAATGCGTACAACTACACTTAATAATTTGCAGGCTCGTTATATTTCTGAGAGGGTTCCTCACCCGGCGGGAGATCCAGGTCATCTGCAGTTTAAAGGAAGGAATGGATTTCTATCTTCTGATGCTCTATCTTTTAGCGCACAACACAAAATTCTATCATTGGATGGCACGCTTCGATCACATAAGATTAAAAATGCGCATATTGCTGAGTTTCATGGTCCGGTCCGAACATCTGGACAAGTCTGCCACGCAATAAAAGCTGTGAAAGGAAAGGAATATGAGGTGCAGGATGAGGATTATACCCTTCTTCTTGATTCTGGAAAAAATAATATGCGTGTAATATTGCCTCCCGCAGTCAACAATCGTGGAAGAATTTTGATCTTAAAGAAAGCAAATCAAAACAAATACAAACTGAACTCAGGCCCCGTTAAAGTTGTGGCAGCCGGCGGAAAAATAGATATCTCGGAAGAAATTATTATAAAAATGAATTACTCGTCGAGAACACTACAGTCAGATGGCGAAAATTGGTGGCTTATTGGCACGAAAGGTTCGTGAATCGGGTGATTTTGGAACTCTGGATACTATTTATTTTGAATTAGTTTTTTTTAGGAGTTCGTTAATGTCTAATTTGTTGAAAGAAGCCATTGTAGATGCTAAAGCATTAAAGGAAGCAGCTCTTAAGAACGCTGAAGCCTCGATTATTGAAAAGTACTCTTCCGAAGTTAAGACTGCTGTTACCAAATTGCTGGAACAAGACGAATTAGAGCTTGATTTGGGTGGTGAGTTCGGCGCCGAAGAGGCCGCTGATCCCGCAACGGCCGAAGATCCCTCTATGGCCCCCGGAGCCGATGCGCCCGCGGAAGATATCGGGGGAGAAGACATCCCTTTGGCTGCCACTGATGTGTTTTCCGCTCACAAGGGTGATATGCCCGGTAGAATTCCAAAAACGGGCCAAAAAGTAGAATTTAACGTTGAGCTTGACGCTCTCCAAGAGGCAGTAAGGTCTTTGGCCGCTGAGCTTGACCATCAAGAAGAAGTTTTTATTGATGAGAAGGAGCTTTATGATATTTTATCGGAAGACCAAGCCGGATCGTTCGCAGGCGAAGAAGCCGAAGAAGATGAAGGCGATGATGACGGCGGCGCCGCACTGGCAGGATCTGCCGCGGCCGAAGAAGCAGATGCAGACGCTATGGAAAAAGCGAGCCTCGAAGAAGAATTTGATATGGCCGCATTTACAGATGAGATCGCCGAGAGATTAACAGTTGATATGGGTGCCACCCTTTCGGGTTGGGCCGGCCGCTCTTCGGAGAGCCAGAAGTGGGAGATGGAAAAAGCTCTCGCTCAGCGCCGCAGCACCGATATGAAAGATGAATTAGATACTTTAAGAAAAGCTCAAGAAGAGTTAGTTTTTGAAAATAAACAACTGAAAGAGCAAAACAAACAATATAAGCAAGCAACAAACGAGCTTAAAGAAGGTTTACAAGACGTAAATCTTTCTAATGCTCGCTTGCTTTACACGAACCGTGTATTGAGAAATACCTCCTTAAATGAGCGACAAAAAGAAAAGATTGTCGAAGCTATTTCGAGCGCCGGTTCAGTTATGGAAGCACGTACGATTTTCGATACGCTTCAAAGCACAGTGCAGTCCACACCTAAACGTGGTCCTCAATCACTGAGCGAAGCAATCACTCGTCGTTCTAAATCTTCTGTAATTCGTGCTTCTCGTGAAGAGAGCACCTCTTCTGATCCCTTACAGGATCGCATGAAGAGATTAGCTGGAATAAAATAAACAAAAATAAAAATCATTATATTATAAGGAGGTGATTAATTATGGCTGGTATCGTTGAAAGGTTAACGGAAGGTATCGTTAACCGCGATATGCGCGCAGAAGGTCACGCACTTCTAACGAAGTGGCAGCGCACAGGACTCTTAGAGGGTCTTGATAGTGATCGTAAGAAGGGTTCTATGGCTCGACTCCTAGAGAATCAGGCCAAAGAACTTCTTCGTGAGAACAGTTCAATGCAGGCAGGTGATGTTGAAGGCTTTGCAGCCGTCGCATTCCCCATTGTACGTCGTGTTTTCGCAGGCTTAATTGCTAACGACCTCGTTAGTGTTCAGCCCATGAGTCTCCCCTCGGGACTCATTTTCTTCCTCGACTTCGTGTTTTCGCCCAATCTTGGTGGAAGTAGCACAATGTCCGACCGCTTTGGTAACAAGGCTGATAAGTCCATTTATGGTACAGATCAGGTTGGTAGTCAGGTAACAGGTGGTGTGGATCTCGTTGGATCCCTTAAGCAAGACCTCTCGGGCCCTCGTACAGTTGGTGCTCGCGGTTATGCTTACGGTTCCCCAACAGGTTCTATCACAAAGCAGAAGACCGTTTATCGTATTGATGCGGCTACCCTTGCTGGAACAACAGAGGTTCAGAAGAAGGCATACCTTCAGTATGACCCTGACATTCTTGCTCTTTCGTCTTCGACTGACGCTGGAAGCTATGCTTGGGCTGTTATCGGAATCCCCGGTAACCTCTTAACTGCTTCTAACGGAACTGGTGCAGACTATGATAACCTTGGAGCGTTCGCGTTCACTGGAAGTCTTGGTCTTGTTGACGCTGGTCTGGGAATTGGTCCTAGCGCGGTTCAGATCCGCCGTCTCACTCAGCAGACTGGCGCACTTGAATCGAGCAACGTCCACCTTCTCATGTTCGGTGCGTCTAGCTCTGCAGGCATTATGCCTTCGCAGTACAAGGCGGTTGCAACCATCAGTGGTGCTTTGAACTTGGAGTTCCCCATTCGTGATAACATCACAACTTCCAACGCAGTTGGTTCCGTTGTTGGTGCAATCGATTGGGGTCTTGAAGCCGAAGAGTTGATCCCCGAGATTGACATCAAGGTGGATAGCATTGCTGTTACAGCAATGACCAAGAAGCTCAAGGCTAAGTGGACTCCGGAGTTAGGACAGGATCTTAACGCCTACCACAACCTTGATGCAGAGGTCGAGCTTACAAGCATCCTTTCGGAGCAGATCGCTCTTGAAATCGATCGCGAGATCCTTGCGGATCTTGTGAATGGTGCTAAGGCTGCTACTTACTACTGGAGTCGTTCTCCTGGTTTATTCTTGAACCGTGAGACTGGCGTTGAGATCGGTGCTGCTTCTGCTGCTCCCGACTTCACCGGAACTGTAAGTGAGTGGTATGAGACACTCATTGAGACAATCAATGATGTTTCGGCCCAGATCCACAGAAAGACTCTTCGTGGTGGTGCTAACTTTGTCGTCTGCGGACCTGAAGTTGCCAACGTCCTTGAGTTCACTGCTGGATTCCGTGCAAGTGTTACTGCTGATGATGAGACCGGCTCTGTCGGTGCTGTCAAGGTTGGTAGCCTTTCCAAGAAGTTCGACGTTATCGTGGATCCATACTTCCTTCGTAACGTCCTTCTGATTGGTCGCCGCGGTAGCAGCTTCCTTGAAAGCGGCTATGTGTACGCTCCGTACGTACCACTGCAGACCACACCTACGATCTTCGGACCAGAAGACTTCGTACCCCGCAAGGGAGTCATGACGCGTTATGCCAAGAAAATGGTGCGTCCTGATATGTACGGTCTTGTTGTTGTCCGCGGCCTCATTGGTGAAGCAGGCGCAACTAGCTAAACACTAGTAGCAATATAAATGTAAAGCCTCCGTCTTTGACGGGGGCTTTCGTTTGTCTAAAACTATTTATAGGCGAGAGGAGAAATCCTTTCGTTAATTGACCGAATTAATATTATATAAGGAGAAATATATTATGGGAACAAAAAGAGTAGGTTGGGCTAGAATTCAAAGCCTGATTAACGAAAACGCAAACGATCTTAAAATGAGAAAACACGCAGTCACAACTGCACTCAGCGCGGATACAACGATCACTGCTGATCACTATGGTACTGTTATTTTAATAGACGCATCTGGCGCTGGTAACATTACTTTAACTTTGCCAGATAGTCCAGCAATCGGAGATTCTCTTGAATTTCTTTTAACTGTGAATAGCAATGCAGCTGCGGAAGTTTTACTTGACAGCAGAGTCAACCACACTATCAATGGTTATGCTCTTAAGTTTACCGCTAGTGCAATTGCTACATCATTCCATAGCCACCGTAAGCTTGGTTTTGGCGATGCTACCAAGAAGGGCGCCCACTTAAAACTTGTGTGCACGTCCGCTAAGCACTGGATGATCCAGGATAGTCGTTCCGATGTAACTTGGATTAACGCATTTAGCTAGGATTAATCTTTAAGTTTTATTAAAGCCCCTCATTCTTCGGAGTGGGGGGTTTTTTGTAAAAGGGGGAGCCGTACATTTTTTTCCCCCGCAAATTTTTGAGATTTTTACCTTTTTATACTATTTACTATACAAAACAGGAGTTTTTTATGGGTAAGAAAAGAAGACTGCTTCATAGCAAAAAGTTCGCTAGAAAGCATGATAACCATCCCCGCATGAAGATGCTAAATCCAACTATATCCGACACCACTGAGCAGTCGGTAACAGAAACAACCACAACACTTAATTTACAACCGATTGTAGATGAGATCATGGCTGAAGCTTCAATAGAGGAGGTGTCGCCGGCGGTTGTCGCACCCTCCCCGCGCAAATCCACGGATAGAAACAAAACACAGAAGGTTGCCGCCAGCACGACAGCTAAAACGACTACTACAAAAAAGGTACCTTCTAAAAAGACCACTACCAAGGCCGCGGCACCAAAAAAGAGCACTACGCCACGAAAAAGATCCACAAGAACTAAAACAAAGACAGCGACACAGTAAAATACGTGCATCTTTGTATATCGTGGCATGATCCATCGGAGTTTTGTTCAAGATTTCACTACTTATACTAGTAGGAGTATCTTTAAATGCCGACAGATTTATCACCTCGCTCAGAAACGAGTGCTATTGTGCTTCCATCTACTGGAAGTTATCCCTTGGTTGCGTCATCCCTTCCTTTCGGAATGTATACTGGCTCAGTAGAGTTTTTAAGTGGCGCCGTATCACAGGTTTCATACACTTATAAGAAACTAGGCGGTGACGTTGTAGATATTGAGCTGACGCCTTCAAATGTATACGCTGCATATGAAGAAGCTGTTCTCGAATATTCGTATATTCTCAATCTACATCAGGGCAAGAATATTCTTGGCTCTGTTTTAGGGGAAACTACTGGTACCTTTGATCATAGGGGTAACCTATTGGCGGGAGATCTTTCTTCAAGTCTTGCCGGCACAAGTGTCACCACAAAATACCCTAGATTTCAACTAGGATATGCACGTAGAGTCGGAGAGGGTATGACAACTCCAGATGGCTTCGGAGGCACTACTACCCAGTATTCAGCCTCGTTTAAACCGATAAGAAATCAGCAAGATTATGATCTCCAAAGTATCATTTCGAGTTCGTCAGCCAGCGGCGTTAACGAAGCCGACCAGAATATAGATTATGCTGGCAAAGTTAAGAATAACCGGGTTATCATCACTAAAGTTTATTATATGAGCCCGCGGGCAATGTGGCGCTTCTATGGGTACTACGGGGGTGTAGGCACAGTTGGAAATATGTCGACTTATGGTCAGTTCGCTGATGATTCGACATTTGAGGTAGTTCCCACGTGGCAGAACAAAATGCAAGCGATCATGTATGAGGATTCCATCTATACAAGAACATCTCAATACTCTTATGAGCTTGTCAACAACCGGTTACGCATTTACCCTACCCCCAGCTATTGGGGCTTGGATGACTCTGAGGATAAGGTGTGGGTAAGGTTTTATATCGATACAGACGCTTGGGAAGAGGATGATAACTATAAATCAGGTGTCAATGGCATCAATAATATGAACACTTTACCGTTTGACAACATCCCTTATGCGAATATTAACTCCATTGGAAAGCAGTGGATTCGCAAGTATTGCTTAGCGTTGTGCAAAGAGATGCTAGGGCAAATTCGAGGTAAGTTTACCACAATGCCAATCCCAGGCGAAAGCGTAACTTTAAATCACGCAGAATTGCTATCGCAAGCCAAAGAAGAACAAACAGCATTGAAAGATAAGCTAATAGAAATGCTTAAAGATGTTGAATATGTGGCACTGGCTAAGGCCAAGCAAGAGGTGACCGAGGCTACCACCGTGGTTATGAAAGCAACTGGTTTGCCAATTTTTGTAGGGTAATAATAGATGTCAAACAGATGGAAGAGACCTGATAATCCGCCCCCTCCACTATTTCTTGGGAAAAAAGAGCGAGATTTAGTAAAACAAGTAAATGATGAGCTTATAGAAAAAGTTATAGGCCAACAGATATTGTATTACTCGATTGATTTAGCTACAACAGATTTTCATCCTTTATACGGAGAAGCAATTGAAAAAACGTTTTTGCCGCCCGTACGAGTCTATGCGTTAGTTCAGTTCACCGATGAATCTACAACTTATATGGAAAACTTTGGAGTGGATAAAAGTTGGGAAATTAATGTTAATTTCCATAGGCGCCGGTTAACAGAAGATCAAAATCTATATGTGCGTGAGGGTGATTTTGTATTGTATGGAGATAATTACTACGAGATAATTAAACTTTCCGAACCTCGTAAGCTATTCGGACAAGTTGATCATACTTTTGAGATTATTGCCACCTGTAAGCGCGCGCGCGAAGGACTTTTCGATGCTACCTGATAATTTTGATTTTGCGATGTTGGTGACGGGGAGCGTGGGCGGAGATACTTACCGTTTAAAAGAACTGGGTATGCTAGGCTCTTCCTTGGAGGACATAGATGCTGCCCTAGTTGGTTGGGTAAAAGATCTTCAGCTTTCCACCCTTACTAATCACGGATATGAAAAGCCTCCTATTTTATGGCAGGCGCCAGAGCGTTCCTATCAAGTGAAGCATGACCGACAGCTAAGGGACGCCAATGACGCCCTTAAACTTCCCCTGGTAAGTATAGAGCGGACTGCTTTAACCAAAGATCCAGCCCGCAAGGGAGGGTTTCAGGCCCAATTGTTCTCTGATCGCAAAAACGGCCGCACGGGTAGGTGGACAATAGCGCGCCGTATTATGCCGGAAAAAACACAAAACTTTGCTATAGCTTCTGGTACACGAAGTAATCTTGGGAGTGTTAAAAAACAAAAATATTATCCGCGCCCCAACCGCAAAGTAGTTATACAGTCTTTGAGTGTTCCTATCCCTGTATACATCAATATAGACTACAAGATCTCTATTAAAACAGAATACCAGCAACAAATGAATGATCTAGTAGAGCCATTTTTGGCAAGGACCGGTCAAATTAACGGCTTTATTATGAGAAGAAATGGCCACCTTTACGAAGGGTTTATTGATCAGGGCTTTGCTCACACTAACAATGTCAACAACTTAGCAGAAGACGTCAGGATCTTTAACAGCGAGGTTAAAATTCGAGTACTCGGATATTTGATTGGAGAAGGGAAAAGTGATGACCGACCCATTGTCAGATTCGAAGAAAATGTCGTCGAACTTCAATTACCTACAGAATCTGATGCACCGTTGGGATCAGATTCATTAATCGAAGGTGAGAGTTCCTGAAGTGAAAGGTGCTTTTTATTGCTTCATCTCGCTCCTTTTGGAAAGCAAAATACTATTTAAAGTATGATTGAGACATCAATTTAATCCATTTTTTATAAGAGGAGCACTATAATGCCAGCATCAAGTTTTAAATTCGTATCTCCTGGGGTGTTTATCAACGAAATTGATAACTCGTTCATTCCCAAGTCCGCAGATACCATCGGCCCCGTTATTGTCGGCCGAGCCCGAAGAGGATTGGCCATGCAGCCAGTCAAAATAAGTTCATACTCTGAATTTGTTGAAGTTTTCGGCGAAACCGTTCCTGGCGGTAGAGGCGGGGATGTATGGCGCGATGGCAATTATCAGTCTCCGATGTATGCCACTTACGCTGCGAAGGCATTTTTAAATGCAAATGTTGGCCCTGTCACATTCATTAGAGCGCTAGGCGCCCAGCACACAGATGCTACGGCTGCTGGATATTGCGGATGGGCTACGAACAAGAACGGCTCTCCGGTACACGCCAGCAACGGTGGTGCATACGGCCTTTGGGTCTTTAAGTCGGCTTCGTCTTTTGCTCACGGACGTGCCGGCAAAGGCGCAATACTCGGAACCGGCTCTCTCGCAGCTATTTGGTATGTTGATGCTTCCTCGTCCATTCAGCTTAGTGGTAACCTTTTCGGTGGACCAACCACACTCACTTCTGCTAGTTTAGGCGCCGTTATTGGAACCGACTCTAACAAGCTGTTCACTGTACTCATTACTGGTTCGGATGGCAGCTCTGAAAAGATTAAATTTAACCTTGACGATACCAGTGAGCACTTCATTAGAAAGCAGTTCAACACTAATCCTCAGATTGGAAATGAATTCGCTAGTGACTTCTTCCCAGCAGCTTCGGAGAAGAAGTATTGGCTTGGAGGCACTTTTGGGCAGTTTGTTCGCACTGGTTACCAAGACGCGATTACGGGCTCAAGCACCAATCTAAGTACAGATAACCTCTTAGGTGTTATGCAGGCCATTAACCTGACCGGAACTGTAGGCACTGGTCCTCATAATATGAAAAGCCCCAGTGGCGGCCAGTACCAAGAGGCGAAAGCCGGCTGGTTTGTAGGTCAGGACCTAGGAGCCCCCGCAGCATGCGAGTATAATGGCCTCCAGAGGCTCTTCCGCTTAGTGGGCCGCGGCCACGCAGAGTGGCTGAATAGAAATGCGAAGGTGTCTATTGAGCAGATTCGCGGATCCAACAGTCTTGTGAGCGCTTATGGTACATTCTCCATCGTCATTCGCAATATTCGTGATTCAGACAATGCGGTAGTGGTTCTTGAAAGATTCGACAACCTTACTTTAGACCCCGCATCTCCTGACTTTCTTGCGCGCCGCCTTGGAGACAAATATTACGCTTGGAGCGACACCGATCGCCGCCTTAAAGAATATGGAGAGTATGATAATCAATCCAAATTTGTTTACGTGGAATTAGATGCAGATGTCGAGAACGGCTCCACACCACCGGCACTCCTCCCCTGGGGATATTATGGACCCCCTCGTTTCAAGGGAGTGACAGCTTATAGCGGAACAGTTAGCGGTGGCCCCACCGCCAACACTTACATGAGCCCGGGCTCTTCTGTTTCACGCTTCGGCTATGCAGGAGGAACTTTCGAAACTGGACTAGTCGGCTTGCGCCCCGCTTCGGGATCGTTGGTAACTGGCTCTTTCCACTTCCCGCGTGTACGCCTTCGGAATTCCGCATCGGATGCTCAGTTGAGTGATCCTAGAGATGTATACTTCGGAATGGACACGTCCCGCATTGCAGGTTCTACGGTTTATGACCCAAGTGTCCCTGACTTTCACCGCCAGTGGCTCCCGACTGTTACTGACCCTGTTACAAGTGCTGTAACCGGCTTAGATTCGTATGCTTACATCTTCACGATGGATGATGTTAGTTACGATAGCACCACTAAGACTTATCACTATGTTTCGGGCTCCCGAGTCGCAGAAACTTCGTATACTGCAACAGGCGCTAATAGTTGGAAGACATTAGTTGACGCTGGTTATAACCAATTCACAGCACCCATGTGGGGCGGATACGATGCGGTAGATATTACCAAGCCCGATCCCTTCTATAACAAGGGTATGACTGCAGGTACTTCTACTGAGCTTAATAGTTATATTTACAACACTTGGAAGCGAGCACTAGACACGGTCGCAGATCCCGAGACATTAGATATGAATATGCTGAGCGCCCCAGGTCTCACTTTCGACTCTCTCACTACGCACCTTGTTCGTCTGTGTGAGTCTCGTGCTGATGCTTTGGGACTTATTGACTTGGCTAGCGTCTATATCCCGCCTGCTGAAGAGTATAAGAGCAGCCGAGCTGACCGCCGCGGCACCACGCCAACGGCTGCAGCTAGTGCTCTCCGAGATCGACAAATTGAGTCGAGCTACGGCGCCACCTTCTACCCATGGGTTCAGACAGTTGACGCCAGTACTCAGCAGCGACTTTGGGTTCCACCTACAGTCGCAGCCCTCGGAGTTCTTGGCAGCTCTCAGGCTAAGACCGATGTGTGGTTCGCGCCAGCCGGATTTAACCGAGGCGGCCTATCTTCAGGTGCAGCTGGTCTTCCGGTGATTAATGTAACAGAGAAGCTTACCTCTAGGGAACGCGACACTCTGTATGACAGCAACATTAACCCCATCGCTTCCTTTCCTTCTTCGGGCATTGTTCTCTTCGGCCAAAAGACGCTTCAGACGCGCCAATCGGCATTGGACAGAATTAACGTCAGAAGACTGGTTATTTTCTTGAAAAAGCAGATTTCTATTCTCTCTACGCGCGTTCTTTTTGAGCAGAACGTAGAGTCTACTTGGAAAAGGTTCAAGGCACTTGTTGACCCATTCTTGGCTGGTGTTTTGACAGGATTCGGTATCTCTGATTATCGCTTAATTCTTGACGAGTCTACAACCACAGCAGATCTGATTGATCAGAACGTGATGTACGCCAAGATAATGATTAAGCCTACCAGAGCAATTGAGTATATCGCGATTGATTTCGTGATTGCATCTACGGGTGCTTCGTTTGACGATTAGCAAAAATAAGGGGGGAATTCTTCTCCCCTATACTATTTAAATTAGAGTTCATTTTAAAGGAGAATTACATCATGGCATTTTGGTCAATGCAAAACGACGACGCGTCGGCTACTATCAAGGATCCGAAACGCAAATTTCGATTTATCGTAACGATAGGGGGATTCGAGAATCAAACTCAGTGGTGGGCTAAGACTGCCGCAAAACCCTCCTTCACAATCGGATCAGCGGAGCACAAGTATTTAAATCACACATTCTATTATCCGGGCGGTGTTGCTTGGCAAGATGTGGCTCTCACATTGGTTGATCCTGTAGATCCTGATGTCGGGTTGACATTGGCCGATATTGTACAGGCTGCTGGATATTCTCCCCCTTCTACTGAAAATGACAAAGCTACTATGACCAAAGGTAAGGCTGTCGCCACATTAGGATCGGTTACTATCGATCAAATCGATGGCGATGGGAACGCGCTTGAGTCTTGGACACTATGGAATGCTTGGATTGCAGAATTGAAGTTTGGAGATCTGGAATATGGCTCTGATGATTTGACCGAGATCTCCGTTACTCTGAAATACGACTGGGCGACACTTAGTGCACCCCAATCCACTTCGGACCGCGATGATTCGTCGGCCAATTCGGCTTTCACAATTAATAGTGCCGGTGGTTGAAACACATCGGCTGATGTGCTTCAACGTAAAGATATAAAAAACAAAAGAAGACAATTTTAAAATGCGAGGTGTATATTGTCACGAAATAAAGATCGCTTAGGAAATTCCACACCACAAGTGAGTTCCCCTCCTCCTCAAGCGACACATAGTACAGATGAAAGCTCGGGAGTGTCCTTTGCTTTTGTGGTTCCCACCGACTTCGTGGAACTGCCGTCTGGGGGAAGGTTCTATGCAGAGGGTCATCCTCTCCATGGCACTGAAGTGGTTGAGATTAAACATATGACCGCTAAGGAGGAAGATTTGCTAACTTCGCAATCTCTCCTTAAGAAAGGTATAGCCTTAGAGCGACTCATGAAGAGCATTATTATCAACAAAAAAATCGACCCACAATCGCTTTTAGTTGGAGATCGTAACGCAATTATGATCGCTGCGCGCATTTCGGGATATGGCGCCGATTACGAGACTTCTGTGCGATGTCCTTCGTGCGCTGTTAATTCTGCGACTTATTTTAATTTAAGCACGTTGCCTATTAAGGCTGGTGAGGTTAACACTGAACTTGGAGTTAAAGAATTAGGAGGAGGTCTTTTTAGCGTGTCTCTTCCGAGAACAAAAGTTGAAGTAACCTTCAGGCTTCTTAACGGATACCACGAAAAGACTTTGACAGATCAAGTGACGAACGCACGCAAGCGGAAGAAAGACGAAAATCCGATAACGCGACAACTACAGCTTTTGACAGTAGCAGTCAATGGCGACGAAAGCCCAGAAGCAATTCAGTACTTTATCAGCAATGTTCCTTCTTTGGATGCTTTGCACTTGCGTACAGTAGTTAAACTTGTTACTCCCAATATCGATATGACTGATCATTTCTCTTGCGAAGAGTGTGGCCACGAACAGGACATGGAGGTTCCGCTGACTGCGGACTTTTTTTGGCCTAACCGCTGAGTATATAGAAAATGTTTACGAACAATTTTTCTTTCTAAAATACTCAGGCGGTTGGTCTTTTGGCGAAGCCTATAATTTGCCAGTTGGGCTGCGAAAATGGTTTGTAGAGCGAACCCTCCAGCAGTTAAAAGCAGAACAAGAAGCCATTCAATCAGCCCAGAAGGGTAGTGGTGGCTCTGGCGCCCAAACTTTAAGTAGACACAATCAGCCGCCCGGGGGCCCACCCCCCGGAGTTAGTGGAAGAAGACAGGGTTAAAATCCTGTCTTTTTTTGTAGGAAAACTATTTAACTATAGACTTAATTATAGTGTTTTAAGGGGATCGTGAATGGCCGCCGACGACGAAGCTGCAGAACAACAGCGCATTAATCAACTTAAAGAGGAGCTAAATAGCCTGCGTGGTGAGGAGGAAGAGCTTGCAAGGAAGATTAGGGAACTAAATAAAGAAGAACTAAAAGCGCTTAAAGAAACCAAGGGCCTTAATAGTCAGGTTAACGCCCAGATCGCCCAAGCGCTGGCGTCAATGAAGGAGTCCAACCAGTACGCTAAAGAACGACTAGAGTCGTCTAAGAAGTATCTGGACAGCCTTCAAAAAATGGCCGATTTTGAAGGCAGGTCACAACTCGTCAATGAGGCAAAGCGAGATCTCTTAAGAAGCGAGCTAGTCGATTTAGATAATAAAATTAATGATCTGGGAGACATCAACGAAGCAAATGAAAAAGAATTCAAGGCCCTTCTCAAAATACGCGATCAGCGGCAAAAAGAAGCAGATCAGCTACAAAAGAACAAGCAGTTGGCGGCCGAAGCAGCTTCCGCCTCTTTAGATATTGGCCTAGGTATGAGAGAATCTGCCGCTTTCGGCGAAAAACTAGCCGCATCTCTTTCTGAAGGTGGAGGCGCTGCAGCCGGCATGTATGCTTTTACCGCCGGAATGAATCAGGCACTTGGAGTGGCTAAAGGGCTCGCAAATCAAATCACGGGAGGTCTTGATTTTTCTTTTACGGGCCTGCTATCTAAAATGTTCGAGTTAGGCCTCCAGTTCGATCAGACGATCAAGAACTTCGAGCGCTCAACCCAGCTTGGCGATTCTTTTTCTGAAAGCATGCAAGCTACAGCTGAAAACACCGCTCAATTTGGCGTTTCTATGGAGGAGGCCTCCAAGGCCCACATGGATCTTATACAGAATACAACGGTCTTCACCTTGGCTACGGAGAAGCAGAGACAAGTGCTAGCCGATACCGCAGCAGTGATGGCTGAATTGGGAGTTGCTACTGCAGATTTTGCTCGGGGCGTTGAGAACTCGATGAAGTTTTTTGGACGCAGTATGGCGGAAGCAGAAGAGGTCCAACGCGAACTTTTAGCAGTAGCGAGAGATTTACAAGTTGTTCCTGGCGAACTAAGCGCTCAATTCGGCAAGATGGGCCCCCAATTAGCTAAATTTGGTGATCAAGGGGTTGAAGTGTTTAAAGAGCTATCAGCCGTCGCCAAGCAAACTGGTATGGAGATGGAGAAGATCCTCAGTATCACTGATAAGTTTGATACTTTTGAAGGCGCCGCGGAGATGACCGGCCAACTTAATGCGGCTTTGGGCGGCAGTTTTGTAAATGCGATGGATATGATGATGAACACAGATCCAGTGGCGCGTTTTGACTCTATTAGAGATGCTATTTCTTCGGCCGGCCTTTCGTTTGATACTATGTCTTATTACCAAAAGCAGTTCTTTGCGAACTCGCTTGGTCTCGGCTCCGTTGGTGATTTAGCACTTATGATGTCTGGTAATTTAGAAGGGGTTGCCGGCGCAAGCGAGATGACCGCTGCAGAATATGCAGAAATGGCAGAACAAGCACAGGTAGTGCAAAGCGTACAAGAAAAGTTTCAAGCAATGATTGCAAAATTCTTTATGGAGAATAAAGACCAAATTATGGCCATTATTGATGGCTTGAGCGAATTTATGCAAATGCTATTAGAGAATTCCGACAGAATTAAGTTTTGGATCAAAATGCTTATATCTGCTAAAACCGCGATGGCCAGCATGGCCTTTACGATGTCGGTGTTGAGAACGCAGGCGATTTTGAAGACCGCCGCTATCGCGACCGCGACAGCAGCTCAAGCTGCTGACACTACAGTAACCGCCGCCGGCGACGTAGTAAAGAAGGCCTCCATAGTCACGGATGTAGCACAGACTAGTGGATTATGGGCTAAGGCCGGCGCCCTGTGGGCAAATGTGTTTGCTAGCAAGGCATTGAGGGTGGGTTTGGTAGGCTTGGTGGCCGGCTTGGTGGCCTTTAGTACGTTAGGACTTCTAATGAGGTCGCCGTCTCTTCTTGTTATCACGCTGATAGCATTAGCTTTTGCTCTCTACAAGGTTGGGATTGCGTCGAAAGTGAACGTCCCGGCCATTACAGCATTCGGGGTGGCGGCTAAAAGTGCCGGAATAGGGTTAGCTTTAATGGGGGCTGGTATCTTAGCAATGGCATATGGATTTTCTTTGTTAAATATTCCACAAATGTTGGGAATGCTAGCTTTTCTTGTTGCGCTTCAGTTTACATTGCCGACTATAACTACTCAACTAAAAGCGCTTATTCCGGCTTTAAGCGGTAGTGTCATTCAAATAGTGGCTATCTCGCTTGCCGCGGCTGTTTTTGCATATGCCTTTTCGTTGATTCCTATTGAGGGGCTTGCTACATTAATTATCTTGATGAAATTATTTCCGGCAGCCGCGGCAGCCGCTAGCGCGGGCATAACAGCGTTGGGAGCTGCCATTACCGCCACCGCTCCTGCGTGGGGATTGGTGGCTCTTATTCTAGGAATTGTGGCGATCATCGCTGTTTCTATATCTGTTGCGCTGATGGGCCTCTTTGAGGTTATGAAGTCAATGCCCGCGTCCGAATTTGCTGCTCTGGGAGCTGGATTTATTTTAATGGGGATCGGTATGGATATTATGGCCGCGGCCTTGATCGCACTGGGTGCGTCGGCTCAAGCTGCAGCGCTAGGTGTTATTATTGCAACAGCCGCAATAGTAGTTATATCTTTGAGTATAGCCATAGTCACCGTATCTATTGAAAATATGGTTCTTGCTTTTGTTGCGCTTTTCCAAGCTATAAATGCAGAGAAGATGAAAATATTCGCCCAATTTGCTGTGACTCTTGCGGCCAGCGCGCCGGGCCTCGTGGCGGCCGGAGTTGGTTTCGGAAGTTTGGGTATCGGAATGGCGTCCTTCGGAACCGGGTTGGCATTCGTTTCGGCAGAAAAATTACAAAGTCTTGCGACCTTCACGGAAGGATTAGCCGCCATAAACTTCAGCGGATTTAACCAATTCACAAGTAATCTAGGCGATATGGCAGCAAACTCCGAGGCGCTAGCTGAAAGTGGCCTGCCAGCAACCATAACGAGCATTGGCGCCTCAATAGCGACGATTAATCCCGGCAAAATGGCGATATTAAACGACACTCTGGTTCAAATGACTAATACTAGCGTCGAAGGCCTCAACGCGTTAGCGGATGCTATTCGAGGCATTGCCGAGGCGATGAACTCGGTACCGGCAATGAAGGCAATTGCCTTTACTTCTGTGCTGGCATCTGCTGCTGTAGCCGCAGTGGCGATTAAAGTGCTCCAGGCAGGAAGCGCCGCGGTGGGTGGCGACATGTCCGGAGGAGGCAAAGGCGGAGGTGGCGGTGGCTTCTTTGGAGGAGGCGCCGCCCAAGCTTCAAATAACACGATCAAAGTAGAGATAAGTCTAGATGGAGAGTTGTTTGAAGAGCGAGTCATTGAGATTGCGAGAGATGAAAGCGGCCGCATAACAAGAGAGGCCATAAGAAATGAGCGCTGACCCTATATACTTTAAAGGAGTGCTCTCAGTATGACTTACTTTGATTCCAAGAGACTAACACCGCTGCCCAATAATGGCGAAGGCTATAACGATGGTTCGGATACTTTGGCGGAGGAAGGTCTTACTATCCTATTTCAGCACGTACCAAGCGGACAGGTGGTTAAGTTTAAGGCTTTTATCACTGCTTACAACGAAAGCTTTTCTTCTGATTGGTCATCGGAGAGCGTATTTGGTCGAGCAGATCCTATTTTTATGTTTAAGCAGACTACGCGCAAAGTTAATTTAGCCTTTAAGATCCCCTCCTCAACGACGGGAGAGGGGTATGAAAATCTAGGCCGCCTCCAAACACTGGCAAAGTTTTTGTATCCTGTCTACGACAAGGTATCCAATGCTATGACTATATCCCAGTCTCCGTTGCTGAGGCTACGAGTGTTAAACTTATTGCAAAATCGAAATGCCTCTGGCACTGGACTGGCCAGCGCCGACTTTTCAAAATTCTTCGGACCGTCCTCTGTTGGAAACGGAACAGATAAGAAGGGAGGATTTAGCGAGAGCCGGGAGTATACTCAGTCAGATGGTATCTTGGGGGTGCTTCATTCGTTGAACATTAATCATAATTTAGAAAATATTGAAACGGCAGCATATGAAGGGGGCCCCCAAGGATCCCGGGTTGTTATTCCTCGAATGATTGATGTGGCCATTGATTTTACTTGTCTGCATGAGCATCCTGTTGGCTGGGAAGATCGCGGCAAAAGAAAGGTTTTTAGTACACCGAGCTTCCCTTATGGAGTGCAAGATTTTGCGGCTAATGGGGGTGAGGTTGTAGGTGCAGACGAGGGCGCGGCCGCCCTCTCCGACATCATCGAGGCCGGCCGCACCGTACTGACCGAAGCGGCCACTTCCATAAGTGAGTCGTACGACGAGACCTTGGCGTTCTTTGGTTTCGATCAGATGTCGGAAGATACCCCTGATGACGAATGGCTAGATGAAAACGCGGAAGAGTGTGCTACAGAAGCTTCGACGTCGAGCCAAGCCGACATCGATCAGCAGGCCGCCGCTATAGAGAGCGCTACATCGTAGCCGTAACTTATGTAAACAAGAGGACAAGAAGCAAATATGGGAAGATATTCGAAACAAAAACCCTTTGTCAATAGATTAGAGGCATACCGGTTCCTGCGTGAAGGACGCCACAGCCCAATAGGAATACGCCAGTTTCCTACCACGAAACTAAAAAATCCGTCTGTTACCGAACGCCGATTAGTAGAGACTGCGACTCACATATGGAGCTATGGAGACCGCTACTATAACTTGGCGAGTCAGTATTATGGAAATCCCCGATATTGGTGGGTCATAGCTTGGTGGAACGGCAGACCGACCGAAGCGGACGTTAATAAAGGACAGGCCATATATATTCCTCTAAACCTACAGGCGACACTAAAGATATTAGGAGCTTATTAAGATGAGCGCCCTGCAAGATCTCTGTGAGCTAACCGCTTCCACTGAAGACGAATCGGATTGGTACGGTGGCTGGACACCCTGGGGAGAAGAGGTCTCCGAAGAGGCACGCGAGGATTTAGCTGAAGAGGCATGCGGCTTCCAAGACAAGTTAAATGCTTGCTGGAGTGAAGCTTCCGAGGTGGGTTTTAATTCTTGTATGCGCATGCGCAATAATATAGACTTGATTGGCCACGCGCTTGAATTAACAAAGGGTCGTATCCGTAACGAGAACACAGGCGAGTGGTACCTCTCCAGTATGTATGGAAGTACGGATCCAGATGGGGTTGCAGACACAACGAACGGCTTTGTTTCGGCGTGGGTTACCGGCTCCCAAGGCGCCGATCGTCCGTCTGATATAAGAACACCATCTCAACATTTCGATCGAGGAGATCTCTCCGACGACAAGCGCTACTATGGTGTCACCGGGGAATCAGATACCCTTGCCGGAGAACACGGGTTTTTTACTGATTACGAGAGCGATGGCTCGACGGTACAGGGCCTTAAAGATGATGCTAATTGGGCGCTGACGATCTTAGTTTATATGCTAAGATATATGAACACAATAGATTATTTAGAACGTGAATATCTTGCAAATTTTGCTGAAAACCCAGACATTGACAAAACAGAGAAGATGATGGGAATGGTAAATACCGATGGCGAGCAAATGATGAGCGACTTTACCTCGCCGAGCGCCGCCAACCGTCATGAGTTAGAGTGGGTGATTGCATCGGGCATCAGGCCTCTAACCCGTGAACAACTCAGGGATATCGACACAGTCACCCAGACATTGGGTAGCGGTACCCACTTCGACGCCGCGGTTGCAAGCGCTAAAGCTGTACAACATTTGGAACCTCTTTTTGATTTGGACGGGTATAACAATTTTGGAAGTACCGATTTGGATCAAGATGATCAACTTATGAACATAGGCACTCCTGACGGCCGCTGGGAGGGCGGCCGCTGGGGATCCGACTCCGGCGAAAAACGCGCCTTGTATACAGTTGCAGCCCTCCATCGCGACGAGTGGGTGCGCTCGATGCCTTGGGGCATAACTATTGGAGAGCCGGGTGTCACTGTTTCGTCCTCCGGCATCTTTAGTTGGACACAGGGGTTCGGCATTGCATCCATATCAGCACGTCTCTTAGCCTTGGCAACACGCTTTCAAGACCAAGAGATGAATGCCGAATTTCTTGTTTTCCGCACCTTGGGCAATGATATCAGCGCCGCCTGTGATGAAATTAGCAATGATATACATATTTTGGGCACCCTTACTGATTTAAAAGATGATGCAGATGAACATGGGTCTGTGGGCGAGAGCTGGAATTGTGGAATTAGATCTGAGATCGACGGTTTCAAAGATTTTCTGAAAGAAATTTCTGATGAGGCCGACGACTGGCTCGATGATGATGAGCTTTTAGCGGCTGTTGATGATATAGAAATTGCCGTAGACGAAGACTATGTTAATGCCGCGGATTTGAACGCGATTGACTACGCACAAAACCCCAAAAAGGTCTTTTACAAAGAACAGTGCTTTCTTCTGAGTTTCTTGGACTACTTTGTTGAAGAAAAACGGCGCGCCGACTCCAGGGGCGTACGCTCTGAGGAACGCCAACGTATGAATATCGCTATTGAAGCAGCGTTTTCAGCAGAAGGAATATCCGCAGACGCCGCTTCTGCACGGCGGATTGCTCGATCCATGGAGGAGTACGATCTTTCTTTTGAAGATGCCAGTGCCCGGATGGGTGGAATCAACAGTATATTTGGGGATCGCGATATGGATCCCAATGCAGTTTCTATCGCTAGGGGTGTATATCAGCGAGAGGAAGCATCGATCGCAACAAACGTGGCCTTAACACGCGGTAATAAGCGCCTCCCGTACCTGCCCGGAACAGATCAATATGTTGGAAATGCGAGTGTTTTGTGCGATGGCGATCCGTATGCTTTTGTTAATAGGTTGATAATGCATCCTGCACAGAAGAGTTTTATAGATGTTCCTCACGCGATTCTTTCACAGTTGCAGCCTAAAATAAGATTATATAAGGTAATATATGATGACCAAAGAGATACCGAATCTGAGATAGAATTTAAATTTAACTCTTTTTTTGCTGGGGGAGAGATGAGTCACTTTATAGATCGCGGAGTCCGCGCCCCGGGCGTAGGGGTCAAGAGTTTTGATTTTACCTATGATGGCAGCAACCCTTTCTCCGCGAAGAAAAGCATCAAGGCCAAGCTTGTGCTATTTGCTAACACGTTCGACGAACTTCTTGCATGCCGCGGCGCCTGCGGCTCATCATCTCGACTGGGTACCCAGAGCGATGTCGATTCCGGAATGGCTTCTGAAATTGGTGACGCTGTTTATGATCCGTTTGGGGGGATGGGGGATCCCGCTGCAAGCTATAAATATACTGACTTGGCAATGAAGACTTTCGGTGCTTCTGAGCTAGCCGATCGCGATGATGAAGGTTGCGATAGAATGCCATGGCAAACAGAAATTAGTCGTGAGAATCAAGAATTAGCAAAGTTAAACTTTAGACTAAAAGCGACAGTAGGAATAACAGTACCTAATAACCCCACCTTCGGAGTTAACGGAACTACGCGGGAATTAACTGATCTCGGTAGCGGCCTGAACACAAATAACGTTACTTTAAATTTAACCCCCACCATTCATGACTTTTCTTTTGATGAAATGGGACGCGTGACTTTTACCATTAATTACCTTGCTTTCGTCGACGATTTCTACGATTCGCAAGCGTTTAATATATTCGCCAATGCGGGCATCACTCTTCGACGGATGCAGCGTGAAGCCAACTATGAAGCAGCCGAAGCCGCTTGTGAGGCGGAAGATATGGATGCAGTTCGCGAACAGAATGCTAAATTTGCCAACGATGAGTTCCGTCAGGCGCTGCAGGGACTTGTAAGTGGGCTTATCACACGGGATAGAGTGAGATACATCTCTATTTCTAATGAAGATATAATCGGGTTTACTTCTTACGGGCCTTATTATTCAGATCAACAATCCGAGAGCGGCTTTGATATAAATGATTTAGAGATAATGGAAGGAGAAGATTGGAACGAGTCTTTACAAGACCAAGTAGACGATGCCCTGGATACAATGCAAGAGCGCTCGGATCCCGATCGCGAAGAACGCGCGCATGAGCCTACAGATGAGCAAGCTATTGCAGCTGCTTTGATGGTAGAAAGTCCCACAAAGCAAAACTTATCGTTTTTCTATATATCAGATTTGATTGATATTTGTTTAGAAAATATTGAGAAGGAGTTGACTGAACTTCCGGACCAATTAGATCCAAATTTTGCGACTGATACAGACCCCGATCGAAGTGGTTGGAGTGGTGCCGGATCTATGAGCACAGGCTTGGATTCTTGTATGAAAGCGCGCAAAGCCGCCGAGATAAGAAAATATGACCGTGCATTTAAAAAACTGAGGATAGTACTCGGCCCTGTTGAAATCGTTCCTGTGCGCGATACGCTAGACACGCAATTTGTTAATTTTGGCGATATCCCCATCTCTATGAAATACTTTGTAGAGTGGATGACGATGAAGTTCTTCAGCAAATCAGAATATGTATATACATTAAGTAAATTCGTTATGGATCTTATGAACAACTTGGTTGATCAGTTTCTCAATAGCGATAAGTGTTTTGGGTATCCAACTCGCCAAAATATCACTATGAATCAAGCTGTCTTAACTGGGAATTCGGAAGAAATACCTTTAGGGGATCCCGATTACGTGATGGATTCTCTCACGTTCCAAGCCCTCCAGCAAGGCTCTCGCCGATGCGATCTCGCAGATCCGGATGCCCCTCGCCCAATGCTCCGCACCGCGGGCTATGATGCTACTTCTCCCCGAGATGACATTCCGATTCAAAAAGAGGTCAACTACTTTGTATTTTTTGCTGGTTCTGTCATTCCCACAGATGCCATGCAAGGCAACAAGGTCCGAGATGAAGAGTTGGGGATTTATCATTATATGATTGGTAGAGATCGAGGCCTTGTGTACGATATCTCTTTAACGAAAGCAAGTACGCCCGGTCTCGCCGAGGTGAGATTTGAACAAGAAGGGTACGACGGATTGAAACAGCTCAGAGTTATTTACGACGCTAAGATTACTACATTTGCTAACGTTAATACGTTTCCTGGTACATATTTATTTATCGAGCCTTATGGGTTTTCTCCCTCGGCTCAAAATGAGATTGATCTCACCCAGTTTGGACTGGGGGGCTATTATATGATTATAAGCAGCAAACACACGTTTAAGCCCGGTACCGCCAAGACTGTTATTGACGCTAAATGGGTGAATCAGATTGAAGCTGAAGGACGCTCAGAGGGTATGGAACGCTCCTCAGCTGAAGCGAAGAGTCGCACCGCCTGCGCTGCCAGCACTGCGGGTAACGAATTTAATCCGTTCGAACGCGATGACCCACCTGAAGAGGAAGAGGATACAGGGATATTTGGGTGGAACACAGGCATCGGCTTATAATAATAAAGGAGAGGTATTAAATTGGCTACAAGATATAGAACAAGCAACGGTTCCGGAACCCGAGACCTTTTTAAGCAGAACATTCGCTACCGAATTAAACTGAATAGCTCTAAGCGTATTCATAAAAATATTGTCAATTTTAATTATGGCGAAAAGTGTTTTTATGGTCGTATGGATTATGCTGAAGGACCAATAGTATTACGTCAGCGCGCCGCCGGAGGCTCTCTTATAGGAATCCGAGCTTCCAAAGTTGGGGGCGCCCCCATACAAGCTTTGAATTTTGTGGCTGAAGCTTTTGACCAGATGGTACTTCACTTTAATAAGTGCGTCCAAGCGGGGTTGATACGTGGTGATCAAAAATATTTATCACAGCTACTTGCTTATAAAGCTTATGAAGATCCGCTCCTTAAGTTTAACGAGTTGCAGTCTGCGTACGCCACCACGCTTCGAAGAAAATTTGCTGCCAATAAGGCTGAATTTTTGGATATAGATTCCTTTTTACCCTTATTGATTCAACAAGTAGAAGCTTCCTCAGCTAAAATTCCCGTAACCTATCCTGGATTTATCAAAAGCAAACTCTGCACTGTTTTAAATACAGGCCTTGCGATTGAGATTGCTGATATTGAATGCTCCGACGATCAGTCTAAAATTACAGAGTTTGTTAGCTCACCGAACTGGGAATTTTTCGTTCGTACATGTAACGAATATGGATTTATGATTGATGAAAACATTCCATGGCGCCTTGTAGCTGACATATCATCCGAAGCAATGGAGGCCCGTGAAAGTAAATATCCTGTTTTTCCTACTCCCGCATTGCTCTCTTTGTATTATGAGCCAGTTGGTCGTTTTTATTATGTGGCAATGATGGACTATCTATTAAATTTTTATAATTCCACTCGTAAAAAGTTTGTACGAGTGTCTGAGATGTGTAATGGAGAGCGAGTCAGGAGCCAAGCTCAGCCACAAACATATAATACACACGAGCTATATGGTATAATAAATACTGATAAGCGAATAGCTATTTATTGCGCCCTTCGGATCGCAGAAGAAAAGCCAGATCTAAGCAATGAAGCGCGCCTACAGATAGTTAATGATTGCCTGGAGATGTACCGAGGTACCGGCAATGTGGGCGATACCTTGAGGCGTTTTGAAAATTATGTTGCAAAAACATTTGACAAAGTAGGCTCATACAGTTATCTTAATAGAACGATGCCGCTAAAGATTGCGGCCGCGCGCGCAAGAAGTCCACGCCGAGAGAATAAGCCAGTCATTTCGACTATTGAGGAAGAGAGTGATATTTCAAACTATTGACGACAAAGAAGAGTGCGTAGGAATATATGCTGATGGTACCTTGTCGTTTACAGATTTACCACAGGACTTAACAAAAACTTGGAGATACTCCGGTTCTGTTAAGGAGCCAAATATAGAGTATGCGTGGATTCGCGCCGGTGGCCGCAATATTACCGATTGTTGCCCGGAAGACTTGTGTAACGAACTACAGGCAGTTCAGCGTAAGATGAAAGCTTACTTAAAGTCTTTTACAATTGCCAAGGTTAATATGGTCGATCATTGCGTGTTTGATTTGATTCCGCATGACTTTCTTGTGCGCTTCTGCGAGATTAAAAATAAGATCACTCAACACGTTTTTGAAATCTATGAGAAGCCAGATAATTACGAGCAACTAGACACAGTATATAAGCTATTGCACAAGATTCGCTATCAGAAACTTAATCTCAATAGTGACGATTGCAAGCATTTATTTTATTCCTCTATGAATCGCCAAAAGATTCAGGAATTGATGAAGAACTTTAGGCGCATTGACTACAATATGTTTGGAACCATCACTGGGCGCCTCACAACACATCCAGGATCTTTTCCAATTTTGAATTTGAGGAAGGACCTACGTCGTATAATCAAGCCTCACAATGACTTGATGATGAGCCTTGATTATAATGGCGCTGAAATTCGCACACTGCTCGATTTATGTGGGCAAGATCAGCCGGAGTACGACATCCACGAATGGAATGTGCAGAATGTCGTTAAAGATATGGAAATGACCCGCGAAGAAGCCAAACTTTATTTCTTTGCGTGGCTTTATAATCCCGAGTCTAATGATATTGATTCCGAATATTATGATCGTGAAAAAGTTCTTGACAAATATTATAAAGACGGTTATATTCATACACCATACGGACGCAAGATCAAAGTGGAGCAGAGAAAGGCATTGAATTACTTAATCCAAAGTACAACCGCTGATCGCGTTTTAGAAAAGGCAGTTTTAGTTGATCAGATGCTTGAAGGCAAAAAGTCGTTTATCTCCCACATTGTTCATGATGAGATTGTGATTGACTATGCTGATGAGGATCGTGATATGATAGTTGGTATCCGCGATATATTCGAAGATGGCTATATAGCTAATTTACGTGCTGGAAAAGATTATTATAATCTAAACGAGTTAAAGTTGTGATATCGATAGTTGGCCTTGGCAGCGCGGGCAGTAAAATTGCTGAGAAATTCAAGAACACCAAGAACTATAATGTGTACTTAATGAACAGCACAGTCGAGCGTAATTCCAAGTATAAATTAAAACTTAAGTCTTATGATACTCCCGAGCAATATGAGCAGAATATTCCGAATGTTCAAAAGTTCTTTGCTAATATTGACGAACACGTTCAGTTTTTTATTATAGGCTCTTCGTTCAGCTCTAATTACTCTCTAGGGATCTTGGAACAACTTAAAGACAAGAAGGTAGATGTCTTCTATATTCAACCAGACGCTGAGCTGATGACAGGTATCCCAAAACTATTGGATAAAGTAGTGTTCAGTATCTTGCAACAATATGCTCGGTCAGGACTTTTGAATTCATTTACGGCGATATCTAATATTATGATAGAACAAACTTTGGGAAGCTTGCCAATTAAGACTTACTATGATCGCATCAATGATTCAATTTTCTCTACGGTCCATTATATAAACTATTTTAATCACGCCGAGCCAGAGATTGGTATGACAGCTAAGCCGCTAGACATTAATCGCATTAGAACCTACGGAATTTTAAATCCTAACAATTTAGAAGAAAAATGGCTTTTCGACCTTGACATGGGCCGAGATATATGTTATTATTTATGTATAAATAAAGATAGATTGGAGAACGAAGGAGGTTTGCATAAAAGAATAGTCGATATGTTAAAAGAGAAACCTCGCAATGCATTTCGTAAAATTTCTTATGCAATTTATGAAACAGAATATGAAGACTTTGGGCTGTGCGTTGCCCACACTAACGCAATACAAGAATACACTTGACAAGCTACGTTGAGTGTTAT